>Ga0136613_10000184_pt1 | contig 25612 bp, 31 predicted proteins | sample AntDrymUQ2722106_2_FD_106649 | JGI IMG/M metagenome (GOLD analysis project Ga0136613, IMG submission 106649) | Polar desert sand microbial communities from Dry Valleys, Antarctica - metaG UQ272 (21.06) | ecosystem: Environmental > Terrestrial > Soil > Desert | place: Antarctica: Dry Valley... | reverse complement strand
CTGGCTGCAGCCCGAGACCGGGCGCAGCGCCATCCGGATGGACTCGTCGACCTGTCGATGGGCACACCGGTCGACCCCACTCCGCCGTTCATCGCGGCCGCTCTCGCCGCGCACTCCAACGCGCCCGGGTACCCCACGGCGCTGGGAACGGCGGAGTTTCGCACCGCGGCCGCTGACTGGCTGCAGCGCCGAGTAGGTGTCCTGGCCTCCGCCCGGGACGCGATCCTGCCGACGGTCGGTTCCAAAGAGACTGTCGCGTGGCTGGCGACGATGCTCGGCATCCAAGCCGGTTCAACCGTGCTCATCCCGGAGCTGGCCTATCCCACCTACGAGGTAGGTGCGCTGCTGGCAGGGGCGCTGGTACGTCGGGTCCAGCGCCCGCCCGAGGACGCGGCCGGAATCGGCCTGGTCTGGTTGAATTCACCGGCCAATCCGCAAGGGGCGGTGTTGTCCGCGGGCGATCTGCAACGTTGGGTGGTCTGGGGCCGGAAGGCATCGGTGCCGATCGTGGTCGACGAGTGCTATCTCGAGCTGGGCTGGTCGGTCGAGCCGATCAGCGTCTTGCATCCCAGCGTCGTCGGCGACTCACATGCCGGGGTGCTGGCGGTGCATTCGCTGTCCAAGCGGTCCAACATGGCCGGCTACCGCGGTGGCCTGATCGTCGGAGATCCGGCTCTGATCCAGCGCATCTGGAATCTTCGGCGGCACTCCGGTCTGCTCGTCCCGCTCCCGGTTCAGGCGGCGATGACGGCGGCCTACGGGGACGACGTACACGTGGCGCAGCAGCGCGAGCGGTATCGGGCCCGCCGCGGGCAGCTGGTTGGCGCATTGTCGACTGCGGGGTTCCGGATCGACCACTCCGAGGCCGGGCTCTACCTCTGGGCGACCCGCCACGAGCCCTCGATGTCCACAGTGGACTGGTTCGCTCAGCGTGGCATTCTGGTGGCGCCAGGGTTGTTCTATGGTCCGACCGGCGCCCAGCACGTACGGATCGCGCTGACCGCCACGGACGAACGAGTTGCTGCGGCAGCGGCCCGACTGCACGACTGAGGCGTAGAACTCAGCGCGGCAGGCGCAGGAGCAGGACCGTAACCGCGCACGCCGCGGCCCACAACACGCTGCTGAAGGTGCCGATGATGAAGCGTTCCGAGGCGCCCGCGCCCGGGGAGCGCAGTTCGGGATAGCGGGCAAGCCCTTTGACTGCCAGGACGACCGCGATGCCTTCCGGCCATCCGGCGATCAACGCAGTAGTGACCGCCAGGCGCTCCAGGGCGCCGATCCATGCGCCGCCGCGTAGCACGTCCTCGGCCGGAGTCGGATCGGGACGACCGGGTTCACGAGTCCGCGGCATGGTGCTGGCCGAGGAACGCTTCAGGATGGCGACGGTCAGTGGCCCACCGCCAGCGGTGGAAGTAATGACTGCCAATGCTGCGCAGAGGATCAGCGCCGTCCGTCCGACACCGGATGTGTTGGCGGCGATGACAATTGCGACGCACAGCGTTCCGGCGGCCACGGCCGGGAAAACGTGCGAGCGGTGCCACCAACCCGGCAGCGAGACCACGAGAACGACACCGAGCAGGGACGTCAGGACCGCCGCCATCATTGCCCGGCCTCGGTCAACAGATGAACGGCGACCGGTCGCAGTGCCTGTTCGTGCCACCACCACGCAGCGTGCAACCGTTGACTGACGGCCTGTTTGCTGATCCCCAGGACTTCGGCTGTCTCAGCCTGCGTCCGTCCTTGGGCCATCAGGTCCACGGCCTGCCATCCTGCCGAAGAACGACGGCGCAGCACCGTTGCCATCGTCCGCAGGACGGCCTCGGCATACCGGCTGGAGATGGGGTCTGGCCCTTGGACGGCGATGGCCTCGGGCCCCCCTTTGGCCCGGTTGACCGCGTCTCGGGCATTCTCGAAAGCCGGCCCCGACGCCTTGCGGGTGCTGTCCGGAATCGGCGTACGGATCGAACCCATGCCGATACCTACCGTCCAATGCTGGCTTCGCGTACAGCGAAGGGTGATCTCCAGCAGAAGTTCCGGATCAGTGAGCACCCCCTGCACTTCGTCGCCGACGGTCCGTTCGAACCGCAGGGCCACACCGTCGCCGGCGGCAGCATGCGTGCTCAGCTCGGCGAGCAACTGCTCGACCCGATCGACGTCGTGGCGACTGCCACGTTGGTCGATCGTCATGACCGCGAGCATGCTGCCTCCTGCCGACACTACGGATCCGACAAGGCTTTCACCTTGTCGGATGAGAATCAAGCTGGGTAACTTGTCGGGGCAACATCAGTATCTGTGACTTGACATCCTGGCTCAGTTGGTGTGCAGAGCGGCGTTGAGGCTGCCCCAGGTGCCGGTCCGCGCCAGGGCTTCTACCGCACCACTGGTGCTGTTCCGGCGGAAGAGCAGGCCGGAACGGCCGGACAGCGTGCGGGCCGACACCACGTTGTCGTCCGGGAGACGCACCTTGGTACCGGCCGTGACGTACAGCCCGGCCTCGACCACGCAACCGTCGCCGAGGGAGATCCCGATACCAGAGTTGGCGCCGAGCAGGCAGCCCTCACCGATCCGGATCCGCTCCTGGCCACCGCCGGACAAGGTGCCCATGATCGAGGCCCCGCCGCCGATGTCGGAGCCGTTTCCGACCACGATCCCGGCACTGATCCGGCCCTCCACCATCGAGGCGCCAAGGGTTCAGGCGTTGTAGTTGACGAAGCCCTCATGCATGACCGTCGTACCCGGCGCCAGGTGTGCACCGAGGCGGACCCGGTCGGCGTCCGCGATTCGGACGCCTGACGGGAGCACGTAATCCACCATCCGGGGAAACTTGTCCACGCCGTACACGGCCACCGCTCCGTGCTTGGCGCGCAGCCGAAGTCGGGTCTGCTCGAAACCCACGGGCAGGCACGGCCCGGCACTGGTCCAGACCACATTCGTCAGAAGTCCGAAGACTCCGTCCAGGTTGGCGCTGTTGGGCGCGATCAATCGGTGGCTGAGCAGGTGCAGGCGTAGCCACACGTCATAGGTGTCCAGCGGCGCGGCGCCAAGGTCCTCGATGACCGTGTGCACACCGATCACCGACACCCCGCGGACCTGGTCCTCCGCGACCAGGGCGGCGCACTCGGGAAAGCTGCCAGCGCTGAGTTCGGCCGCGTCCAGGACGGTGGTCCCGCTCGCCCTGCCGAGCGGGATGGACAGCGCGGGGTCGGGGAACCAGGCATCCAAGACGGCGCCGCCCGGGCTCACGGTGGCCAGGCCGATCGCGCTGGCCCGGCGCGGGCCGGCAGTGTCGGGATGGTCGCCGGAGCCGACCGGAGGGTGCGGGCTCGTCACGAAGGCCACGGTAGTGCTCTCGTTAGGCTCGCCGTCGTGCCGACCCTCGACCTGTCTCTCGACGTCGTCTCGCTGACCCGCGCTCTGGTGGACCTGCCCTCGGTGTCCGGGGACGAAGGGGTTCTGGCCGACGCGGTGGAGGCAGCACTTCGCGGGCTCGATCGACTCGACATACGACGCGACGGGGACGCCGTTGTCGCCCGTACGACCCTGGGCCGCGACGAGCGGATCGTCCTGGCCGGACACCTGGACACGGTTCCGATCGCCGACAATGTGCCCAGCCATGACGACGGGGAACTGCTCTACGGCTGCGGCACTTCGGACATGAAATCTGGGGTCGCGGTGATGCTGCGGCTGGCCCAGACGATTCCCGAGCCCCTTCAAGACCTCACCTGGCTCTTCTACGACAACGAGGAGGTCGAGTCCTCCCGCAACGGCCTCGCGCGGCTGGCTCGCAATGACCGGTCGCTGCTCTACGGCGACCTCGCGGTGCTGCTCGAGCCCACCGGCGGCGTCGTCGAGGCCGGCTGCCAGGGCACGATGCGGGCGGTCGTGCGTACCAACGGGCATCGTGCCCACAGCGCTCGATCATGGCTGGGCGCCAATGCAATTCATGCCGCGGCACCGGTATTGGCCCGGCTGGAGGCCTATTCCCCGCGTACGGTCGACATCGACGACTGCATCTACCGTGAGGGGCTCAATGCCGTACGGATTGCCGGTGGCGTGGCCGGCAACGTGATCCCCGATGTCTGCGAGGTCGAGGTCAACTTCCGCTTCGCTCCGGACCGCAGTGCCGAACAGGCCGCCGGGCACGTTCACGAGGTGTTCGACGGCTTCGAGATCGAGATCACCGACAGCGCGTCCGGCGCGCTGCCGGGACTGAGCGATCCGGTCGCAGCCGCGTTCATCGCAGCTCTGGATGTGCCGGTACAGGCGAAGCTGGGCTGGACCGATGTCGCTCGCTTCGCCGCCTTCGGCATTCCGGCGGTGAACTTCGGACCGGGCGATCCGAACCAGGCCCACCAGAGGGAGGAGCACGTCCGGATGAGCACGATCCGCGAGTCCGAGAGCGTGCTTGCCGGCTATCTCAGCGGTGCGGCGACATGAGCCAGCCTCAGCCGCCCCAGAGCCAGCCCCACGACCCGAGCGGCCTCGTCCCGGAGAAACACCGTGGACCAGTCGTATTGCGTCGCGGGCAGGTCAAACCCGGAACCACCGACGAGCGGCTGCTCGATGCCCGCGGACCCTCCGATTGGGTGCATACCGACCCGTGGCGGGTGCTGCGGATCCAGTCGGAGTTCGTGGAGGGATTCGGCTTGCTGGCCGAGTTGCCGCGCTCGGTCAGCGTTTTCGGCAGCGCGCGCACCCCGCCGGGGCATCCCGACTACGACGCGGGCTACGCCCTGGGTGCCGCCCTGGCCAGAGCCGGGTACGCGGCGATCACCGGCGGCGGACCGGGTGTGATGGAGGCGGTCAACCGCGGGGCGCAGGAGGCAGGTGGGCTGTCCGTGGGGCTGGGAATCGAACTTCCCTTCGAGCAGGAACTCAACGCCTGGGTCGACATCGGCTTGAACTTCCGCTACTTCTTCGCCCGCAAGACGATGTTCGTCAAGTACGCGCAGGCCTTCGTCATCCTGCCCGGCGGCTTCGGGACCCTGGACGAGTTGTTCGAGGCCCTGACTCTCGTGCAGACCCGAAAGGTCACCCGGTTCCCGGTCATCCTGTTCGGAAGTGCGTACTGGTCGGGGTTGCTGGGCTGGATCCGCGACGTCATGCTGCCAGCCGGCAAGATCGCGCCGCACGACCTCGACCTGATCACTCTCACCGACGACGTCGACGAGGCAGTGGCGGTGATCGCGGCGGCCGATGACGATCGTGTCCAGGCACGGCCCGATATCGCATGACACCATCGGCATCGTGTTAGGCCTTATCGGATTCGTTCTCGGGCTTGTGGTGATCTCCGGTGCCCTGTTCGCGGTCGGTTCGCTGGTCTTCGGGCGTGGGGAGGAACTCGTCCCCGCTCCACGGGACAGCACGCCGGTCGTCCTGCCCGCGGACCGACCACCCGATGCCGGCGACATCGAGGCGTTGCGGCTCTCGGTCGTGCTCAGGGGTTACCGAATGCTCGAAGTGGACTGGGTTCTCGACCAGCTGGCCGAGGCCTTGCGGGAAAAGGACCGCCAGATCGCTGCCTTGACCAACCAGCTGACCCAGCAACCGGCGGCCGAGCCGCTCGTGAGCGCGGACACCGCCACTGCCCTGCACGGGAATCAGGGCGGCCCTGATGCGATTGATTCGACTCAGGGGCGCCCTGATTCCGAGGATCCTGCTCATGCGGGAGAACGAGATGCCTGAGGTCGTGGTCAGTGTCGACGTCGACGCTCCGCCGGAACAGACCTGGGCGGCCATCACCGATTGGGAACGCCAGGGCGAATGGATCCTGGCCACCCGGGTGCGCCGAATCTCCGCGGCGCGCAGCGGACTGGGGACCGAGATCGAGGCGCTGACCGGGATCGGTCGCCTCGGCGTACGGGACCGGATGCGGGTCACCGAGTGGGACCCGCCACGACGCTGCACCATGGAACACACCGGTCGACTGATCCGAGGCCGTGGGATCTTCGAGGTCACCGCTCATCCCGCAGGGTCTCGATTCGCCTGGACCGAGGCCCTGGAGCTGCCATTCGGGTTGCTCGGCCGAGTGGGATGGCCGTTGGTGAGGCCGTTGACCCGCTGGGGACTCCAGCGCTCGGTCGACCGGTTCGCCGCGTTCGCCGCGTCCTATCGCACAACGCATCCCCGGTGAGCGGTGACGTCCGGCTGCGATGCGCCTGGGCGGGGTCCACGGCCGACTACCTGACCTACCACGACACGGAGTGGGGGGTCGAGTTGCGCGGCGACGATGCACTGTTCGAGCGGGTGTCGCTGGAGGCGTTCCAGTCCGGGTTGTCCTGGCTGACGATCCTGCGAAAGCGAGAGGCGTTTCGTACCGCATTCTCGCGCTTCGTGATCGCCGACGTGGCCGGCTTCGACGATTCCGATGTCGCCAGACTCATGACCGACGCCGGAATCGTCCGGAACCGAGCCAAGATCAATGCCACGATCGGCAACGCCCGTGCCGCGCGCGAACTGCCGAACGGGCTCTCGGAGTTGCTCTGGAGTTTCGCGCCCGAGGCGAAGGTGGCCAGACCGGCGAGCTCGGCCGACGTACCGGCCACCAGCTCGGAGTCGGTTGCCATGGCGAAGGAGCTCAAACGTCGGGGTTTCGCATTCGTCGGTCCGACGACGGCCTACGCCTTGATGCAGGCCACCGGCATGGTCGACGATCACGTGGCCGACTGCTGGCGAGCCGGGCGGTAGCGTCCGCGCGTGGTCGTTCGTGTCGCCGTGGCGGCTCCCAACGCCTTGGCCGCCCGCGCCGGAGTGGACGTCGCGGCCGGCGGCGGAAACACGGTGGATGCCGCGATCGCGGCCGCCGTGACCACCATGGTCACCGAGCCAGGCATGGTGTCGCTGTCGGCCGGTGGGTACGTCACGGTCAGCCTTCCCGGTGAGGAGCCCGTGACCATCGACGGCGGCGTCGAGATGCCCGGCCGTGATCGCCCGCAATCGTGGTTCGCCGGGGGTGTCCACGTAGTCCATAGCGGATACGGCGGCGGTGTGACGATGACCGTCGGGCACGGCTCGGTGGCCACACCGGGTGCGTTGGCAGCACTTGCCCTGGCGCATGCCCGATCGGGACAGCGCGACTGGTCGGACCTGTTGGGCCCGGCAGTCGCGGCCGCGCGAACCGGATTCCCGTTGGGCGCGTCTGCCCGGCAGTATCTGGAGTTCGTCCACGAGAGCGCCTTCGGCTGGCAGCCCGACAGCCATGCCGCGCTCCATGATCCGAGCGGGCAATTGCTAGGCCCCGACGATCTGGTCCGGATCCCGGCTCTGGTCGGATCTCTGGAGATGCTGGCCAGCCACGGCGTCGAGACGTTCTATCGCGGTCGCCTTGCCGAGCTGATCACCAGCGACATGGACGCCAACGGCGGACTGCTGGGAACCCGGGACCTCGCCGAGTACCAGGCGGTGCTGCGGCCGGCGTTGAGCTCTGAACACGGCCGGTGGCAGCTGGCCACCAACCCGTCCCCGGCGATCGGTGGGGTGACGCTCACGGCGATGTTGGCGTTGCTGTCCGGCCGTCCGAAGGGGGACTGGACGGTCCAGGACGTGGCGCAGCTGGTGGCCGTCCAGGAGGCAGTCCTGAGCTATCGGATCAACCATTTCGAGGCGGCTCCGGACCGGGTTGCCGCAGCGCGGGCGCTGATGCAGATGGTCGACCGGCGCGACCTCGCTGCGATGAGTTCCCCGAGTACGGCGCACGTCTCGGCCGCCGGCGATGACGGCGTGGCCTGCGCGATCACCGTCTCGGCCGGCTACGGGTCCGGTGTGATGACACCCGGAACCGGGATCTGGCAGAACAACTGCCTCGGCGAACCTGAACTCAACCGCAGTGGCCTGCACTCACTTCCCCCCGGTGCCCGGCTGCTGTCCAACATGGCCCCCTCTGTGGCAACTCGAGCCGACGGGGCGGTTCTGGCGATCGGCACACCGGGCGCGGATCGGATCAGCACGACGCTGGCCCAGGTCCTGGCCGGACACATGCACGGCGGTCGCCCACTCGAGCAGGCCATCGCCGATCCTCGGGCGCATGTCCGGGTGAACGCGGACGAGACGCATGTCGACGTGGAGCAGGACCTGGTCGTCGGCGTCATGGGGATGCCGGTACGGGAGTTCCCCGCCCAGTCGATGTACTTCGGCGGCGTCGGGGCCGCATGGTGGGAACCGGACACTGGACTGCACGCTGCTGCCGACCCCCGCCGAGCCGGCGCCACTCGGATCAGCCCAGCCTGACCTCGAGGTCGACCGGTCGACCTACCGACTCAGGGCGCCCCTGAGTCGAAAGATTCGACTCAGGGGCGCCCTGAGTCGAATGGGGGGGCGGTCAGCGGCCGGAGAAGGTGGCCTGCTCCTTGGCCACGAACGCGGCGACGGCGTCCTTGTGGTCCTGCGAGGCGCCGGTGGCGGCCATCAGCTCTCCCTCCCGGGTCAGCGCAGTCGGCAGATCCACCCCGGCCGAATGATGCAGGGCCGCCTTGATCGCGCCGTACGCGACCGTCGGTCCGGAAGCCAGCCGTTGAGCCAGAGCCGCGGCGCGGCCGGCCAACTCCTCGTCCGTAACGACCTCGGTGACCAGTCCGATGGCCAGCGCATCCGCGGCGGAGATCGGCTCGGCCAGCATTGCCAGTTCGGTGGCCTTGGCATGGCCGACCAGGCGCGGCAGCGTCCACGAGGATCCGGTGTCCACCGAGAGCCCGATCCGGGCGAAGGCGAGCAAGAAGACCGCACGAGCGGCGGCAACCCGGAAGTCCGCCGCGAAAGCAAGCGACGCGCCTGCACCGGCCGCCATCCCGTTGACCGCAGCGATCACCGGTTTCGGCATCGTCGCGAGGGCCAGCACGATCGGGTTGTAGTGCTCGGTCACCGTCGACAGCGGTGCCGGATCCTCGGCCTGCAGCAGGGCAATGTGCTCCTTGAGGTCCTGGCCCGTGCAGAACGCACGGTCCCCGGCTCCGGTGAGCACCACCGCTCGTACCGACTCGTCAGCCCCGAGTTCGTGCAGCCGGTCGCGCAAGTCCACCTTGGTGGCGTTGTCGAGCGCGTTCATCGCCTGCGGACGGTCCAGCGTGACGGTCGCGACCGAACCGTCGCGATCCACTCGTACGGACCCGCTCAACATCGCCTCCGGAATGGTCGCCTCACTGATACGCGCCACACTGCAGCGCGACCTTTCTGACCCCAACCACGCGGGCTGGGAAGCCCCGCGATGTGTCCTCGCGCCCCGATACGGGAAGATAGTGGCCAACAGTCAAGCCACAAGGTAGCCGCCCCGCGTTGGATCACACCCCGCGGGAACGGCTGGGCAAAGGAGGCACGCATGGCGGCCATGAAACCGCGGACCGGCGAGGGTCCGCTCGAGGTCACCAAAGAGGGACGCGGCATCGTGATGCGCGTACCGCTCGAAGGCGGCGGCAGGTTGGTCGTCGAGATGTCGCCGGACGAGGCCACTGCACTCTCAGAGGCCCTCAAGGGCGCCACTGGCTGACTCTCGAAACTCGCTTCCGAAGACGAAAGGCCCCGGAAGGCGCGAACTGCGCCGACCGGGGCCTTTCGCTGTCAGCGGTCGCGCCGACCAGCAGCGCTCAGCGCACCGGGCGCAGTGGTCAAGGGAGTTCGCTCAGCGCGCCGAGGCGGGCGGGGTGTCCGGAAAGTCGTCGTTCTTGCCATCCAGGCCGTCGAGAGCACCGCGCAGCTTGTCCTTGCCAGTTTCGATCTTGTCGCTGTGCTTGCCGCCGGTCTTGCCGTCGACGAATTCGCCGGCCTTGTTCATGCCGGTTTCGATCTTGTCGCTGTGCTGGTCAACAAGATCGCTGACCTTGCCCTTGAGGTTGTTGAAGGTGCCCACGTTCACACTCGCCTCTCTGCAGTTGGTGCCCCTGGGCCGTTGACCCTCATGATCACCCAGGGTCTCACGCCTTCTCGTATGCCGCCGCGTACACCTGCGCGGTCCGTACGGCGATCGCCGGCCAACCGAACTCTTCGACCACCCGTTCGCGCCCGGCAGCACCCATGGCTGCAGCCCTTTTCGGGTCGCCCAGCAATTCGGTCAGCCGCGCAGCCAGACCGGCCTCGAAGCCGCCCGGATCCCCGGCGTCGTAATGCACCAGCAGGCCGGTCAGCCCGTCCGCGACGACCTCCGGGATCCCGCCCACGTCGCTGGCCACCACCGCCGTTGCGCACGCACTGGCCTCGAGATTGACGATGCCCAGCGGTTCGTACACCGACGGGCAGCAGAAGACCGTCGCATGGCTGAGCAGGCTGACCACCTGCGCACGCGGCAACATCTTCTCGATCCACACCACGCCGGTTCGCTCCCGCTGCAGACTGGCGATGCCGGCAGCCACCTCGGCACCGAGTTCCGGGGTGTCCGCAGCTCCGGCACAGAGGACCAGTTGCGCCTCCGGAGGCAGCGCACGGGCTGCGTTGACGAGGTGGATCACGCCCTTCTGTCGGGTGATCCGGCCGACGAAAACCACGTACGGCCGCTCCGGGTCGATGCCGCGCTCGATCAGCGTGGTGATGTCCTGGGTCGGCGAGTAGGCCCGGGCATCGACGCCGTTGTAGATCACCTGCACCTTGCCCGGGTCGAGCTCGGGATAGCAGTCGAGGATGTCCGCGCGCATACCCTCGCTCACGGCGATCACGGCGGTCGCCGCCTCGTACGCCGAGCGCTCGACGTAGGAGGAGATGCGGTAGCCGCCGCCGAGTTGTTCTGCCTTCCACGGCCGGCGCGGTTCCAGTGAGTGAGCGGTGACGATGTGCGCAACGCCGTACAGCATCGAGCCGAGATGGCCGGCGAAGTTGGCGTACCAGGTGTGGGAGTGCAGGACGTCGCAGCCGGCAACCGCATCGACGATGGACAGGTCGATGCCGAGGGCCTGGACGGCGGAGTTGGCCGAGGCGAGCTCCGCTGGGACTTCGTGGGCACGGGCCGCCGCGCGAGGGGCGCCGAAGCAGTGGACGTCCACCTCGACCTCGCGAGCAGTGCGCAGCGCGGCCACGAGGTGCTCGACATGCACCCCGGCGCCGCCGTAGACATCCGGCGGGAACTCTCTGGTCAGAATCCCGACTCGCACGGCTGCCGACCCTAAACCCGGTCGCACTAGGTTCGGCGCTATGGCTGGTGATTCGCGCGTCCTGGGCATCGTGCTCGCGGGTGGCGAAGGCAAGCGATTGTGGCCGCTGACCGAGGACCGAGCCAAGCCGGCCGTGCCCTTCGGTGGCAGCTACCGGCTGGTCGACTTCGTCTTGTCCAATCTGGTCAACGGCGGCTATCTGCGGTTGTGCGTTCTCACCCAGTACAAGAGCCACTCCCTGGACCGGCACATCACGACTACCTGGCGGATGTCCACCTTGCTCGGCAGCTATGTGACGCCGGTGCCCGCCCAACAACGGCTCGGGCCGCGCTGGTTCACCGGAAGCGCAGACGCCATCTTTCAGAGTCTCAACCTGGTCTACGACGACGCCCCGGATCACGTCGTCGTCTTCGGCGCTGACCACGTCTACCGGATGGACCCGCGTCAGATGGTGCAACAGCACATCGACACCGGCGCTGGTGTGACGGTCGCCGGGATCCGTGTGCCGCGCTCGGAGGCATCCCAATTCGGGGTGATCGACACCGACACCGACGGTCGGATCGAGCATTTCCTGGAGAAACCGGCCGATCCGCCCGGCCTGCCGGACAGCCCGGACGAGGTCTTCGCGTCGATGGGCAACTACGTCTTCACCACCGACGCCCTGCTCGATGCCCTACGAGCCGACGCCGCCGACGAGAACTCGCTGCACGACATGGGCGGCAGCATCATCCCGATGCTGACCTCCTCCGGGGCGGCTCGGGTCTATGACTTCAAGGACAACACCGTTCCCGGTGAGACCGAACGGGACAAGGGGTACTGGCGCGATGTCGGAACCCTGGACACCTATTTCGACGCGCACGCAGATCTCGTGTCGGTCCACCCGATCTTCAATCTCTACAACCGACGGTGGCCGATCTTCACCAACCCGCCGCAGTTGCCGCCGGCCAAGTTTGTTCAGGGCGGGAGTGCGGGGGACTCGATAGTCGGCGCCGGAGTCATCATCTCCGGTGGGAAGGTGTCCGGGTCGGTGATCTCACCCGGTTGCCGGCTGGCCTCGGGTTGTGACGTGGTCGACAGCGTGCTGATGGACAACGTCACCGTGGGAGCCGGTGCCGTCATCCGGCGGGCGATCCTGGACAAGAACGTCGTCGTCGCACCCGGCGCCAAGATCGGTGTCGATCCGGTACGCGACGCCGAGCGCTATCACATGTCACCCGGTGGGGTGGTCGTGCTCGGCAAGGGAGCCGTTGCCCTCGCGGAGTGAGTCGCCCTCCGCGGATTGAGTGCCCTCAGGCGGGTACGGCGATGAGCAGGCCATCACCAACCGGGAGAACTGCCCGACGCGCCGTCTTCTCGGCTTTGAGGGCTGCCAACAGGTCACGCCAGGCGACCGTGTCCGCATCCCGCGCCGACTGATCGGCGACCCGGTCCCGCCAGAGCACTCCATGCCAGGCCAGGATGCCGCCGCTGCGCAGGACTCGCCGCAGGTGCGGGAGGTAGTCGGGGTACTCCCCGGGTGCGGCGTCACAGAAGATCAGGTCATAGCCGCCGTCGGCCAGTCGGGGCAGCACATCGGCAGCCGACCCGTTGATCAGCCGGGCCCGCTGGGTCGGGATCTCCGCGTCGTTCAGCGCAGCGCGGGCGGCTCGCTGGTACTCCCCGTCGGAGTCCACCGACGTCAGGACGCCGTCAGGTCGCATGCCGGCGAGCAGCCAGAGCGTGGACACCCCAGCGCCGGTACCGATCTCGACGACCGCTCGGGCATTGACTGCGGTGGACAGCGCAGCCAGCGTCGTGCCCACCGCAGGGGCGATCGCCGGGCAACCGACCTCGGCCGCGTGAGCCCGGGCGCTGGCGATCGGCTCTGGCTCGTCGGCGACAAGGTCGGCGAACGAGACAGTGGACATGGGGAAAGAGTAGGGGGAACAGGTATTGATCCTGACTCGTTGTGTTGAACGTGACGCGGACATGGGATCCTGGTGCGATGACCGACTCCGATGCGATCGGCTCCCCGGAGGGCGAGCTGAACGCCGCCTCGGGTTGGACGCCGCCCACCTGGGACGACGTCGTGCGCCAGCACTCGGCACGGGTCTACCGGCTTGCCTACCGGCTGTCGGGTAACGCCCAGGACGCCGAGGACCTCACCCAAGAGACCTTCGTACGAGTGTTTCGTTCGCTGGCGAATTATCAGCCGGGGACGTTCGAGGGGTGGCTGCACCGGATCACCACCAACCTCTTCCTGGACATGGTTCGCCGCCGGCAGCGGGTGCGCTTCGAAGCCCTTCCCGACGACGCTGAGCGGTTGCCGAGTACCGGCCCCAGTCCCGAGCAGGTCTACGCCGACACCCACTTCGACCCGCAGGTCCAAGCCGCGTTGGACGCCCTGTCGCCGGAGTTCCGCGTTCCAGTCGTGCTCTGTGACATCGAGGGTCTGACCTACGAGGAGATCGCGGCGACCCTGGACATCAAGCTGGGCACTGTGCGTAGCCGGATCCACCGCGGCCGGGTCCAACTTCGCGCCGCGTTGGCCCACCTGGCGCCCGGCCGGGCCCGAGTGCCGATGGCGGGGATCGCGTGAGCTGGTCGGAGATGCACCTGGCTACCGAGGCGATGGCCGCGCTGGTCGACAACGAACTCTCCGGTGGGGCGGCCGCCCGCGCCCGCTCGCACGTGAGCCGCTGCGCCGAGTGCTCGGCGGCGGTGGCCGCGCAGGCCGAGGCCAAGACGGCGCTGTACGGCTCTGCCGGACCCGCGCTTCCGGAGACCCTGCTGTCCAGGCTGGCCCAGATTCCGTTCACCGCGGAGATGGCGCCGGGCATGAACGACGGGGTGATGGCGCTGCAGGGTGGGTCGCTGATGTTCGCCCCCGCACCGCTGCCCGCGCAGGTGCAGACACGCGCTCCGGCACCTCCGGCGTCCGGGTTCGGGCGCGGCGCTTTCCGGCTGCGCTGACAACTGACGCGGACTTCACGGCAGGTCGGTCAGGGTGACCGGGTGGATCAGGAGCCCAGCGGTGATGACCCGCGATCGGCGACCGTCACGCCTGCGGATCCATTCCACGCCCGGGCCGGCGGCGGGGACTTCGCTCGTCCCATCGACGTGCAGGAGTCGTTCAGCCCCGACCGCCCGCGGCTGAGCGAGCGGCGCGATCCGGCGAAGCTGCCACCCCCTGAACTTCTTGCCCGCGCCTTCGGTCGTCCGAGCCCCGGGCACTCGAGCCTGGGTCGCGCACCGGGCAGCGGCGAGCCGACGCGCCGGCGGACTCCACTGGCGTGGTGGAAGCCCGACGCCGCCAAGGACCCATGGCGCGACCCGCAATCCGCGGCCACTCTAGGAACCGGCGCGGAGTATGACGAAGATCCCGACGCACTGGTCAGCACCGATGCCAAGGGTCGCCGACGGGTCAGGATCGGGGACATTCCGATCCGGCTGGCACTGCTCGGCCTGGTCTTCGCTCTGCTACTCGGCGGTGCCGCCGGATCGGCCGGCTTCTTCCTCAGCAAGCAGACGGCGGAATCGCCGTTGTTCAAGCCCGGTGCCCAGTTGACCGCGGTCGAGGGCGCAATCAGTCGCGAGCCCGGTTCCATCTCCGACATCGCCAACCGGGTGCTACCCGCTGTGGTGTCCATCGAGGTGACCTTCGGCGATCTCGGCGGCACCGGTTCCGGTGTGGTGGTCGAGGAGGACGGCTACATCTTGACCAACAACCACGTGGTGTCCGGCGCCGTGGACAACCCTGATTCGACACTTCGGGTGGTCTTCTCGGACTCGTCTTCCTCGCCGGCCCGAATCGTCGGCCGCGATCCGCTCAGCGACCTGGCGGTGCTCAAGGTGGACAAGCCCGGCCTCGCGGTGGCCAGCCTCGGCTCGTCCTCTGACGTCGTCGTCGGTGACCCCGTCGTGGCGATCGGGTCACCACTGGGTCTGGTTGGGACGGTGACCACCGGGATCGTCAGCGCCCTGGACCGACCGGTGCGGCTGGCCGGGGAAGGGACCGACACCGACGCGGTGATCAGCGCCGTACAGACCGACGCAGCGATCAATCCCGGGAACTCGGGGGGTGCGCTTGTGGACGCCTCTGGCGCAGTGATCGGGATCAACACCGCCATCGCCAGTTTCGGCGGAAGCGGAGCGCAGGGCGGCAGCATCGGGCTCGGCTTCGCCATCCCGATCGACGCCGCCCGCGAGATCGGCGAGGAACTCATCGCTACCGGTAATGCAGTTCATGCCGCACTCGGTGTCAACGCCCAGACCGTCACCGACGGGGAACGCGACGGAGCGCAGGTCAACAACGTCGAGCCGGGCAGCCCCGCGGCCAGCGCCGGCCTGCAGGAGGAAGACGTGATCATCGGAATCGGCGACCGCGAGATCCGCAGCTCCGAGGAGCTGGTAGTAGCGATCGATGCCTATGACCCGGGCGACACGATCACCATCGAATTCGTTCGCGGAACGGGCTCGCAGACGGTGCAGGCCGTCCTCGGCCAAGCCTGACGAACCCCACGTCGGGCTTCGCCCCCTTCCCTGCGGGATACATTGGGTTGGCCGGGACCGCGTGTCAGCCGGCGCAGGGACGAAGGGCAGGCTGAGGTGTTCGACTCGATCGGGTTGGGCGAGATCATGGTGCTGCTGCTCGGCGCCTTGTTCATCTTCGGACCCGATCGGTTGCCCAGCCTGGCTCGGGATGCAGCCGGTGCATTGAAGCGGCTGCGGCAGACCGTCACCGGCGCCCGCGGGCAGATTCACGACCAACTCGGCCCGGAGTTCGACCATCTCAAGGATGTCGACCTGCGATCGCTGAACCCGAGGACCTTCCTACGAAAGCATCTACTCGAGGACGACCCGAGTCCGACGATCCACCGGAGATCGGGCAGCCGGACATCGGCTACGTCGACCAGCGCCGTGCCGAGCCCTGCCGCCGCAACCGGGTCCGGAGCGACCTACCGGGTGGAGCCTCCCTTCGACGCCGAAGCGACCTAGCGGCGTACGGGAGTCAGGCCCAGAGCCCGGCCGGACAGTCCGCGAGCCCGGGTGCCCAGTGAGTCGGCGACGGTTCGCAGGGCCTTGGCCGCGGCCGAATCGGGATGGCTGAGCACCAGCGGGATACCGGAATCACCGGACTCGCGCAACGCCGGGTCGAGTGGGATCTGACCGAGCAGCGGCACCGGAACGCCGAGCAACTGGCTGAGTTTGTCGGCGACCTGCTGCCCGCCACCGGTGCCGAACAGGTCCATCCGGCTGCCGTCTGGCAGGTCCAGCCAGGACATGTTCTCCACCACGCCGACGACCTGCTGATGGGTCTGGGTGGCGATGGCCCCAGCACGCTCGGCGACCTCGGCAGCGGCCTGCTGCGGAGTGGTGACGACGAGAATCTCGGCACTCGGGACGAGTTGGGCCACCGAGATGGCCACGTCCCCGGTCCCCGGCGGCAGGTCCATCAGCAGGACGTCGAGGTCGCCCCAATGCACGTCGGCCAAGAACTGTTGCAGCGCACGGTGCAGCATCGGACCGCGCCAGATCACCGGAGTGTTGCCCTTGGTGAACATCCCGATCGAGATGACCCGGATCCCGTACGACTGCGGCGGCATGATCATTTCTTCGACCTGGGTCGGTCGGCCCTCGACACCCAGCATCCGCGGAATGGAGTGCCCATAGATGTCGGCGTCGACGACACCGACGGACAATCCACGGGCGGCCAGGGCGGCGGCCAGGTTGACCGTGATGCTGGACTTACCCACGCCTCCCTTGCCGGACGCGACGGCGTACACCCGGGTCAATGAGCCCGGCTTGGCGAAGGGGATCTCCGGTTCGGCGGCGTCGGTGCCCCGAACCTTCTTGCGCAACTCCTGACGCTGTTCGTCTGTCATCACGTCGAGTTCCACGACCACCGAGGTGACATCAGGAACGGCGGTCACGGCGTTGGTCACCCGATCGGTGATGGTCTGCTTCATGGGGCAGCCGGCGACGGTCAACCAGATCTGCACGCGTACGGCATTCGGGTCGCCGTGGATTCCGCGTTGGATGCCCTTGATCATGCCGAGTTCAGTCAGCGGTTTGCCGATCTCGGGATCATCGACCGTGGCCAGGGCGGCCTCGATCTGCCGGAGATCGGACTGCGTGGTCATACCTGGATCGGCTCCTCGGAAACGTGGGCAGGGGCACCTACCATCGTAGGCCGCGGGCCTGCCGACTCCGCGGCGCTCGGCGATAGGGTTGGAGCATGCACGACGGCGCCGAGTTGCGCTCGGCGGTGCCGACCCGTCCGGATCCGACCGCCCTGGCCTCCTGGCGGGTCTTTCTCCGCGCCCACGCAGTTGTTACCCGCCGTCTGGAAGCCGAGTTGTTGGAGGAACGGGAGCTACCGCTGGCCTCCTACGACGTCCTGGTCCAGTTGGTCGACGCGCCCGGCCGTAGATTGCGAATGACCGAGCTGGCCAGTGCCGTACTGCTGTCCCGGTCCGGAATATCCCGGCTCGTCGACCGGCTGCAGCGCGAAGGCCTCGTTGTCCGGGAGGCAGCCAGTGAGGATGGCCGCGGGATGTACGCCGTGCTCCAGCCGGCCGGGGTGTCCCGATTGCGTGACGCTGCACCGACCCACCTTCGGGGGGTTGCCGAGCACATGACCAGCAAGTTCTCCGAGCGAGAACTCGACGAGCTTCGAGCACTGTTGGACCGGCTGTGCGACTGGCCGCCGCGGTCCAACGAGGTGTCCGCCACCCTCGACGACGTCGACCCGCAGGAGTGAACCGGGCGTCTGTGGACGCCGTCGCCTGATGAGATCGAGCGAGCATCGCAGCGAGCGGGCGCGGGTGGTCCGGGATGGTGTCAGTCTCGGCACGGCCGTCGGGCTGTACGGCGTCGCCTTCGGCGCAACAGCAACGGTGGCTGGCCTCTCGGTGTGGCAAGCCAGCCTGCTCAGCCTGCTGATGTTCACCGGTGCCTCGCAGTTTGCCCTGGTCGGCGTATTGGCCAGCGGCGGCAGTCCGTTCGCCGCGGTCGGCAGCGCACTGTTGCTGGGCACGCGCAACACCATCTACGGTCTGCGACTGGCCGAGCTCTTGGCCTACCGGGGCTGGCGGCGGGTCGCCGCCGCGCACTGGGTCATCGACGAGACGACCGCCGTCACCGTTCGCGAGAGCGGCCAGGAGCTGTCTCGGCTGGCCTTTGTGTCCAGCGGCAGCGCGCTGTTCCTGTTCTGGAACCTGTCTACGGTCGCCGGTGCCCTGGGCGCCCAGTCCTTCGGTCCCGTCCTGCAGGCAGCGCTGGACTCCGTCGTACCCGCCGCATTTCTCGCGCTGCTGTGGCCCAGGCTCGTGCGCGGCGCCGATCTGCTCCGCGAGCAACGCATCGTCGCGGCCGGGGGAGCAGGAATCGCGCTTGCCCTGACGCCGATCCTGGCTCCCGGACTGCAGATCATCGCTGCTGCGCTGGCTGTGCTGCTGGGAATACGTGGCTCATCGAGCGGCTCAGCATGAGCCCGTCCACGGTCTGGATCATCGTGATCGGCGCGGCGGTCGGCACCTATCTGCTCAAGCTTGCCGGCCTGTCCGCACCTCCGGGCATCCTGAAGCGACCGCTGGTCCGTCGCTTCGTCGAGCTGATCCCAGCAGCGCTGCTGGCCGCACTCGTCGCCGTCAACGCACTGACCAGAGAGGGGGCGCTGACCGTGGACTTCCGCCTTGCCGCCCTGGTCGCCGCCGCGATCGCTCTGGGACTGCGGGCGCCGTTCATTGTCGTGCTCTTGATCGCCGGTGGGGTCGGCGCGCTCGGGTACGTCGTGGGAGGTTGACACCCACCATGTTCTCAGCCGGGCCGTTCCCCTCCGAACCGATCGAAACGGTCGCCGCACGAGTCCGTGCCGGCGAGCTGGACCCTGTGCTGCTCGTCCAGGAAGCCTTGAACCGTGCCGAGAAGGCGGCCGACCTGAACGCGGTCGTCCATCTGGATGCAGCGGCTGCGATCGACTCCGCTCGCCTGGTGGCACGCGATCGTCGAGGAGCGCTGGCCGGCATCCCGATCCTGGTCAAGGAGATCATCGAGGTCGCCGGCCTGCCTTTTCGTTGCGGCTCGACCGTCTTCGAGGACCGAATCGGTCAGCGCGACGCCGAGGTGGTTCGCCGGGCCGGCGCCGAGGGCGCGATCGTGATCGGCCTGGCGCACAGCCACGAGTTCGCCTATGGCTGCACCGGTACCTCGAATCGGGCCGGACCATGCCGCAATCCGGCCGATCTCTCGCGGATGGCCGGAGGCTCCAGTGCTGGATCAGCGGCCGCGGTCGCGGCTGGAGTGGTCAGCTTGGCGCTGGGCACCGACACATCCGGATCGGTTCGTCTGCCGGCTGCCCTCTGTGGAGTCGTCGGGGCCAAACCGGCCAGGGGCACCCTGCCACTGGACGGCGTCTTCCCGCTGGCAGCCAGCCTGGACCACGTCGGAGTCCTCACCCGATCGGCCACCGACGCCGAGTACGCCGTCCGCATCCTGTCCGGCGCGGACGCCACGGTCCCCGAGGAGCCGGTCAGTGGATTTCCCACACTGGGGGTGGTGGCCAACCTCGAGGCGCTGGACTGCGCGCCCGAGGTGCGGGTCGCCTTCGAGGCGGCACTGGTCGCCGTGTTCGCCGCCGGGGCGCCGATGTTCGACGTGGAGTTGCCGGACTGGGCCACGATGGTCGCTGCGGTCAGCGACATCCAGGGCCCGGAGGCTGCCGCCGTACATGCTGAACTGCTTGCCGCACAAGCCGACGACTATCAAGCCGACGTACGGAACAAGCTGTGGGCGGCCATGGAGGTTCCGGGCTGGCGGTACGTGTGGGCCCGCGCCCAAGCTGGTGCCGTCCGGAGGGACGTCACGAGAGCTTTGTCCTCCTGCGATGCCGTCGTGATGCCTACGGTGCCCATCGTGGCTCCCGGTCTGGACGAGGACGAGATACAGGTTCGAGACTTGTTGCTGCGCAACACCCGTCCGCCAAGCCTGACCGGCCTTGCCGCCATCAGTCTTCCGATTCCGTCGGGAGGTGGCCTACCCGTCGGCCTGCAAGTGGTTGCGATCGACAATCGTCGGGCCTTCAGAGTGGCGCGGTGGATCGAGCAGGTCGTGGCGGCGCGGAGCTAGTTCCGCGGCTGCTGCCGGCTACCGCCGCGCCGTCGCCCGTCGTCGGGGCCATCCCGCTCCTCGCCGGCCAGCCTGGCCAGTTCGGAACGGATGAAGTCGCGGGTCGCCAGCTCGCCAATGCTGGCGCGGAGTGAGGCCAGTTCCCTTGCCAGGTACTCGGTCTCAGCCTGTTCGGTGACCGCCCGGCTGCGGTCCTCCTCGGCTTGCACCCGGTCCCGGTCGGCCTGGCGGTTCTGCGCCAGCAGGATAAGCGGCGCGGCGTATGCGGCCTGGGTCGAGAACACGAGGTTCAGCAGGATGAATGGGTAAGGGTCCCAACGAAATCTCAGCGCGACGAGATTCAGCGTGATCCAGACAATCACGATCAACGTCTGGAAGAACAGAAACCGGCCGGTTCCGAGGAACCGGGCGATGCCCTCGGAGAACCGACCGAAGGCATCGGCATCGATCTTGGGGGCGGCCAGACCCTTGCTCCGTGGCTGATCGAGCCGGCGCCCTCCCTCAGCCATCGGTGGCCTGCTCACGCCAGCCCTTGGGCAGCAGATGGTCGAGGACGTCGTCGACGGAGACCGCGCCGACCAGCCGGTTCTGGTCATCGACGACCGGAGCGGCCACCAGGTTGTACCTCGCCAGGTAGCGGGTCACCTGGGTCAGCGGCGCCTGTGGCGTGATCGGCTCGACGTTGTCATCGACGATCCCGCTGACCAGCGTCGATGGTGGTTCGCGCAGCAGCCGTTGGACATGGGCCAGCCCCAGGAAGCGGCCGGTCGGGGTCGCCGAGGGTGGCCGGCAGACATACACCTGGGTGGCCAGGGCAGGCGTCAACTCCGGATCCCGCAACCGGGCCAACGCCTCGGCGACGGTGGAGTCAGGTGCCAGGATCACCGGCTCGCTGGTCATGATGCCGCCAGCGGTGTCCTCGGAGTAGGCCAGCAGTTGGCGTACCGGCTCGGCCTCGTTGGGCAACATGAGGGCGAGCAAGCGTTGCTGTTCGGATGCGGGCAGCTCACCGAGCAGGTCCGCGGCGTCGTCGGGGTCCATGGCCTCGAGCACATCGGCGGCCCGTTCATCGGTCAACCGGCCGAGAATGTAGACCTGGTCGAGTTCGGGCAGTTCCTCCAGTACGTCGGCCAGGCTGTCGTCGTCCAATGACTCGGCTACCTCCTGACGCCGTTTGTCCGGCAGGTCCATCAGCTCCGCAGCCAGGTCGGCCCGGTTCAATCCGCGCATGCTGGCCAGCAGGGTCTCGGTGCTCTGGCCGTGCTCGACCAGGGCCAGGCCGGTGACCTCGTCCCAGGCCAGCTGGCGGACTCGTCCCCGGCGACGACCCAGCCGTCCGGATTCTTGGACGGCCAGCCGAGTGAGCAGCCATTCGCTTCCGCGAGTCAACTCCATCGCCGCGTCGACGACGATGCCTCTGGCGAGGTTGTCGTCCAGCGTCACAGAACGGTCTATGAGCTCGCCGAGCACGAGGGTCTCGCCGGCGCGCTGTTCGAAACGCCGCAGGTTGAGCATCCCGGTGCCCAGTCGTACGGCGCTGCTGTCGATCCCGTTGACCCGCCCGATCGGGACGAAGATCCGGCGACGACCCGCGATCTCGACCAGGAGACCCAGGACCCGCGGCGGCACCGATCCCAGGCGCAGAGCCACGACGACATCGCGCGCACGACCCACCCGGTCACCGTTGGGATCGAAGACGTACAAGCGGGCGAGCTGCGCGACGTACACCTTTGTTGTCGTCGTCACGAGCCGGAAGGCTACCGGTGGGGTGGACAACGGCGGCGTTTGCGCGACCGTGGCGCCGTAGCGTTGCTCGGGATCTGTTCGACGGTGGTCCGGCGCTGTTGTCAGTCGGTCAGGGCTGCTTGTTGTTCAACGCCCGGCGGCGTCGCCAGCGTCGGGTGATGTCCGACGGCATCCGGTACGCCGTCGTGGCTGGGCTCGGCAGGGGTGCCGCCGCGTGGCTGACGTCCGGGAAGCCGGTCTCGGCCGTGTCGAACGCACCGGTCGGGCGCAGACAAAAGATGATCAGGCGCCCTGGCCAGGTCGGGAGCACCGCCACCGGATCTCCGCCGTTGAGTCGTCCGGCGGCCAGTTTGGGAGCGATGGTCGCCCAATCCGGTCCAGCTGGATCGACGGCTTCGACGGTCGCCGTCCAGGTAATAGCTCGGCCGCCGGCGGTGTTACGCGCGGTCACCCGGCACCGGCCGCCATGGACGATTCCGGGGAGGACTTGTTCGCCTGGTCCGGTCAGCAGGTAGCACGCCGCGCCGGACCAGACATACCAGACCGGCCCGGTCGTGGGCGGGACTGCACTGGTTCCTGCGATGGCATCGACCGGTTCGAGCCACACCACGCCGCCGGTTTTCATCGCGGCTTCGAGCGCCGCCGCCGCGTCGGTGGCCTCTGTGGTGCGGTCTCCGAGCACGTCGGCGAGCCTAACTTCCTTTGTGGTCCACCGGCGTCTGGCTGGGTCGCTCAGTCTCGCTGCGCGTCGAGTTCGTCAGGAAGCGTCCGCATCCCGATCAGCGGTGAGAAGGCGACGGGAAGAGCGGCGAGGAATGAACCGGCCGCTGCTATCCAGAGTGGGGCCAGGATCGAATATGCGTTTCCGATCAGACCACCCGCCAACGTCCCGATGGGCAGGTGGCTATGGACGGGGTCGGCCTACCTCTACACGCGCTCTGGTACGACGTGGACGCAGCGCGCCAGACTCACTTCTCCGGATCCGGTCACCGAACGAGAGCAGTTCGGCCAGGCGGTGGCCGCGGATACGGGGACCATCGCGATCGGAGCACTCGGCCACGGGGTAGCCGGATCGGTGGTCGTCTACCAGATCTAGCCGACGGGTGGTTGCCTGGTGACAGACTCCGTTCGTGGAAGGGGGAGGTCCCGGGCCGGCGTCGGCATCGGGCTGGACGGTTCGCCGGCCGAGCCGTGCGTCCTGGGCGCTGCTGCTCCTCGGCGTCGTGGGTGTTTCCCTCTCCGCACCGCTGACGGCCCTGCTCGTCGCCCCGGCCTTGGCTCTGGGCTTCTGGCGTACGGCCCTCGGTGCCGCCTTCCTCGTACCCGGCGGGTTGTTTCGTCGGGGCGCGGAGTTCCGAGCACTGGGTCCGGCTCTGATCGGTCGTTGTGCCTTGGCGGGGGCCCTTCTCGCCGCACACTTCGGAACCTGGATTCCGAGCATCACACTCACCTCAGTCTCGGCGGCCACGGCGCTGGTCTGCACCACCCCGATCTGGACTGCGCTGGCGGCGAGCATCGCTGGGCACCGGATGCCCCGGATCGCCTGGATCGGGCTGTTCCTGGCGGTCGTGGGGACGGGAGTGATCGCCGGAGTCGACGTGACGGTGTCGGCGGAGGCGTTGCTCGGTGACGCCCTGGCCCTAGCCGGCGGGATCTTCGCTGCCGGGTACGTGCTGATCGGTGCTCGGGTACGCGAGGAGATCAGCACCACGACGTACTCGATCTGCTGCTACGGGGTCTGCGCGGTGCTGCTGGGCAGTGTCGCGCTCCTCGCCGGCGTACCGCTGGCCGGTTTCGGGTTGCGCGACTGGTTGCTCATCCTGGCTATCACGGTGGCCGCCCAGCTATTGGGACACACCGTGTTCAACCTGGTCGTGCCCCAGGTCGGCCCGACCGTGGTGGGTCTGGTCCTGCTGCTGGAGGTCCCCGGCGCCACACTGTTCGCGCTGATCCTCGTCGACCAGGTCCCTCCCGTGCTTGCGTTGCCGGGTTTGGTCTTGGTCGTCCTGGGCGTTGCACTGGTCGTGCGTGCCGGAGATCACCCGGCCGAAGTGGCGATCCCGGAGCAGTTCACCCCATAAAGTCGGAAGGACAAACTCCCGCACGTTATGCGCATAACGTGCCGGAAATGCTGGTCGGATCGAGACGTTATGCGCATAACGTCCGGGTCCCACGTCGTTGAGGAGAGCCGTCCATGGCAGACCTGCGTCCCCGTCGCTCGTGCCTGGCCGTGCCTGGCAGCAGCCCCCGGTTCCTCGAGAAGGCCAAGAGCCTGAGCTCCGATCAGGTCTTTCTGGATCTCGAGGATGCCTGTGCGCCGCTGGCCAAGCCCGATGCCCGCAAGAACATCGTCGCAGCGCTGAACGAAGGTGGCTGGGGGGAGCGGCTGCGCGTCGTGCGGGTGAACGACTGGACCACGCACTGGACCTATCGAGATGTGATCGAGGTCGTGGAAGGTGCCGGCGCGAACCTGGACTGCATCATGTTGCCCAAGGTCGCCGACGCGGCACAGGTTCAGGCGCTGGACATCCTGCTCACCCAGATCGAGAAGACCAATGGCCTCGAGGTCGGCAAGATCGGGATCGAAGCCCAGATCGAGACCGCCCAGGGTCTGATCAACGTCAACGACATCGCCTTCGCCAGTCCACGCATCGAGGCGATCATCTTCGGCCCGGCTGACTTCATGGCCAGCATCAACATGAAGTCCCTCGTCGTCGGCGCCCTGCACCCCGACTACCCGGGTGACCCGTTCCACTACATCCTCATGCAGATCCTGATGGCCGCCCGGGCCCGCGGCGTACATGCGATCGATGGGCCGTTCCTGCAGGTACGCGATGTGGCTGCCTTTGAGGAGGTCGCGAAACGCTCGGCGATGCTGGGCTTCGACGGTAAATGGGTGCTGCACCCCGGCCAGATCGACGCGTCCAACCAGATCTACGCCCCCGCACAGGCGGACTACGACCACGCCGAACTCATCCTCGACGCCTACGACCACGCCACGTCAGAGGCCGGCGGCAAGAAGGGGTCGGCGATGCTCGGCGACGAGATGATCGACGAGGCCAGCGCCAAGATGGCCCTGGTCATCGCGAGCAAGGGACGCGCCGCGGGCATGGAACGCACATCGTCGTTCACACCATCCAACGACTGACTCAAGGCAGAAAGGCCAGAAAGAGAAAGGTCGAGAAGATGCTCAGATGCACCGTCCCCTGCATGAGCGTCGCCCGGCCGGTGCTCAGGGTGAGCGTTCCGACGACCAGCGTCAGGGCGAGCAACACGATCTCCTTGGCCTCCAGGCCGAGGGTCAACGGAGTTGTCAGCCAGATCGAGGCAACCGCTATCGCGGGGATCGTCAACCCGATGCCTGGCCAGAGCCGAGCCGAGGGCCAGATTGAGGCTGGTCTGCAGCCGGTTGTGGTAGGCCGCCCGTACCGCGGCACCGGTCTCTGGCGTGAACACGAGCAGGGCGATCACGATGCCGACGACCGAGCGCGGAGCCCGACGGTGGAAACGGCGTCCCCGTAGAGCACGAGTGAGGACATCCCCGGCGAAGGCCAGTTGAGCACCGGTGAACTCCAGCGCCGGTGCGCTGGTCGTCAAAGCGGGCAGGACCAGGCTGAGCGTGGCCAGGGTGGCCAGGGTGGCGAACGCGGCGCTCGTACCGGAGGTGCGAAACGCAGGACGTGATGCCG
>Ga0136613_10000183_pt1 | contig 25620 bp, 22 predicted proteins | sample AntDrymUQ2722106_2_FD_106649 | JGI IMG/M metagenome (GOLD analysis project Ga0136613, IMG submission 106649) | Polar desert sand microbial communities from Dry Valleys, Antarctica - metaG UQ272 (21.06) | ecosystem: Environmental > Terrestrial > Soil > Desert | place: Antarctica: Dry Valley... | reverse complement strand
TCGGCCGCGGGAAGGGCATCGCCGACGTGCTCGGCCTGCGCCTGCGCGGCTTCCCCGGCTGGTGGGTGACGCGGACGTACCACCTGTACCAGCTCCCGCTCTTCACCCGGAAGCTCCGGGTCGTCGTCGACTGGACGGTCGCGCTCTTCTTCCGGCGCGACATCGCGGAGCTCGGCATGCTCGGCCGCCCGCGCGGGCTCGGCGATTAGGTGCTCGAGCGATCCCAGATCAACGAAGGCACGGCGTCTCATGGAAACCTGGCCGCCGCTCAACCCCAGCCCGAACGGCCATCGTGATGGCGTAATTCAGGTCCTGAAACAGGAGCCGCCCACCCTGCACGTAGGAGACTCGGACCCCGCGGAGACGAACCGTCCCAGCGGCCTTCGTCCGCAGCCGCAGCACGATGACGCTTGCGTCGCCGTCTCGAAACGGCTGAAGGACATAGTTGGCGACAGGGGCAACGGGCTGGGCGACGCAGGTACCGGTAGGTGCTTGCCCGACCGGCGGGTAGTAGCGATAGACCCCGAGAGGAGCGTAGGGAGAATCGTCGTCGGACCGGCGCGGGGCGATCGAGACGTCCAATGTGTCGGCCACCCCTGCCGTGCCGGGCGCGCCGAGCACACGGACGTTCTTCAGGATCACGGCACCGCGCGACCTGTTCAGAAGAGGCACCTTCATAACGGTGACCTCCGTACCGAGACCGAGCGCATTCGAGCTGGAAATCTCGAACTCGATGCTGTCAATCGTCACCAAGGCGCTGCCTCGGACCGCACTTCGCGACTGCTCCGAATCATTACGCCGCTGTTCGCTCGCGCATCCGGCTGCCGCGAGTGCGACAAGACCGCAAAACGTGGAAACCGCAATTACGTGCTGCAGCGAGCGCTCCACGTGTAAATCACATCTGCGTCAATCAAATACTGATTAACCCCGTCCATCCAATTATGAATGCACCGACGCTTTACCTCCCATCGCAAGGCAGTTCCGTTCGAGTAGCCAGCCTGAGTCTTTAGCCCGACGCCCTTGACAACCACGCCGATCGAAAACGATCGGTTCCGAGCCTGCTTTGCGATGGTAACCTCCCCCGGGTCCTGGGCCTCGATATACGGACCAGTTCCATCTCCACCGCCCCAGGCGCCGGCAGCGCCCTGACCAACGCCCGCCTTCCCCGGCTTGATCGATCCAAGCCATCGCTTAGGCCCCCAATACGGCCTACAGAATCCTGTCTGCCACCATTCGGGACATTTTTCCCAGCGTCCATACTCGTATCTCGCGTACCACAGTCGGTTATGCGCTCCAGTGACAGCACGTTCCTTATGCCAGGCTGCGGTGTTTCTCTCGAGCATCGTGAATCCCGCATCCCACTCGCCGCCACTCTTGATCGCTACCTGACTCAGCGTTTCTCGCTCGCTATCGCGGTCCATGATCACTAGGCCGTCATAGCCCAAGGCAACGTGAAACTCAGCAAATTTGATCCACTTCGTCGCCACGTTCCCGCCACCACCTTGGCATTCCGTCGCCTCCGCTAGCTCAGTCTGCTCGACCGAAGCGTCGTATTCGAGCGAAGCCGTCTCCTGCTCTTCATAAAAGGTGGACGATTCTTGCATGGACGAGACGCCAGTGGTCGATTCCGATGCACTCGCGTTGGAATCAGCTCCGGATGAACCAGCCGGGCGGCGTCCCGATCGCTACATCCTCAGACGTTGACGCCTCGGCATCATCTAGCTCTGCCTCGACCGGATCGGACTCAGGAGGGTCGGCTACGCCCGTCTCGCAATTTGCCCGCTCCTGTTCGTCCGGCGAAGGTGGCGGTGGTGGTGGTGGCTCGCACGGCGGCGGGATGCTTTCACCCGTAGACAGCGATATCGACGCGTTGAGCGACGTGTCGCAGGCCTGTGCCGCTGCAGCCGCAGGAGGCAACAAGACTCCTACCAATATCGCCAAGCCGACCGCCGCGAACAGAGATACGGCCCGTATCATCGTCGGCTCCCCTTTCGCTATTACGTGCGTGGACAGCGAGCTTGGAGCCATTCTTGACCGGTGGTGCTGATTGTAAACACGCACGCGGGAGGCTCGATCGCTCCAGGCGGGCTCACTGCGGTTTCACCCACCTCGGCTAGCGTCTGTGGAGCTTCCTGAGCCGCGTGACCGGCCCCTCGCTCGAGCCGGGCCGCTTCGAAGTGGAAGGGTGAGTCCGTCGCCATCCGCCCGAGCGAGCAGCCGCCGCGGGTTGGCGGAGCGAGCCCGCAGGCCGAAGCGACGCTTGACGCGCGCGCCCGAAGCTTCGAGACTCCGACAACAATAGGCAGAGGAGGAGAAAAGACGGCGGACACCGTCGAGATCGATCTCGCCGCGGAGCTCGCCCGCGACCTCGTCTCGAAGGCAGCCCCGCACGAGCTGCCGCTCTTCGAGGCGACGAGCGAGGAGTTCCGCCGAAACCCGGAGCGCGCGCTCGCGGGTGACGAGGCGAAGGACGAGATGCTCGGTTTCGGGGTGGACCTCGCGCTGACGATGCTCACGCCCATCGCGCTCGTCGTCGCAAAGGACGTCGTCACCTTCGTGACCGCCGAGGTCGGACGGGCCGCCAAGGAGGAGAGCCGGCCTCTGATCGCCCAGCGGGTGCGGGCACTCTTTCGCCGCGGCAAGCCCGAGGAAGGCGAGCCCGAAGCGCCTGACGAGGAGCCGATCGAGCTCACGGACGAGCAGCTGCACGAGGTGCACCGGATCGCGCTCGAGAAGGCGAAGCAGCTGAAGCTCTCGGCGGACAAGGCGGAGCTCCTCGCGGACTCGCTCGTCGGCGAGCTCGCAACGCACGGGCGGTAGGGGAATGAGCGCGGAGGAGGCGGCTCCTCCCCGGACGCACGCGCGGCTCGATCCGTTCCTCTACCCCTCCGACACGACCTTCCGCTTCATCCTGCTCGTCGCGGCCGTCCTCGGGGCGAGCCTCTTCATCTACAACGCCCTCTACTTCAACGTGATCGCCAGCGGCGGCCGCGATCTCGCGACCTACAGGACCTGCCTCGACGAGTCGCAGCTCGGGCAGGGGATCCCGCAGGCGCTGGCCTCGGGGAACCTCGAAGAGCCCGGCCGGCAGAGCGACGCCTTCCAGAGCTGCATCGCCCCGGTGGAGCAGCGAAAGGCGGGCTGGATCCTCGGCGGCGTCGGGCTCGTGCTCGTCTCGGCACTCGTCATCTACCTGGCCTATCCCTACGCGAAGATTCGGCGCCGGCACCTCCGCCCACTGACGGAGCGCGACGCGCCCGAGGTCGTGGCCGACCTGCAGGAGCTCTCCCGCGAAGCCGGGCTCAAGCGTCCGCCGACCTTCGTCTGGAACCCGCTTCGCCGCTCCGCCGGCGGGCTCGCCTTCGGCCACCCCGGGCGCCACTTCGTCGCGCTCGACGGAGGGCTCGTGATGCTGCACGGCCTCGACCGGCCCGCCTTCCGTGCGGTCGTTCTCCACGAGCTCGCGCACCTGCGCGGGCGCGACGTCGACATGGCCTACGCGACCCTGGCCATCTGGTGGGGCTACCTGGCCGCAGGGGTGATCCCGTACGTCCTGACCTGGCTCGACGAGCCGGTCGAGTCCCTCTGGAGGCTCGCCTGGCGCCTGCTCGCGCTCGTCGCGGTCGTCTACCTGATCCGGAACTCGGTGCTCCGCGCCCGTGAGGTGTACGCGGACGCGCGCGCACACGCCTGGGACGGGTTCGGCGAGGGTCTGCGGCGCGTCGTCGGCCGGCTGAAGCCGCTGGCCGGCCCGCGCTGGCGCCGGCAGGTGAGCGTCCATCCCGAGCCGGCTCTCCGCGCGAAGGCCCTGGACGACCAGCGGATGCTCTTCTCGCTCGGATTCTGGGAGGCGCTCGCGACCGGCGTCACGGCGACTCTCGCCTACGGGAACGTCGTCACGCTCCTCTCCTTCTTCTCGAACGAAGGCCTCGCGATCCGCTGGCTCGCAGGGCTCGTGTTCGCGCCGCTCGCGATCGGCGTGGTCGGCCTTGGCTTGTGGCGCGCGACCTACTCGGCCCTCGCGCGGGGCGAGCACCCGCCGAGCGGCACGCTTCCGGGGATCGGGCTCGGGCTCGGCTTCCTCCTCGGCCAGCAGCTCTCGTTCTTCGCCGTCGTCGAAGGAGACGTCGGCGGGGAGGGCGCGATCTTCCACTTCGACCTCCTCTGGGCGCTCGTCGTCGTCGTCGGCCTCACGCTGCTCGTCCGCTGGGTCGTCTCCGCGGCGACGCTCTGGATCGGCGCGCAGGGGCCGGGGCACGGGCGGCTCCTCTACCTTCCCGCGCTCGTCGTCGCGGGCGGCGCGCTCGTCGTCGGGCTCGGCTGGGCGTTCCTCCTGCGCGACCTCGACCCGCTCTTCGCCTTCTCGCGGGAGCTGGTCTCGCTCGAGCACGGGTTCGTCTCGCAGGCGGTCTGGGCGGGCCCGGAGGCGGGCTGGGCCCTTGTCCGCCACCCGATCCTCCTCTACGCGATGCAGGACGTCCTGACCCTCCCGGTGCTCGCGAGCCTCTGGGCCTTCCCGCTCGCGGCGCTCCTCCTGCGCGGACGGCTGCAGCGCCGCGGGCTCCTGCTGCCGCTCGCGGTCGGCCTCGCCGCCGGCGCGCTCTACTGCCTCGCGCACCTCGGAATCCGCCTCTGGCTGCGCGCCTCGGTGCCCGACGCGACCCGAGAGCTCGACGAGTACCGCCTCAGCTTCTTCGTCTGGGTCCTTGTCCTCGCGCTCGCGTTCCAGGTCCTCGCCGCGCTCGTGACCGCCGCGCTCAGCCCCGAGCACGCGGGGGTCAAGGCGCTCTTCGCCGCTTTCCTGACCGGCTGCCTGGCGACGGGCGCGATCCTTGGCCTGAACCTCGCCTTCGGCGGAACGATCGACTCCACGTTCTTCTGGATCGTCCTGCGCCAGGTCGTGAACGAAGGCGCCCTGCTGGCGATCCCGGCCGCGGGTCTCGGCGCCCTGGCCGGCTACGCTCTCCGCCGCACGCGGGCGGGCCGGCTCGAGCCCGCGGCGGTGCCCTAGGCGTCGAGCGCGTTCAGGGCGGCCGTCAGTGACTGGCGCCCGTGGAGGACCGACTCGAAGAGATCGCCGTGCCGGGCGACGCGCTGCAACACGACGTCCATCGTGAAGTCCGCCGGGTCGAGGTCCTCCGTCACCTCGTCCCAGCGAAGCGGGGTCGAGACCGGCGCGCCTGCCTGGGGGCGGACCGAGTAGACGGACGCGATCGTCTTCCCTTCGCCGTTTTGGTTCGCGTCGATCAGGACGCCCCGGCGCTTGGCCTTCGTCCACTCGGTCGTCACGAGCCTCGGATGCGCGCGTGCCAGGGCGCCGGCGACGATCTCGGCGAACTCGCGCGTGTCGGCATACGTGAAGCGGCGGGCGATCGGGAGGAGCACGTGGATCCCGTCCGACCCGCTCGTCTTCGGGACGCACTCGAGCCCAAGCGCGTCGAGAAGCTCCTTCACGAGGAGCGCGACCTGCACGGTCTCGCGAAAGCCGACGTCGGGCGAGGGGTCGAGGTCGAAGAGGACGAAGTCGGGCCGCTCGGGCTTGTCGATCCGCGAGTACCAGCAGTTCAGGTCGATGCAGCCCATGTTCACCATCCAGAGGAGGGCGAGCTCGTCGTTCACGAGCGGGTAGGCGATCTTCCGCTTCTGGCGGCTCTCGCGGGAGGTCGAGCTGTACTCGCGCGTCGGGATCCAGTCCGGCATGTGCTCGGGCGCGTTCTTCTGGAAGAAGTGCCCGCCCTCGATCCCGTCGGGGAAGCGCTTCATCGTGAACGGCCGGTTCTTCAGGTGGGGTAGGGCGGCGTGCGCGATCTCGCGGTAGTAGGAGAGCAGGTCGCCCTTCGTGATCCCCTCGGCCGGCCAGAAGACCTTGTCCGGATTGGTCAGCTTGAGGACGCGCCGCCCGCGCTTGAGCTCGGCCTCGAGCGGCCGCTCGCGGCGAACCTCGTCGGGCGCCTTGTCCTCGCGCAGGCCCTGGTAGGACGGCGCGCGGAGCTTCCCGTCGTGCGTCCACTCGACGAACTCGACCTCGCAGACGAGCTTCGGGCTCACCCAGACGACGTCACCCTTCCGCACCTTCGCCATCTTGGGAACCGGATCGAGGGTCGGCGTCGCCCGCTCGAGCGGGCGCAGCTTGCGCAGGAGCCGCTCGATCTCCTTCTCGGTGAACCCGGTGCCACAGTTCCCGGCCCAGACGAGCTCGTCGCCGCGACGGTAGGCGAGGACGAGCGCGCCGAGTGAGCTCGAGCGCCGACCCTTGCCCTTCGTGTACCCGGCGATCAGGAACTCCTGCTTCCCGTGCGACTTCACCTTGAGCCAGTCGCGCGTGCGCTTGCCCGGCTGGTAGACGGAGTCCGCGCGCTTGGCGACAACGCCCTCGAGCCGCTCGGCCTCGGTCACCTCGAGGAGCGCCTCGCCGTCGTCGAAGGTCTCGGAGAGGCGGATCAGCGAGTCACCGGGCTCGAGGATCTTCCCGAGCCGCTTCCGCCGTTCCCGGAAAGAGAGGCCGATCACCGGCTTTCCGTCGATCTCGAGGACGTCGAAGACGTAGAAGATCAGCGTGCCCGAGCCCTGCTGCATCTCGGAGAAGCTCGTCTTGCCCTCAGGGTCGAGCGCGCAGACCTCGCCGTCGAGGACGCAGTGCGGCGTTCGCAGAACGCCCGGAAGCGCCTTCGCGATCGTCGCGAACCGCTCGGTCAGCGTGTTCCCGCGCCTGCTCGTCAGCTCGACCTCGCTCGTCCGCACGGTCGCGAGCACCCGGTAGCCGTCCCACTTCACCTCGAAGAGCCAGCCAGGGCCGCTCGGCAGCTCTTGCGAGAGCGTCGCGAGCATCGGCGAGTAGACCGTCGGCTTGCCGCGCTTCTCCGTCGCCTCGTCGCGCTTCTTGATGATCAGCCAGTTCTTCGGGTCGCGGTCGAGCTTGGCGGGGACGAGCGTCCAGACACCGTCAAGGCGCTTGCCCGAGAGGCGAACGGTCAGGCCGCCGTCCGGCTTCTCCTCGACGAGCTCGTACGTCCCCGTGTCCCAGAGCTCGACCGTGCCGGCTCCGTACTGGCCCTTCGGAATCTCACCCTCGAACGTCGCGTATTCGAGCGGATGATCCTCCACGTGCACCGCGAGATGGCGCTCGCCTGGCTCGAGCGGGACGCCTTTCGGGACGGCCCAGCTCGCAAGCGCGCCGTTTCGCTCGAGGCGGAAGTCGTAGTGGAGCCGGCGCGCATCGTGGCGCTGGATGACGAAGATCGGCGCCTTCTTCCGGCGCGAGCGCCCACCGAAGGGCTCGGGGGTCTGCTCGCGGTGCCGCTTGCGCTCGTACTCGTCCAGGCGCGCCATCGACCGAGTCCTACCACGCTCGGGTTTCGTGCTGTGTGAAAGCGGAAAGACTTGAGTGGGACTTGATCTGCCGACCAGGGGGGTTGGCGCTCGGGGCCGGTTTCCACCGGCCTCGAGACCGTTAAGGACACGGTTCCCCACAGGCTCGAGGGCGGGAATCCACCGGCTTTCGCTTCCAGCTGGTGAAGAAACCCGACCAGCCTGCGGAAAAGGCTGTGGATGATGTGGGAAACCTCGTCGTTTCCCGGCCAGAAAGGCCCTTCAGCTCGCGAACACGCCCATCGTGCGAAAGCGCAGGCGCCGAGCCCGGCGCCGTTCATCCGGATCAAGCTCCGCGATCTCGCCGAGAGCGGCGGCGAGCCCGTCTCCGAGCAGCTTCCCGGCGGCGTCGAAGTCCAGATGGGCACCGCCTTCCGGCTCGCCGACGATCCCGTCGATCACGCCCAGGTCGAGGCAGTGGCGCGCGTCGGGCTTGAACGCCGCCGCCGCCTTCTTCGCCTCGCTCGCGTCGCGCCAAAGGATCGCGGCGCATCCCTCCGGCGAGATCACCGAGTAGATCGCGTTCTCCTGCATGAGCACCCGGTCCGAGACCGCGATCGCGACGGCGCCGCCCGACCCTCCCTCGCCGATCACACAGGTGACGGAGGGCACCTGAAGGCGCACCATCGCGAGCTGGCAGCGGGCGATCCAGCCGCCCTGGCCGTGCTGCTCGGCCGCGACGCCCGGATAGGCACCCGGCGTGTCGACAAGCGTGAAGACGGGGAAGCCGTGGCGGTCGGCGAGCTCCATCACCCGCATCGCCTTCTTGTAGCCCTCGGGGTAGGGCATGCCGAAGTTCCGGTGGATCCGCTCGCGGGTGTCGCGGCCCTTCTGGTGTCCCACGAGCGCGATCGTCCGGCCGCGGAACCGCGCGAGCCCGGCCACGATCGCCGGATCGTCGGCGAAAGACCGGTCGCCGTGGAGCTCGACGAAGTCGTCGAAGATCCGCTCCACGTAGTCAAGCGTGTACGGGCGGTCCTCGTGGCGCGCGAGCTCGACCGAGTGCCAGACCTCGTCCGCACTCGGCTCGGCCGCGATCCGCTCGATCTGCCGCTCGAGGCGGTCGAGCTCGCCGCCGACGCTGACGCCACCAATCAGGGGCAGCTTCCGGAGCTTGGCGAGCCGCTCTCGCAGGCGGAGCTGCTCGATCTCGCTCTGCTTGGGCTCAGTTGCCATTGGCGAACAAGGCGAGTAGCCGTCCTAGGTAGGGACGCAGGTCGGGACGCCGGACGATCGCGTCGACGTGCCCGAAGCGAGTGTTCGACTCGGCGAGGCCGAAGTCGTCGGGGAGCTTCTCGCGCGTCGTCTGCTGGACGACCCGCGGGCCGGTGAAGGCGAGAAGCGCACCGGGCTCGGCCACGATCACGTCGCCGAGGCTCGCGAAGCTCGCGAGCACGCCCGCGGTCGTCGGGTGTGTCATCACGCACACGAAGGGCGCGCGCGCCTCGCGGAGCGCGTCCACGGCCGCAACGGTCTTCGGGAGTTGCATGAGGGAGAGGATCCCCTCCTGCATGCGCGCGCCGCCCGAGGCGGTCACGACGACGAGGGGGACGTGGCGCTCGCCGGCGCGCTCGCACGCGCGCGCAAACTTCTCCCCGACCGCGCTCCCCATCGAGCCGCCCATGAAGGAGAACTCCATGACCGCGAGCTCGCAGCGCCGGCGCTCGATCGCGGCGGTGCCGGCGACCATCGCGTCGCCAAGGCCGGTGTCGTGCTCGGCCTGGGCCAGGCGCTCGGTGTAGGCCTTCAGGTCGAAGAAGCCCAGCGGATCGGACGAGCGGAGCTCGGCGTCGTGCTCGACGAAGGTGCCGCGGTCGGCGAGCTGCGCGATCCGCTCGCGCACCCGGACGGGGAAGTGGTGCCCGCAGTGGGGGCAGACCCGGAGGTTCTGCTCGAGCTCGTCGTCACGGTAGTGCGAGCCACAGCTCGGGCACGTGTTCGGATGCCCCTTCCCCGAGGGGGGAGAAGCATCCTCACGGCGATCCTCGATCCGGACGTCGATGCGGCTGGCCACGGACCTATCCTAAGCGCCCCTGCCCAAACGGCCGGACGGCGCTAGAAGCTCTAACGGAATGACGCTTCGCCCTCGGGGGTGCGATGGGTGGGGCGAGGCAAGGACGCAGCGTCGCGCCGTCCAGCGCGGCCCCGAGGGCTCAAAGCTTCGTTTCGTTAGAGCTTCTTAAAGACCCAGGGCTCCGGTGAAGCGCTGCATCGCCTCGGCGTTTCGCGGTGCCCCAGCGAGGCCCGTCAGGCCCGCTCCGACGAGGCGCTTCGACGCGACGACGCGCTCGAGCACCGCCGCGACCTCCTCGGACGTGGGGCCGTCCGGCTCGGGCATGAAGGGCTCAACGTCACCGCCGGGTCGGAGCACGTCGAGGTCGAGCGCGACGTAGACGGCTTCGGTGCCCTCGAGCGCCGCCTCGATCCCCTCGACGCCGGTGTGGAGGCCCGTGCGCTCGATGAACTCCTCCTCGGGCGGGTCGAGGCTGCGCGCGCCGACAAGAGCCACGTCGGTGGGCGCGACAGTGCCGGCGTCGATCAGGATGCGAAGCGGCATGCCCCACTCGTTGCCGCTCGGCGAGCTCTCGGGCGTGTTCAGGTCTCCGTGGGCGTCGAGCCAAACGACCGCCAATCGGCCGTGGCGTGCAGCGAGGCCCTCGACGGCGCCGATGTGCGAGCAGCAACAGCCGCCGAGGACGAGCGGGCGCTCGGGGAGCGCAGCCGCGAGCGCGAGGCTCTGCTCGGCGAGCGAAGGCTCCTGGATCACGGCCACCTCGGGGAAGGGAAGCGGCAGGGAGGCGGCCTCGATCATCGCTTCGCCCCCGTCTCCCCAGGCCGCCGGGACGCGGACCAGGCCCGCGCCGAACGAGTGGCCGCACGAGTGGCACTCGTAGCCCTCGTCCATCGCGACGGCGGTCAGGGTGCGGCATTCGGGGCAGCGGGCGCGCAGGCGGGACATGCTCAGACGCTACCGGGCGGGCGGATCCGATCGAGCGTGTCGGCGAGGCCGATGAGGGACTGAAGCTCCGCCTCCCGGGGATGGTCGCTCGTGTCGCCGACCCGATTGATCCAGACGGCGGGCAGACCGAGCTCGGCAGCCGGGCCGAGGTCGTGGAACGCGCTCGCGGCGACGTGCACGTGGCGCGCGGGGTCGGCCCCGAAGCGTTCGCGGAAGCTCACCCAGTGGCCCGGCGCGGGCTTGTACGACCCGGCCTCGGCCGCGGTCACGCGGGCGTCGAACTCCACGCCGATCCGGGCGAGCGAGGCATCGAGCAGCTCCGGATCGGTATTCGAGAGGATCCCGATCCGCCAGCCGCGGCGGCGTAGCTCGACGAGCTCGCCCGGAACCTCGGGGAAGGGCGGCCACTCGGGCAGCGAGTCGGCGAGCGCGGCCTCGTCGTCGGGGCGAAGCTCGAGCCCCTCCGCGTCGGCCAGCAGGCGGAGCGCCTGGGTCAGCACCTCACGGTAGGTCAGCGAGCCCTCGAGCTGCACCCGCGGCTCGATCTCGTGGTAGCGCTCGAGGAGCTCCTCTGCGTCGGCCTCAGGCCAGAGCCGGGAGAGCGTCGATCGGATCCCGCCGTCCCAGTCGATCAGTGTGCCGTAGCAATCGAACGTCGCCCAGCGATCAGCCACGGGCGCGAGTCAGCCCTGGAATTTTCGGATGACCAGACAGGCATTGTGGCCGCCGAAGCCGAAGTTGTTCGAGAGCGCGTGGTCGACCGTCGCCTGGCGGGACTCGTTCGGGATGTAGTCGAGGTCGCACTCCGGGTCCGGGTTCTCGTAGTTGATCGTCGGCGGGAGCACGTCGCGCTGGACGGCGAAGACGCAGGTGAGGGCCTCGACCGCGCCCGCGGCGCCGAGGCAGTGGCCGGTCGCGCCCTTGATCGACGAGACAGGGGTCTCGCGCGCCTCGTCCTCCCCGAGCGCGAGCTTGATCACGCGGGTCTCGGAGGCGTCGCCGAGTGGCGTCGAGGTCCCGTGCGCGTTGATGTAGTCGATCTGGGAGAACTCGATTCCCGCGTCGGCGACGGCCATAGCCATCGCGCGGGCCGGGTGGCGGCCCGTCGGGTCCGGCTCGGTCACGTGCTGGGCGTCCGACGAGAGGCCGTAGCCGAGGATCTCCGCGTAGATCTTTGCGCCGCGGGCCTCAGCGTGCTCAAGCGCCTCGAGGACGAGGATCGCCCCCGCCTCGCCCATGACGAAGCCGTTGCGCTCGGCGTCGAAGGGGCGGCTCGCCCGCTCGGGCTCGTCGTTTCGCCGCGAGAGGGCTCGCATCGCGCCGAAGCCCGCGATCCCGACCTCGGTGATCCCGGCCTCGGTGCCGCCGGCGAACATGACGTCGGCGCGCCCGAGTCGGATCGAGTCCATCGCGTCCCCGATCGCCATGTTCGAAGCCGCGCACGCGGTGCACTGCGAGGCGAGCGGGCCGCGCGCGCCGAGCTCCATGGAGACCCAGGCCGCCCCCATGTTCGGGATGATCGCCGGGATCGACTGCGGGTTGACGCGGTCCGCGCCTCGATCCTTGAGGGTGTACGCGCAGTCCTGGAAGCTCTCGAGGCCGCCGATCCCGGTGGCGACGGAAACGCCCGTCATCTCGGTCTCCGCGGCGACGTCGACGCCCGAGTCGGCCTCGGCCTGCCGCGCGGCGGCGACGATCATCTGCGCAAAGCGGTCCATCTTCCGGGCCTTGCGCTTCTCGACCCACTCGGTCGGGTCGAAGCCCTTGAGCTCGCAGGCGAACCTGACGGGGAAGTCGCTCGCGTCGAAGAGCGTGATCGGGCCCGCGCCGCTCTTCCCGGCGATCAGGTTCTCCCAGTGGCTCTCGGCGGTGTTTCCGAGCGGGGTCACGGCGCCGACGCCGGTGACGACCACTCTCCGCCTTCCGTTCATGCTCATGTCGATGTCCATCTACATCCCCAGGCCGCCGTCGACGAGCAGCACCTCACCCGTGATGAAGGCCGCCTCGTCGGAGGAGAGAAACCGTACCGCCCGGGCCACGTCCCGCGGCTCGCCGAGCCGCCCGAGCGGGGTGGCAGCGAGCAGAAAGTCGCGGATCTCGTCCGAGAGGCCGCTCGTGATGTCGGTTGTGATGTAGCCGGGCGCGACGGCGTTCACGCGCACGCCGCGGTTCCCGAGCTCCTTGGCGAGCGACTTGGTGAGGCCGATCAGCCCGGCCTTGGTCGCCGCGTAATTCGCCTGCCCGGGGTTCCCGTGCAGGCCGACGTAGCTCGTCATGTTCACGATCGAGCCGCTGCGGCGACGGAGCATCTTCCGGGAGACGGCGCGGCAGGTGTAGAAGGCCGCGCTCAGATTGGTCGCGATCACCTCGTCCCAGTCCTCGTCCGACATGCGGGCGATCAGCGTGTCGCGGGTGATCCCCGCGTTGTTCACCAGGATGTCGAGATCGCCGAGCTCGGATTCCGCCCGCTCGACGATCGCCCGGGCCTCCTCGGGGTCCCCGACGTTTCCGGCGACGGCGAGGCCGCCGATCTCCGCGGCGATCTCCTCCGCCTCGGCGGCGCTCGAACGGTAGTTCACGGCCACGCGGGCCCCGGCGGCCGCGAGCTCGCGCGCGACCGCTGCGCCGATGCCGCGGGATCCACCCGTCACGAGGGCCGTCTTGCCCTCGAGGGACGCGAACTCAGGCAGCGGAGAGAACCTCTTCGAGCTTGCCGAGATCCTCCGGCCTCCCGACCGAAAGCGTCGTGGCCGAGCGGTCGATCCGCCGGATCAGGCCGGCCAGAACCTGGCCGGGGCCGATCTCCACGAAGGTGGTGACGCCGAGGCGCGCGAGCTCCCCGATCGCGTGCGTGAAGCGCACCGGCGCCGTCAGCTGGTCGAGGAGCACGTCACGGATCCGCCCGGCGGGCTCGAGCTCGGCTGTCACGGTCGACATGAAGGGCGGCGAGGGCTCGTTCCACGTGACGGTGTCGAGCGCGGGCGCGAGCCGCTCGGCGGCGCCGGCGACGAGCGGGCTGTGGAAGGCACCGCTGATCGGGAGGCGCACCGTCCGCCGCGCGCCTCGGGCTGCCGCCGCTTCGAGCAGCTGGTCGACCGCTGCGTTCTCGCCCGAGACGACGAGCTGGCCGGGGCAGTTGTAGTTCGCGGGCCAGACGCCCTCGACCTCGGCGCAAAGCTCCTCGACGACCTCGTCCTCGAGCCCGAGGATCGCCGCCATCGCGCCCGGGTGCTCGGCCGCAGCGGCAGCCGTCGCTTCCCCGCGCGCCCGGACGAGCGTGACGGCCTCGCGGTCCGAGACGACGCCGCTGGCGCCGAGCGCGGAGTACTCGCCAACCGAGTGGCCGATCACGTAGTCCGCCTCGAGGCCGGTGGTCGCCACCGCCCGCAGGCAGGCGAGCGACGTCGCGACAAGCGCCGGCTGCTGGATCTCGGTGCGGGTCAGCTCCTCGATCGGCCCCTCGAACGAGAGGCGCGCGAGGTCGAGCCCGACGGCGTCCGAGGCCTCGTCGTAGACGGCGCGCGCCTCCGGGAAGGCCTCGGCGAAGGAGCGGCCCATGCCGACCTCCTGCGAGCCCTGGCCGGGGAAGCAAAACGCGAGCTTCACGCGCGGCCGTTCGACCAGGTCATGTATGCCGAGCCCCAGGTGAACCCACCACCGACGGCGCTCATCAGCACGCGTTTGCCCGGGGTGAGCGCGCCCTCCGCGACGGCCTCGGCGAGCCCGATCGGGATCGACGCCGCTGAGGTGTTCCCGTAGCGGTGGATGTTCAGGAAGATCTTCTCGGGCGGAAGGCCGAGGTTTTTCGCGGCGTGGTCGATGATCCGCTTGTTCGCCTGGTGCGGGACGTAGAGGTCGACGTCGTCCACCGTCGCATCGCACTCCTCGAGCAGGTTCGCGGCCGAGGCGACCATGACCCGGGTCGCGAAGCGAAAGACCTCCTGGCCCTTCATCTGGATCAGGTGCAGCTCGTCGGCCACGGTCTGCTGCGTCGCCGGATGGCGCGACCCGCCGCCTGCGATGCAGAGATCTCCGCCTCCCGAGCCGTCGGCGCCGAGCTCGAATCCGAGGAAGCCCCCGTCATCCACCGATTCGACCACGACCGCCCCGGCTCCGTCGCCAAAGAGGATGCAGGTGCCGCGGTCTTCCCAGTTCACGATCTTCGAGAGCGCCTCCGAGCCGACGACGAGCGCCTTCCCGGAGACCCCGCTCGACACCGCGCCGTAGGCCTGCGCGAGGCCGTAGATGAAGCCCGAGCAGGCAGCGAGAAGGTCGTAGGCCGCCGCCCGGTCTGCGCCGAGCTGCTTGGCCACGATCGTCGAGGTCGTCGGAAAGAGCATGTCCGGAGTCGAGGTCGCGACGATGACCATGTCCAGATCCCCCGGGTCGACGCCCGCCTGCTCGAGCGCCTGGCGCGCGGCCGGGATGGCCATGTCACTCGCGGCCTCGTCCTCGGCGGCGATCCGCCGCTCCTTGATCCCGGTGCGGTCCGTGATCCATTCGTCGGAGGTGTCGACCATGCGCTCGAGGTCGGCGTTCGTCAGCACCCGCTCGGGGACGTAGACGCCGACGCCGGTGATCCCGACGCGCGTGCCGTTCCGGGAGACGTTCGCCTTCACGCGCCCTCGTCGGTGACGGCGAACATGAGCGTGCCGCGGACGGCGAGCTCGCCGTCGACGGTCGCGGTCGCCTTGCCGCGCCCGACCGGTCCGCGCAGGCGCTCGATCTCGCAGGTCAGCTCGAGCTCGTCGCCCGGCTCGACAAGGCGCTTGAAGCGGACGTCGTCGATGCCCGCGAAGAGCGCCAGCTTCCCCCGGTTCTCCTCCTGGGAGAGGACGGCCACGGCGCCGGCCTGCGCCATCGCCTCGACCATGAGGACGCCCGGCATGATCGGCCGTCCGGGGAAATGACCGGCGAGAAACCACTCGTCCTCGCGCACGAGCTTGCGTGCGACGACCTTGCGACCGGGGACGATCTCGGTCACCTCGTCGAGCAGGAGGAACGGCTCCCGGTGCGGGATGATCTCTTCGATCTCGCGCCGGCCGAGCGGGACCCTCACGGGCCCGCGACCGGGACGCCCGAAGCGGCGGCGGTGGAGCCGAGACGCTCCTCCAGCCCGGCGCGCAGGCGCTCGCGACCCCGGTGGACGTAACACTTCGCGGTGCCGACCGGCATGCTCGCCGTTCGGGCGATCTCCTCGTACGAAAGGCCGACAACGTCGCGCAGGACGACGACCGCGCGCTGGTCAGCCGAAAGGCGCGCGAGGCCGTCGGCGAGCTCGCGGCGGAGGTCGCCGAGCGCCGACGCTCTCGTCGGGTCCGCGTCCTCCCCTGCCGTTCGCTCGTCGGCATGGAGCGGCTCCGTCTGGCGGATTCGGCCGCGCTCCTGCAGGTCGCGGCAGGTGTTCACGACGAGGCGGTGCAGCCAGGTCGCGAACTGAGCGTCCCCGCGAAACTGGCGCAGGCGCGTGCAGAGTTTCACCAGCGATTCCTGCGCCGCGTCGCGCGCGTCCTCGACGTTCCCCATCGCCTGCTGGGCGAGGCGGTTCACACGAGGCGTGTGCCGCTCGACGAGGACGTGCATGGCGGGACGGTCGCCCGCCTTCGCCTTGGCGACGAGCGCGAGATCGCTGAGCTTTCGGTAGGCCTGCAGGATCGGCACGGGAATCCTCTCTTCCGAGAGACGGAGCGCAGGCAGGGACGGTTGCACGCGGGATTAGTGTAGACCCGGTGGCACACGCCGAAACGCCCCAGGCAGACTCGCTTTCGCCCGAGGCCGTCGAGCCGCTCCTGCACGGCGGATTCGGCCGCCCGTACGTCTACCGCGAGCGCTGCGACTCGACCCAGGCACTGCTCGATCCGGGCCTCGACGAGGGGGCCGTCGCCGCCTGTGACGAGCAGACGGAGGGCCGTGGCCGGCTCGGCCGTCGCTGGGTCGCGCCAGCGGGAAGCGCCGTGCTCGTCTCGATCCTCCTGCGGCCGCCCGCGGAGCGGCGGATCGCCGAGCTCTCCCTCGTCGGCGGCATCGCGACCGCGCTGACCGTCGAGCGGGCGCTCGGTCTCTCGAGCCAGATCAAGTGGCCCAACGACGTCATGGTCAACCGCAGGAAGGTGGCGGGCGTCCTCGCAGAGGCACGCGAGAGCGTCGTGATCCTAGGGGTGGGGCTGAACGTGAACCAGCGGCGGGAGGAGCTCCCGGAGGACGCGTTCGCCGCGGGCTCGCTGCGAACGATCGACGGTGTCCCCCGCATGCGGGCTCCGCTGCTCGCCGACCTCGTGCTCGAGGTCGAGCGCACGTACAAGATCTGGGGCGCCGGTGGGCTCGACGCGCTCTACGAGGATCTCGGGCCCCGCGACTTCCTCCGCAACCGGCGGATCTGGGTCGACGGGGAGGAGGGCCAGGCCGTCGCGATCGACCGTGCCGGGCGCCTCGAGGTAACCGTAGGCGGCGAGCGACGCCTCGTCGAGAGCGGCGAAGTCCTCTACGAACGCTAGCCCGGCGTCGCTCGACTCGGCACAACGCCGCGCGCCTTTCGTCTCGAACTGCGTGACCTCTGCGCGCTTTCCGGCGATAGGCTGATGGCGAGCAGGGGGCGGGTCGGGACCCGTAGTCAGACGCGCGCGCGGCTACCTGGGGAGACGAACGCGGACGCGCTTTCGGGCACTGGCGTTCTCGGCCGTGTCGACCGCGGAGACCGTGACGAAGGCCGGCCGAGTCCGTCGCCAGAGCTCGACGCGGCCCTTGCCGGCCCGGAAGCGCAGCGTCCGTCCGCCGAGGACGATCGCCACCCTGGAGGGCTCGCTGATCCAGAAGCGGACGGACGTTCCGCGCCGCGCCCTGCGGGCCGTCAGACCCGTCATCTTCGGCGCGGCGGTGTCGAGCGTGATGGCCTGCGTGAGCCGCCGCGTCCCGAGCGACGTCGTCGCCTCGAGCACTGCCGTGTAGCTCCCATCGGCCACTCGTCGACCGCCGAAGCTCCCGGTCCAGAGGATGTCGGAGCGATGGGGCACGGCGGCGCCATCACGCCCCGAGACCAGCGTCCCGATCAGGCGAGAGCCCCGGAGAACTCGTAGGCGCACCGTCGCCGTTCGCGTGAGCTCCCACGAGAGGTTGGCGACGTCGCGCCGCCCGTCGCCGTTCGGCGAGAAGGCTGCCGGCCGCGCCGCCAGATGACCGACCGTGCGATCGACGGTCACGCTTGCGGAGCGGGAGACTCGCTCGGTCCCGATCGAAGCCTCCGCGACGATCGTGTAGCGCCCGTCCGGAACCACCTGGCCGACACGGGACTTCCCGCCCCAGCGAAGCGTGTTCGGGCCGGCCTGGAGCGCCCTCCCGACGTAGAGGGTCGCGACGCGGCTTCCCGCGGAGTTCAGGAGCCAAAGGTCGAGGCCGGCCGCGGTCGTGACGATGACCCGAAGCTCGGCGGTGTCGGCGACGTCGTCGCCGTTCGGAGTGAAGACGCCGGGCTTGACCGTGAGTGCCGTCAGCTCGAGCGGGACGGCCCCGCCGATCGGCTCGCGGACCGACCGCGCCCCCGGCGCGTCGATCGCGTACGTGTAGCGCCCGCGGGCCGCGCCACCCGAGTTCCAGGTCCAGTCGACCTTCACCCCAGCGCCGGTTCCGCTCGCGATCGCGGCACCCGATTCGGAGAAGACCGTGACCGCCCACGGAAGCGCCGCCGAGAGCCGCGCGGTGAAGCGCACGGGCTCACCGACCGAGCCGTCGACCCGCGGCTCGTAGATCTTGGGAAGGCCGCGGCCGGCCACGTCCACCGCGAGGGCATCGAGCTCGTCGTAGAGGAGCTTGCCGGGACACGCGGTCAGGCCGAGATCGCGATGGCCCGAGACGGCGCGAAGCTCGACCGGCACCCCGGCGGCCCACTTGCTCGAGCCCGCGGAGATCCGCGTCAGAGAAGAGGCCGGATCGACGTGGCCGACGTCCAGCCGCCACGCGAGAAACTCGGCGACCGCTTCACGCGCGGCAGGGGCGATCGTCTTCGCGTCGTAGTTGCCGAGCACGGAGACACCGACGCTCCCGGTGTTGAACCCCTGGGCGTGCGCCCCGATGACGTTGCGCGTCATCCCGCCGGCTCGCCCCTCGAAGATCTGGCCGAAGGGATCAATGAGGAAGTTGTAGCCGATGTCGTTCCAGCCGTTCGAGCGCACGTGGTAGGTGTGGATACCGCGCACCATTGCGGCCGACTGCGCAGGTGAGGACGGCACGCCGCCCGCAGTGTGGTGGACGACCGCGAAGGCCAGGCGATCCGCGTATGAGGGCGAGCCCTGCACGATCGACTCGTCCGCTCCCCACTCCGCGCGGGTGTAGATGAGCGGCTGAGCCGGAGCGGCGGCGGTGGCCCGCCGCGCAGAGGCGGAAGTCTCGGCGCTCCAGAGAAAGTGGGCCCGCAGGCGCGTGACGCGACCGCTCAGGCGGTACTGGATCCGTTGGGCCGCGCCCGTCCAGAACGGGTTCCCGAGCTTCCAGCCGGCGCGGAAGGCGGCCTCGGCCGTCCCGGCGTCGGGCTGATCCTCGGCCTCCGGCCGTGCAGCCCTCCACGGGCTCCAGGCAGCGCCGAGAGCGGCCGTGCGAAACGAGACGGTGCCGGTGCCCTGCCAGTGGAGGCCGACCAGGTTGAAGCGGATCGCGGCGGTCTGCGCGGGCATGACGCGGGTGCTCGCGACGGAGCGCGCCGAGGCCGGCGCCCCGATGGCGACGTCGCTCGTGACCAGGCGAACGCCGCCGGCGGCGGGCGCGGCGAGGAAGAGCGCTACGGAGAGCGCTGCGATGAGGAGCCGCGGCAAGCTCATAGGGCGAACGTCCAACGAAGCACACATCGACCCGCGCGGGAAGGACTGCAAGGGCACGCAGATACAATCCTTACAGGCCTGAAATGCCTTTCCTGCGCGTCTTTCTGCTCGGCACCTGCGCGATCGCCGCGGCGCTCGCCCTGGCCGAGAGCAGCGTCTTCGCCCAGGGGGAAGGAAGCCCGCGCGTCCTCGCGGTCGAGTTCTCGAACGACATCAACCCGGTCACCGAGGACTACCTGACGGGCGAGATCGAGCGCGCCGAGCGGGAGAGGTACGCGGCCGTCGTCCTCCTCCTCGACACCCCGGGCGGCCTCGGCTCGTCGATGCGCGAGATCATCAAGGCCGAGCTCGCGGCCTCGATCCCCGTGATCGTCTACGTCTCGCCCCAGGGCGCCCGGGCCGACTCGGCCGGTGCCTTCCTGGCGATGGCCGCAGACGTGGCGGCGATGGCGCCGCAGACGAACATCGGCTCGTCCACGCCCGTGAACGTCGGCGGGGCGAACATCGAGAGCGATCTGCGCCGAAAGATCGTGAACGACGCGGCCGCCTACATCCGGGAGCTCGCGGAGGAGCACGGCCGAAACGGCGACATCGCCGAGGACTTCGTCCGCGAAGGCACGAACATCGGCGCGCGCGAGGCCCTCGACGAGAACGTCGTCGACGCGCTCGCCGACGACCTGCCGGCGCTCCTCGAGGAGATCGACGGGACCCGAACCGAGCCGAAGGGCCTGACTGTGGAGACGGCCGGTGCCCGGATCGAGACGGTGGAGATGACCTTCTGGAAGCGCGCGCTCGACACGCTGGTCGACCCGAATCTGATCGTCATCCTCATGTCGCTCGGCGTCCTCGGGATCACGGTCGAGGTGCTGAGCCCCGGCCTGATCTTCCCCGGGACGATCGGCGGCGTCTCGCTCATCCTCGGGCTCCTAGGGCTCCAGGTCCTGCCCATCAGCTGGGCCGGCCTGCTCCTGATCCTGCTCGGGCTCGGGTTCTTCGTGGCCGAGGGCTTCGTCGTCAGCCACGGCGCGCTCACGCTCGCCGGCGCAGCCAGCTTCATCGTCGGTGCGCTGATTCTCTTCGACCCTGCGGGCGAGCTCTACAACGTCTCGGTCTGGGTGGCGGTCGCGATCGCGGCCACGCTTGCGCTCCTGATCGGCGTCGCGCTCGCGAAGGCGATCGCGCTCAGGCGGTCGAGACCGCAGACCGGCCAGGAGGAGCTCGTCGGCGGCGTCGCAGTCGTTCGGCGCGACCTCGACCCCGAGGGCCTCGTCTTCGTCCACGGCGAGCTCTGGCGCGCGCGCTCGGCGAATCCGATCTCTGCCGGCGAGGAGGTGCTGGTCGACGCGATCGGCGAGGACCTCACGCTCGAGGTGAGCCCGGTGGCCGAGCGAGAGCCCGCGACTGCGTAGGATGGCGCCATGCCCGTCGCGCTGATCGCGGTTGCAGCAGTCGTCATCGTCATCCTGCTGCTGGTCTCGGCCGCAGTCCGCGTCGCCCGCGAGTACGAGCGCGGTGTCATCTTCCGCCTCGGTCGCCTGCTCTCGCCGCCGAAAGGGCCGGGCCTCTTCCTCCTGATCCCGGTGATCGACAAGATGGTGCGCGTCGACCTGCGGACGGTCACGCTCAACATCCCGCCGCAGGAGGTGATCACGCGAGACAACGTGCCCGTGCGCGTGAACGCCGTCGCGTACTTCCGGATCATCGACCCGGAGAGGGCGATCGTGCAGGTGGAGAACTACATGGTCGCGACCTCGCAGATCGCGCAGACGACGCTCCGAAGCGTCCTCGGCCAGCACACGCTCGACGAGCTCCTCTCCGAGCGCGACAAGATCAACGAGATCCTGCAGCGGATCATCGACGAGTCCACCTCGCCCTGGGGGATCAAGGTCTCGATCGTCGAGGTGAAGGACGTCGAGATTCCCGGCGGGATGCAGCGGGCGATGGCCCGCCAGGCCGAGGCCGAGCGGGAGCGACGGGCGAAGATCATCGCTGCCGAGGGCGAGTTCCAGGCCTCGGAGAAGCTCCGCGACGCCGCGAACGTGATGAGCGGGAACTCGATCACGCTCCAGCTTCGCTTCCTCCAGACGATGCTCGAGATGAGCTCCGAGCGCTCGTCGACGATCATCCTGCCGCTTCCGATCGAGCTCTTCCGCCCGTTCTTCGACAGCGGCGCGGCCTCCGGCTCGAGCGGTGACGGCTCCTGAGCGGCGACCTTCGCCGCGACCCGCTCTCGGGGAGAACCGTCGTCATCGCAACGGGCCGCGCGCGCCGGCCCGGCGCCTTCCTCGGCTCGATCGAGGACGCGACCCCGGGCGAGCTGGAAACCTGCCCGTTCTGCGAGGGCCGCGAGGATCGAACACCCCCTGAGACGCTCGCCCTCGGGCGCCCGGACGGTGCGCCGGCCGACTCGCCAGGCTGGACGGTCCGCGTCGTCCCGAACCTCTACCCCGCGCTCGAGCGACAGGAAGTAGTCGTTCACTCACCGCGGCACGTGCGCTCGTTCGCCGAGCTCGAGGACTCCGAGGTCGCGCTCACCGCAGAAGCCTGGCGCGAGCGAGCCTCAGAAGGCGAGGGCTACGTACACGCGATGGTGAACGAGGGGCGCTTCGCCGGGGCGAGCCTCGCCCACTCCCACTCGCAGCTCGTCTGGCTACGCGAGCCGCCGCCGCTCGCCGAGGACGCCGGCGCGGTCGCGGGCCTCTTGGAGGCGCATCCCCTGGCGGAAGAAAACGGCGTCGTCCTCGCGGTCCACCCCGTCGGGCGCACGCCCTACGAGCTTCTGATCGCACCGCGAGAGCCTGCCGCCGACGCCTTCGGTGCGAGACTGGACGCGGCGCTTCGCCTCCTGCGAAAGGGGATCAGGCGGCTCCGCGACACCGAGGGGCCGGTGTCCTGGAACGCGTGGCTCCACCAGGGCGAGCACTGGCACCTCGAGGTCGTCCCAAAGCTGACAGTTCCGGCCGGGCTCGAGCTAGGCGCGGGGCTCTACGTCAACGTCGTCCCGCCCGAGCAAGCCGCGGCCGCGCTGCGCGCACCGATCTCGGACGTCGACTAACGCGGTGCCGCCTGCTCGTGCGGCGTGCCAGGCAGCGCTGGAGGTGGTTACCGCGGCGAAGATCCACGGCGACGCGCGACGCGTCACTCGCTTGGTCACGAGCCCGCTCGAACAAGCGCATTCGCAACGTCAATGGCTTCTTCGCCAGTGAAGTCTGGCGGAGGTCCCTCCAAATCAATCCGAAGACGTCGCTTCTCATCGATGAACGTCAGGAAGTTCGTCTGCTGATCTTCGGAGCCCGGCCCGGTGACGACCAGAGCTCGGCGACCGTCCTTAAGGACCGCGAGCGTCCATGTCCCGGCGCATCCCTCCGCGGCGCACGGGCCAGCCAAAGCCTCGAGCGACGCCTGCGCCTGGGCGGGATCGCGCTCGAGCGGTTGCTGTTGCACAAGGAACGTTCCCCAGCTCGGGTGCTCGAATCGCAGGACGACGAACCGGTGCTCACGAGGAACCTGAGGTGGACTCACGATGACTGCATTCGGAGCGCCGAGCTCAGGAGCCGTCAGAGGCCGGAAGCTGAGCGCCGGCGCTGCCTGATCGATCGTCGCGAAGTTCTGCCCCCCCGGCACCGGGGCGACCCAGTCGATGCCACCCGATGTGGCGGAGGAACTCCCCGAGCGTTCCTGAGTTGAAGTCACATCCGCCCGATCCCGGGCTGACGTCGGTCCCTCGGTGCCGCAACCGCCCGTGGCGAAAGCAATTGCTAGGACAGCGCCAGTGACCAAGTGGCTCCGCGTGATCAGGTGGGAGGGCTTAGAAAGGATCACAGTAGCCGGAACCCCAATCCACGTTGTAGCCGTCACTTGTGATGAACCGAGGAGCCCAATCGTCGGCGAAATCGTGGTAACAGAAGTTAGTCGTCCACGCGGTCCAACTGCCGTCACTGAGCTTGCGAAGTAGATTTCGATGCTCATCAGCCATGTGGGTGGTCGTGCCTCCTCTTCGACCCGTCTCGCCGACGGTGAGGCCGTAAGTCCATCCAGTGTTCCCGTAGAGCGCCAGCTGCCGGTACCCAACGCCGTCGATGCAGTTGATCGACATCGACCACGTTTCGTACTGAGTCCACTCGACGCGCCAGACGTCACTCTCAGTGGCGTTCATGCAAGAACTAGGCGTTTGATGCCAGTTGTTGGCGGCCTTTTGCACGCCGTTGATCACGAGTTCCGTGAAAGCCCGCCGGTCGAGTTGCCCGCTCTCCAAGTAAAACATCCACCAGCCAATCTCGACCAGGCTGTCAAAGTCGTTCCCGAGCCGGATGTGCGCGGTACTCCAGGAGAGACCGCGGCCGGGGTCGGAATGACTGAACGTACAAGTTTGTCGGAAGCGGAAGCGAATCTTGTTCGTCGTGCCACGTTGCGAGTAGTTACCGCCCTGGAAAATCTCCTCCTTCTGAGGCTGGTTCGGGTCGTTGAAGGAGCAATGACTTGCCTGCGCAACGGGGGCTCCTGCTATCAGGACAACGACGGTAGCGACCGTCGCCACCACTCCAGCGTGTCGACGCGGAGCGACGTTGACTCTCACATATTGCAATTTACTCTCGTTAGCGGCTCGACACAAGCGTGCGACAGCTCGGGGCGGCCGCTTGGGTCCACGCGAAGGGCAGCAGCGGGCAGCAGCGTGAGTTGTCCACACAGGACGGCGAGTCACCACGCCTGGACGCGCTAAAGCGGTCGCGGCAGCTTCGACCGCGGGCGCTTCGGCGCCCTAGGCTTCGTCGTCGAGGGCGGGCCCGGAGTCGGTTGGGCCTTCGAGGACTGCCTCGGCCCCCTGACTCTCCTCGGCCATCTCGGCCGCGTCGCTCGTCTGCTCGACCACGCGCGCGAGCGTCGAGACCTGCTCGTCGCCGCGCAGGCGCATGACCCGGACGCCCTGGGTCGCCCGGCTCGCGCGGCGGATCCCCTCGACGGGCATCCGGATCACGGTGCCGCCGTCCGACATGAGCATCACCTGGTGCCCGTCGCGAACGACGAGTGCGCCCGCGAGCTGGCCTCGCGCCTCGGTCAGCTGCACGGTCTTGACGCCGTAGATCCCGCGGCCCTTCGTCACGTACTCGTCCAGTCGGGTGCGCTTGCCGAACCCGTTCTCGGTCACGACGAGGAGGTCTGCGTCATTTCGCGCGATGTCCGCAGCGATCACCTCGTCGCCCTTCCGAAGGGCCATCCCGCGGACGCCCTCGGTCGCGCGCCCCAGCGGGCGGGTCTGCGACTCGTGGAAGCGCACGGCCTGGCCCTTGCGGGAGACGAGCAGGACATCGTCATCGCCCGAGGCGTGGAGAACGCCGACGAGCTCGTCGCCCTCGCGGAGGCGAATCGCGATGATCCCGTCCGCCTTGAGCGGCGTGTTGTACTCGGCGAACTTCGTCTTCTTGACGACGCCCTTCCGCGTCGCCATGACGAGGTACTCGGCCTCGGAGAAGTCCCGCGTCGCGATCAGCGCGCGCACGGTCTCGCCCTGGGCGAGCGGCAGCAGGTTGACGAGCGCGCGGCCCTTCGACTGGCGAGAGCCGAGCGGCAGCTCGTGCACTTTGAGCCGGTAGACCTTCCCCGCCGAGGTGAACCAGAGCAGGTAATCGTGCGTCGAGGCGACGACGAGGTGCTCGATGTAGTCCTCGTCCTTCATGTCCATCCCCATGACGCCGATCCCGCCACGGCGCTGCTCGCGGTAGGTCGTGACCGGGAGGCGCTTGACGTAGCCGGAGCGCGTGATCGCGACGACCATGTCCTCCTCCGCGATCAGGTCCTCGAGCTCGAGCTCCTCCTCCGCGGCGACGATCTCGGTGCGCCGCTCGTCGGTTCGGGCGTAGATCGACTTGATCTCGAGGAGCTCCTCCCGAATGACGCCGTCGATCCGGGTCGGATCGCCGAGGATCGCGCGGAGCTCGCCGATTCGCTCCTGGAGGTCGGCGTGCTCGTCTTCGATCTCCTTGCGTGCGAGGCCGGTCAGGCGCGCGAGGCGCAGGTCGAGGATCGCCTGGGCCTGGATCTCGGAGAGCTCAAAGCTCTCCATCAGGCCCGCGCGCGCGGCCTCCGTGTCGTCCGAGCCGCGGATCAGCGCGATCACGGCGTCCAGGTTGTCGAGGGCGATCAGGTAGCCCCGGAGGACGTGTGCGCGCTCTTCGGCCTTGCGAAGCTCGTACTTCGAGCGGCGGGTGACGACCTCGCGCTGGAACTCGAGGTAGTGCCGGACGAGCTCGATCAGGGAGAGCGTCTTCGGAACGTTCTCGACGAGCGCGACGGCGTTGTAGCCGAAGGTCGTCTGCAGGCCGGTGTGCTTGAAGAGCTTGTTGAGCGCGACCTGGGGGATCGCCTCGCGCTTGAGCTCGATCTGGATCCGCATCCCGGACTTGTCCGAGTGGTCGGCGAGGTCGGAGATCTCCGTCAGCACCTTGTCCTGGACGAGGTCGGCGATCTTCTTGATCACGCCGGTGTCGC
>Ga0136613_10000182_pt1 | contig 25637 bp, 23 predicted proteins | sample AntDrymUQ2722106_2_FD_106649 | JGI IMG/M metagenome (GOLD analysis project Ga0136613, IMG submission 106649) | Polar desert sand microbial communities from Dry Valleys, Antarctica - metaG UQ272 (21.06) | ecosystem: Environmental > Terrestrial > Soil > Desert | place: Antarctica: Dry Valley... | reverse complement strand
GCGGGTCTCCCCGACCCGATCACGGCCACCCGCTACCACTCGCTCGTCGTGGCCCGCGACACGGTCCCGCCCGACCTGGTGGTTAGCGCCGAGAGCGAGGATGGGTTGGTCATGGGGCTGCGCCACCGCGACCTACCGGTCGAGGGCGTGCAGTTCCATCCCGAATCCATCCTCACCGAGTCGGGCCACGCGCTGTTGAAGAACTTCCTGAACCAGGCCGGGGCTACGGCAGCGAAGCCATAGTTCCGTGCACGGCGGCGAGGCCGTCGGCGACGAGCGACGCCAGCGCGTCGGCGTCGAGCGCACCGGCGGCGGCCGGCCCGGCGCGCAGCTGGGCCAGCACCCGGCCCCGCCGCTGGCGGAACGATCCCTCGAAGCGCGCCTGACGCGTCCGGCGCTCGCCATTGACCGGTCCGTGCGCGGTGCACTGCGGCGCCAGCGGACATTCGTCGCAGCGGGGGTCGCGCGGGCGGCAAACGAGCGACCCGAGGTCCATGAGCGCGAGGAGGCGGTCGCGCCCGCCCAACGGCCCACCGAGCTCGAGGGCGGAGGCCTCGGCTTCGCGCGGCGTGAGGCGACGGCCGGCGATCCGCTCGACCACCCGGCGGATGTTGACGTCGACCGCGACCACGTCGGCGTCGTCCGCCTGCGCCGCGACTGCCCCGGCGGTGTACCGGCCGACGCCGGGAAGGTCGGTGAGGTCGTCGGGCCAGCCCCGCGCGGTGATCACCACCGCCGCCTCCCACAGCCGCCGGGCCCGACGCGGGTACCCGAGGCGACCCCATGCCGCGATTACCGCGCCCGGCCCGGCGGCCGCCATCACCCCCGGATCGGGGAAGCGGGCGATGAACCCGGGCCAGGCCGCCGCGACCCGGGACACCTGCGTTTGGTGCAGCATCACCTCCGACACGAGCACGGGCCAGCGATCGCGGATCGCCCGCCAGGCGAGCGCGTGCCGGCCGTGGCGCGCGTACCAGTGTCCGAGTCGAGCGTCTACGGGGACTGCCCCACGACGATCATCACCGTCGAGCCCTTCGGGGCCTGGCCACCCGACGGTGACTGCGCCGTGACCAGGCCGTTCTGCGCCGGCGCCGACGGGGCGAAGCTCGTGATCACGTTGAACCCCGCGAAGATCAGCATGTCCTGGGCCGCCGCCTGGGTCTGGCCCACGGTATTGGGCACGTTGACCATCGACGGGCCGTTCGACACGTAGAGGATGAGCGCGGTGCCCTTGCGCTGCCGGGTGCCCTCGGCAGGATCGGTGCGGGTGGCGCGCCCGGCCGGGATCGTGTCGTGAGGCTCGGGCCGGACCGTCACCTCGAAGCCGGCGAAACGGAGGTTCGCCTCAGCCTGCGCCTGGGGCAGATTGGCCACGCCCGGGATGTCGACCGCCGGCTCCTTGGCCACGAACAGCGTCACCGGCGGCTGGCCGCTCTTGAGGACCTCGCCACCGGCGGGCGGGTCGGTCCGCAACACCTGGCCGGGAGGCTGCTCGCTCTCCTCCTCGGTGACCACGATGCTCGCGGGCCCGGGCGCCAATCCCTTACTCCTGAGCTCGTTCTCGGCGTCGCCGCGCTGCTTTCCGACCAGGTTCGGCATCAGGAACTTCGAGGCGCTCACGGTCAGCTCGACCGTTCCGCCCTTCTTGAGCTTCTCGCCCGAGGCCGGATCCTGCCCCAGCACCTGGTTCTCGGCCTGGTTGCTCTCCTCGTCGTTGCGCTTGACCTCGAATCCCTTCGCTTCGAGGGCGAGCTTCGCCTCGTCGAAGGTCTGGCCGACGACGTCGGGAACGGCCACAGTCGGGGCGCTGCTGCCCCGTTCGGGTGTGAACACCCCCGTGATCAGGCCGATCATCGCCGCGATCAACAGGACCCCGAGGATGGAGGCCACGACCGCGCCGACCACCTTGCGGGAACTGCGGCGCGGGGCGTAGTCGCCGGGCGGATAGTCGCCCGTCGGCGGTACGGCCTGGGTCTGGGCCACCGCCTCACCCGTGGGGAGGGCGGTGACGACGGCCGTGACCGGGGCGGCGCTCGGCGCCTTCCCCCGCCCGAACCGCACCAGGTCGTCGCGCAGGTCGTCGGCCGACTGGTAGCGGCTGTCGAGGTCCTTCGACATCGCCGACAGCACGATGCGCTCGAGGTCGTGCGGCACCGACGGCACCTGCTCGCTGAGCATCGGAGGCTCCTCGCGCACGTGCTTGTACGCGACCGCCACCGGGGTATCGCCGCTGAACGGCGGCTCCCCGCTCAACATCTCGTAGAGCACGACGCCGAGTGAGTAGACGTCGGATCGCCCGTCGACGGGCAGGCCCTGGGCCTGCTCGGGAGAGAAGTAGGTAGCGGTGCCCATGACCGCGCCGGTCTGGGTGAGGGCCTCCTTGGTGTCGGCCTGGGTGGCTCGGGCGATCCCGAAGTCGGTGACCTTGACCCGCCCGGTTTCGGTGAGCAGCACGTTGCCGGGCTTGATGTCGCGGTGGACGACGCCGCTGCGGTGGGCGAACGCCAACGCCTCCGCGATCTCGGCGCCGATCTCGGCGGACTGGGCGGGAGCAAGCGGCCCGTCGGCGTGGATGAGGTCGCGCAAGCTGCGGCCCTCGATGTACTCCATCACGATGAAATAGGTGCCGCGCTCCTGGCCCCAGTCGTAGATGGTGACGATGTTGGGGTGGCTCAGGTTGGCGGCGGCCTGGGCCTCGCGCCGGAACCGCTCCACGAAGCTCGGGTCGCGGGCGAACTCGGGGAAGAGCACCTTGACCGCCACCAGCCGGTCGAGCAGCTGGTCGCGGGCGAGGTACACCTGCGCCATGCCGCCCCGGGCGATGCCGCGTTCGATCTCGTAACGGTCCGAGAAGCTGTTCGCGACCTCCGTCATCGCGTCAAAACTCTACCTGTCGCCTCTCGCGATTCCCCGGAAGCGCGCTTCGCGACCGAGCGCGCTCATCGCAACAGCAGTTCCATCATCTGGCGGGCGAGCGGTGCCGCAACCCGGCCGCCGGTGGCGTCGCCACCCGCGCTGCCTCCCCCCTCGACGAGGACGGCCACGACGACCTGGGGATCCTCGGCCGGCGCGAACCCGACGAACCAGCTGTGGGGCGAGGTGATCTCGTTCTGGGCGGTGCCGGTCTTGCCCGCGACGGTGACCCCCGGGATCTGCGCCGCCTGGCCGGTGCCGGCCTGCACGACCGACACCATCATCCCCTTCACGGTCTCGGCGGTGCCGGCCGCCATTGCCGTCTTCCACGTTTCGTCGTCGAACGTGCGCACAGTCCCGCCCTCGGCGTCGGTGATCTCCGCCATCACGTGCGGCTTCATGATCTGCCCGTCGTTCGCGACCGCCGCGCCGACCAGGGCGAGCTGGAGCGGGGTGGTGAACACGTCGCCCTGCCCGATGCCGGCGAACGCGAACAGGGGCTGGTTCTGCTGGAACGACCCCGCCGCCGGCCCTCCACTCGCGGCCGCGCCGGGCGAGAGGTCGAGCGGCGGCGACGAGCCGATCCCGAACGCCTCCATCCCCGGCACGAAGCTGTCAGCGAGCTGGAGCCCGATGGCGCCGAAGGTGGTGTTGCACGACTGGCGGAAGCTCTCCGCCACCGTTCCGCCGCAGGTGAGGGTGGCGAAGTTCTTGAGCGTCGCGTCGGTCTGGGGCAGGTCGATCTCGCGCACCGCCGGGAACGGCGTGTCCGGGTTGACGACCCCGGCGTCGAGCGCGACCGAGGTGGTCACGATCTTGAACGTCGAGCCCGGCGGGTAGCGCTCGCGGTACGCCCGGGCGAGGTCGGGCTTGTCGGGGTTCTGCTGGAGCTGCTCGCCGAAGAGCTGCACCGCGTCGGTGTCGTGCCCCGAGAACGGGCTGGGGTCGTACGACGGGTTGGAGTACATCGCGAGGATGGCGCCGCTGTCGGGGTCGAGCGCGACGACGGACCCCTTCTGGCCGCCGAGCAGGTCACGGGCGAGCGCCTGGGCCTCGGCGGTGACGGAGAGCACGACGGTGCCGGTGTTCTCCTTGCCGGCGAAGATGTCGCCGAGATTGCGCAGGTCGAGCTCGAGGTCGCGGCCGACGAGCTCGTCGTTGTAGGTGTTCTCGACCCCGGAGTTGCCGAAGACGAACGACTGGTAGCCGACGATCTGGGCGAACAGGTCAGCCTGGGGGTACTCGCGCTGGAGGTCGAAGTCGTCGCCGTCCTCGTCCGGCACCGATTGGGCCACGACCTGCCCGTCGGCGGTCACGATGTCGCCCCGGGGACGCGAGAAGTCCCGGATCGCCTTGCGCACGTTGCGGGGGTCGTTGGCGAGCTCGTCGGCGTGGAAGACCTGCAGATAGGTCAGCTGCCCGGCCAGGGCGAGGATCAGGGCGGTGCAGGCGAGCCCGACCCGGCGGATGGCGCGGTTCACGGTTGCATTCTCACTGGCGGACCGTGACCGCGGCCCGGCTCGCCTGCGTTTCGGCCCGCGCCGCGGTCTCGTCCGAGATGCGCAGTAGCAACGCCAGGATCACGAAGTTCGCGATCAACGACGAACCGCCGTAGGAGATGAACGGGAGGGTGATGCCGGTCAGGGGGATCAACCGGGTCACGCCACCCAGGATGAGGAACGTCTGAACCCCGACGATCGCGGTCAACCCCGCAGCGAACAGCTGCGAGAAGGGGCGGTCGGCCTGGACCGCGATCCGGAAGCCGGTGCCGATGACCAACAGGAACGCGATCAGGATCGCGATGGTCCCGAGCAGGCCCACCTCCTCGCCGATGGCGGAGAACACGAAGTCGGTGGGCGCATTGGGGATCTTCTCGGGGCTGCCGAGCCCGAGCCCGGTGCCGGCGAAGCCGCCGGTCCCGAAGGCGAACAACGATTGGGTGATCTGGAACCCCTCGTCGCCGGCGACCGGCCACGGATTCTTCCAGGTCGAGATGCGCACCTGCACGTGGTCGAACATCTGGTACGCGACCAGCGCGCCCGAGACGAACAGCCCGAGCCCGGCGAGCAGGTAGACCGCCCGCTCGGTCGCCATGTAGAGCATGGCCGCGAACACCGCGAAGAACAGGAGCGACGACCCCAGGTCCTTCTCCTGGACCATGACGATGATCGACACGCCCCAGGCGAGCAGGAGCGGCCCCAGGTGCTTGGGGTCGGGGAGCCGCATGCGGCCGAGACGGCGGCTGCCGGCGGCGAGCAGCTCGCGCTTGTCGACCAGATAGGCGGCGAAGAAGATCACCACCAGGACCTTGGCGGCCTCGCCCGGTTGGAAGTTGATGGGGCCGAGCCCCACCCACAGACGGGCGCCGTTGATCTCCTGGCCGACCCCGGGGACGAGCGGCAACAGCAGCGCGCCCAGGCCGAGGACGAGGAACGTGTAGCGGTAGCGCTCCAGCGTGTTGACGCGCCGGACGAACATGAGCGTGAGCACGAACGCCCCGACGCCGAGCGCGATCCACAACGACTGGATCCGGGCGAGGTCGCGGTCGAGCCGGGAGATCGTGATGAAGCCGACGCCGTTGAGCAGCGCCACGATGGGCAGCAGCGTGCCGTCGGCTCGCGGCGCAAGGCGGCGCACCGCGAGGTGCGCGATCACGAGCAACCCGATGACCACGCCGAGGATCGCCCAGAGGTCGGGGGGCAGCTCGGGCCCGTCGGCCAGCAGCAGCAACACGTAGCCCCCGGCGGTGACGACGACCGCGAGGATGCTGAGCCACAACTCGGACGCGCGCCGGCGCAGGCCGGTCACGCTTGCGATCGCGGCGCTCACGCCGGGGGCGGCGGGGGTGGGGGCACGGTGGTGGTGGTCGTCGTGGTGGTCGTCGAGCCGGCCGTCTCCCGGTCTTCGATCTTCTGGTCGAGCCGCTCGACGAAGGCGTCGGCCTTGTCGCGGGACGAGAAGCGCTTGCCGCCGTCGATGTCGTTGCGTTCGGCCTCGGTGAGATCGGCCACCTTGATCGGCGTCCGCTCTTCGAGCGTCGGGTCCCAGCCGAGCAGGCCGCCGGGCACGCCCTGGAACACGGTGACGCGGGCGCGGTCGATGTCGACGAAGTACGTCCGGCGGGCGTACCAACCCACCGCGGTGAAGGCGAGGCCGAGGACGAGCACCACCGGGAGCACCCAGAGCAGCACCCGCGCGATCCGGCCGGCTCTCGGAAGCCGGCGTCGCCGGTCACGCCGTGATGGGGCCGGCGGCTCGGCGGTCAGGTCCTCGTCGTCGCGCGGTAGGGCGGCGGCCGTCGGCGAGCCGTCGGCCACGACGTCGAGGATCACGACGGTGATGTTGTCCTCGCCCCCCGCTTTGTTGGCCGTGTCGACGAGCTCGTTCGCCGCCTTCTGCGGATCGGGCTCGCGCTGGAGGATGGCGGCGATGTCCTCGGTGCGAACCATGCCGGTCAGCCCGTCCGAGCACAGCAGGATGCGGTCGCCGTCGTGGAGCTCGATCGGGTACATGTCGACCTCGACGCCGGGTTCGATCCCGAGAGCCCGGGTGATGACCGAGCGTTGCGGGTGCACCTCGGCCTGCTCGGGGGTGAGCTCGCCGCCTCGCACCATCTCCTCGACCAGGCTGTGGTCCTCGGTGACCTGTTGGAGCTCGCCGTCGCGCACGAGGTAGGCGCGGGAATCGCCCACGTGGCCGATGAGCAGCGTCCCACCGGCCGCGAGCGTCGCCGCCGTCATCGTCGTGCCCATGCCTCGCAGCCGCTCGTCGGCGGCGGAGCGCTCGAGCACCGCGTCGTTCGCCAGGGTGATCGCGTCGCGGATCGGCGTCCCTTTCGCGACCGCGGCCCGTAGCGCCTCGATGGCGGTCTCGCTGGCGACCTCGCCCGCCTGGTGGCCGCCCATGCCGTCGGCGACGGCATAGAGGTCCATGGTCTTGTTGATCAGCCGGGCGTCCTCGTTGCCCTCCCGAACGCGGCCCTTGTCGGTCTTCTCTCCGACAACCACCTTCATGAGGTCGCTCCGCGGGGGTTCACTTGATGACCTCGGCGACGGTCTGGCCGAACTGCACCTGGTCGCCCCGTTTCAATCGGGTGGGGGCCGTCACCTGTTTCCCGTTCACGAAGGTGCCGTTGGTGGACCCGAGATCCTCGACGAACGCCTGCCCGTTCTGCTGGTAGAGGCGGGCGTGGAGCGTCGATACGAAGGTGTCGTCGGCGAGGACGATGCCGCACCCCCCGCCCCGTCCCACCGTGACCTCGGCGGGGATCGGGATCACCTCACCGCTGCGGGGAGACGGGTCGAGGAGTCGGAGCCTCAGGGTGCCCCGGCCCTCGGACCGCTTCTCCCGTCCGCGCGGCGCGGCGGCGGGGGCGGCGGAGCCCGCCGCCTCGGCCGCGGGGCTCCGCAGCTCGAGCACGACCACGCGCACGACGCGCGCCAAGAAGAGATAGAGCAGCGCGAGGAAGCAGAACTTGAGGACGGTGAGGACGGCTTCGGACATGCGTCGCCTAGGAGGCCTCGAAGCCGATGTTGGTGGAGCCCACCCCGATGACGTCGCCGTCGGCGAGCTCCTGCTGTTTCACGGCCACGCCGTTCAGAGTGGTGCCGTTCATCGAGCCCAGGTCGACGAGCACGAACCCGTCGCCGTGGGGGCGGACCTCGGCGTGGTGCCGCGACGCGCGCGGGTCGTTGAGCGGCACCGCGCAGTCGGGGAGCCGGCCGATGACGGCGGGCTCGTCGCCCAGCGGGACGCGGGCGCCGTCGGGAAGCACGAGCGAGCCCACCCGGCCGCCCTCGCCCTCGGCGATGTCGGCCACCACCTCGACATCGCCGGCGCGCAGCGCCTCGTCGGCCGCGAGCGCCACCGTGACCGGCCCGATGAAGCGGTAGCCCTCTTCTTTGGCGTGGGCGCGAGTGGCTTCAGCCAGATCGCGAGAGAGAGCGTCGGTATACGACTCGAACTGCTCGAGATCGGCCGGCGACAGGTACACGACGATCTGGTTGGGGGCGACCTTGTGGCCGGTCACGCCGAGGGTGCGGCCGGCGTCGACGGCCCGGACGATCTTCCGGCCGATCTCGACGGGCTCGACACCGCTGCGGAAGGCCTTGGCGAACGTGCCCTCGACTAAGCGCTCGAGCCGGCGCTCGAACCCCTTGAGTCCCACGGCGGGGAGCATACCGGCGGCCCTCTCGACGTAATCGGCCAGTCGGGTGGTGACAGGTACGCTTTCTGGTCCACTCCGGGCGAGTGGCGGAATTGGCAGACGCGCAGGCTTCAGGTGCCTGTGTCCGCAAGGACATGGGGGTTCAAGTCCCCCCTCGCCCACTCACTCACTCCCTCCGCTTCGACGTCGTCTCCTCTGGGTAATACTGCCCGCGCATGGCAGGAGCCGACACTGACGCGCGCCTCGCCGGGCGCTACGAGCTCGGAGAGGTCATCGGCCGCGGCGGTATGGGCGAGGTGCGCGCCGGTACCGATCACCGCCTCGGCCGGCCGGTGGCGGTGAAGCTTCTCCGCGCCGACCTGGCCGACGATCCCGAGGTTCGCGTCCGCTTCGAGGCCGAGGCGCGGGCAGCGGCGCAGCTGTCCCACCCCAACGTGGTCGCGGTATTCGACACCGGAGAGGAGGACGGCCGCCCGTTCATCGTCATGGAGCGCCTCCCCGGCGACACCCTCGCCGACGAGATCGCCCGTGCACCCCTGGCGCCGGACTCGGCGCGCCGCGCGGGCGCGCAGATGCTCGCCGCGCTCCAGGTCGCCCACGACGCCGGGATCTGCCATCGCGACGTGAAGCCCGGCAACGTGCTGCGCGCCCATGACGACGTGTGGAAGGTGGCCGACTTCGGGATCGCCAAGAGCACCGAGGCGGCGGTCGACCTGACCGCGACCGGCGGCTTGATCGGGACGCCCGCCTACCTCGCGCCCGAGCGGATCGAAGGCCGCGCCGCGACCCCGGCGAGCGACCTCTACTCCGCCGGCGTGGTGCTCTACGAGGCGCTGTCGGGACACAAGCCGTTCGAGGCCGACACGCCGGTGGCGGTGGCCCAGATGGTCCTCGACCGCGCCCCGGAGCCGCTGCGCTCGCTGTCTCCGGACCTGGATCCCGCGCTCGTCGGCACGATCGAGCGGGCTATGGACAAGGACCCGGCGCGCCGGTTCTCGAACGCGGCTGATATGGCGCGCGGGTTGACGGGCGACACCGAGCCGGTGACGCAGCCACGGGCACCGGCTCCGACGCGTGGAACCCAGGTATTGCGGTCCCCGCCCCGGCCGCGGAAGCGAATTCCGGTCGGCTGGTGGGTGGTGGCGGCCGCCGCTGCGGTGATCGGGGTAGCGGTCGGCGTCGCCGTGCTGCGGGATTCGGACAGTCCGTCAGTGGTGCCGGCGGAGACGACCCCGACTACGGCGGCGGTCGCGGGCGGCGGCGCGTCGGGCCCGCCCCTCCCGGCATCGCTCGACGACGCGCTCGAGCAACTCGAGGAGTCGGTGCGGCCGTGAACCCCCGACTCGGACGCGCCATCGTCGGTGCCGCCGCAGTCGTGCTGATCGCGGCGTGCGGCAGCGAGTCGCCGGGGCTCAGCGACGAGGCGTCGCAGAGCCTCCAGTATCAGGTCGGGGCGGTCCGCCAGTCGACGCAATCGTTCGACCCCGCTGGGGTCGAACAGCGCCTGGCCGAGCTGCGAGCGTCGGTCGCACAGTTGAACGAGGCCGGTGAAGTCGACGACGCCCGCGCCGCCGAGATCCTGGCGGCGGCGGCCGACGTCGCGGCCCAGATCGACGTCGTCCCGACGACCACGACGACCGCGCCCCCGCCACCCCCGACCTTCGACGACGACGAGGACAGCGACGAGGGCAAGGGCAAGGGCAAGGGCAAGGGCGGCGACGACTGAGGTCCCCTGCCGGAGACCGCCCTGCCAGAAACTCAGGCGGCGCGCTCGTCGACGATGCAGGGGTCGTGGCACGATTGGCTGATCGACGCCTGCGTGATCGCCCGGTGCGGGGCGGCCGTGCGGATGGTGATCGCGGCGACCAGGCCCCCGGCGACGGCCAGTCCCGCCGACACGAGCAGGGCGCGACCGACCGCGTCGGTGAACTCGGTGTCGGATGCCGCGGTCGACAGCCCCACCAATGAAGGGAGCACCGCCACTGACAGCAACGACGCGACGCGTGCCACCGCGTTGTTGACGCCCGATCCGACGCCCACGTGGTTCTCTTCCACCGCGGCCAGCACCGCGGCGGTGAGCGGGGCCACGGTCAGCGAGAGGCCGAGACCCAGCACCACCACCCCGGGCAGCACGCTGGTGAGATAGGAGTCGCCGGTACCGATGCCGCTGAGGAGAGCGAGGCCGGCCGCCACCACGAGCGGACCGATCGTCATGGGAAGCCGCGGTCCGATGCGTTGGGAGAGTCGCCCGGCGCGCGCCGACAGCGCCAGCATGATCACCGTGATGGGCAGCAGGGCCGAGCCCGCCTCGATGGCCGAGTACCCGAGCACGGTCTGGAGCTCGACCACGACGAGGAACAACGCGGTCCCGAGCCCGGCGTAGACCGCCAGCGTCGTCAGGTTGGCCCCGCTGAACTGACGCGACCGGAAGATGCCGAGCGGGACGAGCGGGTGCTCCTGGCGAAGTTCTATGAACGGAAACGCCACCAGCGCGACCGCGCCCACCGCGCCGGCGCCGATCACCCCCGGTGACCAGCCGTGGCTCGGCCCCTCGATGAGTGCGTACACGACGCCGGCGAACCCCACGGTTACGGCGATCGCGCCGGTGAAATCGGGCATGCGGCCGGCCTCGGGATCGCGGCTCTCGGGGACGTGTCGCAGGGCGACCCACGTCGCCAACGCGGCCAGCGGCAGGTTGATGAGGAACACGAGTCGCCACGAAACCGAGTCGACCAGCCAGCCCCCGAGGAACGGTCCGATGGCGGTCGACACGCCGGTCAGACCCGACCACGCGCCGATCGCGGCACCCCGGTCCTCCTTCCGGAAACTGGCCGAGATCAGCGCCAGGCTCCCGGGCACGAGCAACGCCCCGCCGACGCCCTGGAGCGCGCGAGCCGCGATGAGCGTCCCGATGTTCGGCGCAAGTCCGCAGAGCAACGACGCCGCCGTGAACGCGACGAGTCCGAGGACGAACATCCGCTTGCGTCCGTACTCGTCGCCCAGCGCTCCACCCAACAGGAGCAGGGCGCTGAGCGTGAGCAGGTAGCCGTCGAGCGTCCACTGAAGCCCGGACAAGCCGCCGCCGAGGTCGCGCTCGATCGCCGGCAGCGCGACGTTCACCACCGTGCCGTCCAGGAACGCGATGCCGGAGCCCAGGATTGCGGCGAAGATCACCCACCGGCCGGCGGCGCTCCCGAACTGAATCGTCCCCGCCGAGTCGGCGCCGGCCGGCGCCGCGCTCACTCGGTGTTGCTCACGCGGCGTCGGGGTCGAGGTCGAGCGAGCAGGAGTTGATGCAATAGCGCTGGCCGGTCGGGCCGGGCCCGTCGGGGAAGACGTGGCCAAGGTGCCCGCCGCAGCGCCGGCACACAACCTCGGTGCGCACCATTCCGTGGCTGCTCTCCTCGCGCAGCTCGACCGCGTCGGCGACCGCGGGCTCGGTGAAGCTCGGCCAGCCGGTGCCCGACTCGAACTTGGTCTGCGAGCTGAACAGCGGCGCGCCGCAGCCCGCGCATTTGTACATGCCGTCGTCGTGGCAGTCCCAGAACTTGCCGGTGAACGCGGGCTCGGTCCCCGCCTTCCGCAGCACCTGGTACTGCTCGGGCGTGAGGTTCTCGCGCCACTCGTCCTCGGTCTTGGTCACCTGGTCATCGGCCATCTCCACCTCTCCTGGTCGCGCTCGCTTCGCTCGCCGCTCCCGCACGCAGCCGACTGTCCGGGGGCCGGGGAACCCGGCCCCCGGCCGGTTGGATGGCAGCTTCTTGTCATTCGATCAGCAACACGGCCTTGCCCGCCACCGGGCGGTTCATCAGCGTGCCCACGCTCGGCCCAACCGGGCGGTCGCCGCGGTCATTCCGGCCGGTAGGCCCAGACCTCGATCTCGACGCTCGCACCCGCCGGCAATGCCGCGACCTGCACGGTAGAGCGGGCGGGACGGTATTCGCCGACCGCTTCGCCGTACGCCTCGTTGACCGCACCGAAGTCGGAGAGATCGGTGAGGAAGATTGTCGTCTTGGCGACGTCGGCGATCGACGCCCCGCAGTCGGCCAGCACCGCGACGATGTTCGCCATCGCCTGACGGGCCTCGCCGGCGGCGCCGCCGGCGGCGAGCTTCCCCGCGGCGGGGTCGAAGCCGACCTGGCCCGCGAGCACGAGCCAGTCACCGGCCCGGACCGCCGGTGAGTACGGACCGGCAACGGGTGGCGCGTTGGGGGTGGGGACAGGTTCGACGGGCACGGCCGGATGCTACGCAGCGGCGACGGGGGGCGCCGCCTCGGCGGCCGCCTCTCCAAACATTCCGACAAACCGGACCACGTAGTTTGGCACCGGTCCGAACGACAACGCAGGGTGACCGAGATGGCCAAGGTGATCAATTGCGAGTGTGGGGTCGTCGTGCGGCTGGCGAAGCCGGCTTGATGTCGGCGCCGGACAGCTTCCTCGGTCGGCTCGACGCCGGCGATGCCGCGGCGCTGTCCGCGACCGGAAACACCCGGGACTACGAACCCGGCGACGTGCTGTTCCGCGAGGGTGATCCCGGCGACTCGGTGGTGATCGTCCTCGCCGGGCACGTCAAGATCGTCTCCACCGCCGCCGACGGGCGCGAGATCGTGCTCGGTGTCCGCGGGCCCGGCGAGCTGCTGGGAGAGCTGTCGGCCATCGACGGCGCGCCTCGCTCGGGCAGCGGCTGGGCGCTCGGCGCCGTCCGGGCTTTGATCGTCCCGCGTCCGGCGTTTCAGGCGTTCCTCGACCGCACGCCCCGGTCGGCCGCGCCCCTCCTCGAAGTACTCGCCCGGCGCGTGCGAGAGGCCTCGATCCGCCAGCTCGAGTTCGGGAACCCCGACACCCTGGGTCGGGTCGCGATGCGTCTCGTCGAGCTCGCCGACCGCCACGGCCGAGCGGATGAGGTTGGCACCGAGATCACCCTGCCCCTCACGCAGCAGGAGCTGGCGGAGTGGACGTCGCTGTCGCGCGAGGCGGTGGTCAAGGCGCTCCAGGCGATGCGCCGGCTGGGTTGGATCGAGACCGGCCGCCGTCGCATCACCGTTCTCGACTGCGAGGCGCTCCGGGAGCGAGCCCAGCTCTCCGTTTGATCAGTGCGATTCGCGGCGAATGCGTCCCCGGACGCAGACGGCACGCCGCCACTCCCTCACCATCCGGACAGCGGGCCCGCGGGGCTCACGTCGAAAAGGGAGGGAGCGAGATGACCACCACCATCGAACCGACCGAGGATGCAACGACAGTCGACGAGGCCAAGGTCGAGGAGTTCGTCGGCAAGGTCCTCACCGACACCAGCGGTCTGACGACCACCGTGCTCTCGAGCATCGGTGACCGCCTCGGCCTCTGGAAGGACCTCGCCGCGAGCGGTCCGACGACGAGTGCCGAACTCGCCGCACGGACGGGCACGAACGAGCGCTACGTGCGCGAGTGGCTCGGCGGCATGGCCGCGGGCGGGTATGTCGAGTACGACCGCGGTGCTGACCGGTTCACCCTGCCGCCCGAGCATGTGCCGGTGCTGGCCCAAGAGGGCGGGCCGGTGTTCTTCGGGGGCATGCACCAGATGATCCGGGGCATGGTCACCGTGTACGACCAGCTGCTCGAGGTGTTCCGGGCGGGCGGGGGCGTTCCCCAGAGCGCATACCACGACGACATGTGGGACGGCATGGAGCGCTTCACCGCCGGTTGGTTCAACAACCACCTCGTGCAGGACTGGATCCCGGCGCTGCCCGACGTGGAGACGGCGCTCGAGCGTGGCGGCGACGTCGCCGACATCGGATGCGGCCGCGGCCGTGGGCTGATCAAGCTGGCCGAGGCCTACCCGAAGTCGCGCTACGTCGGCTACGACGTCTTCGAGCCGACCATCGAGGCGGCCCGGTCGGCGGCCGAGGTTGCCGGCGTGAGCGACCGGGTGCGGTTCGAGCACCTCGACGCTTCGGAAGGCATCCCCGGCACGTACGACGTCGTGTTCACGTTCGACGTGGTGCACGACGCCGTCGACCCCCGGGGGCTACTGCGGTCGATCCGGGACGCGTTGAACCCCGGCGGCAGCTACGTCTGCCTCGACATCAACTGCTCGGACAACCTCGAGGAGAACTTCGGGCCCCTGGGGGCGGCCTTCCACGGGTGCAGCGTCCTGTACTGCATGACCACGTCGCTGGCCAACGGTGGCGAGGGGCTCGGGACCGTTGGTCTCCACCCGCCCAAGCTCGAAGAGCTGGCGACCGAGGCCGGGTTCTCGTCGGTGCAGATCGCGCCGCTGGAGAACCCGTTCAACAACCTCTACGAGCTGAAGCCGTAGGCGAACTTCGCGGACCAGGCTGCCGGTGACCGGGCGGTGCCGTCACCGCCCGGTCACCAGGGGCTGCGAGGGAAGGAGAACGGATGAGCCTCACGGCCGAGATCGTCAGTCGTCGTCCCTTGGAATCAGCCGGGAACTCGGGGAATGTCATCGAGCCCGTGACGTTGCGCGACGGCCGGGAGCTGGTCCTCAAGCGCGTGTCCCCCGAATGGGACTGGATGTCGCGAGTGACCCACGACCGTGGGCGGCTCGGGTTCATGTGGGACAACGGGCTCTTCGAGCGGGTGCCGGCGGTGATCGATCACGCGACGGTCTCGGTGGAGACGGAGGGCAACGCATGGAGTGTCTTCATGCGTGACGTCTCCGGTTCACTGGTTGCACCCGACACACCTTGCTCTCTCCCGGCACCATGCAGCGGGAGCGTCAGCTGGGCAACCATCACGGCGAGATCATCTCGCGGGGCTGGGAGGCCTTTCCCGATCTCGTTTCAAGAGACGTGGCCGACGCAGTCTTGGCGATCGCGGAGCGCCCCGGCGTGTTGGCCGAGCAGCTCGAACAATGTGAGCAGACGCTCATCCACGGCGACCTCAGGTTGGGCAACCTCGGCTTCTCGGAGGACCGGGTCGTGCTCATCGATTGGGGCGAGCGAGTCGGAAGCGCGCCTCCCGCGGTCGAGCTCGCATGGTTCATCGGGTTCGCGGCTGAGTATCGGAGGGACCTCGTCATTCGCCGGCGGGCTGGTTCCAGAGCCAGACGACATGGTGCTCCCGCTCGTGGCCGAGCCGGCCGAGCGTCGCGGTCGACAGGCCGAAGCGGCGGCCGGACTCGGGCGGGAGACCCAACCACGTCGCGGTGAGAACCCGGAGGAAGTGGCCATGCGAGAAGACGACAACATCGCCGCCGGCGCGTTCGAACTCCGCCAGCACCCGCCGGGCGCGCTCGCCGACCTGGGCCGGCGTCTCGCCGCCGGGCGCGCCGTCGTCCCACAGCGACCAGTCGGGACGGGTCCTGCGGATGTCGACGGTCTTCTCAGCCTCGTACTCGCCGTAGTCCCACTCCTGCAGGTCGTCGGCGATCTCCGCCGAATCGCCGTACCCGGCCAGCCGGCAAGTGTCGAGCGCACGACGCTTGGGACTGGAGAGCACCCGGGCGAACTTTTGTCCACCGAGTAGCCCGCCGAGCGCCTCGGCCTGGCGTTCGCCGGGCTCGGTGAGGGGAACGTCGGTGAGGCTGGTGTGTCGGCCGGTCTTCGACCACTCGGTCTCGCCGTGTCGCACGAGCCACAGTTCGAACTCGTCCGCCACCTACGGCTCGGGGTCGTGCCAGAACTCGCCCTCGGGCAGCAGCTTGTCGGCCTCCGACGGCCCCCAGGTCTTGGGCTCGTAGTGGTGCGCGGGCCCGTGGTCCTCGAGGATCGGGTCAACCACCCGCCACGCCTGCTCGACGCCGTCCTCGCGGGCGAACAGCAGCGCCTGGCCGTCCATCGCGTCGCCGATGAGCCGCTCGTAGGCCGGAGCCTCGTCGCCGCCCTGGTTGCACAGGTACAGCTCGACCGGCTCGCCGACGAACGTCTCGCCCGGGACCTTGGAGCGAGCGCCCAACGCGATCACGACCCGGTCGGGCCCGAGGCGGAAGCGCATGTAGTTGGCGTCCTCGGGGTGGGGCTCGTCGTCGGCGAACACGTGCTGGGGCGGCCGGCGGTACTCGACCATCACCTCGGTGGCGGTGATGGGGAGGTTCTTGCCCGCCCGGATGAAGAACGGCACTCCTTCCCAGCGCCACGAGTCGATGTGCACCCGCACCGCCGCGTAGGTCTCGACGTCCGACTTGGGGTCGACGCCGTCCTCGTCGCGGTAGCCGCCGAACTGTCCCCGGATGACGTCGTCGGGTGTGAGCGTCCGCATGGCGCGGAACACCTTCTCCTTCTCGTCGCGTAGCGCCTCGGGGTCGGAGCCGACCGGCGGCTCCATCGCCAGCATGGCCGTCGTCTGGAGCAGGTGGTTCTGGATCACGTCGCGGAGCGCGCCGACCTCCTCGTAGAACTTGCCCCGGCCGGCGACGCCGAAGTTCTCGGCCATCGTGATCTGCACGTTCTCGATGTAGTTGCGGTTCCAGACCGGCTCGAGGAACGAGTTGGCGAACCGGAAGTACAGGAGGTTCTGGACCGGCTCCTTTCCGAGGTAGTGGTCGATGCGGAAGATCGACGGCTCGGGGAACACCGTGTGGAGGACGCGGTTGAGCTCCTGGGCCGACGCGAGATCGCGGCCGAACGGCTTCTCGACGATCACCCGGGCGTCGTTCGCCGCGCCCGACTTCCCCAGGCCCTCGACCACGGTAGGGAACAAGCTCGGCGGGATCGCGAGGTAGTGGGCGGGGCGCTCGGCCTTGCCCAGCGCGTCGCGGATGGCGGCGTAGGTCTTGTCGTCCTTGTAGTCGCCGTCGACGTACTGGATCGACTCGGTCAGCGCGGTGAACGCGGCCCGGTCGTCGATCCCGCCGCCGTGCTCTTCGATGCTGTCGTGGGCGCGCTTGCGGAGTTCGTCGATGCCCCACGGCGAGGAGGCGACCCCGATCACCGGGACCTTGAGCTCACCCCGCTTCGTCATGCTGTAGAGAGCGGGGAAGATCTTCTTGTAGGCGAGGTCGCCGGTGGCGCCGAAGAACACCAGGACGTCGGACGGTGCGGGCGTGGCCATCAGGAGCTGCCCTTCTCCACGTGGCCGCCGAACTGCTTGCGCATCGCCGACTGGAGCTTGTTGGCGAAGTCAGCGTTGCCCTGCGAGGCGAACCGCGAGTACAGCGACGCGGTGAGCACCTGCGCGGGCACGCCCTCCTCGACCGCGGCCTGGACCGTCCAGCGGCCCTCGCCCGAGTCGGACACCCGGCCCGAGTACTCCTCGAGCGCCGGTGACTCGGCCAGCGCGAGCGCGGTGAGGTCGAGCAGCCAGGATGCGATCACACTGCCGCGCCGCCAGACCTCGGAGACCGCGGGGATGTCGATGTCGTACTGGTAGAACTCGGGATCCTGGAGCGGCGCGGTCTCGGCGTCCTTCTCCTGCTTACGGGTTCCGACGTCGGCGTCGTTGAGGACCGCCAGCCCCTCGGCGTAGGCGGCCATGATCCCGTACTCGATGCCGTTGTGGACCATCTTCACGAAGTGGCCGGCGCCGTTGGTCCCGCAGTGCAGGTAGCCGTTCTCGGCGGTGTTGGGGGTGCCGGTGAGGCCGGGCGTGCGGGGCGCGGCGCCGACGCCGGGCGCGATGGTGGCGAAGATCGGGTCGAGGTGCTGCACCACCGTCTCCTCGCCCCCGATCATCAGGCAGAAGCCGCGCTCGAGCCCGAACACGCCGCCGCTGGTGCCGACGTCGACGTAGTGGATGCCCTTGCCGGCGAGCTCCTTGGCCCGGGCGATGTCGTCGCGGTAGTAGGAGTTGCCACCGTCGATGATGATGTCGTCCTTCTCGAACTCGGCGGCGACGTCGCTCACCGTCTGGCCGGTGAACGCGGCGGGGACCATCACCCACGCCGCCCGCGGCTTCGTGAGCTTGGACGCGAACTCGGCGAGCGAGGTCGCGCCGGTGGCGCCGTCCTGCTCCAGCTCTTTGACCGCGGGCTCGCTGACGTCGAACACGACGCAGTCGTGGCCGTCCCGCATGAGCCGGCGCACGAGACCCGCGCCCATTCGCCCCAGTCCGATCATCCCGAGCTGCATGGCGTGAGCCTTCCTGTCGCCGCGCCAGCCTACGCACCGGATCGGCGAGTCACCTCCGCGCCCGGAACCTGCGGATGAGCGCGTTCGTCGAGCTGTCGTGGTCGAGGTCGGGCTCGGTGCCGGCGGCGAGTTGGGGGACGATGCGGTTGGCCAGCACCTTGCCCAGCTCGACGCCCCACTGGTCGAACGAGTTCACGTCCCAGATGGTCCCCTGGGTGAACACCTTGTGCTCGTACAGCGCGACGAGCTGGCCGAGCACGTAAGGCGTGAGCTTCGGCGCCAGGATCGTGGTGGTCGGGTGGTTGCCCGGGAACGTCCGGTGCGGCACCTGGAACGCGGGCACGCCCTCGACCTCGACCTCCTCCTTCGTCTTGCCGAACGCCAGCGCCTCGGTCTGGGCGAAGAAGTTGGCCATGAGCAATTCGTGGTGGTCGCCGACGTCGTGGTTGGGCTCGAGGAAGCCGATGAAGTCGCACGGGATGAGCTTCGTGCCCTGGTGGATCAGCTGGTAGTAGGCGTGCTGGCCGTTGGTGCCGGGCTGGCCCCAGACGATCGGCCCGGTCTGCCAGCGCACCGGCTTACCCTCACGCGTGACCGACTTGCCGTTGCTCTCCATGTCGAGTTGCTGGAGGTAGGCAGTGAAGCGAGCCAGGTACTGGCTGTAGGGGAGGATGGCCTGGGTCTCGGCTTCGAAGAAGTTGTCGTACCAGACGCCGATCAGCCCGAGCAGGACGGGGAGGTTCGACTCGAACGGCGCGGTGCGGAAGTGTTCGTCGACGGCGTGGAAGCCGGCGAGCATCTCGCGGAACCGCTCGGGGCCGATGGCGATCATGAGGGAGAGGCCGATCGCCGAGTCGTACGAGTAGCGACCGCCGACCCAGTCCCAGAACTCGAACATGTTGTCGGTGTCGATCCCGAACTTCTCGACCTCGGCCGCGTTCGTCGACACCGCCACGAAATGGCGCATCACGGCCTGCTCGTCCCCGAGCTGGTCGAGCAGCCACGCCCGGGCGGTGCGCGCGTTCGTGAGGGTCTCGAGCGTCGTGAACGTCTTCGAGCACACGACGAAGATCGTCTCGGCCGCGTCGAGCCCGCGCGTCGCCTCCCACACGTCGGTGCCGTCGACGTTGGAGACGAACTGGAACGTCATCGCCCGGTCGCTGGAGTCCTTGAGCGCTTCGAACGCCATCGCCGGGCCGAGGTCGGATCCGCCGATCCCGATGTTGACCACGTTGCGGATGCGCTTGCCCGTGTGCCCGGTCCACTCACCCGAACGGACCCGGTCGGCGAACCCGGCCATCTTGCGCAGCACCGCGTGGACCTCGGGGACGACGTCGACGCCGTCGACCTCGATGCGCTCGCCCTCGGGTGCCCGCAGGGCGACGTGCAGTACCGCCCGGTCCTCGGTCACGTTGATCTTCTCGCCCGCGAACATGGCGTCGATGCGCTCGCGCAGCCCGGCCCGCTCGGCCAGCGCGACGAGCAGCACGATCGTCTCGGCGGTCACGCGGTTCTTCGAGTAGTCCAGATAGATGCCGTCGAACTCGACGGTCAGGGTCTCACCGCGGTCGGTGTCGCCCGCGAACAGGTCGCGCAGGTGGGTGTCCTTCACCGCACCGAAGTGCTCCCGCAGGGCCTTCCACTCCGGCGTTCGGTCGATCGCGGCCATGCTCAGCCGTTGGCCCAGTCGAAGATGCGCCAGCCCGTCCACACACCGAAGACGATCGCGCCTCCCTGAAGAAGAAGGAGCGCGCCTCGGGACCCGCCCACCATGACCGGGGGCGTCGAGTCGGTGGGCGGCGGCTTGGGCAGCCTGGGCAGCCAGCTCCGCCATATCCCCATCTCGCGGCCGGTGAAGAGCCTCGCGAACCAGCCCGACCTGATGAGGATCAGGAGCGGTGCCCCGCCCATGAGCGCGAACAGCACGCCGCAGATCAGCCAGCCGGGCGCGACGCCACTGCCGAACGGCGGATCGACGCCGTATTCGAAGAAGTTCCATCCCAGCGACAGGAACAGCGCCGGCCATGCCAGCGGCCACAGGCTCGGACCGCCGACGGCGCTGACCGCGTAGAGCCCGAACATGAAGATGCCGCCGAAGATCGAGCCGGTCATGAGAAAGCCGGTCCCCTTCGGGCACGGCCGGGTGATCTCGTACGGGACGTTCCCCGACGCGCAACTCCCCCCGATCTCCATGACCGCCCGCATCGACCAGAACAGGATCGTGAGCGCGGCGCACAGGCCAGCGAGACCGATGAAGATCCCGACGAGTCGGGCCCGACGCAGGCCCATGAACGTCCGCGTCGCCGTCGGGATCGCCACGGGCAGGCACCGTAGCGCCGGCCCCGATGTCCCGAACCGGCCTCGGCCTGCAATCCTGTGCACATGCCGACGAGGACACAGTGGTGGCAGTGGTCCGTTCGAGCGCTGCCGGCGATCGCGTTCCTCGCCACGTTCGGCTTCTTCTTCCTCGACAAGAACGAGGCCGCCCGCAGCGTCTTCCGGGCCGGCCGGGGGCTGCTCACGGTGGCCGTGCTCGTCGGCGGCTATGTCGTGCTCGCGTTCGTGCTGCGGCGGTTCGTCCGCTGGGCGTGGGTCGCGCCGCTCGTGCTCACCGGTGTCATCCTCGCCCTGGCCACGTGGATCGTCCGGCCTTACTACGTCGACGAGACCGACAACACCAAGCTGGTCGAGGGCCCGGTCGCCGACGCGTCCGACGCCGAGGAGCCGCCCGCCACGGGCGCAATCCCCGCGCCGGAAGCGCCGACCCAGCCGGTGCGGGTGGCCACCGGCGTGCTCCAGGGCCTTGCCGGCCACGACGCGTCGGGGACCGTCGACCTGATCCAGAACACCGACGGGACCTACGTCGTCCGGTTCACCGGGTTCGACATCGAGGGCACGCCCGATCCCATCGTGTACCTCATCGAGGGCAACGATGAGCGCAGCCCGGGTGGGTCGAACCTGGGTGGGCTGCGCGGCAATGTCGGCGACACGTCCGACTACGCCGTCCCCGCCGACGCGCAGCCCGGCGCCGGGTGGACCGTGCTCGTGTGGTGTGGGCAGTTCACAGTCGAGGTCACCAACGCCACCCTCAGCCCGGCGTAACTCCGAAGAACGCGCGACACCCACAACTACGATCGGGCGATGAGTGCGGCACGGCCGAGCATCGTCGTACGACTTGGCGTCCGAGCGAGCGACTGCGGCGCAGGTACCCTGCGCCGCAGCGAGCGAGGCAATGGAGGATGACGCGAGTTGGTTTTCTGGGCCCGCACGGGACGTTCGCCGAGGAAGCGATCCTCACCCAGCCCGATCTCGCCGGCCAGGACCTGACGCCGCTGCGGTCGGTCCCCGACGTGATCGGCGCAGTGGAGCGAGGCGACGTCGAAGTCGGCCTGGTCCCGATCGAGAACTCGATCGAGGGCACCGTCACGGTCACGCTCGACACGCTGGCCTTCGACACCGGCCTGCTGATCCAGCGCGAAGTCGACCTGCCCATCTCGCTCAACCTCTGCGCCCGCCCGGGCACCAAGCTGGGCGCGGTGCGCACGGTGCTCTCGCACCCCAACCCGCTCGGGCAGTGCCGGGTGTGGTTGAGCCGCAAGCTGCCCCACGCCGAGACCGTCGTGACCAACTCCACCGCCGAGGCTGCGGAGCAGGTGGCTGCCACGCCCGACGAGCCCGTCGCCGCGATCTGCACCGAGTACGCCGCCCAGCTCAACGGCCTCGAGGTCGTCGCCAAGGACATCGAGGACCATCCCGAGAACCAGACCCGGTTCGTGCTCGTCGGGCACGGTGTGCCCGCACCCACCGGGCACGACAAGACGTCGATCGTCTGCTTCCAGCGCGAGGACCAGCCTGGTTCGCTGCTGGCGATGCTCCAGGAGTTCGCCGCCCGCGCCATCAACCTCACCAAGCTCGAGTCGCGTCCGACCAAGCGGAGCTTGGGCGACTACTGCTTCTTCATCGATTTCGACGGCCATGTCGTCGACGAGCTCGTGGCCGACTGCCTGCGCAACCTGCGGGCGAAGACCGCCGACGTGAAGTTTCTCGGCTCGTACCCCGTGGCCGGCGCGGAGGACACCCACGCCCGCCGGGAGGCCGCGGGCAAGGCGTGGCGCGAGGCGGGGGAGTGGATCGACGGCGTGCGCGGGCTGATGCGGCCGACGGGCGAGGCCCCGTGATCGACCTGCGGCGCCTGCGCGACGAGCCGGGTTACCGCGAGGGCATCGAGCGCAAGCGGATCGAGGAGGGGCTCCTCGATCGGGTACTGGCCGCGGACGAGGCCTACCGCGCCCTGCTCAACGACGCCGAACAGCTGCGAGCGCGCCAGAACGCCGCCTCGAAGGAGATCGGCAAGGCCGCGCCCGACGACCGTCCGGCCAAGATCGCCGCCGCGTCCGCGCTCAAGGACGAGCTCGCGGCCAAGGAGCCGGTGCTGGCCGAAGCCGAAGCCCGGCTGCGTGAGCTCGCGCTGCAGGTGCCCAACCCCGCGCACGAGTCGGTGCCCGACGGCGGCGAGGACGACGCCGCGGTCGTGCGGACGGCGGGCGAGCCGGGCGCCGCGCCCGCGCACGACCACGCCATGTTCGGGGAGCAGATCGGCTTCGTCGACACCGAGCACGCGGCCGAGATGAGCGGCTCGCGCTTTGCCTACCTCATGCGGGAAGCGGTGCTGGTCGAGCTCGCGCTCGTGCAGTGGGTGATGGGGAAGCTGGCGGCCGAGGGCTTCACGCCGGTGGTCCCGCCCGTCCTCGTGCGCGAGCGGGCGATGGAGGAGGCCGGTTTCTTTCCCACCGACCGGCACCAGGTCTACGAGGTCGACGGGGGCGAGCTCTTCCTGGTCGGCACCAGCGAGATCCCGCTGTCGGGACTGCACCGCGCCGAGATCCTCGACGAGGACCAGCTCCCGCTGCGGTACGGCGGCTTCTCCACTTGTTTCCGCCGGGAAGCGGGCACGTACGGCAAGGACACGCGCGGCATCTTCCGGGTGCACCAGTTCGACAAGGTCGAGATGTTCTCGTTCGCCCATCCCGACCGGTCATGGGAGGAGCTCGACGCCCTGGTGGCGCTCCAGGAGTCGATCGTGTCCGGGCTCGGTCTTCCCTATCGGGTGGTGGACATTGCCGCCGGCGATCTCGGCGCGGCCGCGGCCCGCAAGTACGACATCGAGACCTGGCTGCCCTCGGAAGGGCGGTACCGCGAGGTCACGTCGTGCTCGAACTACACCGACTACTCGGCCCGCCGCCTCGCAACCCGCCTGCGGACCGGGAAGAGCACCGAGTTGGTGCACACGCTCAACGGCACCGCCTGTGCCGTCGGCCGCACACTGGTGAACCTGTTCGAGCACTACCAACGGCCCGACGGGTCCTTCGCAGTGCCCGAGGTGCTGATCCCGCTGTGCGGCTTCGACCGGGTGGAGCCAAGGCCGCCGTAACCTGGGCACCGGAGGGGTGCCGGAGCGGCCGAACGGGACGGTCTTGAAAATCGTTGAGGCGCAAGCCTCCGTGGGTTCGAATCCCACTCCCTCCGCTCTACGCTCCCCGCCGTGGCCGAACGGGTGTGGTGGCGGGACGGCGTCCACTATCAGATCTATCCCCGTAGTTGGGCGGACTCGGATGGCGACGGGGTCGGCGACCTGCGCGGCATCATCGACCGGCTCGACCACCTCGGCTGGCTCGGCGTCGACGGCGTCTGGCTCTCTCCGATCATGGTGTCGCCCGACGCCGACTGGGGCTATGACGTCGCCGACTACACCGGCGTGCAACCCGGGCTCGGCACGCTGGCCGACGTCGACGAGCTCATCGCCGCCACCGGCGAACGCGACATCAAGATCATCCTCGACATCGTTCCCAACCACACCAGCATCGAGCACCCGTGGTTCGCCGAGTCGCGCTCGTCGCCCGACAACCCGAAGCGCGACTGGTACGTGTGGGCCGACTCCAAGGCCGACGGCTCGCCCCCCAACAACTGGGTGAGCAGCTTCGGCGGGCCCGCCTGGACCCTCGACGACGCCACCGGCCAGTACTACCTGCACAACTTCACCCCCGGGCAGCCCGACCTCAACTGGTGGAACGAGGAGGTGCGGGCGGAGTTCGACCGCATCCTGCGGTTCTGGTTCGACCGCGGCGTCGCCGGCTTCCGCATCGACGTCGCCCACATGGTCGTCAAGGACAAGGAACTCCGCGACAACCCGCCGGTCACCGATGCTGACCACTGGATGGACCAGCTCCGCGGCCAGCGGCCCGTCTACAACCAGTGCCGCCCGGAGGTACACGACGTCATCCGCCGCTGGCGTGCCGTCGCCGACTCCTACGACCCGGCGCGGATGCTGGTCGGCGAGACGTTCGTGTTCGACGTCCCCACGATGGCCTCCTTCTACGGCGCCGACGACGAGCTCAACCTCGCCTTCAACATCCCGTTGCTCCACACGAAGTTCGAGCCCGCCGCGCTGCGGGGGGTGGTCGAGGAGACCGAAGCCGAGATCCCACCCGGCTGCTGGCCGGTCTGGACCGCCGGCAATCACGACGTGCCCCGGTTCCCGACCCGCTGGGGCGACAACGACCCGGCGCGCGCCCGCTGCGCCCTGATGATGACGCTGACCCTGCGCGGCACGGCCTTCCTCTACTACGGCGACGAGATCGGCATGCCCGACACCGACGTCCCGCGCGAGCGGCTGCGCGACCCGGTCGGCCTCCGGTTCCACCCGCTCGCGGGACGCGATCCGGCACGCACCCCCATGCAGTGGGATGCCGGGCCCGGGGGTGGCTTCTCCACCGACCCTGCCGCCGAGCCGTGGCTGCCGTTCGGCGACTTCGCCGCCTGCAACGTCGCCGACCAGCGCCGCGATCCAAACTCGATGCTCGCACTCTGCCGCGACCTCATCGGCCTCCGTGACGCGGTGCCCGACCTCCGCGACGGGACGTACGAGACGATCGCGGCTGACGGCGCGCTGTGGGCGTGGCGGCGGGGCGAGCGCGTGGTCGTGGCGCTGAACCTCGGCGATGCCCCCGCCACCGTCGGCGGCGTCGACGGCATCGTGCGGATCGGCACCGACCGCGCCCGCGACGGTGAGCGGGCGGATGGCGCGCTCGCGCTGGGACCGTGGGAGGGCGTGGTCGTCTGGCTCGACGGCGAGCCTCGGCCGGCGCTGATGTGACCCTGGAGGTCCGGGCCCCGGCGGGCGAGGACGACTACCGCCTGGTTCGTGAACTGATCTCCGAGCACCTGGCGTCGTTGCCGTTCGAGGTCGACTTCCAGGATGTCGAGGCCGAGCTGGACGACCTCCCCGCCCATTACGGGCCGCCCGCGGGCTCGGCGCTGATCGGCTTTGTCGACGGGGCGCCTGCCGGTGTCGTTGCGCTGTGCTGCTTCGATGGGCCGACGTGCGAAATGAAGCGGATGTTCGTGCGTCCGGAGCATCGGGGGAGCCGGCTGGGACGTCGCCTGGCGGAGGACGTCCGCGAGGACGCTCGGTTACACCCAGATGCTCCTCGACACCGTGCGCGAATTGGAGGCCGCCAACGCGCTCTACTGGTCGCTCGGCTTTCGCGACG
>Ga0136613_10000181_pt1 | contig 25649 bp, 28 predicted proteins | sample AntDrymUQ2722106_2_FD_106649 | JGI IMG/M metagenome (GOLD analysis project Ga0136613, IMG submission 106649) | Polar desert sand microbial communities from Dry Valleys, Antarctica - metaG UQ272 (21.06) | ecosystem: Environmental > Terrestrial > Soil > Desert | place: Antarctica: Dry Valley... | reverse complement strand
GTGACCGCGGCTCAGGTGTCCGCGCCGGTGGTGTCGACGGAGCCGGTCGGGGCATATCAGTTGATCACGCTCGACGCCCCGGCGATCGCATCCGGCGCCGAGCCCGGCCAGTTCGTTGCGGTAGCGGTCGGCGGACCGGAGACGGCGATGCTGCTGCGGCGCTGCTTCGCCCTGTACACCGCCGATTCCGCGACCGGCCGGATCCAGATCGTCGTCGCCGAGCACGGCCCCGGCACCGGCTGGCTGGTGCAGGTGCGGCCGGGCAGCGAGCTGGACCTGGTCGGCCCGTTGGGGCGGCCGTTCACGTTGCCGGACACGCCGGGTGCGGCGGTACTCGTTGCCGGCGGCTACGGCAGCGCGCCGATGTTCGACCTGGCCCGCCGGCTGCGGGCCGCCGGATCAGCGGTTCAGATGGTGGTCGGTGCCGGCAGCGCGGAGCGGCTGTTCGGGGTCGACGAAGCGCGGGTCGTTGCCGATTCGGTAGTGGTGACAACCGATGACGGTTCGGTGGGTGTCCGTGGTCTGGTGACCGACATGTTGCCGGGACTGCTCGGCTCGCCGGGTGTGTCCACGGTCTACGCCTGCGGACCGATGGCGATGCTTCGGGCGGTCGCCGGGCTGGCAACGTCGTACGACCTGCCCTGCCAGGTCGCGGTCGAGGAGTCGATGGCCTGCGGGATCGGGGTGTGCATGACCTGCGTGCTGCCGGTGGTCGGTGCTGACGGCCGGACCCGGATGGTTCGCAGCTGTGTCGAGGGACCGGTGTTCGAGGCGGATCGGGTGCGGTGGAAGGACGTGGGGACCCTGCCCGGGGACGTCGTAGGAGCCGACGCGATGGATCTGCGTTGACGGGGACCGTCGTAAACATGGCCACGTCCCTGGCAGCTGTCACGTTGGGTAACCCCGTGTTGACCGCGTCCGGCTGCGCTGCGGCGGGCCGCGAGCTGGCGCCGTTCCTGGATCCGGCCCACCTGGGCGCAGTTGTGACCAAGTCGGTCATGCTGCGGCCTCGCTCCGGGCGGGCGACGCCGCGGATGGCCGAGACACCGAGCGGGATGCTGAACTCGATCGGGCTGCAGGGGCCCGGGATCGACGCGTTCCTGGCACACGATCTGCCGTGGTTGGCCGAGCGCGGCGCCCGGGCGGTCGTCAGCATCGCCGGCGGCAGCGTCGGTGAGTTCGCGGAGGTCGCGCAGCGGCTGGTCGGAGCGCCCGGTCTGGCGCTGCTGGAGGTCAACATCTCCTGCCCGAACGTCGCCTCTCGGGGCCAGGTCTTCGCCTGTGACCCGATGGCCGCGGCGGATGTGGTGCGCGCGGTCAAGGCAGTGACGACCGTCCCGGTGTTCGCGAAGCTGTCGCCTGACGTCACGGACATCGTTGCCATTGCCCGGTCGTGCGTCGATGCCGGCGCCGACGGGCTGTCCCTGATCAACACCTTGCTCGGGACGGTCATCGACACCGACACGCTGCGTCCGGTGCTGACTGGGATCACCGGAGGCCTGTCCGGCCCGGCGATCCGCCCGGTGGCGGTGCGCTGCGTGTGGCAGGTTCACGCGGCGCTGCCCGGCGTACCGATTCTCGGGATGGGCGGCATCCTGACCGGTCTGGACGCGCTGCAGTTCGTGCTGGCCGGGGCGAGCGCGGTGTCGGTCGGTACGGCGGTGTTCCACGACCCCTCCGCCCCGACGCGGGTGCTGGCGGAGCTGCGGGCCGCGCTGGCCGCGCGCGGATTTCCGCAGCTGACCGACGCGATCGGCCTGGCCCACCGCGAACCGCACCGATGATCGAGTGGGCTCTCCGGTGACGTTCGGCGCGCGGCTGCGCACGGCGATGGACACGCACGGCCCGCTGTGTGTCGGGGTCGACCCGCATCCGGAGCTGCTCGCGGCGTGGGGGCTGCCGGACAACGCGGCCGGCCTGCAGCGGTTCTGCGCCACCGTCGTCGAGGCGCTGGCCGATCGCGTCGCCGTCCTCAAACCGCAGTCGGCGTTTTTCGAGAGGTTCGGGAGCGGTGGCATCGCCGTCCTGGAGTGGACGCTGGCCGCCATCCGCGACGCCGGCGGGCTCAGCATCATCGACGCCAAGCGCGGTGACATCGGCAGCACCGTTGCCGCGTACGCGTCGGCCTACCTGGATCCGGCCAGCCCGCTGGCAGCCGACGCGATGACGGCAAGCCCGTATCTCGGCTTCGGCTCGCTGCAGCCGTTGCTGGACAAGGCGTCCGAGCACGCTCGCGGCGTGTTCGTGCTGGCACTCACCTCGAACCCGCAAGGCACGCAGGTGCAGCACGCGCGCACGCCGTCGGGCTCGACGGTGGCACAGGAGATCATCGACGCGGTCGCCCGCGCCAACGACGGCCAGCAGCCGCTAGGCTCGATCGGCGTCGTCGTGGGCGCCACGGTGGGGGAGACGGGGCACTCGTTCGCCAGGCTGAACGGCCCGATCCTGGCGCCGGGGCTCGGCGCACAAGGCGGTACGCCGGAGCACCTGCGCCGCGTATTCGGCCCGGCGCTCCCCGATGTACTCCCAAGTGCCTCGCGACACGTGCTGAATGCAGGGCCGCGGGTGCGGTCACTGCGGGCCGCCGTCGACCAACTTCGCGATCAGCTGAGCCAGAAAGCCGGAGCCGAGCCGCGGTAGGCGTTGCAGCAGTTCGCTGTCGCTCGCTAGGTTCGGGGTTTCGCCCCACAGTCAGCCAGACCGTGTCCGTCCACCTCGTGAGGTGACCGCAGTGCCCCTACCCGAGCTCACTCCTGAACAGCGTGCCGAAGCTCTGCAAAAGGCAGCCGTCGCCAGGAAGGCCCGGGCCGACCTCAAGAATCGACTGAAGCGCCAGGAGATGACCGTCGCCGACGTGCTCCGCGCCGGGGATGGCGACGACGTGATCGGGAAAATGCGGGTGTCCGCGGTGCTGGAGGCGCTACCGGGCCTCGGCAAGGCGCGGGCGCAGAAGATCATGGAGCGGCTGGAGATCTCACCGACCCGCCGGGTTCGCGGCCTCGGATCGAATCAGCGCAAGGCGCTGGAGCGTGAGTTCAGCTCCGACTCGACCTGAGTGGCATCGACGACGGCCCGCCTCACGGTCGTGTCCGGGCCGTCGGGAGTCGGCAAGGGCACCGTGGTCGCCGCCCTGCGCAGCCGGTACCCGGACGTCTGGGTGTCGACCTCGGCGACGACCCGGCCGCCGAGGCCCGGGGAGATCGACGGCGTTCACTACCACTTCACTGACGACGCCGGGTTCGCGGCGCTGATCGCGGCCGGCCGGCTGCTGGAATGGGCGAGCTTCGCCGGCTTCCGCTACGGCACGCCACGCGAGCCGGTTCTCGCCACGCTGGCCGCCGGTGCTCCCGCGGTACTCGAGATCGAACTGCAGGGGGCGCGACAGGTCCGCGCCGCGATGCCCGAGGCCCAGTTGGTGTTCCTGACCTCGCCGAGCTGGGACGAACTGGAGCGTCGCCTCACCGGGCGCGGCACCGAGCCGTCCGAGCTCGTCACGGCACGACTGGAGCGGGCACGGGTCGAGCTCGCCGCCAAGAACGAGTTCGATGTGGTGGTCTGCAACGACGACGTCGGCCGGGCAGCCGAGGAATTGGTACAGTTGGTCAGACATCCCCGTCAACGGCCGGGTTGAGTGCTGTCCGTCGTTGCTCGAGCGTGAGAAAGCTGGTTTCCGTGTCCGGAGTCGCCGCCGCCCCCGAAGGCATCACCAACCCGCCGATCGACGAGCTGTTGGACCGGACCAGCTCCAAGTACGCCCTGGTCATCTACGCCGCCAAGCGGGCGCGGCAGATCAACGCCTACTACAGCCAGCTCGGCGAGGGACTGCTCGAGTACGTCGGACCGCTGGTCGCGACCGCACCCCAGGAAAAGGCGCTGTCGATCGCACTGCGGGAGATCAACGAAGGCCTGCTCAGCCACGAGGAAGTCGACGTCTAACCGGATGACCGCGCCGCCCCGGGTCCTGCTCGGTATCGGCGGCGGCATCGCGGCGTACAAGGCCTGTGAACTCCTCCGGCTGCTCACCGAGTCCGGCTGCGACGTTCAGCCGCTGCCCACCGATTCCGCGCTGCGTTTTGTCGGTGCGGCCACCTGGGAAGCGCTCTCGGGGCATCCTGTCGCGACCGATGTCTGGACCGCGGTCCCCGACGTACCGCACGTCCGGCTCGGCCGCAACGCAGATCTGGTAGTGGTTGCGCCGGCGACCGCCGACCTGCTCGCCAAGGCCGCACATGGGCGGGCCGACGACCTGTTGACCGCGACGCTGCTCACCGCCCGCTGCCCGCTGCTGTACGCGCCGGCCATGCACACCGAGATGTGGGACCACCCGGCCACCCGGGACAACGTGGCAACCCTCCGTCGCCGGGGCGCGATCGTCGTGGATCCGGCGGTCGGCCGGTTGACGGGGGCCGACTCCGGTCCTGGACGGCTGCCGGAACCCGCCGAGATCGCCGACCTTGCCCAGCTGCTGCTGGCCCGCCCCGATGCGCTGCCTCGCGACCTGGCCGGCGTCCGCGTGCTCATCAGCGCCGGCGGTACCCGCGAGCCGTTGGATCCGGTGCGCTTCTTCGGCAACCGGTCCAGCGGCCGGCAGGGCTACGCGCTGGCTCGGGTGGCCGCCGCGCGCGGGGCCACCGTGAGCGTCGTGGCCGCGAACGTCGCATTGCCCGACCCGGCCGGCGCCCGGATGCTGCGGGCGGGCACCGCCGAGCAACTGCACGAGGCCATGCTCGGCGCGGCGGCCGACGCGGACGTCATCGTGATGGCCGCCGCCGTGGCGGACTTCCGGCCGAGGGACGCCCGCCAGCACAAGATCAAGAAGGACGGTGGCGACCCGGACCCCGTCGTACTGGCTCGAAACTCCGACATCCTCACCGAGCTCGTGCGCTCCCGGCGTACCGGCCAGATCGTCGTCGGGTTCGCCGCGGAGACCGGTGATGCCGAGGGCGACGTCGTCGCGCACGGCCGTGCGAAGCTGGCCCGCAAGGGCTGCGACCTGCTCGTCGTCAATGCCGTCGGCGACGGCAGGGCCTTCGAGGTCGGCACGAACGAGGCGGTGATTTTGGCCGCTGACGGGACTAGCGTCGAGGTCACACACGGCCCCAAGGCGCGGTTGGCGGCCGCGATCCTGGACGCGGTTTCGGCTCGCCTGGGTGAGCGCGCTGGCTAGACTGCGGACGCCCCCCACCGGTAGGAGCACCGTGTCCAGACGTCTGTTCACCTCAGAATCGGTCACCGAAGGCCATCCCGACAAGATCGCCGACGCCATCAGCGACTCCATTCTGGACGCGATGCTGACCGACGATCCGCGCAGCCGGGTGGCCGTGGAGACGCTGATCACGACCGGCCAGGTGCACATCGCGGGTGAGGTGACGACGGCGACGTACGCCGACATTCCGGCCATCGTGCGCAGGAAGATCCTGGAGATCGGCTACGACTCCTCGCAGAAGGGCTTCGACGGGCACTCCTGTGGGGTGAGCGTCTCGATCGGCTCGCAGTCGCCGGACATCGCGCAGGGCGTCGACACCTCCCACGAAGTGCGGGTCGGCGGCAGCTCCCAGAGCGAGGACGAGGAAGCGGCGATCGCCCGGCAGGGCGCGGGTGACCAGGGCCTGATGTTCGGCTACGCCTGCGACGAGACGCCGGAACTCATGCCGCTACCGATCGCGCTCGCGCACCGGCTGGCCCGTCGGCTGGCTGGGGTGCGCAAGGACGGGACGGTGCCGTACCTGCGCCCTGACGGCAAGACCCAGGTGACCATCGAGTACATCGACGGCCGGCCGGTCCGGCTCGACACCGTCGTCGTCAGCTCCCAGCACGCCGAGGACATCGACCTCGACACGCTGCTGGCGCCGGACATCGCCGAGCACGTGGTCGCACCGGAACTGCGCGAGCTGGGCCTGGAGTCCGACGACTACCGGCTGCTCGTCAACCCGACCGGCAAGTTCGTCATCGGCGGCCCGATGGGCGACGCCGGCTTGACCGGCCGCAAGATCATCGTCGACACCTACGGCGGGATGGCCCGCCACGGCGGCGGCGCGTTTTCCGGCAAGGACCCGTCGAAGGTCGACCGCTCGGCGGCGTACGCGATGCGGTGGGTCGCCAAGAACGTCGTCGCCGCGGGCCTGGCGCGGATCTGCGAGGTGCAGGTCGCCTACGCGATCGGCAAGGCGGAGCCGGTGGGCCTGTTCGTGGACTGCTTCGGCACCGAGGCGGTTCCGCTGGACTCGATCAGCAAGGCGGTCACCGAGGTCTTCGACCTGCGGCCGGGCGCCATCATCCGTGACCTCGACCTGCTGCGGCCGATCTACGCCGCGACCTCGGCGTACGGGCACTTCGGCCGCGAGGGCGACGGCTTCACCTGGGAGCGCATCGACCGCGCTGACGCCCTGCGCACCGCCGCGGGTGCCTGAACCCTCTCCCTTCATGATCGTCAGGACGAAGTGGCTGCATGACGACCACCTGGCCCTGACGATCATCGACTGACGGCGCCGTGCCCGCCCGCGCAGCCGTGCAGCGCGAGCCGGCTGCGGACAACCCGGTTGCCCGGCTCGCCCTCGACGTGCCGCTGGCACATCTCGACCGGCCGTTCGACTACTTCGTGCCCGCGGATCTGGCGTCGGCCGCGCACCCCGGTGCCCGGGTCCGGGTCCGGTTCTCCGGCCGGCTCGTGCACGGGTTCGTCCTTTCCCGCCACCCTGCCAGCGACCACAGCGGTCGGTTGGCCTACCTGGATCGCGTTGTCTCAGCCGAGGTGGTGCTCACCCCGGAGGTGGCCCGGCTGGCCCGGGCGGTGGCCGAGCACTGGGGCGGCTCGCTGTCGGATGTGCTGCGGCTGGCGGTGCCGCCGCGGCACGCTCGTACCGAGGCCGAGACCGGTGCGAATCCCGTTGGGCCGCCGACGATTCCGTCGACCGAGTCGTGGTCGGCATATCCGGCCGGTACGGCGTACCTGACGGCACTCCGGTCCGGGCGTGCCCCCCGAGCGGTGTGGACCGCGCTGCCGGGGGAGGACTGGCCGGCGCGGGTCGCCGAGGCGGCGCAGGCCTGCGTGGCCGGCGGGCGCGGTGTTGTGCTCCTGGTCCCGGACCGGCGCGACCTGGCCCGGGTCGACGCGGCTCTGTTGGCGGCGCTGGGTTCGGAGCGCTACGTCACGCTGTCGGCTGACCTGGGTCCGGCGCAGCGCTACCGGAACTGGCTGCGGGTCAGCCGGTCACAGGTCCGGGTCGTCGCCGGGACCCGAGCGGCGGCGTACGCCCCCGTGGCCGACCTCGGTCTGGTCGGGATCTGGGACGACGGTGACGACCTGTACGCCGAGCCGCGGGCGCCGTACGCGCATGCCCGAGACGTCCTGGTGATGCGAGCACATCTGAGCGGCGCGGGAGCGCTCTTGGGGGCCGCCGCGCGGTCTACCGAGGCGTCCCAACTGGTGGCCACCGGCTGGGCGCGCGACCTCCGTGCGCGGACGGCGACGATCCGCTCTCGCGCTCCGGCGGTCCGGGCCATGGCCGACGACGAGGCGCTGGCCCGGGACCCGGCCGCCCGTACCGCGCGACTGCCCTCGGTCGCCTGGCAGGCGGCGGGTACGGCGCTGCGGGCCGGACAGCCGGTGCTGGTGCAGGTTCCGCGGCGCGGCTACGTTCCCGCGCTGGCGTGCGTGCGCTGTCATGCTCCGGCGCGCTGCGCGACCTGCGGTGGACCGCTCGGTACATCTCGCTCGGGCCCGGTCACGCTGCCGTCCTGCCGTTGGTGCGGGCGGCCGGCGGCCGACTGGGCGTGCCCGGTTTGTGGGGAGCGACGGCTGCGTGCGGTCGTGGTCGGTGCGCGCCGGACCGCCGAGGAGTTGGGGCGGGCGTTTCCGGGCGCCGTCGTGCGCACGTCGGGGCGTGATGCCGTGCTCGACACCGTCGGCCCGGCGGCGGCGATCGTGGTCGCGACGCCCGGCGCCGAGCCGGTGGCCGAGGGCGGCTACGGTGCGGCGCTGTTGCTGGACGGCTGGGCGCTGCTGACCAGGGCGGACCTGCGCGCCTCGGAGGAGGCGCTGCGCCGGTGGATGAACGCGGCCACGTTGGTCCGCCCAGGTGGGGCGGTCCTGGTCGGCGCGGACGCCGGGGTGCCGGCGGTTCAGGCGCTGGTGCGGTGGGCACCGGCGTGGCTCGCGGAGCGCGAACTGTCCGAGCGGGTCGCGCTGGGATTCCCCCCGGCATCGCGTTTCGCGTCGATCACCGGCGTTGCTCGTGCGGTCGCGGAGGTGATCGCGGCGGCTCGGCTGCCCTCGTCGGCACAGCTGCTCGGCCCGGTACCGGTCGACTCCGAGCGTGAGCGGATGCTCGTCCGGGTGCCACGGGCGGACGGTGCGGCGTTGGCGCGCTCGCTGCACGAGGCGCAGGGCGTGCGCAGCGCCCGCAAGGCCGCCGACCCGGTGCGAATCCAGCTCGATCCGCTCGAGGGGGTTTGATGATCGCATGCACAAGGCTCGGGTGACGGTGACGGTTCGACCCGAGGTACTTGCCCTCGCCGAGGACGAGGTGGCCGCTGGGCGGGCGTCATCGCTCAGCGCGTGGGTCGATCAGGCGATGAAGGAAAAGCCAGGCGTGAGGATCTGATTGTGTTGCTGGCTGAAATGCGAGCGGACAACGGTCCGGCCACGGACGAGGAGGACGCGTGGGCCCGCAGCGTGCTTGGGCTGTAGTCCTCGACGCGGGAGCACTCATCGCGTTCGAACGGAACGACCGACGGATTCGTCGCCTCGTGGAACTCGCGTCGGAGCACGCCCGGCCGCTGCATGCGCCGCAGGCGTGGTCGCACAAGTGTGGCGCGACGGAGCACGCCAAGTCCGGCTGGCCCGCCTGATCAACTCCGGCCAAGTGGACGTGCGGGTGCTGGATCTCGATACCGCGAAAGCCGCTGGCGCGCTGTGCGGGAGTGTCGGAACGGCAGACTTCGTTGATGGAACAGTTGTCTTGTTGGCTCGAGGACAGGACGCCACGGTTGTCACCAGCGATCCGGCGGGCATCCGCCGACTCGACTCCGGTCTGCAGATCGTGCCCTGCTGAGCCTGCCGAGGAGTCGGTCCCGGTGCGATCATGGCCCCGTGGATGCAATGGCTGGACCGGTGGCGGGGCTGCGCCGGTTGCGCGCGCTCGCCGAGAACGGTGGTCTGGACGAGCTGTGTGAGCGCCACGGCATCTCGGTGCTGACCGTGTTCGGCAGTACAGAGAATGGCAGCGACCGGCCGCGTGACCTCGACATCGGCGTCCTGTTGGAGCCGAGCCGCAAGCCGGACTATTTGCCGCTGATCGGTGACCTGCAGGACGCCAGCGACAGCGACATCGATCTCGTCGTGCTGAACAACGCAGGACCTGTCATTCGTGAGCGCGCGCTGGTCGGGTCGATCGCTCTTTACGAGTCGAGGCCGGGTGCCTGGGCCAACGCAGCGACGCAGGCTGCGCTCGAGCGGATGGATACCGACTGGCTGCGCGAAGCTGCCTTGGAACTGCTGGCCCGGTGAAGCCGCAAGGTCTCGACCGCAACGTCGTCACCCAGCGTCTGGTTGCCATGCGGCGCTTTCTCGACCATCTCGATCGACTGGATCAGCCGAGCGATGACCCGTTCGCGGACTACGGACGGCAGCTTCAAGTGGAGCGGATACTCGGGGATACCTCCGGCGCAGGTACTCGCCGGCCCAGGAGCCTCCCGGTCGGCCCGGGTGAGCGCCGGGTCGTCGAGCAGGTCCACGACACGGGCGAGCAGAGCGGGGGACGGTGACCGGGCGTCGTGCATGTCTTGCGCGTACGACGAGCCGTCGCCGCCCAACTCGCGAAGGAACGGGAACACGCGCTCACTCACGACCTCGTACATGTCGTCGGGCGCCAGGTGCCTGAAGCGCGACCACCGGAGCCTGTCGTTCGGGCGGCCGTGGTCGTCGGAGCCGGTCGGGAAAATGTGGCGTGCCACCGGCTTCCCGGTGCGGTTGGCCTTGTTCTCCTCGAGTGTCTGCAGGTCGTCGAGTCGCTTGATGAAGATCAGGTAGGTGATCTGCTCGATAACCTTGAGCGGGTTCGAGATGCCGCCCGACCAGAACGTGTCCCACTTCCGGTCGACCTATTGTTCAACTCCCCGGTGACCACCGCGGCAGAGTACCGGCAGCGGCAATCGGCGCTGATCAGATCCGGACACCCCCTGGCCGATGCAAGGATGGTCGGGTGACTCTGGCACAGCCCGCTGGCAACTTTCACCGGCGACCTGCCGTGCTCGCGGTGCACCCGACAGGCGGGGCTGTTCGCTGAGGGTCGTCTTCGCCGGTACGCCGGAGGCGGCGGTGCCGAGCCTGCGCGCTCTGCTCGGCTCGGACCGGCACGAGGTGGTCGCCGTGCTGACCCGGCCGGATGCGCCGACCGGGCGGGGACGGCGGCTGCGGCCGTCACCGGTCGCCACCGTCGCAGCCGACCATGGCGTGGAGCTGCTCCAGCCGCGGCGGGTGAGTGACCCGGACTCCCTCACCCTGCTGGCCGCGCGTGCTCCCGATTGCTGTCCGATCGTCGCCTACGGCGGGCTGATCCCGCCGCCGGCGCTGGCAGTGCCCCCGCACGGCTGGGTCAACCTGCACTTCTCGCTACTGCCGGCATGGCGTGGCGCCGCACCGGTTCAGCACGCGCTGATCGCCGGTGACGACGTCACCGGCGCGACGACGTTCCGGCTCGAGCAGGGCCTGGACACCGGCCCGGTGTACGGCGTGCTGACCGAGCCGATCCGTCCACGGGACACCGCTGGTGAGCTCCTCGCCCGGGTCGCCGGCTCGGGGGCCGAGCTGTTGCTGGCGACGCTGGACGGGATCGCGGCCGGCCGCCTGGGCGCTCGGCCGCAGCCGGCCGAGGGAGTGAGCTACGCGCCGAAGCTGACCGCGGCAGATGCCCGGATCGACTGGTCCACGCCGGCTCTCGCCGTGGACCGTCGAATCCGGGGCTGCACCCCGGCACCGGGCGCCTGGACGACAGTCGGCGGCGAGCGGCTCCGGCTCGGCCCGGTCGTCCCGGTGACCGCAGCGGAGGGACTGGCCTCAGGGGAGCTGCGGATCGATCGCGACGAGGTCGTCGTCGGCACGGCGACCCACGGTGTCCGGCTGGGCGACGTGCAGCCACCCGGCAAGCGCTTCATGCCGGCGGCGGCCTGGATCCGCGGCCTGCGAGACCCGCCGGCGGTGCTGCGGTGACGTCCCGCCGCCCGGCGTACCAGCCGATTCCGACAACCGACCCGAGGCGGGTGGCCTACGACCTGCTCCGCGCGGTCGCCGCGCGCGACGCCTACGCGAACCTGACGCTGCCTGGCATGTTGCGCGAGCGAGGCCTCGACGAACGCGACCGGGCCCTCGCGACCGAACTCGGTTACGGCACGCTACGGGCGCAGGGCTCCCTCGACGCCATCCTGGCCATGAGCGTTGACCGTCCTCTGGAGACAGTCGACGCCACATTGCTCGACGTGCTGCGGCTCGGCACGTATCAGTTGCTCCGGACGCGGATCCCCACGCATGCCGCAGTCAACACCTCGGTCGACCTGGCCCGGACCGTTCTCAGCCACGGTCAGGTGAGCGTCGTCAACGCCGTACTGCGGAAGGTCTCGGCGTACGACGAGGGTGGCTGGCTGAAGCGAGCGGCGCCGTCGATGGCCGACGACCCGGCTGCCCATCTGGCGCAGCGGTACGCGCACCCGGCGTGGATCGTGCGCGCCTACCGGGACGCGCTCGGCGGGGAGTGGACGGAAACCGCGGCCGCGTTGGCAGCCGACGACGAGCGCCCGCGCGTGCACCTCGTCGCCCGGCCGGGCCGGATCGGTCGCGACGAGCTCGTCACGACCAGCGGGGGAGCACCAGGACCATGGTCGCCGTACGCCGTCCGGCTCGACGGCGGTGACCCCGGTGCGCTGGCGCCCATCCGCGACGGGCGGGCCGGTGTGCAGGACGAAGGCAGCCAGCTCGCCGTACTGGCGCTGGCCGGCGCCCGACTCGACGGTCCGGACCGGAGCTGGCTCGACCTCTGCGCCGGGCCTGGAGGCAAGGCGGCGCTGCTCGGTGCCCTGGCCGCGGAACGCGATGCGTCCGTGCTTGCCGTGGAGATCCAGCCGCACCGGGCGAAGCTCGTGGAGCAGACCACCCGGGACCTACCGGTGCGCACAGTGGTCGGTGACGGCCGGCAGCCGCCGGTCGCCGACGCCGACCGGGTGCTGGTCGATGCCCCGTGCACCGGGCTCGGCGCCCTGCGCCGCCGTCCGGAGGCACGCTGGCGTCGGCAGCCCTCGGACATTCCCCAGCTGGCGCGGCTGCAGCGCGAACTGCTGACCGCTGGGCTCGCCGCCGCTCGGCCCGGCGGTCTGGTCGGCTATGTGACCTGCTCCCCGCACCTGGCCGAGACCCGGGCGGTCGTGGCCGAGGTGGTCCGGCGTACCGGTGCGGAGCAACTGGACACCGGCGCGGTGCTGCTCGGCGTACCGGATCTGGGCGACGGGCCGCAGGTGCAGCTGTGGCCACACCGGCACGGCACCGACGCAATGTTCATCGCCCTTCTCAGGCGGAGGTAGGCCACGGCCGGCGGGTGCTCGACGTACAGTGACCGCCGTGCGAGCGCCGATGATCGCCCCGAGCATCCTGTCCGCGGACTTCTCGCGCCTGGGCGAGGAAGCCGCCGCGGTCCAGGGTGCGGACTGGCTGCATGTCGACGTCATGGACGCGCACTTCGTGCCCAACCTGACCCTCGGGCTGCCCGTGGTGCAGAGCCTGCTCACCGCCACGAGCATCCCGCTGGACTGCCACCTCATGATCGAGGACCCTGACCGGTGGGCCCCGCCGTACGCCGAGGCAGGCGCTCGCAACGTGACGTTCCACGCCGAGGCTGCCGAGGACCCGGTGCAGGTGGCCCGCGCGATCCGAGCGCACGGTGCACTGGCCGGGCTCGCGATCAAGCCGAAGACGCCGCTGGAGCCCTACCTCGACATCCTGCGTGAATTCGACACGCTGCTGGTGATGACCGTCGAGCCCGGCTTCGGCGGGCAGGGTTTCATCGCCGAGGTGCTGCCCAAGGTGCGCGCGGCCCGGAACCTGGTCCAGTCCGGTCACCTGACGCTGTTCATCGAGGTGGACGGGGGCGTGAACGCCGACACGATCGAGGCGGTCGCCGAGGCCGGCGCGGACGTGTTCGTCGCCGGGTCGGCGGTGTTCGGCGCCGCCGATCCCGCCCGCGCGATCACCGCCCTCCGCGCCCAGGCCGCCGCAGCCGCTACTCCACCGTCGTGATCATGGAATTTGGCCGGTTCTGACCGGCCAAACCCCATGATCATCTCGGACTTCCGGGCCGTGAGAGGATCGCAGTAGCAACACGCGTGCTCCGGGGTCGGTGAAATTCCGAACCGGCGGTGAGCGCCGAGGCATTTTTGGTGTCGAGGCGCACAGTCCGCGACCCGGCCGCAGCCAGCGGCCGGTTGATCCGGTGTGATTCCGGAACCGACGGTGAGCGCCGACGCACTCGTCAGCGGAGGCGCTCGAAAAGTCCGGATGGGAGGCAGCGCGCGGGTCCGGCTTTGCCGTCTCGGCGCCGGTCCTGCTCCGAGCCGCCCGGGCATGCGCCTTCAGCGCGAGGGAGGGCTCGACGTGTCAGCCGCTGCCACCGATACGGCGATGCTGCGCGCCCTCGACCTGGCCTGGACCGTCCTCGGGCGGACCAGCCCCAACCCCCCGGTCGGCGCGGTCGTCGTGGACACCGACGGCCGGATCGTCGGCGAGGGTGCCACCCAGCCGCCAGGTGGCCCGCACGCGGAGATCGTCGCCCTGCGCACCGCCGGCGACCGGGCTCGCGGCGCGACGCTGGTCAGCACCCTGGAACCGTGTTCGCACACTGGCCGGACCGGCCCGTGCACGACGGCGCTGATCAGCGCCGACGTCGCGCGGCTGGTGTACGCCGTCAGCGACCCGACACCCGAGGCCGGCGGAGGCGGACGAGTCCTGCAGGCGGCCGGCATCGAGATACGCCGGGCGTACGCCGACGAGGCCGCGGCCGGAGCCCTGCGGCAGTGGCTGTTCGCGGTCAGCACCGGCCGGCCGTTCGTCACCTGGAAGTACGCAGCGACCCTCGACGGACGGGTAGCCGCAGCCGACGGCAGCAGCCGGTGGATCACCGGCGAGCAGGCTCGCGCCGACGGACACCGGCTTCGCGGGCAGAGCGACGCCGTCGTCGTCGGGTCGGGCACGGTCCTGGCCGACGATCCGCAGCTGACGGCCCGCGGCGGCCACGCCGATCATCAGCCGCTGCGGGTGGTGCTCGACCGGCGCGGCCGAACCCCGGTGAACGCACGGTTGCACGACGACGCGGCGGCCACGCTCGTGCTCGACAGCGCCGACCCGGCGCATGCGCTCAAGGAGCTCTACGGCCGCGGCGTCAGGTCGGTGCTGTTGGAAGGCGGCCCGACCCTGGCCGGCGCGTTCGTCGAGGCTGGGCTGATCGACCGGGTGGTCGGGTACCTCGCGCCAGCCCTGCTGGGCGACGGACCGGCGGCGTTGGAGTCGGCCGGAATGCCGACGATCGCCGATGCGCTGCGGTTGAGCGTTGAGGACGTGACCCGCGTCGGTGAGGACGTCCGCATCACCGCTGTACCGAGGAGGGACTGAAGATGTTCACCGGCATCGTGGAGGAGCTCGGGACGCTGCAACGCCGCGTCGATCTGCCTGGAGCGGCGCTGCTCACCGTACGCGCGGACGTCGTGACCATCGACGTCAAGGCCGGTGATTCCATCGCGGTCAACGGCGCCTGCCTGACCGTCGTGGAGGCCGCCGCCGACTGGTTCACCGCCGACGTCATGCAGGAGACGCTCGACCGCTCCTCGCTGACAAGGCTCAGCCCCGGCGACCCCGTCAACCTCGAGCGGGCGGTCACCGCGCACACCCGGCTCGGCGGCCATCTCGTCCAGGGCCATGTCGACGGCACGGGAAGGGTGCTGTCCCGCAGTCCGGACAAGCACTGGGACGTCGTGCGCTGTTCTCTGCCGGCGCAGCTCGCCCGCTACGTCGTACTCAAAGGGTCGATCACTGTCGACGGCGTTTCGCTGACCGTCAGCGCGGTCGGTCCGGATTGGTTCGAGGTCAGCCTGATTCCGACGACGCTGGCGCAGACCACGCTCGGCACCCGGCGCCCCGGTGACCCGCTGAACCTGGAGGTCGACATCATCGCCAAGTACGTCGAGAAGCTGCTCGCCGAGCGAGCCTCCCGGTGAGCGCGGCGCACGCACAGCCCGTGCGGCAGGGCGTATTCGGCACGATCGAGCAGGCCCTCGTGGACATCGCGGCGGGCAAGGCGGTGATCGTCGCCGATGACGAGGACCGTGAGAACGAGGGTGACCTGATCTTCGCGGCGGAGATGGCCACGCCGGAACTCGTCGCGTTCATGGTCCGCTACACCTCCGGTTACATCTGCGTACCGCTGACCGAGACCGACTGCGACCGGCTCGACCTGCCGCCGATGTTCCACACCAACCAGGACAAGCGCGGTACGGCGTACACCGTCACCGTCGATGCCCGGGAGGGGATCGGCACCGGCATCTCGGCGGTCGACCGGGCCCGCACGATCCAGCTGCTGGCTGACGAGGCGTCGACACCGGCCGACCTGACCCGACCCGGGCACTGCGTCCCGTTGCGCGCCCGCGAGGGTGGGGTGCTGCGCCGGCCGGGTCACACCGAGGCCGCGGTGGACCTGGCCAGGATGGCCGGGCTGCGGCCGGCCGGGGTGCTCTGCGAGATCGTCAGCGAGCAGGTCCCCGGTGAAATGGCCAGGTTGGACGAGCTCCGCGAGTTCGCGGTCCAGCACACCCTGACGCTGATCACGATTGCGGACCTGATCGCGTACCGGCGGCGGTCTGAGAAGCAGGTGCACCGCGTCGCCGAGGCCAGGATTCCCACCCGGTACGGCGACTTCCGGGCGATCGGGTTCCGCAGCGACCACGACGAGCGTGAGCACATCGCGCTCCTGCGCGGAGAGATCGGCAACGGCGAGGACGTGCTGATCCGGGTGCACTCCGAATGCCTCACCGGCGACGTGTTCGCCTCGCTGCGCTGCGACTGTGGGCCGCAGCTGGACGCCGCCCTGGCAGCTGTCGCCGCCGAAGGGCGCGGCATCGTCCTGTACATGCGCGGTCACGAGGGGCGCGGGATCGGCCTGCTGCACAAGCTGCAGGCCTACCAGTTGCAGGACGGCGGCCAGGACACGGTGGATGCCAACCTCTCACTGGGCTTGCCCGCCGACGCCCGCGACTACGGCACGGGTGCGCAGATCCTGGTCGATCTCGGCGTACACACGATGCGTCTTCTCTCCAACAACCCGGCGAAGCGAGCCGGGTTGGAGGGCTACGGCCTGCGGGTGATCGGCCGCATCCCGCTGCCGATCCACCTCAATCCGGAGAACATCGAGTACCTGCGCACGAAGCGGGACCGAATGGGCCACCTCATCGAGGGCCTGCCCGAGGTACGCGCGTGAGTCGAGAAGGTACGCCCGGGACCGGGACGGTGGCCGCCGAAGGACTGCGGGTCGGTCTCGTCGCGAGCCGCTGGCACGCCGAGATCAGCGATGCCCTGTTGGAGCGCGCGCAGGACTGCGCGCGGGCCTGTGGGGCGACGGCGACGGTACGTCGGGTCAGCGGCGCCATGGAGCTGCCCGTCGTCGCCCAACGGTTGGCCCGCACGCAGGACGCCGTCGTCTGTCTCGGCGTCGTGATCCGCGGAGGTACGCCGCACTTCGAGTACGTCTGCCAGTCGGTGACGGCCGGGCTCACGCGGGTTGCCCTGGACACCTCGACGCCGGTCGGGAACGGCGTGCTGACCTGCGATACGGCGGAGCAGGCGCGGGACCGGTCCGGACTGCCGGGCAGTGCCGAGGACAAGGGTTGGGAGGCGACACTCGCAGCGCTGGACACCGCTCTGGTGCTGCAAGGCCTGGAAGGCATCCGATGAAGACGTTCGACGGCCTGTTCGCCGAACTCAGCGCGAAGGTCGGCTCCGGCCAACCCGGCTCCGGCACCGTGGAGGCCGTCCGCACCGGCGTCCATGCGGCCGGCAAGAAAGTCGTCGAGGAGGCGGCCGAGGCGTGGATGGCGGCCGAGCACGAGGGCGCGGACCGGGTGGCCGAGGAGATCAGCCAGCTCCTCTACCGCGTCCAGGTCCTCATGCTCGCCCGCGGGCTGACACTCGACGACGTGTACCAGCACCTCTAGGAGAAGGTGACGCCATGCTCCGCATCGCCGTGCCGAACAAGGGCACGCTTGCCGACCCCGCCGGGATGATGCTGCACGAGGCGGGCTACCGGCAGCGCACCGACCCCAAGGACCTTGTGCTCGCCGACCCGGACAACGACGCGGAGTTCTTCTTCCTGCGCCCCCGTGACATCGCTGTCTACGTCGGGGAGGGGACGCTCGACCTCGGCATCACCGGCCGCGACCTGCTGCTCGACAGTGGCACCGGCGCCGCGGAGATCCTGAGCCTGGGCTTCGGTCAATCCACCTTCCGGTACGCCGCCCGCACGGGCACCGCCACGTCGGTCGCCGACTTTGCCGGGAAGCGGATCGCCACGGCGTACCCGAACCTGGTGCGACAGCACCTGGCCGCGCACGCCGTCACCGCCCAGGTGGTGCGGTTGGACGGTGCCGTGGAAAGCGCCGTCCGGCTCGGCGTCGCCGACGTGATCGCCGACGTGGTGTCCACCGGTCTGACGCTGCGCCAAGCCGGACTCGAAGTCGTCGGTGACGTGGTCGTCCGCTCCGAGGCGGTGCTCATCGGAAGGGCCGGCGGTCCCGCCGACCCAGCCATCGATCAGCTGGTCCGCCGGTTGCAGGGGGTGCTCGTGGCACGGCGCTACGTGATGATGGCGTACGACGTGCCAGTGGCCCTGCTGGAGCAGGCCTGTGTCCTCACCCCCGGGATCGAGTCGCCGACGATCTCACCGCTGCAGAACCGCAACTGGATGGCCGTGAACGCCCTGGTGCTGCGCCGGGAGACCAACCGGGTCATGGACGCGCTGTGGGAACTCGGCGCGCGCGGGATCCTGGTCACCGACATCTCCGCCTGTCGGCTCTGAGCCGCGCAGCGGCAAAGTCGGAATGTGATGCATTCGGCGCGGCGACCGGCGTACCGATACCGTCGTACGACGTGCCAGGAGGGAGCGAGCCGTGAAGCCAGACCAGGGTGTTGCTGCGTCGGCTGACGACGTGCTGCTCGTGCACGGAGGCGTTCCGTTGCAGGGGGAGATCCGGCTGCGGGGTGCGAAGAACCTCGTGCCCAAGGCGATGGTCGCGGCGCTGCTCGGGCAGCAGCCGAGCCGGCTGCGCAACATCCCCGACATCAGCGACGTGGACATCGTCAGTCGGCTGTTGCAGTTGCACGGAGTCACGATCGAGCCCGGCGACGAGCCGGGAGAGCTGGTCCTCGACCCCACGTCGGCCGCGCAGGCGACCATCGCCGACGTCGATGCGCACGCAGGATCCAGCCGGATCCCGATCCTGCTCTGTGGGCCACTGCTGCACCGACTCGGGCATGCGTTCATCCCGGACCTCGGCGGATGCCGGATCGGCGATCGCCCGATCGACTTCCACCTCGAGGTCCTGCGCCAGTTCGGCGCGGAGGTCGACAAGAGCCAGGAAGGTCTGCATCTGACCGCACCGCAGCGGCTGCGCGGCACGAAGGTGGTTCTGCCGTTTCCCAGCGTGGGTGCGACCGAGCAGGTGCTGCTGACCGGCGTACTGGCCGAGGGTGTCACCGAACTGCGCAACGCCGCGATCGAGCCGGAGATCGTCGACCTGATCGCCGTCTTGCAGAAGATGGGCGCGATCATCACGGTGCACACCGACCGGGTCATCCGGATCACCGGAGTCGACGAGCTCGGCGGTTACCGGCACCGCGCGATGGCCGATCGGCTGGAGGCGGCGTCGTGGGCGTGTGCGGCACTGGCGACCGGCGGCGACGTCTACGTCCGGGGCGCCGAGCAGAAAGACATGATGACGTTCCTGAACGTCTTCCGGACCGTGGGCGGCGCGTTCGAGGTCGACGACGGTGAAGGGATCCGGTTCTGGCATCCCGGCGGCGTGCTGTGCGCGCTGCCGTTGGAAACGGACGTGCATCCCGGTTTCCAGACCGACTGGCAGCAGCCGCTCGTTGTGGCGCTGACGCAGGCGACCGGGTTGTCGATCCTGCACGAGACGGTGTACGAGAACCGGCTCGGGTTCACGTCGGCGCTGGCCGCCATGGGCGCCACGATCCAGCTCTATCGCGAGTGCCTCGGCGGTACGCCGTGCCGTTTCGGCCAGCGCAACTTCCTGCACTCGGCGGTCATCAGCGGGCCCACGAAACTGCAGGCCGCCGAACTGGTCATCCCGGACCTGCGGGGCGGGTTCTCCTACTTGATCGCGGCCCTGAGCGCGCAGGGCACGTCGACCGTCCATGGGATCGACCTGATCAACCGGGGGTACGAGAACTTCCTCGGCAAGCTGGCTGGGCTCGGCGCGCGAGTCGAGCTACGACGCTAGCCAGGCCCGCGACTCTGCCCCCGACTGCTGCGTGATCATGACGTTTGGTGGCCCGAATTGCCGGACTCCTCCCACTTCGGGCCGCCCGAAACGTCATGATCGTCGAGGCGGAGGGTGAACTTGGACGGCGTACGCGCCGGTCCCGTGGTGGTGCCCGAGGAGGAGCTGACCGAGCGGTTCTCCCGGTCCTCCGGCCCGGGCGGCCAGTCGGTCAATACCGCCGACTCCCGGGTAGAGCTGCTGTGGGACATCACCGCGTCCGCAGTGCTCGACGGCTGGCAGCGGGAGCGGCTGTTGACGCGCCTCCGCGGGCGGCTGATCGACGGCAAACTGTCAGTGATCGCCAGCGAGCACCGGTCGCAGCTGCAGAATCGGTCGGCTGCTCGTGAGCGGCTGGGCCGCGTCGTGGCGGAGGCTCTGCTGCCGCCGCCACCACCGCGCCGCCCGACCAAGCCCAGTCGGGGCGCACGGGAACGCCGGCTGGCCGGCAAGCGGCACCGCTCCGACGTCAAGCGCGGCCGCAGCCGTCCCGCCGCAGACGAATGACTAGCGAGGGGGCACCTGTGAACACGTCACCGGGCATGAACGTCGCGACCGACGCGGACGTTCACAAGCTCCTCGAGGGCCATTCACCCGAGGTGTGCGAGCTGGCGCTGAAGGCCCGCCAGCTGGTGCGCGAGATCGCGCCGGACGCGGGCGAGGAGATCGACTGGGCCGCGAAGATGCTCGGCTGCACCTTCCTGCCGGGCACCTACAAGGGGCTGATCCTGGCGATCTCACCCGCGAAGACCTACCTGAGCATCATCTTGTCGAAGGGTGTCGAGCTGCTCGAGGAGGGGCTCGACGACAAGAGTCTGCTGGAGGGCACGGGCAAAAGGGCGCGCCACATCAAGGTGCGCAACGAGGAGATCCTGTCCGACCCGGCGACTCGCAGGCTGATCGAGGGAGCCGTCGAACGCACGCCGCGCGAGTAGGTCTACCCCGCCTCGGTGGTCTCGTGCTCGCGCTCGGTTGCGGAGACGAGTCGATAGAGGTGATTGGAGGCGATTCCGGTCGCAGCGCGACCCGGATCGCCTCCGATCATGCGTTGTCCGCGCAACGGAAGCGAAGCTCGACCCGCAGGCCGGTCGGAGCAGCGTCGGCCAGCGTCACGGTGCCGCCCTGTTGGGTGGTCAGCTCCCGCACGATGGCCAGCCCGAGGCCGCTGCCGCCGGAGTCCCGGTCGCGGGCGTCGGCCAGTCGGGTGAACCGGTCGAAGACTCGCTGTCGATCGGCAGCCGGGATGCCGGGGCCGTCATCGGTGACCGTCACCAGTACGCCGTCCCGCCCGTCCGGCGCGACGCCGAGAACCACTTCGGTGCGGGCGTGGCGCACCGCGTTGTCGAGCAAGTTGGCCAGCACCCGGGTGAGAGCGCCCGGGTCGGCGCTGACCGGTCCGGTCGGGACGGCGACGACATGCACGGTGGCCCGCCCGCCGGCGTACCGTGCCGCCACCTCCCGGGCCAGTTCGGCGGGATCGATGGCACTGCGGCGCGGCGGCGCGGCCTCGTCCAGTCGAGCCAGGAGCAGCAGGTCGTCGACGAGCCGGCTCATCCGCACTATCTCGGCGAGCAGGTCACCGGTGTCCACGGTGCCGGCTGCCTGCGCCACCTCGATCTGCGTGCGCAGGCTGGCAAGGGGGGAGCGGAGCTCGTGCGCGGCATCGGCCACGAACCGGCGCTGACGGCTGCTGGCCAAGGACAACCGGTCCAGCATCCGGTTCAGGGTGCTCGCCAGGGCGGCGATCTCGTCCTGCGAATCGGGGACCGGCAGGCTCCCCGCCGTACCGGTGCCGGTGATCTCCTCCGCCCCCAGCCGCAGCGCCTCCACCGGCCGCAGCGTGGCACCCACGATTCGCCAGGCCAACGCGGCCAGAACAGCCAGCAGCAGCCCAAACCCGACCAGCAGCCCGGTTCGGACCACCGCGACCGACTCGGCGATGTCGCTGGCGGGGGCGGCCACCACGACGGTCTGCCGATCGGAGGCCGGCCCGGCCTCGACGGCCACCACCCGGACGACTCCGCTGACGCCGAAGCGGTAACCGGGCAGGTATCCGGCCCCGCCGTCGCGGGCGGCGGTCAGCTCGTCGGCGCGCAGGACAGAGACGAGCCGGTCGGCGCCGGCCGAGGCGGCCCGCACCCGGCCCGCTCCGTCGACGACCTGGACCACCGTGGTGCCGCCCGCCGGAATCGGGTCGGGCAACCTGTCGGCGTCGATGAGCGCTGCGACGTCCTGCGCGGTCGCGGTGGCGGCGGAATCGGCAGTGCGTTCCAGCGTGGTCCGCAGCACCGTCACGAGGACGAGGCCCCCGATCGCCAGCCCGACCGCGAGCCCGGTCGTGCCGACCAGGAGCAGCCGCGATCGCAAGCTCAGCCGGCTCAGCCAGCCACGACGGCGCACGTCCGGGTCAGCCGCCGTCGGCTTCGAGCCGGTAGCCGGCGCCGCGTACCGTGGTCAGCGCGGCACGGCCGAACGGCGTGTCGATCTTGCGCCGCAGGTAGCCGAGGTAGACCTCGACGACGTTGGCCTCGGTCGCCTCGAAGCTGTCCCAGACGTGCTCCAGCAACTCACTCTTTCCAACCACGTCACCGGCCCGACGAAGCAGGTATTCCAGCAGCGCGAACTCCCGGCCGGTCAGCGCGATCTCGGTGTCCGCACGGGTCACCCGGCGGGTGGCCGGGTCCAGCCGGAGGTCACCGGCGACCAGGACGACCGGCCGCTCGGGTGCGCCGCGGCGGAGCAACGCGCGCAGCCGGGCGAGGAGCACCACGTAGCTGAACGGCTTGGTCAGGTAGTCATCCGCGCCGACGTCCAGCCCGTCGGCCTGGTCGTACTCGCCGTCCTTTGCCGACAGCAGCAGGATCGGGACCCAGTTCTCATCGGCCCGAAGCGCCTGTACGACGCGGTATCCCGACAGCCGCGGCAGCATGATGTCGAGGAGCACAGCGTCGTACCCGCCGGTGCGAGCGCGGTCCAGGCCGGTGACCCCGTCGTGGGCGAGGTCGACGGCGAACCCCTCCGCCTGCAGGCCGCGCTGCAGCGCGCGGGCCAGCCGCGTCTCGTCCTCCACCACCAACAAGCGCACGCGGCCTCCCTGCCTCCATGATCCTGAGAGCGGGCTGAGAGGACCGCCGCCTCTCAGCGTCCTCACAGCATGACTGGCCGATGATGCAGACAGCTGGTTCTAGGTCTGCACAAGCCCGCAACAAAGGAGAACCCTCGTGTCCGTCCTCTCCGCCCGTCCTGCTTTTCGGTGGGCCATCCCGGTGGCCGTGATCGCTGTGGTGCTGACGGCCGGTATCGCCGGTCGGGCGTTGACCGCGGATGCCGACCCGTCGCTGCCGCCGCGTACCGCCGCCGAGTTGCTCGTCGACCTGCAGACCTCCGCGGTGACCGGCCTGAGCGGAACGGTGGTCCAGCGCGCCGACCTAGGGCTGCCGGAGCTGCCGGTCTCCCTCGGTGGGCAGGGCAGCTCGGAGTTCGCTGCGCTTGTCACCGGAACCCATACCCTTCGGGTCTGGTACGCCGGGGAACAACGGCAACGGATAGCCCTGCTGGGCACGCTCGGCGAATCCGATCTGGTCCGCAACGGCCGCGACGTGTGGACCTGGTCGAGCAGCTCCAACGAGGCCACGCATCTGCTGCTGCCGGCGACCGACCCGGAGTCGGAGCAGCCGCTGCCCACCGACCTGCCGACGACTCCGCAGGAGGCGGCGGATGCCGCCGTGGCGGCGATCGAGCCGAGCACGGCGGTGAGCACCGACGGCACGGCTGTGGTGGCCGGTCGCCCGGCGTACGAGCTGGTCCTCCGACCCAAGACCGGCGAGTCGCTGGTCGGCCAGGTGCGGATCGCGATCGACGCGGAGCAGAAGGTGCCGCTGCGCGTCCGGGTGTACGCGGCCGATGCGACCAGGCCGGCGGTGGAGATCGGCTTCACCCAGGTCAGCTTCGAGATGCCCGGCGACGAGCACTTCGACTTCAAGCCGCCGCTGGATGCCACGGTCACCGAGGCGACCCCGGACGACCTGCCCGCCGATGCGACGGAGCAGCAGGCGCCCACGATGGTCGGCGCCGGCTGGACCGCGGTGTTGGTGACCGACGCGCCGGACCTGACGGCGTCGAACGAGGAAACCTCCGAGGTCGACGCGATCCTGGGGGCGCTGCCCCGGGTGAGTGGAAGTTGGGGTTCCGGCTGGCTGCTGGAGTCCGCCCTGTTTTCCTTGCTGGTGACCGACGACGGACGGCTCCTCGTCGGAGCCGTGGACGCCGACCGGCTCTTCGAGGTTGTGAGCGGATGACAACATGGGGACGGGGGTGACCGCTAGAGCGGCCACCGGGGCCATGCGCGGCCGTGCCCCGGAAGTCTTGCCTGCGGGGCAAGCTGTCGCTGACTCGCCACCCTCGACGCACTTGGCCGTGGCGAGTAACGGCTTGACGAAGCGGTTCCGTGGCGGCCAGGTGGCCGTCGACCGGATCGACCTCGCGGTGCCGACCGGTTCGGTCTACGGCTTCCTCGGCCCGAACGGCTCCGGCAAGACGACGACGATCCGGATGCTGCTGGGTCTGATCCGGCCCACGGCGGGAACCCACAGCCTGCTCGGCCGTCCGATCCCGGCCCACGCGGCCGAGGTGTTGCCCCGCGTGGGGTCGCTCGTCGAGGGTCCGGCGTTTCACCCATACCTGTCCGGTTGGGACAACCTGCGCCGGCTCGACGCGGCGGACCGGCACGCCGACCCCGCGACCGCCAAAGCCCGGATCGGTGCCGCCCTGGAACGTGTCGGGCTGACCGCCGCGGCCGCGAAGCGCTATCGCCACTACTCCCTCGGCATGCGGCAGCGACTGGGCATCAGTGCCGCCTTGCTGCAACCGCGCCAACTGCTGGTGCTCGACGAGCCGACGAACGGCCTGGATCCGCAGGGCACCCGGGAGGTGCGGGCTCTGGTTGCCGAGTTGGCGGCGACCGGTGTCACCGTGCTGCTGTCCACCCACCTGCTCGCCGAGGTGGAGCAGATCTGCTCGCACGTCGGCGTGATGCACCGCGGCCGGCTCGTCGCTCAGTCCTCCTTGGCCGAGTTGCGAGCCGGCACTGCCCCCCGGGTACACGTCCGGACCGCCGAACCCACAACTGCCGAGCGCACCCTGACCCGGCTGGGCCTCGGCGAGGTGGCCCGCGAAATCGACGGAGTGAGTGCGCTGATCGGCGCCGCCGACCCGACTGACGTGGTGGCGGCCCTGGTGTACGACGCAGTGCCGGTACGCGGGTTCGGCGTACAGGCGCCTGATCTGGAAGACGTGTTCGTCGGCCTGACGGGGGAGGGCTTCGATGTCAGTGGCTGAGCGCCCCCAAATCCTCTCCACCCGCATGCTGCGCTCGGAGCTGCGGCTGATCTTCGGGCGGCGCCGCAACATCGCCGGGATGGGAGTGCTCGCATCCGTTCCGATCATCATCGCCGTCGCCATCGCGATCGCCGGTACGCCGGGGCCGGGCGAAGGCCCCACGTTCCTGAGCCAGGTGACGAGCAACGGCCTGTTCGTCGGGCTCGCGGCGCTCGGGGCGGAGTTGCCGCTGTTCCTGCCGCTGGCGGTGGCCGCCATCTCCGGCGACGCGGTGGCGGGTGAGGCGAACCTCGGGACGCTGCGTTACCTGCTGGCCGTTCCGGTGCACCGCACCAGGCTGCTCGTGGTGAAGTACGCCGCGATCGTGATCTTCACCGTCGCGGCAGTGCTCCTGGTCGCCGCTGTCGGCGTCGTTCTCGGGCTGATCCTGTTCGGCGGCGGACCGGCGACGCTGCTCTCGGGCAGCCAGGTCGGTACCGCGCAGGGGTTATGGCGGCTGCTGCTCGTCTGCGGCTACCTGTCCGTCTGCCTGGCCGCGTTCGGCGCCATCGGGCTGTTCGTGTCGACGCTCACCGAGCAGCCGATCGGCGCCACGATCGCTGTGGTCGGGCTGGCCGTGATCAGCCAGATCCTGGACGCGATCGCGGCGCTGTCACCGATCCACCGCTTCCTGCCCACGCACTACTGGCTGGCGTTCGGTGATCTGCTGCGCGACCCGATCAGCACCG
>Ga0136613_10000180_pt1 | contig 25649 bp, 20 predicted proteins | sample AntDrymUQ2722106_2_FD_106649 | JGI IMG/M metagenome (GOLD analysis project Ga0136613, IMG submission 106649) | Polar desert sand microbial communities from Dry Valleys, Antarctica - metaG UQ272 (21.06) | ecosystem: Environmental > Terrestrial > Soil > Desert | place: Antarctica: Dry Valley... | reverse complement strand
TTCGGCGACGGCCGGCAGCCAGACGCGTGTGCGAAATGTATTCCGCGAGATCGGTGTGCCGACACGCGTGGACCACAGGAGGTCATCCGGCGTGAGCTGGCGTCGGGCAATGTGCCCCGTCATGGCGGCAATCACGGCTTCTGCGACGCGCATCGAGCGCGGCTCATTGTCTTTGGGGTAGTGACGCAAGATCATGCGCTCGCCGGTAGGGGAGTTCCTCCGGGATACCTCGACGTACACGTCCTCGACGGTGAGAATTCCGGCATTGATGTCGATGTGGCGGGGACGCAAAGCCACAAGTTCTCCCCAACGCACCCCGGTCTCCGCGGCGAGCACGACCATGAGCCTGTGGTGCTCCGGGATCGCAGCAACGAGGCGGTCGAACTCCGTCGGGGTGAGAACCCTCATCTTCTTGCTGATCACCTTGGGTAGTTCAGTGTGGGCGGCCGGGTTCGATGTCAGTATCTGGTCCAGCACGGCACGAGCGAAGATCCCGTGGAGCAGTGTGTGGTACTTGCGCACGGATCGCGGTGAGAGACCGCGCTCGACGGCTTGGGTGACCCAACTCTGGACCGTCGATGGTCTGATGCTTGCAAGCTGGAGATGTCCGAAGTAGGGGATCAAGTGTTGGTCGAGGTTGGACCGGTAGGCAGCCCTGGTGCTGATCTCCAGATGTCGGCTCGGCCACCACGCCCGCTCCACGAACTGGGCGAAGTTCTCACGACCGCCGCGTGGGTCGATCCATGCTCCGCGGTCTCCTGTGCCGCCGGCGGTGTGTGCTGCCTTCGATGCCAGGGCTTTCGACGAGTAGGTGCCGGCAGATCGCTTGCGCCCAGTTGGGTCGCGGTAAAGCGCGGCGTAGCGAGCTCTCCCGTCTCCTGCGATCCGGCGTTCGATCCAAGGCACGAGCGCTCAGAGCCCCGACTCTGTGGGCACCATATGGCAGACGACGCGTCACGGCGTGGCATTCTGCGGCACGGGGCGGTGTGAATTGACCTTCTGAGCTGCATGTTTGCACTGTACGGCAGCGGCTGCCGGAGACAATGCGAGTCACTCATAACCCAGAGGTCGCAGGTTCAAATCCTGCCCCCGCTACCAAGAACGTTTCGTTAGAACCTCGGACCTGTGATGGTCCGAGGTTCTTGCGTTCCCAGGGGAGGACGCCCCTAGGACGCTCCCGGGCTAGGAAGATGCCGCCATCGACGTCGACCCCCTTGGAATTATCGCCTCTGATCCCTGAGCCGGCGCTGTGTCGCAAGGGCTCCGCTACGGCCGGCTGTCACCGCGGTTCCCCAGCGTGGCGATGAAGTGGGCGCGCAGGAGCAAGGGCTGCGGCAGGCAGGTGCGACCGGGTTGGTATGTTCAGGCGAGCTAACCGAAGAGCGTGGATGGTTGACGCCAACGGCCAGCCCGTGTCCGATTGGCCCGTGTGGGTTTGTTTCTTGAAGTCGCCATAGCTCACTTGGGTGGACCGCGATCCCTCGCATTGCCAAAGGGCACGGTCTCACTACGCTGCCGAGCCAGGACCGGCACAGCGGGATGGCTTGATGAGCTGGCTTGGAAAGAGAAAACCTGCAAGGCAGAACAGTGGCTCGCCTGCCTCCGAGCGGGACGAGGCTAGCCGACGGAGGGCCAACACGGCCCTCGCAGATGGAGAAGATGACCCCTCATTTGGAGCCCCAAAGGGGGAGGATGACGCCTCAAGCAAAGGGCCCGTTGTCGCCCTTCTGTCCGTCGCTGGGTTTACGATACTGCTGCTTGCGGCACTCATGGCTGCCATCATTATTGTCCGGGATAGAGGCTACGGCACGGCTGAAGTCATTCTGACTCCAGTCGTTCTAGTCACAGTGGTCGTCCTCACCCTTGCGTTCGGCGGACTCGCTATAGTGTTCAAACGGCTGGGTCTACACGACAGGCGCGCAGCAATGGGACTGCCTCAGGGAAGTATCCGTGCCGTAATCGCGATCATGCTGATTGTATTGTTTTGGTACTTTCGGTATTCCTTGTAGGGCAACTAAACTTTGCGGGTGACCCCCGGGTGCTTGAGAACTTGTCTGGCGCTGCCGCGGATGCGATTCCGATTGATGAACAGCTCAGTCGCGACCTGGAAGACGACAGCTCGGACGCTGACCCGAGGTATACGGTCACTCTTCGGAGGACTACAAACCCCGCCGTCGAGAACGTTGCCTTGCAGCTCTTGACGACGATGTCGACACTCGTGGTGGCTGTCGCAGCGTTCTACTTCGGCTCCGCATCGGTGGAAACCGCTCACGCACGTGAGAGAGACGATCGCGCGGCAGCGCAGGGCAACCTGCGCGAGGAGCAGGATGAGACGGTGATCGCGACTCCGGGAGCGACCACGGGAGCTAAGCCTGACCAGTCAGCTGTCCCGACGAAGCCACCCGACAACCCACCGGGATAGACGGGGAATTCTTGGGCGTCCCAGTAATCGCGGCTGTCAGCAAGAGCGACAGCCCCGGTGAGGCGTTGACCGCGGTGGCCGACGTGCTGCAGGCCACCGGGGTCGGATCACGCAGGGTTGGGGTGAAGGAACGCACAGCGATAACCGTGATCGGACAGCGCGGTTTGGCACGTGCTCCGCGGCCGCCGGCGTCATCTTCTTCGCTACATTCGCCGAGATCGTCACAAGCGCTGGCAACCCCGCTGCCGTCGTCGCCTTTTGGGTAGGTTCCGGCGATGTGCCTTCCGGGCACAATCCGGCCAGCACCCCTGCGGCGAACAGGAGACAGCATGACGAAACCCGACGAGGACAACTCGGCCTCCGAACCCACCAGCGGCGAACCGGGTGACCATCCCTCGGCGGAGCGGCCCGTCCTGACCACCGACGACGAGGCGCAGAGCGACGATCCGGTGATCGATCCGGGCAACTCCTGAATGGCGCGTTCGAGTGGCCAGCGCTCATCGTTCGGGCATCGGTTCCACCGCACGGCACTCAGTCGTCACGAATAAGCGGAGTTGCGACAGCCCTTCTCCCGCTACCCGAAGCGGTCCGTCCTCGGTGCGTCGCTTGCGGTCAAGGTGGGGCAGCCACCTGACGAGCGGCTCAAGGGTCCGCGCCGGAAGTCCCCGGACAGCGAACCAGATCCCGAGGGCTAGAGCGCCGCTGTCAGCTCCAGGTGGACTCCGTCCGGGTCGCTGAACGACAGGATCGCGATGCCGAAGTCGGTCAGGTCGTTGACCTCTCCATGGGCAACGCCGTGTTCTTCCAGACGTTGCACGGCCTGCACGAGTTCGTCGCGGGAGCCGACGGTGAAGCTGACGTGGTCGAGGCCGACCCGCTCGGAGTCGAAGCGGTCCTCGCCCGCGGCGACCGGTCGCAGCCCGAAGAGCATGCCGTTGGTCTGAAAGACGACGCCGCCGTACAACTGCTCGGGGTCTTTGCGGACGTCCGGGTCGTCCGGGCTGCCCGGTGACTCGGCGGCGACCTGGAAGCCCAGCACATCGGCGTAGAACGCCTTCGATCGCTCCAGGTCGGTGACGGTCAGCCGCACGTGGTGCAGCCCGGTCGTCTCGATCAATCCCATGGTGGCTCTCCTCAGTCGGGTGAGCGCGACGTTACGGTGCCGCGCGGTCCTCGGAACGTCGGCACCCGGTTCTACGCTGCGCGGGTGGCCACAGCAGACGACGTTCGCCGGATCGCGCTGGCCCTGCAGGAGACCCAGCAGAGCGAGGAAGGACCTGCGCGCCGCCGATCCCGAGTTCTTCACGACCGCCCACCACAACGGCTATCCGGCGGTCCTGGTGCGGCTGGCCGCTGTGGACGTTGACGAACTCGCCGAGCTGCTCACCGACGGCTGGCGCTGCCAGGCACCGAAGCCCCTGGTCAAGGAGTTCGAGAACCTCCCGTCGCGATGATCTCGCGATGCAGATCCAACAGGACTGGTACGTCGTCGCGTTCCGCGCGGGCCATCCCGCATTCGGTGCAGATTCCCCATTCGGCCGAAGGAAGGTGACTGTCGACGAGCTGGACCTGTGCGTCGACGGTGCCCGGCTCCTGCTCGGCGGGGTGGTATGGCACGAGCGCGAAGTACAGCTCGGTCTCCGGCGAGACGTTCAGGTCGCGCAGCGGCTCGAAGAACGCCGCGTCGCTACGGTTCTGCGGCACGGTGTAAGCCAGCCAGTTCACGGTCCGCCCGGACGCGGCGACCACCGCGTTCGACACCCGGACCTGGAGGTCCAGTGATTCGGGCTGCTTGAAGTGCTGGTGCTGGTAGTCGCCGTAGCACAGGTGCAGACCGACCGGCACGGCGTCCGGAACGTGGTCGACGCAGCGGACGAGCCGCTCCACGATGCCGTCCAGGGTCTGTGCGGCGGTCCCTTCGAAGCCGCCCTCCAAAATCGCGAACTCGACGGCGACATCCCATTGGACGGCGACCTCGTCGGGTGGCAATGCCGCCAACAGGCGATCCAGGTCGGCGAAGAGGGCGCTTTCGTACGACGGTTCCAGCCGGTCCTGGTCCTCGGGAACCACCCATCCGTTGATCGAGGCAAGCGGGGTGGGGTACTGCACCTGGAACCGGACGGAGGAAGGGATCACGCCCTCGTCCCGTAGCCGGCGGAACGTGGCGTAGGAGTCCTGGTAGACGTCGGCGTACCCGAGGTCGGCCCACCGCACGTCGGCGGGCTCGACGCCGTCGGACAGGCGGACCTTCGGCATCTGCTCATAGCCCTCCGAGGGCGTGTCCATCACACCCGCTTGTTCCAGACCCGGCGTCTGCCAGAACTTCTCGAGCTGGAAGAAGATCCAGTTCTGCCGGCTGCCGGTTTCGCCATCGGGGATCCGGCGCACGCCGGCGGGCACCCTCGCGGCGATCTCGCGCATCACGGTTTCGGTGTCGAGGAGGTTCACGCCTCCGTTGAAGTGGACAGTGGTCGGTGGCATGTGGAGCCCCAATCTCCCCGCACCCTGCATGCTCCTGCGGCAGCGAGTGCTTGGTCAAGAGGCGGACCTCAGTCGCCGCCCACCCAGAACGTGCAGTGCCGCAGACGCTCGACGGCGGTCAAGACCTCGGGCACCTCGATCGCCAGCAGGGCCGGATCGACCTGATCAGCATGCGGTTCTCCGCGGCCGTCGCCACGCCAGAGGACTACGTGCTGCGGCCGCTTCGGCGGACCCCACAGCGCAGGCGACACCGGGCCGAACAGCACGATCGAGGGCGTGCCGTACGCGGTAGCCAGGTGCGCCATCCCGGTGTCCCCGCAGATCACCAGGCGGGCGTCGGCCACCAGCGCCGCGAGCTCGGTCAACGATGTCCGGCCGGCCAGTACGCCGTCGGTACCAAGCTCTGCGGCGGCAGCCACCGCACGCGCGAGCGGCAACTCTGCGGCCGACCCGGTCACCACCACCGGTAGCCCCGCCCGCGACAGCCGGGCCGCCACCGCCGCGAAACGCGACACCGGCCACCGCCGGCTCCCAGACGCGGCGCCCGGGTGCACGACGACCGCGCCAGGCACCGAGGCGGCGCAGCCCGGCCGGGCCAGCGACAGGTCGTCCGGGTGGCACGGCGTACCGAGTCCCTCGGTGACCAGCCGGCACCAGCGCGCCACTTCGTGTTCCTCCGCCCGCCAAGCAGGTCCCGGCACTCCGTCCGCGCCAAACCCGATCAGCCGGCCTGGCGCACGAGCCAGCAGTACGGCGTGGCTCTGCGGACCGCGGCCATGCAGGTTGACCGCGACGTCCACGGCCCCGGCCGGTCCGGCCAACGGATCGAGGCCGCGAGCGGGCAGCACGGTGTCGACCGCGCCGGTCAGCTCCGCCAACGGCCGCAACGCGGCCCCGGTGGCGAGGACCAGCTCGTGCTCGGGCAGCGCGGAGCGGATTCCGCGCAGCGCCGGGACCACCGTGAGCAAGTCACCGAGGCCGAGGGCACGAAGGACCAGGACCCGCGGTCGAGTTTCTACGGCCAGGATCCCTCGATCGAGGGAGCGATGAGGATCTCCCGCAGCTCACAACCAGCCGGTTGCTTGAGCGCGGTCAGGACGACGGCGGCGACGTCGCCGGGCCGGTTCAGCTTCGCGTCCGGACCGGGCTTGTACTGCTCCTCTCGGTCGTCGAAGAAGTGCGTCTGCATGCCACCGGGAAGCAGCAGCGTCACTCCGATCGAGCCCTGCGTCTCGGCGATCAGCGATCTGGTGAAACCGACGATCCCGAACTTCGAGGCGCAGTACGCCGTCGCGTCGCTCAGTGCCCTGACCCCGAGGGTCGAGGCGACCGTGACCACCTTGCCGTGCGAACGCTCCAGGTGCGGCAGCGCCGCACGGATGACGGCCGCCGTACCGAGCAGATTGACCAGGATGACCCGGTCCCACTCCTCGCCGGGCACGTCCGCGAGCCGACCGCAGCGGTCCGTGCCGGCGGCCGTCACGACGGCGTCGAGCCCGCCGGTCCGCTCGACCGCACGGCGTACCGCGGCCTCCGCCGCCCGCGAGTCGGCCAGGTCGACGATCTCGTGCGGCACGTCGCCCTCCGGTGCGACCCGGTCCAGCACGAACGGCGAGCCACCGTCGGCCTGCACCGCCTCGACGACCGCCGCGCCGAGACCGGACGAACCTCCAGTCACCAGAACTCTCATGCGTGCTTGTCCTCTCTTGTTTGGATCAGGGCGCGGATGAGGCCGGTCGTGGACCGTCCCTCGAGGTAGGGCACCGCAACCGCTTGACCGCCCCAGCTGTGCAGGAGCGCGGCCTCGGGCAGATCCGCGCCGGCGTAGTCGCCGCCTTTGGCCCAGACGTCAGGCCGCAGTCGCTGCAGCACGGCCGCTGGGGTGTCCTCGTCGAAGACCACGACGGCGTCGACACAGCCCAACGCCGCGACGACGCGGGCGCGGTCGACGGCGGGCACGAGCGGGCGGTCGGATCCCTTTAGCCGTCGTACCGAGTCGTCGGAGTTGAGGCAGACCACGAGGCAGTCACCGAGGCTGCGGGCGTGCCGCAACGTCGCGATGTGGCCTGCGTGCAGCAGGTCGAAACAGCCTCCGGTCGCTACCGTCGTACCGCCCGCTGCCCGGACCCGGGCGAAGACCTGCTCGGCGGTCCCGTTCACCGGGCCAGCAGCCGGTACGCCGGCCGCCCATCCTGCTGCACCGCCGGCCGCGACGAAGACGGTGGCCGCGCCGACCGCCCCGATGACCGCCTCGGTCAGGACCGCCCCGTCGGCGAGCAGCCCGGCCGCGGTCGCCGCGAAGCGGTCGCCGGCGCCGCAACTGTCACCGCCGGCCACCTGTCCGGCCGGCACGACGAGCGGTGCGCCGCTGCCGTAGGACAGCAGTGCACCGCGGCTGCCGAGGGTGACCGCTACTGCGCCGACCTTCCAGGTCCGGATCAGTTCCTCGGCCTGCCGGCCGATGTCGGTGAGCGACGTACCGGTCCGGCCGGTCGTCTGCGCTGCCTCGCGGGCGTTCGGCGTGACCAGACGTACGCCCTGCACCGGCACCGCTCCGCGGGGGTGCGGGTCCCACACGACCGGCACCCCCGATCGGAGCGCCGCTCGGACGTCGGGCTGTCCGGTCAGGCCACGGCCATAGTCCGAGACGAGCACCGCACCGGCGGACCGCAATGCCTCCATCGCCTCCGCCGGCAGGGCATCGATGATTGCGCCGACCCGACCGGAATCCAGCCGGACGATCGACTGCCCGTTGACGCGCACCCGCCGCTTGACCGGAGTCTCGCCGTCGATCGGTACGCCGATCAGCCGCACCTGGTTCGACAACAGGGAACGCAACTGCTCCCCACCGGAATCCGCGGCGATCGGAGCGATCAGGACGACCTCCCGGTCGTCCGCGGCGGCCAGGGCGGCGGCTAGTGCTGCCCCGCCGGGGCGGGCCTGCTCGGTGGCGTCCTCGACCACCGGCACCGGCGCGTCTGGACACAGCCGATCCGCCCGGCCGACCAGGTCGACGTCCAGCAAAGCGTCGCCGATGACGACGAGTGGCCTCGTCACGCCGGCACCTCCCAGCATTGGGACCAAACGACGTCACTGGAGGTGATTCGGGTCGCTGCACGACCGGAATCACCTCCAATGAGGGCAGCCGCGCGCCTTTTGCTCACCGGCGTACCGCCCGGACAGGGGATGCGCCGGCCATGACGGCAGCGTCGAAGGCCGCGCACAAGACGTGTAGCCCGACCAGGTGCAATTCCTGGACGGTTGCGCCCCATGGCGAGTCCACGGCGATCACGTCGTCGGCGGCGGCAGCCAGCGGGTTGGGGGTCGGCCCGGTGAACGCGAGGACGGTTATGGACAGCGCCCGCGCCCGCCGGGCCGCCGCAACGGCGTTCGGGCTCTGCCCGCTCGTCGACAGCAGGACCAGCACGTCACCCCGCCGGCCGTGCGCCTCGACCTGGCGGGCGAACAGCTCCTCCGGTGGATAGTCATTCATGATCGCGGTCAGGCTCGATGTCTCCGCGCTCAGGCAGATCGCCGAGTACGGCGGACGGTCGTCGCGGTAGCGCCCGACGAGCTCCGCGGTCAGGTGCTGCGCCTGCGCGGCACTGCCGCCGTTGCCGGCCACCAGGAGCCGGCCGCGGGCGGTGAGCACATCGGCGATGTACGCGCCCCAGGCCTCGGCGGTGCGCACGCAGCCGCCGAACCTACTGACCGCCGCGGTCAAAGCGGCCACGTGCTCGTGCCCGCGCAATGCCGTACAGGGTTGGCTGGCGGCTGTGCTCATGAGGTCGGCTCCGTCCGGGAGCACACAACAGGAGCGGACTGGACGGAGCCGACCGGGGTCAGAGTCATGAGGAGGCCTCTGCGACGGAGTATGCCTCGGCCCGCACCGAATCACCTGTCGCAGCGACGGCGCGCTCGTACACGGCCTCGCTGTTGGTGGCTACCCGGTCCCAGCTGTACCGAGCCCGCGCCCGGGCCAATCCGGCGTTCCCGTAGGTGCGCCGCAGATCCGGGTCGGCGAGCAACCGGTTCAGCGAATCGGCAAGCCGAGCGGGGTTGCGCGGCGGCACCAGAATGCCGGTCCGCCCGTCCACCACCGTGTCCGACAGTCCGCCGACGGCGCACGCCACCACCGGGCGGCCGCAGGCCATCGCCTCCAGCGGCACGATCCCGAACGGCTCGTACCACGGAACCGCGAGTACGACGTCGGCCGAGCGCAACAGGGCGGGCATCGCGGCTCGGGACACCCGGCCGAGGAAGAGCACCCGCTCGGCGACGCCCCAGACGGCGGCTACCCGCCGCAGTCGCGCCACCTCGGGATCGACGTCCAGATCCTCGGCGAGCGGGCCCCCGGCCACGACCAACTCGGCGTCCGGAACCAACGCCAGCGCCCGGATCGCGTCGTCGACGCCCTTACGTTCCACCAGCCGGCCCACTATCAGCAGCCGCGGCCCTCGGCGTACCGCGACCGGCCCGTCGGGGCGAAACGCCGATACGTCGACGCCGCAGGGAACGACCGATACCCGGTCACGCGGCAGTCGCATCCGGGTCAACTCGCGCACTTCGTCGGTGCAGGTGGCGATCACGTGCCCGACCTCGCGGCACAACCGGCGCTCGAGTTGCAGCCGGTTCGGCGGGCTGGTGTCCCTGCTGCCCTGGTGACGTCGCTTCACGGCCCCCAGGGCGTGGAACGTGTGGATCAGCGGCACCGCGACCTCGCGGGCGGCGGGCACCGAGGCGAGCCCGCTCATCCAGAAGTGCGAGTGCAGGACGTCGACCGGGTTCACCCGCAGCCGGGCGGCGAGGTACAGGCCGAACTGCGGCATGTACGGCAGCAGGGTGTCCTTCGGGATTTCCTTGGGCGGGCCGGCCGGGACGTGCTCCACGACGTACCCACTGGCGGTGACGACCTGAGCCGGGAGGTCTGCGTCGTCCCGCCGGGTGTACACGGTCACCTCGTGGTCTCGCCTGACCAGCGCCTCGGCGAGCGCGGCGACGTGAACGTTCTGGCCGCCGCCGTCGGCCCCGCCTATCGTCGCGAGCGGGCTGGCATGTTCGGACACCATGGCGATCCTCATCGCGCCACCTCCTGCACAAGTCGGTCCCAGTCGGTCAGGAAACGGGACAGTCCATAGCGCTCGACGGCCGCGGCTCGGGCAGCCTTACCGGCCAGCTGCGCCGCTTCCGGGTCGTCGATGAATCGGCGTACGGCGGCGCACAGCCGCTCGGGCCGCACGGACACGCAGCCGGCCTCCGGGGGCACCGCGTCCACCGCCTCGGTGGTGGCGAGGACAACTACCGGCATGCCGAGGTGCATCGCCTCCAGAAGGGACAGGCCCAGCGACGTCCACCGCATCGGATGCACGTAGACCCGGCGGGTGGCGAGCAGCCGGTGCATCCGGTCCTGCCGGACGTTGGGGTGCAGCTCGACGCGGGCCGGATCGAGGCCGTACGCCTCGTGCAACCCGGCTAGCCGCATTCCGATGACGTCCAGCGGCGCGGCTTGCGCCAAGCCGGCGAGCAGGTCCGTGCCGGTGACCCGATCCCGGCGGATCGGCTCGTTGATCACCACGGCGGCCCGCGGAAGTTCGCCGGTCCATCGCTCGCCGGGGTCGACGATGCCGTGTTCGATAACGTGGACCGGCGCCCGCCCGCTGTCCCAGAACAGTGCGTTGAAGTGCGTGACGTGGACGATCGGGATGTCGCGCTGGTCAGCCATCGGATGCCGGGTCGAGGGCACCTCGCCCTTCGGCGTGTTGTGCTCCAGGTAGACGGCTGGCACATCCTTGCCCGGCGTGCGGCCGAGCCAGCGTCGGACGAGGTCGGCCTCGTGCGGGCGTTGCAGCACGACCAGATCGACCGGCTCGTTGCGCAGTTGGCCGGCGGGCACCTCCCGGGCGTTTGCCGGCCAGGTCCAGCTCGTCGCCCGGCCGAGTCCGTCGGGGCCGCGGTCGGCCGTCAGCGGCAGCACGTACTCGTGGCTCCCTTGCACGAACGATGTCGTCCAGGAGCCATGCACGTGCCAGAGCAGGATCCTCACGGCGCATCACCGGCCAGTTTGCCGACCGCGGCGACGACGTCGTCCGCGGTCACCGAGGTCAGGCAGGGGTGTCCCGGAACGGGGCAGACACGCGCGCGGCTGCCGGCGCAGGCGGCGTCCTGGTCACCGAGCAGGACGTGCTCCACGCCGTACGGCGCCCACCGGATCGCCGGCACCGTCGGGGCGAACAAGGACACGACAGGAGTGCCGACCGCGGCGGCGAGATGCGCCGGTCCGGTGTTCCCGACCACCACGGCGGCCGCTCCGGCCAGCAGGGCGGCCATCTCGGCGAACGTCGTGGCGCCGCCGAGGTCGATGCCGCGGTGGCCGGCCACCCGGGCGGTGAGGTCCGCCTCCGACGGCGCTCCGGTGACGACGACCCGCCAGCCACTTCGGCTCAGCGCCTCGACGGCCGCCGCGCACCGCTCGGGCGGCCAGGCGCGGGCGGGGACGGACGCGCCGGGGTGCAGGACAACGTAGGTCGGTTCCAGCCGTGCTGGCGGCAGCGGCCGGCGTACGGCGAGCCGCCCCTCGTCGCCGGCCGGCAGGTCATATCCCGCCGCGCGAGCGAGGGACAGCGCACGCTCCGGCTCCGGCTGGTCGTCGGTGCACTGGTGGCGTACGTCGAGCAGCGACCCGGGATAGTCCGCGCTGATCGCGGCGATGCGGGGGACCCCGGCGAGCCGGAGCAGCAGCGCCAGTGGCAGCGGTGACTGGTGGAACGAGGTGAGGATCAGCGCCTCGTCGATGCCTTCGTCCCTCACCAGGCCGATGAGCCGCTCGATGTCCTCGATGCCGACCGGATCCGGCTCAGGATCGATCCAGGGGCAGCGCCACTGGAGTACGCGGGTGACGCCGGGCAGCAGCAGGGCGGCATCGGCACCGTGCGGCCCGGCCAGAACCACGACCTCGTCAGCGGCTGCCGCGACCGCTCGGATCGCTGGCCCGGCGAGCAAGACGTCACCGGCGTTGTCCAGCCGCGCGACGAGCACCGAGCGGCTCATCGAGCCGCTCCGATGCGCAGGCGCCGGCCTACCGTGCTGCCCTCCGACAGGTCGGCGGAGCCGCGGGTCACCATGCCGCGCCCAGCAGGACGTCGGCGGCTTCCCGCAGGTCACGCACGGTCCGCGGTGCGGCGGCCACCTCCTCGGCACGGGTCTGCGCTGTCGGCACCAGCAGGGCGATGGCCCCGGCCGACAGCGCCGCCTCGACGTCGGCCCCGATGTCGCCGATGACGACGCAACGCTCCGGCCGGACGTCCAGCCGCTCACAGGCCCGGTGGATCATGCCGGGTGCGGGCTTGCGACACCCGCAGCCCTGCTCGGGACCGTGCGGACAGACCTCCCAGGTGCCGAACTCGCCGAGCAGTTCGGCGATCCGAGCATTCACCGCTGCCACGTTGTCCGAGGTCAGCAGGCCGCGGGCGACACCTGACTGGTTGCTCACGACGCCGAGCCGGACGCCGGCGGCGCGGAGCCGGTCGCAGGTCTCCCGGGCGTGCGGCATCAGCTCGACCCGGTTCGGGTCGCCGTTGTACGGGACGTCGACGACGAGTGTGCCGTCCCGGTCGAACAGCACGAGATCGGGCGGGCCCTTCCAGGGCTGCGCACCACGGTGCCGAAGCGCACCGGTCAGCGTGTGCCAGGTCGCCACGACCGGAATTGCCATGCTGGTCATCACGATTGTCGCGATCTCGTCCCGGGTGCGCGGACCCGGGCGCAGTCGAGCGGCGATGAGCTCGCCGATGCCGATCCCGGCGGCGACGGTCGCCACCGCGGCGGGCCGCGGCCGTCGCGCCACCACGCAGCTCAGCGCTGCCATCAGGGCCACGGTGACGGCGGCATGACGCCGGCGACGGCCTCGGGGCGCACCAGCGCGTGCTCGCCAGTCCGGGCCGTGCAGCCTGCGCATCAGCATGTCGTCGGCGTTTCCGGCCTGCTGCCCGACGCTGGCCCACCGGCCCGCCGCACGCACCGGATGGGCGCTGCGGCGCTGACCTCGGACAAGCCGCAGACCACGGTCCAGGACTCGGAGCGCGAGGTCGGCGTCCTCCCGGAAGGCCCGGTGCAAACGCTCGTCGAAGCCGCCGACCGCGGCCAGGACCTCCCGGCGGTAGGCCATGTCAGCGGTGATCCAGCGCGCCGTCGCCAGACCAGCGGTGCCGCGCTCCCAGTCGGTCGGCCGGCGATGCTGCGGAAGGGGCACGTGAACTCGGCCCTGAACCCCAACCACATCGCTGTCTACGCGGATCAGGTCCGCGCGAAGCGCTTGCCACCAGTCGAGGTCCGGCAGGACGTCGTCGTCCAAGAACGCTACCCATTCGGTGCTGGCGTGGCGCCAGCCGACGTTGCGGGCTGCCGCGGGTCCGCGACCACGGCTGCGCTGGACGTGGACGTCGTGGTCGCCCACGTCCAGCGGTGGGCCGGCGGCCCGGTCGTCCACGACGATCACCTCATCGGCCCGTGGACCGGTTGCCTGGTCGAGCCGGTTCAAGAGGACCACAAGGCTTTGTCTGCCGAGGGTGGGGATGACGACCGTGACCTCGCTCACGAGTGGCTGCCGGCACATCGGCGTACGACGAAGGGGCCGATCGCGAGCATGTCGACGGGCGCGGACCCGAAGCACTCCAACGCATCCCGCGGGTCGTCGACCATCGGGCGGCCGAGCGTGTTGAGGCTCGTGTTGACCACGACCGGTAGGCTGGTCCGGTCGGCGAACCGCTCCAGCATCCGCGCGACCAGCGGCTCCTTGGCCCGGTCCACCGACTGGATCCGCGCCGTACCGTCGACGTGCACAACGGCGGGGATGCGGTCCCGCCAGTCCGGCGCCACGTCGTGGACGAAGAGCATGTACGGCGAATCCATGGGGCCGCGGCTGAAGATCTCGCCCGCGCGCTCGGCCAGCACCATCGGCGCGACCGGACGGAACTGCTCGCGGCCCTTGACGTCGTTGAGCCGCTCCAGGTTCGCGGCATAGCCGGGGTGGGCCAGCAGCGAGCGGTGGCCGAGCGCGCGCGGGCCGTACTCGCTGCGGCCTTGGAACCAGGCGACCACACCGTTGGCGGCGAGGCAGGCGGCCACGGCGTCGGCGACGTCACGGGGTCGTTCGTAGGCCACCGCCGCGGTGGTCAGCCAGGCTTCGATCTCCTCGTCGGTCCAGCTCCGGCCGAGGTCGGCGCCGGGCATCGGCTGCGTCCGGTCACCCTCCTGGGTGGCGACGTGCAGCGCGCCGCCGAGCGCCGTACCGGCGTCACCGGCGGCCGGCTGGACCCAGACCCGCTCGAACGGTGACTCGGCCGCGATCCGGGTGTTCGCCACGCAGTTCAGCGCCACCCCACCGGCGAGGGTCAGGTCCCGGTCGCCGGTCTGCTCGTGCAGCCAGCCGGTGAGTTCGAGCAGCACCTCCTCCAGCCGCAGCTGAACGCTCGCGGTCAGGTCGGCGTGGTCCTGCGTCCAGGCCTCACCCCTGCCCAGGCGCTTGACCAGGCTGTTCCAGTCGATCGGCTCGGTCCGGAAGCCGCCGTCGCCGGTGCTGTAGACGGCCTCCCGCAGCTCGGCGAGGAACCGCGGCCGGCCGTAGGAGGCCATCGCCATGACCTTGTACTCATCCGAGCTGCGCAGGAAACCGAGGTGCTCGGTCACGTCCTCGTACAGCAGGCCGAGGGAGTGCGGCAGCGCTTGGCTGGCGAGGATCTGCAGCTCACCGTCGTCGTACCGGCCGGCGAGGTGGCTGACCGCTTCGCCCCTGCCATCCAGGACGAGCACGCTGCAGGTGCGGTACGGCGCGGCCAATCCGGCCGACGCGGCGTGCGCCACATGATGCGGCACGAACCGCACCGTCGCCGGGTCGAGGCCGGGCAGCGCGGCGGCGAGGAACCCGGGCGCCTTGGCGGCGTACATGAGCCTGATGTGGTCCCACGGGTCGGTCAAGCCCATCTCGTCCGCGGGGCGGGCGAGCGCGGGATCGAAGGAGTAGGCGACCGCATCGAGCTCGGAGGGATCGAGGCCGGCGTGCGCGAGGCACCAGGCGGCGGACTGCTCGGGGAGCTCCCACGCGCTGAACGGCACCGGACGCTTGCCGTGCTTGCGCCGGCTGAACCGCTCCTCCTCGGCGGCCGCCACCACCTCGCCGTCGACTACCAGCGCCGCCGCCGGGTCGTGGAAGATCGCGTTGATCCCGAGTACCCGCATCGACACGCCCCCTCGAACCGTGACCGGCAATCGGGCCGCTCAGCCCGACCAAAAGGGACATGCCCGGGAGAAGCGGTTCGAAACGCTTCTCGGGAGAACCGTTTCTCTGAGTTACGCCTATCGCCTGGTTGGGCGACCCTACCCCACTGCCAATGCGGGTGTTTCGGACAAACGGCGGCGCAAACGCCTCACCTGCACACCAGAACGTCATGACCGTCCGTACTCGTGATCGCCGAGGCGGCCAAGCAGCAGCACCTCGGCCAGACAGCATCGCTCGAACATCGCGAGGTGCAGGCTCTCGTTGGGGCCGTGTGCGCGGGTGTCCGGGTCTTCGACGCCGGTGATGAGGATCTCCGCGCCGGGCAGCAGCTCGGCGAACGCGGCGATGAACGGGATCGTCCCGCCGGTGCCGACCTGTACGACCGGTTGTCCCCACGCCTCCTCGAATGCCGCACGTGCCGCGTCGTACGCCGGACCCGAGGTCACGGCCTGGTACGGCGAGGCTGACCCCTTGGGTGTGACCCTCACCTGCGCACCCCATGGAGCTCTCGACTCCAGGTGGGCGACCAGCGCCGCCTGAGCCCGCTCGGCGTCGTCACCGGGGGCCACCCGCAGGCTGATCGAGGCCCGTGCCACCGGGAGCAACGCGGGGGAGGCGTCGGCGACGGTCGGCGCGTCGATGCCGATCACCGTCACCGAAGGCCTGAACCACAGCCGATCGGTCAGCGAGCCGCTGCCGATCAGCCGCACGCCGTCGAGCACGCCGGCATCGGCTCGCAGCTGCGGCTCGGTCAGTTCCGGCCCGTCCGACGTACCGGCGAGCAATCCCTCGACGGCGACGTTGCCGTCGGAGTCGTGCAGCGTTGCCAGCAGGCGGCACAGCGAGGTGAGCGCATCGGGGATCGCCCCGCCGTACATGCCGCTGTGGACCGCGTGGTCCAGGGTCCGGACTTCGACCGTGACGTGGGTGCCGCCGCGCAGGGATGTCGTGAGCGCCGGTACGTCGACGGTCCAGTTCGACGAGTCGGCCAGTACGACGACGTCTGCGTTCAGCCGCTCCCGGTGCGTCGACAGGAACTGGCGCAGGGTGGGCGAGCCGATCTCCTCCTCGCCTTCGACCAGCACGATCACGCCGACCGGCAACTCCTCGCCGTAGGAGCGCAGCGCGGCCAGGTGCAGGGCGATGCCGGCCTTGTCGTCGGAGGCGCCGCGGCCGAACAGCCGGCCGTCCCGCTCTTCGGGCACGAACGGGTCGCTGCGCCAATCCTGGCGCGCACCGACCGGCTGCACGTCGTGGTGCGCGTACAGCAGCACGGTCGGCGCGCCCGGAGGGGCCGGCCGGCGACCGACCACGGCCGGCTGACCGCCCTCGACGGTGAGTACCTCGACCTGCAGGCCGGCCTCGCGCAGCAGCCCGGCGACAAGTTCCGCACTCGCCGCCAGGTGCTCGCCGGCGCCGGGGTCGGCGGACACCGACGGGATGCGGATCAGGCGCTCCAGGTCGGCCCGTACAGACGGCATGATTGTGCTGACGCGGTCGCGAAACTCCATGCCGCCGGAGGCTACCGAGTCCGGTGTTCGGCAGTGACAACTTCTCCGCCGGTCGGCGAGTCAGCTGGCGTAGAGCTGCAGCTCTGACGCGAAGCGGTCGGCGACCTCGATTGTCCGGGACAGTTCAGGGTCGCGGACGATCACCATGCCGTCGGAGATCAGCGTCGCCCGCCAGTCGCGACGGTGGGCGCCCACGGGCAGCAGATCCAGCGCCGCCACCGAGCCGCCACATTCGGCCAGCAGCCGGTCCAGGCCATCGTGTCGGGTGATGTGGCCTGAGCCGACCGCCCGCTTGAAGACGGTGGCCGCGTTGTACCGCCGGTCCAGGTGCTGCGAGATCCGGCCGTGCACCACGGCCTCCGCCCAGCCGGTGAACAGGTCGGCGTCGGTCACGTAGTTCATCAGGTCGACGGTGCGGCCGCCGGGCGGCCGGGCACCGATCTCGCCGAACACGACCTCGCCGTCGGCCTTGCGGTACCACTCCATGTGGGTGAAGCCGTCGCGGAAGCCCAGCGCGTCGATGACGGCGGCGCCGAGTTCCCGCCCGGCCTGAAGGTCGGGCACCGACAGGTCGCGCAGGGCGATCGTCATCGGGCTGATCCACTCGTGCGAGCGCGCCTGCAGCGGCCGGGGGCGGTACCAGCAGATGTTCTCGAACAGGATCCGGCCGTCCGCACAGACCGTGTCGTAGGTGAACTCCTCGGCGTCGATGAACTCCTCGACGCTGACCCGGCGGATGTGCCGGATCATCGGCAGCACGTCGTTCAGCTCGCTGACCGAGTCCACGCGGTAGGTGTCGGCCGAGCCCGCACCGTCGATCGGCTTGACGATCAGCGGGTAGCCGATCCGCTCGGCCGCGGCCCACACCCCGGCCACCGTCTCGGTGCTGTCGTGCCGCGGCGTACGCAGGCCGGCTCGGTCCAGGACCGTCTTCATCAACTCCTTGTCCCGGAACGGTTCGGTCTGCTCCCGGTTGAGACCCGAAAGCCCGAACTCCTCCCGCAGCCGGGCCGCGAGCATCATGTACGGCTCCCACAGGCACTCGACCTGGTCGACGCGGACGTGCTCTGTGAGGTCGCGCACCGTCTGCAGCACCGCCGCCTCGTCGGCGAGTGAACCCACGTGCACGTGATGAGCCAGCGCCTTTCGGACAGTGTCCGGCAGAGCCGAAACCGGTTGGTCGCCCAGCCCGATCACCGTCGCGCCGACCGTCGCCAGACCGCGGGTGAAGAACGCCATCTCGGCCGGGAAGCCCGGCGAGAGCATCAGCAGGTTCACGTCACCCCTCCAGCCACTTTGCCCGTGGTGTGGCCGCGGGAGCAGCCAGAATGCCCGGTTTGCGGGGCCACCCGACAGGCAAAGTCGCGATGGGGGTGCTCATTCCAGCTCCACCCCTACGCCGTTGATCAGCTGCCGCAACGCCGCTGTCACGACCGGTGTCTCCGCATGCCTGACGGTCACGAACCCGTCACCCTCGTACGCCCCCGACGACAGCCGTCCCGGCTGCGGCAGGCCGACGTCCACGACCAGCGGCCCGATCTCCCGCTGCACGTCCGCCAACCCGTGTACGCCGCTGATCCGGCCGCTGCCCTGACCACGCAGGAACGCCGTGCCCACCGCCCATTTTCGGGTCGGCGGGTCGAAGCTGCCGTACACCTGCAGCTGCGCCCACGCGCTGTACAGGTCGAAGTCGTGCGCGAAGTTGAGCATCGAGGAGATCTGCGCGCCGGGCGGGCGGACCGCGACCTCGGAGATCGCAACCGAGCCGTCCGGGCGACGGAACCATTCAAGATGCGTGAACCCGGTGCGCAGCCCCAGCGCTCGGAGGGCGTCCGGTACGACAGCCCGTACCCCGTCGTACTCCGGCCCGTCGATGTGCCGCGGAAAGAGCACCAGCCACTGGATCCAAGGGTTGCGGAGCACCTCCAGCGGAGTCGGGATGTAGTTCGAGATGGAGTGCCAGACAAGTGCGCCGTTCACGAGGACGCTGTCGAAGGAGCCTTCCTCGCCGGTGAGGAACTCCTCCATCATCGCGGTGTTATCCGGCGTCGGCGGAGCGGTCGACAGCCACACCCGCAGTTCGTCGGCGTCGTCGAGCCGGAACGTGCTCTTCGCGCCGGCGCCGGCCGGCGGCTTCACCACGATCGGGAAACCGACCTCGGCGGCGAAGCCGTACGCCGCCTCCGCCGAGTCGGCCAGCCGGTGCCTCGCGCACGGGACGCCGGCGGCCCGCCAGACCGATTTCATCTGTGCCTTGTCCCGGAAGTTGTACGCCGTGGTCGCGTTCATGCCGTCGATGCCGAGATGCTCGCGGGCCTGCGCGAGCTGCACCTGCAGCTGCTCCAGCACGCCGATCAGCCGGCGTACCGGCCCGAGCTGGCCGGACAGGCCCCGGACCGCGCCGACGATCTGACCGGCGTCGAGCCCGTCTTCGATCCGCCAGTGGCCGGCAAGTTGCTGCCGCAGCCGAGGCGAGACGTTTTCCGGCGGTTCGCACGTCACGAGCGCCAGTTCGACGCCGGGCAGCCGGGCGGCCGCCTCGACGAAGCGCCCCGTCGTCTCCAGCAGGTACGGCGCGACGAACGCGACAACGGCCATGGCCGTCGGACTCTAGCGCTTGTTGACGTCGACAATTCCTGCGGCTGGATCCCCAACGCCGCACAGCCGGCTGTCCGCGCCCTTTACGCCGCCGAGGGGCAGCAGCATGATGACCGCACACCTTTGTCAGGAAAGGGGCCTCGGTGCCGACCAGGCTGCCAATCATCTACGTTCGGGGCTTCGCCGGCGGTACGGGTGGCATCAACAAGGCTGTAGATGATCCGTTTTACGGCTTCAACCTCGGTTCGACTCACGTCCGGGTCGGGGGCAGCGGGGACCCGATCTTCTACCAGTTCGAGAGCCCCCTGCTCCGCCTGGTCACCGACATGCACTACTCCGTCTTCGTCGAGGGCGGGCAGGAGAACTACCTGGACAGCAAGGCATCCGGGGAGATTCCGGCCGACTCGATTTGGATTCACCGCTTCTACGACAAGTCGGCGAGCACGTGGGAGCGGCGCAAGCAGGATGCCGACACGTCGGAGGATCCCGAGGAGTTTCAGCTCGAGCGAGCCGCCAAGGATCTTCTGCGCCTGGTTGAGAAAGTGTTGGACAAGACCGGAGCACCGCGAGTGCACCTGGTGGCCCACTCGATGGGCGGCCTCATCTGCCGGTCGATGATTCAACGCACCATCCCCGACCGTCCCCCGGCAGACAGCATCCGACCGGGCTTCGGCGTGCTCACCCGGGCCGTCGACTACGTCGACCGGCTGTTCACCTACGGCACGCCTCATGGCGGCATCGAGTTCGGCTTTGGCTTCGGACTGATCGAGGCGCTCCGCGACGAGTTCGGTCTCGGCGGCGGGGACATCTTTGGGCCGGAGCGCATGTACGCCTACCTCACCCCGTCCCGCCTTCGTCAGGACCGTCCGCCCAAGAACTGGGATCCGCGCAACAATCCGGATGAAGACAACTTCCCGACCGAGCGGATCTTCTGTGTCGTCGGAACGAATTCCGAGGACTACGCGGCCGCCGTGGGAATGTCCTCCCGGGCTGTCGGGGTGAAGAGCGACGGACTCGTCCAGATCGAAAATGCTCTGGTCACCGACGCCAACCACGCCTACGTGCATCGCAGCCACAGTGGTCGGTACGGCATGGTGAACTCCGAGGAGGGATACCAGAACCTCATCCGCTTTCTCTTCGGCGACATCAAGATCACTGCGGATCTCGCCGACCTCCGGCTTCCGGACGCCGAAGGTTTGACCTGGCAGGCAGAGACCCGGGTGGCCGTGCGGGGGCTGCCGGTGATCCTGCACGAGCAAGTCGCCGGTCACCACTGCCCGATACTCATCGAGATCCGCCGGCCCGAGGACCCGGCAGACCGGCCGGTCCCGCTGGTGACCAGCTACCTGTGGAGCCAGGCCGCTCGTCAGCACGGCCAGATGCGCTACACCCTGCACGTGCGCCTGCTCTCGCTCCAGGAGAACCGCGGCATCTTCTTCTGGCGAGACCATATCGAGCAGAGCACCGACTTCGACGACGTTCTCGTCATCGACGTCGAGCAACGTCCGACCGGCGTCGTCGGCTGGGCCAAGTGGGCCTCGGAGATCGACGTGCCTCTTCGTGACTATCAACCCAGCGGGGACCCGCTGGTCGACCTCGATGACCGGGCGGGGGCGTGGTCAACCAGAGTCCCGCTGCCCGTGAGCGGTCGGTTCCTGGGGGAGAAGGCAGCCGTAGTCCTCCGGGGTTCGCCCGCTTGAGTGGCCGAGACACGACCACGGGCGATTGAGCCGCCGACGGACCGGGTTGGTTGCTGAAGGAGCCTTCCTTGCCGGTGAGAACGTGCTCTTCGCACCGGCGCCGGCCGGCGGCTTCACCACAATCGGGAACCGGTGCCCCGGCGTACGGTCCGAGCTGGCCGGACGGCCCCGGACCGCGCCGACGACCTGACCGGCGTCGAGGCCGTCCTCGATCCGCCAGTGGGCGGCCAGTTGCTGCCTCAGCCGAGGCGGGACGGCAACGGCCATGACCGCCGGACTCCATCGGTGAACCGCCGGCGACCCGGAGCGCTCACCAGGCTGTGCGGCCCGTCTGCTCACGGGCCGGCGGGCTCCAACGGTGAACTGGGCAGTTGATTTGGGACCAGCTACACCCCGCGCCGCTACTCTGCGCCTTGAGGCGGGTGATGGTGTGGCTACGGGCGATGTGACTGCCACTGCGTCGAACGACAGAGCGCAGCCCGGGCTGGACAGACAACGTATCCAGCACGTCGTCGTTTTGATGATGGAGAACCGATCGTTCGACCACCTTCTCGGGTATCTCGATCACGACGACCAGACCTATCCGAGCCTGAAGCGACTGGATGTCTCCTGCCCCATTGACCCCGAGCGGCCAGACGGCAAGCGCATCCCGACAAACGACCGGGCGAAAACCGTGCTCGGCGCCGACCCAGACCACTCACACGAGGCCGTCATGCTGCAGATGTACGGTCGGCACGGCGCGCCGCGAGTAGGCAGTGCACGGATGGACGGCTTCATCAGGTCCTACGCGCTGAAGATCGCCGGCGGCTCGATCCGGCGAAGCAGTCTGCTCGAGCGCGTCGCCGGCACCGTGCTGCGGGCGCTGACGACCGTCTGGAACTGGGTGAGGCGCCGCCCCAGGCCGGTGCTGCCGCGCCCCGAGGACATCATGAATTGTTTCTCGGAAGGCGAGTCTCCGGTCCTGTCCAAGCTGGCGAAGGAGTTTGCGGTCCTAGTGAACTGGCACGCGTCGGTCCCAGGGGAGACGTGGCCCAATCGAAACTTCGCCCATGCCGCGACTTCCGACGGCACAACCAACATCGAGGTCCGCTTCTATCCCAACCGCACGATCTTTGAACAACTTGCGGAGGTCGATGAGAAGAAGTGGCGGATCTATCAGGACGGCATTGCCCAGGTAGGGGCTTCCCTCAGCTCTGGACCAGTGGCACGGACAACTTTTCCGACTTCGAGGAGCTGTTCAGTCACATTCGCAAGGACCAGCTGCCTGCTTACTCGTTCATCGAACCGAACCACGGCTTCGGCAGCGGCGAAGGCAACAGCCAGCACCCTGGGAACAATCTCACGGCCGGCGACAGCTTCGTGGCCGGTGAGGTCCTCATGGGCAGGATCTACAACGCCCTCGTGGACAGTCCCGATGTTTTCTCCAAGACGCTCTTCCTCATCACCTACGACGAGCACGGCGGCTTCTTCGATCACGTTTCGTCGCGGGGTGTTCTCCCTCCTGGGGGCAGGGTCGCGCCCAGCGGCTTCGAATTCGACATCAGCGGCGTGCGCGTGCCAGCGGTCGCCATTTCTGCGTTGATCCCGAGAGGCATCGTTGACCACAACTTCTATGACCACGCGTCTATCCCCAAGACGGTGCGCCAGCAGTTCGCGGCGCATCTCGACGCGCTCACCGAGCGGGACCGGGAAGCCAACGACCTCCTCGCCTTGCTGCCCTTGCTGCCCGCCCCCCGGATCGACTGTCCGCGCATCGACCTTCCGGGTGCCGCCCGGGCGGTGCTCGCCGAGCCCGTAACCCCTCGGACATTGAGCGAGTTCGAAGCAAGCCTGTTGGAACTCGCTGGCGGGGTGAAGACCCGGCTCGAGCAACCGCAGCCGGCCGGATTCGCCGGTGAACTTCCACCGTTCCATCCCGATCCCACATTGTCCGCCGCCGCACGAGCGCGCGTGATGGTGCCCGGGTCACCGGCCAGCCGGGCCGTCGACGAGGTGGTTGCCTACTTCACGACGCCGACGGCGACGGATCCCGCAGGTGTCGAGTTCGGCCCCTAGCCCAATCATGACCACGAACGCCTCGGGTGGCTCACATCGGGTAACCACGTCCGAGACAACGGCACGGCGGTGACGCTGAGGTCCTTGCGATGGGGCGGGGGCGCTGCCAGGGCCGGGTAATCGACGGCTGGATAGCATCCACTTCATGAACGTGGTCTTGGTCGAGCCGTTCTTCCCGAGAAATCAGCGGCAGTTCGCGCGGGCACTGGCCGAGGCCGGTGCCACCGTCATCGGCGTCGGCGAGACCCCCGTCTACGGGCTGGACGACCAACTCAAGGGCTGGCTCACGCACTACGAGCAGGTCTCGTCGGTCACCAACGTCGAGGCGATGACAAGCACCATCCACTCGATCCAAAGTCGGGTGTGGGTCGACCGGCTCGAGGCCACCGTCGAGGCGCACACGATGGCCGCGGCCAAGGTGCGCGAAGCCTGCGGCATCCCGGGCACGTCGGTGCGTACGGCGTGGCTGTGCCGGGACAAGCCCTCGATGAAGCAGGCACTGCGAGAGGCCGGCGTACCCACCGCTCGGTCGATCGCCGCCGGGACCGCCGCCGAGGCACACGCCTTCGCGGACGAGGTCGGCTTCCCGCTGATCCTCAAGCCGCGCAGCGGCGCCGGCGCCGCTGACACGATACGAGTCGATGACGACGACCAGCTGAACAAGGCGCTGCTCAGCTACGGCCGGCAGGGTGTCGGCTCGATCGCGGCGGAGGAGTTCGTCGAGGGCCACGAGGGTTTCTACGACACCCTCACCGTCGACGGTGAGGTGGCGTTGGACTTCGTCTCGCACTACTACCCGAACGTCCTGGAGGTGATGCGGACGCGGTGGATCTCCCCGCAGTTCGTCACCACCAACCGGGTCGATGCGGCCCCGGAGTACGCCGAACTGCGGGACATGGGACGGCGGGTCAGCGCCGCGCTCGGCATCGGCACGTCAGCGACGCACCTGGAGTGGTTCTTCGGTCCCAAGGGCCTGAAGTTCTCCGAGATCGGCTGCCGGCCCCCCGGCGTCGGCGCCTGGGATCTGTACTCGGCCGCCAACGACATCGACCTCTATCGCGAGTGGGCGAACGCGATCGTGCACGGACGGGTCACCGCCACCCCGTCCCGGCGCTTCGCCAGTGGCATCGTCGCGCTGCGACCCGAGGCCGACGGGCGGGTGCACGGCTACAGCGGGGTCGAGCAGCTGCAGCAACAGTTCGGTGAATGGGTGATCGACGCACACCTGCCGAACGTCAACTCACCGACCCAGCCGGTCGAGGCGGGTTACATGGCCAACGCCTACGTACGGATGCGACACCCCGACTACGACACGCTGCGCGGAATGCTCGACACGGTCGGACGCACCCTGCACGTGCACGCCGCGTGAGGCGCCGCACCGTGCGGCGGGCAGCGTGAGGCCCGCCGACGCACTTCCCGCCACGGAGGCGCCGTGAAGATCGTCCTGCTGGGCCCACAGCGCACTCCGGCGCTGGATGCCGTGGTCCAATCGATGGACCTCGACGGCCGGTTCGCCACGATCACCGCCGGCTGGCAGGAGCGCGAACCGGACGACGAGGAACTCGACGATCAGCTCGACGGCCGCAGCGTCAACCTCTCCTTGTATGCGAGGTGGCTCGACGTGCAGGAGCGCGACCGGGAGTACGCCGACGCCGACCGCCGCCTGCGCGAGGTTCTCGACGACGCGCAGCAGCTGTATCTCCTGCGGCTGGACCACGCACTGCGGGCGGTGTACGACATCCAACGCCGCAACGGAAGCGGCCAACTGCACGCCGACACGGTGACCGAGGCAATCGAGGCGGTCCGTGCCCTCGACGAGCAGCACCTGGCCAGGATCAGCGACGTCCACGAAGAGTTCTACGACCGCTGGCCACCGCACGACCGGCCGGTGATCGCCCAACACCGCGCAGCCGTCGCCCGCCTGCTGCACGACACGGCGGCGCTGGTCGTACCGGGCGGGCACGTCGGGGTGTTGGTGACGGCCATGCACCTGTTCAACGTGGCGGCATCGCTCGACGCGCCGGTGATCGCCTGGTCGGCCGGCGCGATGGCCCTGACCGATCGGATCGTGCTCTTCCACGACCGCTCGGTGCACGGACCGGGCAACGCCGAGGTCTACGGGCGGGGGTTGAGCCTGTTGCGCGCCGTCGTACCGCTACCGCATGCCAGCGGGCGGCTGCTGCTCGACGACACCGCACGGATGTCGGTGTTCGCGCGGCGGTTCGCCCCGGCTCACTGCGTGCTGCTCGAGGCCGGGACGCGGGTCGCCACCGACAGCGAGGGTGCTTGTCCGGTCGGGACCCGGGTGCTGTGCGAAGACGGCCGGGTCGTCGTACTGGCGGCGGCATGACCGCCACCCGGCTGGAGGCTCGCTCGTGACCACCACCCCGCTCGCCTCCGTCCAGTCCGCTCCTGTTGTGTGCTCCCGGCCGGAGGCTCGCTCGTGACCACCCCGCTCGCCTCCGTCCAGTCCGCTCCTGCTGTGTGCTCCCGGCCGGAGGCTCGCTCGTGACCACCACCCCGCTCGCCTCCGTCCAGTCCGCTCCTGTTGTGTGCTCCCGGCCGGAGGCTCGCTCGTGACCACCACCCCGCTCGCCTCCGTCCAGTCC
>Ga0136613_10000179_pt1 | contig 25659 bp, 25 predicted proteins | sample AntDrymUQ2722106_2_FD_106649 | JGI IMG/M metagenome (GOLD analysis project Ga0136613, IMG submission 106649) | Polar desert sand microbial communities from Dry Valleys, Antarctica - metaG UQ272 (21.06) | ecosystem: Environmental > Terrestrial > Soil > Desert | place: Antarctica: Dry Valley... | reverse complement strand
CTCGTCGGCGCCCTCCCCGGACAGCACCACCTTGACGTGCCTGCGGGCCTCGCGCGCGATGAACCACAACGGGACGAGCGCCGGGTCGGCGACCGGATCGTCGAGGTACCACACGATCAGCGGCACGGCGTCCATGAACTCCTGCGGGGTTACCACCCGGGTGATGTGGGTGACGCCGATCGCCTCGGCGGACTCCCGAGCGACGTCGATCTCGGAGAACCCCGGCCGCTCGAAGCCGACCGTGAACGTCAGCAGGTCAGGGTTCTCCTGCTTCGCCAGCGCCGCGATCGCCGTCGAGTCGATGCCGCCGGACAAGAACGCGCCGACGGTGACGTCCGCGCGCATGTGCACCTTGACCGAGTCGCGCAGCACGTCCTGGATTCGCCGGTACAGCGCCTTGCGATCGCCGCCGTCACCCACCGGAAAGGTCGGGTGGAAGTACCGGTGCGTGTGCAGCTTCCCGTCCACGATCCTGAACGCCGTACCGCTCTCGATCCGGCGTACGGCGGTGTGCATCGACGCCGGCTCCGGGACGTACTGCAGGGTGAGGTAGTGCTGCAGCGACCGGTGATCGACATCCGCGACCCGGGTCGGGTCGAGCAGCGCGAGCAGGCTCTTCTTCTCCGACCCGAGGTAGGTGCCGGTGGCGTCGCTGGCGACATACAGCGGCTTGATCCCGAAGTGGTCCCGTGCGCCGAACGCCCGCCGTTCCTGCTGGTCCCAGATCAGGAACGCGAACATGCCACGAAGGGCGGAGACACATTCTTCGCCGAGATGCCGGTAAGCCGCCACGATCACCTCGGTGTCACCGCGGGTGTTGAACTGCGCCCCGAACTCACGGCTCAGCCGTTCGCGCAGTTCGAGGTAGTTGTAGATCTCGCCGTTGAAGATGATCCGGTAACGGTCCTCGCCATCCTCGCCTGGATAGGCCAACGGCTGGTGGCTCAGATCGAGGTCGATGATCGACAACCGCTGGAACGCCAGTACGACGTCGTCGTCAACCCAGGACGTCGTCTCGTCAGGACCACGGTGCCGCAGCAGGTGCATCGCCTCGGTGATGTCGTCGGCACGGGCCTTGGCCTGCCGGTCCTTGCTCACGAAGCCCAGCAGGCCGCACATCCGCCGATGCCATCCTCTCTGCCGGTCGTCAGCCGGACTTTGCGAGTATCCCAGGCCGTTGCGTCCGTACGTTTGTGCGCCATGCCGGTCAGATCTACGGACGTCACGGGAGGAAGGTGAGCTCCTCGGCGTCGCAGACCGGGTAGTAGCCGATCCGCCGGTAGACGCCGTTCGACGTGGGGTTGCTCAGGTCGGTATAGAGCGCGCAGGTGGTGGCCCCGCTGTCCAGAGCGCGCTGGCTCACCGCGGCGACACAGGCTGCGGCGTAGCCCTGCCGGCGGTGCAAGGGCGGGGTATAGACCAATCCGATCCGTACGACGCCGACGTTGTGCCGGCTGGGTCCTGCCATGGACACCGGCTCGCCGTCCACCTCCCATACCAACATTCGGTCGTCCTCGATCCTGCGCTCCATCTGCTCGGCGAGTCGGGGATCGCGGTCGCCGGCATCCAGGCCGATGTCCTCAGCCATGGCCGTCGCCCACGCGCACACCAGTTCCAGCTCGACCTGCTGGACGGTTCGGACCTGACCGGGGACGCCGGCTGGGTGATGCACCCGATCCAGGCGGTGCAGCCGTTGCGCCATCGCGAGTTCGCTCCGCTGGCCCGACAGGTCAGTCCAAGCCGCCGCGAAGTCACCCGCTGCGGGCACCGGGCCGATGACCCCCGGCAGCCTACGGTCGGTGGCGAGCACGGTGGCCGCCAGCGCGGTGGCCGCCGCATCCGGCATCGCTGACAGCACGAGCCGCCGGTAGGTATCAGACTGCAGAGCCACCCCGACGATCCGACCGGCGTCCTCGACATGGGCGAGCAGCGGTGGCTGGTCGGTGACGAGAAGCCCATCGACGATGGCTTGGATGATGCCGATCTGCAATCCATTGCTCACCGGATCGGCCTCGAGCCACGGGAGTACCTGCGCCGCTCCGGCACTGAAGTCGGGGTGGATGACGCTGTGCATACCGGTGACGCTGCCGAGCGCGGATCAGGTGGTCAACGGGATTTGGGCGACGGCGTGGAGTGGCGCATCGTCGTGGGCGGGTCGGCGTACCCCGATGCAGGTCCAGTAGTCTGCGACCGATGGGTACGCCGGTGTCTGAGGGAGGGATGGCTCGGGTGCGTCGAACTGGTCGGGTGGGCAGAGTCGGCGTCGTCATCGGCCTGCTCATGGCCGTCCTCACCGGCTGCTCGTTCACCGAAGTGCTGTACTTCGGGTGGCCCGAAGGGGTCACCGAGCAGGCCACCCAGATGCGGCTGTTGTGGACCGGGTCGACGCTGGCTGCACTGGCTGTCGGCGTACTGGTGTGGGGGCTCATTTTCTGGGCCTGCATCTTCCACCGGCGCAAGAACCGAGAGCTGCCCAAGCAGACGGCGTACAACCTGCCGTTGGAGATCACCTACACGATCATCCCGTTCCTGATCGTCGCCGTGTTGTTCTTCTACACCGTCGTCGTGCAGACCGATGTGGAACGGCAGGCCGCCGATCCCGACCTGGTTGTCGAGGTCACGGGATTCCAGTGGAACTGGGAGTTCCGCTATCTCGAGGAAACCGTCGAGGAGACCGACCAGCCGATCAGCATCCTCGGCGACAGCACCGAGAGCGCCGTACTGGTGTTGCCGGTCGGACGCACGGTCCAGTTCGAACTGGTCAGCAACGACGTCATTCACTCCTTTTGGGTCCCCGAGTTCCTGTTCAAGCGAGATGTGATCCCCGGAGACAACTTCGGCTACGACAACGACTTCGAGGTGACGATCCAGGAGGAGGGCGCCTACGTCGGCCGCTGCGCGGAGCTGTGCGGGATCTACCACTCGGCGATGAACTTCGAGGTTCGTGCGGTCGGTGCTGAGGTCTTCGACGACTACATCGCCGCCCGCGCCTCCGGGATGAGCAACGCCGAGGCGTTGGAAAGCGTCGGCGAGCCGGGCCTGGCGCAGACTACGACGCCCTTCGACACCAACCGCACGCGCCGCAGCGCGTCGGACTGACGTGGGACTTCGGACGTGATGAGGCGATGAAGCTCGAGGCGTACCTCTTCGGCGGTGCGACCGTGTTCCTGTTCGGCACGGCCGTCATCTACGGCATCTATTCCGACCTGGAACCGGTCGGCATGGCCGGCCTGGTGCTCTCCGGCGGGCTCTGCCTCATCGTCGGTGGGTTCTTCTGGTTCGTCTCGCGCCGAATCAATCCCCGGCCGGAGGATCGCAAGGACGCTGACATCGCCGAAGGCGCCGGCGAGCTGGGCTTCTTCAGCCCTGGCAGCTACTGGCCGATCGGCATCGCGGCCTCCGCGGCGCTCGTGGCTATCGGACTGGCGTTTTACTACATCTGGGTTCTGTTGATCGCCTTTGCCGCGCTCATGTTCACCGTTGGCGGCCTGCTGTTCGAGTACTACGCGCGCGCTAACGCGACTCACTGAGCTAGCGCCCCGCACAGACCTGGCGGAGCCAGTCCCGCAGCCCGTCGGGTGATCTGTCAGGCCGAACAGGCGCAGCCGCCCCCACCACCACCGCAGCAGCCTCCGCCACCGAGCATTGCCGCCTCGATCTGCTGGAGTACCTGACCCATGACCTGCGCTGACTGGGCACCCGACACAGCCCACCGGCGCTCGAACACAAAGGTCGGCACCGAGTTCAGACCGAGCGCGCGACCCTCGCCGAGCCGGGCCTTGAGGTCGTCCCCTCCGGCGTCGGATCCGAGGTAGCCGCTCACGTCGACAGTGGTCAGCCCGGCGTCCTTGCCCAGGGCCGCGAGTTCGCCGTGGTCGGCGAGATTACGACCCTCGGTGAAATAGGCCTGCATCAGGCGCTCGGTGAGGCGGTGTTGCACCGGGCTGCCACCCTGGTCCAAGGCGAGGTCGAGCAGCCGGTGCGCGTCGAAGGTGTTCACCCGCTGCGCCAGGTCCAGGCGCAGATCGATTTGCTCACCGGCGGCGGCCGCCTGCAGCTCGGTCATGGTGGCGTCGACCTTCGCCTGGTCGCCGATCTTGGCCGCGTACGCCTGCAGGTGCGGCACCGGCTCGGCCGGCGCCTCGGGATCGAGCTGGAACGGGCGCCAGGTGACCTCGACGTCGTTTCCACCCGGGAAGTTTGCCAGCGCCTTTTCGAAGCGGCGCTTGCCGATGTAGCACCACGGGCAGACGACGTCGGAGTAGATCTCGATGTTCACAATCCGCCTCAGGCTTCCGGGTCTTTGGGGCGCCCGGAGCCGGTCAGCTCCGCCTGCTTCTCCTCCTCGGAGGTAACCGGACGCGCCGGCGGCTCCTCGAGCGGCGTGAAGAAGCCCTTGATGGCCCGGCCCATGCCGCCGATGTGGTTCATCCGCTTGGGCACCGGAGCTCCGCCGTACTGCAGTGAACCGTGACCGTGCGCGTCGACCGGCCCGAGCGGCTGGTGCACCTCGATGAACTCACCGTGCGGAAGCCGTCGGATGATGCCGGTCTCGACGCCGTGCTCGAGGACTTCCCGGTCGTGCAGCTGCAGGCCCAGGCAGACCCGGTAGGCGATCCAGTACGCGATGGGCGGGGCCAGGATCAGCCCGATCCGGCCGATCCAGGTCATCACGTTGAGGCTGATGTCGAACTTGTCCGCGATGAGGTCATTTCCGCCGGAGATCCACAGCACGGTGTAGAACGCGAGGGCCATGGCGCCGATCGCCGTGCGCACCGGCACGTCACGAGGTCGCTGCAGCAGGTTGTGATGCGCGCGGTCCTTGGTGAGTTTGGCTTCGATGAACGGGTACAGCCCGAGCAGCGTGAAGAGCAGGCCGGGCAGGACGATCGTCGGCCAGAACAACGGCGGGATGTTGTACCCGAAGATGTACAGGTCCCACGCCGGGAACAGCCTCGTCGAGCCGTCGAGGAAGCCGATGTACCAGTCCGGCTGCGACCCGGCGCTGACCTGCGATGGGTCGTACGGCCCGTACAGCCAGATCGGGTTGATCTGCACCAGCCCGCCGAGGGCGGCGGTGATGCCGAAGACCACCATGAAGAAGCCGGTGCTCTTGGCCGCGAAGACCGGAAACATCCGCTTGCCGACGACGTTGTCCTCGGTCCGGCCGGGTCCGGGGTACTGGGTGTGCTTGTTCTTGACCACCAGCAGCAGGTGCACGGCGATCAGGGCGAGCAGGATGCCGGGGATCAGCAGCACGTGCAGGATGTAGAACCGGCCGATGATGACCGTGCCGGGGAACTCCCCATCGAAGATCGCGAAGGACAGCCATGACCCGACCACCGGGATCGATAGGAAAATCGCGTTGATGATGCGCAGGCCGGTGCCGGACAGCAGGTCGTCGGGCAGGGAGTACCCGAAGACACCCTCAAGAAGGGCCAGCACGAGCAGTCCGACACCGATCACCCAGTTGGCCTCACGGGGCTTGCGGAAGGCACCGGTGAAGAACGTCCGCATCAGGTGTACGACGATGGACGCGACGAACAGCAGCGCCGACCAGTGGTGAATCTGCCGGATCAGCAACCCGCCGCGGACGTCGAAGGAGATGTCCAGTGAGGTCGCGTACGCCCGGGACATCTCGATGCCGCGCAGCGGCGCGTAGCTGCCGTCGTAGACGATCTCCTGCATCGAGGCGTCGAAGAAGAACGTCAAGTACGTCCCGGTGAGCAGCAGGATGATGAAGGAGTAGAGCGCGATCTCACCGAGCAGGAACGACCAGTGGTCGGGGAAGACCTTGTTCAGCGTGCGGCGGAGCGGCGCGGCGAGGGTCAGCCGCTCATCCAACGCGCTGGCTGTGCGTCCGGCCGGAGTGGCCGGCCGCTGAATGGCCGTCCTGCTGCTCATGTCGAACGCTCCCAGAACGCCGGGCCGATGGGTTCGATGAAGTCACTCTTCGCCACGAAGTATCCGTCGGCGTCGACCTCGACCGCCAGTTGCGGCAACGACCGGGTCGCCGGTCCGAAGATGGACCTGGCGCCGTCGGTGGCGACGAACTGTGACTGGTGACAGGGGCAGAGGATGCGGGCGGTCTCCTGCTCATACAGCGAGACCGGGCAACCGGCGTGCGTGCAGATCTTCGAGTAGGCGACGAAGTCGTTCCAGTGGAAGTCCTCCTGGCCCGGCCGGGGACGGAATTCGTCCACCTGGTTGGGCAGCAGCCTGATCAGCATGGCCACGCCGTCGGAGGACCGAGCACCGCCCTCGACCGGCGGAAAGACCGTCTGCAGCGCGCCGGGGCGCATGTCGGCGGGCCGGATCGGCAGGCCGCCCAGGGTGAGCAGGCGCATGCCCGGCTCCCATGGCGTCTCGAACAACGCGGTGCCCGGCTTCTTGATCAGGCCACCCAGCGGGAAAACCGCCATCAGTCCGAGCATCAGGCCGCCGAAGCCGAGGGACCGCTTCACCAGCGTGCGCCGGGCGATCCCCGTCGCGTTGCCGACGGCGACCAGCGTCGCGGCGGTGGTCTGCCGCTCAATCTCCGGCGAGGCGCCTTCATGGCGGTCCTGGACGGTGACCTCGTAGGGCATCAGCTTCTTAGCCCACAGCACGACACCGACGCCGACGAGGGTGAGCGCGAGCCCCATCATCAGGCCCAGCAGCGGGGTGTAGAGCGCCGACAGGTCGTACCCGCCGGCTGGGGTCTCGACCTGCCATGGCCACGCCACGAAGATCACCATGAACGCCAAGGCGGAGAGCCCGGCGCCGGCAAAGGCGGCGGCGACCTGCCGCTCCGCGCGGCGCTCGGCTGGCGAGCCGGGCCGGACCGGCTGCTCGGAGTAGATGACCTCTACGCCGTCCATCTTCCCGCCGAGGGTGACCAGATCTTCCCGGCTCATGCGGGCCAGTTCCGCATCGGATGGCCCAGGCCCTGGCTGCGGCGGATTGCCGGGCATCGGCTGGGCGCCACCCGGCGGCTGAGAGGGGCCGCTCGTGCTGGTCATGAGCGGGTCCCGACCCAGAAGCAGGCGATGACGCACCCGGCGATGCCGACCACCCAGATGATGAGGCCCTCGGGGACCGGACCGGCCCGGCCGATGCTGAGGCCGCCCGGATCGGCGGTCTCATTGAGCGTCTGCACGTAGTTGATGATGGCCCGCTTGTTCTCCGGGGTGAGCTGGTTGTCGCCGAAGACCGGCATGTTCTGCGGGCCCGAGAGCATCGCAGTGTAGATGTCCAGATCGGAGGACTGGTTCAAGGACGGAGCGTTCTTCCCCGATGACAGGGCTCCACCGCTGCCAGCGAAGTTGTGGCAGGACGCGCAGTTCAGCCGGAACAGCTCGCCACCCTCGGCGAGTTCCCCGTCACGCAGATCCTCCTCGGCGGGCAGTTCCGGTCCGCCGCCGTACGTCTGGATGTAGGCCATCAGCTGATTGACCTCGGCGTCGTCGTACACCGGGGTCTTGCGCTGTGCCTGCGCCTCGTGTTGTGCCAGCGGCATCCGACCGGTGGCGACCTGGAAGTAGACGGAGGCCTCGCCGACGCCGATCAGGGAAGGCCCCTGCTCCTCGACGCCCTGCAGGTTGGCGCCATGGCAGGTGATGCAGGAGTTCTCGTAGATCTCCTGACCGGCCATGGCCTCGACCGACAGGCCGGTGTCCTGCGCTGAGCTGCTCGGTGCGGCGAACGAGTAACCGATCCCGACCGCAACGAGGGCGACGGCAAGCGCCAACCCGGACGACGTGCGCTTGCGCAGCCGGGCGAGTCTGGTCACGTCACGCACCTTTACCGGACGAAGTAGATGGTCGCGAACAGCCCGACCCAGACGATGTCGACGAAGTGCCAGTAATAGGAGACCACGATGGCGGCGGTGGCCTGAGCGGGGGTGAACCGGCCCATCGTGGATCTCATCAGCATGAAGACGAACGCCAGCAGACCGCCGATGACGTGCGCAGCGTGGAAACCGGTCGTCAGGTAGAAGACCGACCCGTACGTCGACGAGCTCAGCGTCGTGCCCTCGCTGACCAGGGCGCGGTATTCGTTGAACTGACCGAGGACGAACAGCAGCCCGAGGAAGAAGGTGAAGACGAACCACCGACGCAGTCCGAAGGCGTTGCCCTTCTCCGCCTCGAACACGCCCAGCTGACAGGTGACCGAGGACAGGACCAGGATGATCGTGAAGACGAGGGCGTACGGGACGTTGAGCTCGGTGGGCTCCGGCGGCCAGGGCTCCCCGTGCACCGCCTTGGCGGTGAAGTACATCGCGAACAACCCGGCGAAGAACATGAGTTCGCTGGACAGCCAGACGATGGTGCCCACGCTGACCATGTTCGGCCGGGTCAGCGAGTGCACCCGGCCGGCCTCGAAGGTGGGGATCGCCGCGCTCACCGGGTCATTATGGCCTGCCGCACCGACGTTGACCGGGGCGGGGTACGACGCGCCCGACAACGTAATCTCGGGGCGTGTTCATGGCCCATGCAGCGGAGTCGGTGCCGCCGTTCACTCCGCTGCGGCTGGTCTCCGAGTCGTCCTTCGACCCCGTGGTCGGCACCCTGCTCGTCCTGGCCGGCGGGCTGTACCTGTGGGGCGTCCACCGCCTGCGGCTGCGCGGCGATGAGTGGAGTACCGGGCGGACGGTGGCGTGGCTGGCCGGCGGACTCGGCTCGATCGCAGTCGTGACGCTGGGCGGGGTGGCCGCCTACGAGGACACGCTGTTCAGCGTGCACATGGTGCAGCACATGGTGCTGTCCATGGTCGCCCCGGTCTTCCTGGCCCTCGGCGCCCCGGTGACGCTCGCGTTGCGCGCGCTGCCGCACCGCGCTGCCGTCCGCCGCGTTCTGCTGGCGACCCTGCACAGCCGTGCGGTCCGGCTGCTGACGTTCCCGCTGATCCCGTTCCTCATCTTCGTGGCCAGCCCGTTCGCGCTGTACTTCACCGGCTGGTACGCCGCCACCCTGTCGAACCCGTGGCTGCACGAGGCGATGCACCTGCATTTCCTGCTCGTCGGCTGCCTGTTCTTCTGGCCCGTGGTCGGCCTCGACCCCATTCCGGGCACGGTCAGCAACCCCATGCGAATGCTGATCCTGGCGGCGACGTTGCCGTTGCACGCCATCCTCGGCCTGACGATCATGAACCAGAGCACGCTGATCGCGGCCGAGCACTACCTGGCGCTGAACCTGGTCTGGTCCGATCCGGTCAGCGAGCAGCGAGTCGGAGGCGGCCTGCTGTGGGCGTCGGGCGATCTGGTGGGGCTGCTCATGCTGGGAGTGGCGGCGTACCAGTGGATGCGCGCCTCCGAGCGCGAAGCCGTGCGCGAGGACCGGCGCCTGGACCGGCTTGAAGCGCTGCGGGCCGGAGAGACAGGCGTGAGTGAGCGCAGCGAGCGAACGAATGGACACAGCCCCGCTCGGTACGATCCAGCGCCATGAGCAGTCCGTCGAACGTTCCGACGTACACCATCCTCGTCTTCAGCCAACGCGAGCAGGTGCGGGCGGACGTCCGGACCGCTGTCGGCCGTCGACTCGGCGGGGGAGCGGGACGGATCGAGTACGTCGAATGCTCGGACGGTGACACCCTCATCCGGCTTGTCGACGGCGGCGGCATCGACGTCGCCATCCTCGACGGTGAGGCGCAGCCCACCGGCGGGATGGGAATCAGCCGGCAGCTTAAGTACGAGATCGACGACTGCCCGAGCGTGTGCGTCCTGATCGCCCGGGCCGACGACCGGTGGCTGGCCACCTGGTCGCTGGCCGACGCCACGCTCGTCTATCCGTTGGATGCGTTCACCGCGGCGCGGACGGTGACCGACCTGGTCCGCGAGCGCGCCGCCGGTACGCCGGTCCGTCGGTGAGTGGGGCGGCGCTGACCTGGCCGGGGGTGCTCCATGAGCTGCTGCTCGGGCGTTCCCTGGACGCGGCGGCGACGCGGTGGGCGATGAACGAGATCATGGCCGGCGAGGCCACACCAGCGCAGGTCGCTGCGTTCGCCGTGGCATTGCGCGCCAAGGGCGAGGCGCCTGAGGAGGTCGCCGGTCTCGTGGAGGCGATGCTCGAGAACGCGACCCCGGTGGCCGTTCCCGGCCGGTGCGTCGACGTGGTCGGCACCGGAGGGGATCGGGCCCGCACGGTCAACATCTCGACCATGGCGGCGATCGTGACCGCTGGGGCGGGCATTCCGGTGGCCAAGCACGGAAACCGCGCCGCGTCCAGCGCGTGCGGATCCGCTGACCTGCTCGCTGAACTCGGCGTCGTGATCGACCTGCCGCCGGCTGGCGTGGTCCGCTGCGTGACTGAAGCGGGTATCGGGTTTCTCTTCGCCCCGGTGTTCCATCCCGGGATGCGCCATGCCGCCGTCGCCCGCCGGGAGATGGGCGTCGCCACGGTATTCAACTTCCTCGGCCCGCTGACGAACCCGTCGCACCCGGCGGCCCAGGCGGTGGGCTGCGCGGATCCGCGGATGGCCGGTGTGATGGCCGCGGTACTGGCCGCGCGAGGCACCAGCGCGGTCGTTTTTCGCGGCGATGACGGACTGGACGAACTCACCACGACCACGACGTCCCGGCTGTGGTTGGTCAGCGACGGTTCAGTGGCCGAGCTGTCCCTCGACCCGAGCGAGCTGGGGCTGGACCGCGCTGAGCCAGCCGACCTGGTCGGGGGTGGACCCGCCGAGAACGCTGCCGTCGCCCGCGACGTCATCGGCGGCGCCGCCGGTCCGATCCGCGATGCCGTGCTGCTGAATGCGGCGGCTGCCGTTGCCGCCTTCGAGGGCTTCCCCGCCGGTGACGAGGCGGCATTCCGTACGACGCTGGGCGCCGGGCTCGAGCGAGCCAGCGGGTCGATCGACAGCGGTGCTGCGGCCGACACGCTGGAGCGATGGCGTCAGGTCAGTCAGCAGGCCCGTCACACCGCCGCCGCCGGCTGACTCTCAGCGGGCCTGGCCGACTCGTCAGCGGCCGGACGGGTCAGCCGGGTTCGTCGAAGCCGAGGGAGAAGGCGGCCTCGAGGTCGTGCCGGGAGTACGCCCGGAACGCGATGTGGGTCTCGGTGTCGATGATCCCGTCGACCTTGTTCAGGCGTCCGGCGATGACTGCGGCGACGTCGTCGAACTCGCGGACCCGAACGATCGCGATGAGATCCACATGGCCGGCCACGCTGTAGACCTCGCTGACGCCATCGATATCGGCGATGGCCGAGGCCACCTCAGGAATCGAGTCGGTTGCGGCACTGATCATGACGATCGCGGTGATCACGCGGCGCTCCCAACAGCTCGGCTCGTGCGGCAGCAGGATGCTACCGCTGCGTCCAGATGGCATCGCTCGGTCCAGCCGCTACGGGTGTGCGCAGACCCCGATTTGGATCACTGGAGGCGATTCAGGTGGTCCAGCGACTCAGCTGACCTCCAATGACGTCCTTTCGGGTTGAGGACCCAGGTGGCAATCGGACTGGCTTCTCATGCGACGCCGATCCGGGGCGGGCGGGCCTCGGTTCGCATCGACCGGCGGTCGAGGAAGGGGTTGGCGGCCGCCCGCGAGGCTTCGGCGGTACGCAACCACCGGGACATGGCCGCCGCGCCACGAGCGGGGCTGGCCAACAGGCCGTCAACGTGAACGAGCCGGGTGCCGGGCCGCTCGAGCCAGCGCAGGATGCACTCGGACTCCTCAGCCGAGGCTGCCGGCAGCGGTCCGACCCCGGGCAGCAGCGTCTCGGCCGTCGCACGCATCGCCTCGACCCGTGGCATCGGGTGGATCCCCCGGGGGGCGTGGTCCGCGGCGACGAGCCGGCCGGATCGGACCAGGGCGAGGTCCCAGCCGCCCTGCCCGTCCGGTCGGGCGGCGACGAGTTCGGGCACCCCGGTGAGCATCCGCAGCCGTTGCAGCCGGGCACACGCCCGGACCAGGGTGGCGGTGCGGTCGCGCAGCGCCGCCGCCGCCTCGTAGCGCTCGGCTGCGGCCAGCGCGTCGATCCGGCGCAGCAGCGGTGTCAGCATCGGCCGGACATCGGCCACCACCGCCGTACGGAAGACACCCACGATGGCGGCATACTCCTGGCTGCTCTGAGCCCCTTCGCACGGTGCGCCGCAGCGGCCGATCTCGGCCAACACGCAGGCGCTGCCCCTGGCCCGCACGGACAGCCGGGCGACACACTGGCGCAGCGGAAGCGCCTCGTGCACGGCGTCCATCGCCTGCTGCGCCGCGCCCCGCGATCCGAACGGTCCCAGATAGGTGCGCCCGTCGTCGCGGACCCGCCGGACAAGCGACAGCCGCGGGAACACCTCATCGGTCAGCGCGATCCAGACGCCGCGCTCGGGGAATCTCGACCGCCGGTTGTAGCGGGGCTTGCAGTCGGCGATCAGCCGCAACTCGCGAACCTGCGCCTCGAGGTCGTGCGCGCACACGATCGGGTCGACCCGCTCGGCGATGCCGACCATCTCCGTCATTCGGGTGCGCTTCTCGCTGGAAACGAAGTAGCTGCGCACCCGGGCCCGGATGTTCTTGCTGGTTCCCACGTAGAGCGGCTCTCCCCGGGCATCCTTGAAGACGTAAACCCCTGGGGCGCTGGGCAGGTCTTGCGCCAGGTAACGCTTCCGGCGGCGCTCGGGCGCGACTTGCCGGCTGACCGAACGCAACTCCTCCAGCGACTGCACTCCGAGCGGCCCGAGCCGCTCCAGCAGCCCGTGCAGCACGTCCACGGTGGCGCGGGCGTCGGCCAGCGCGCGGTGGCAGGGCTGCGTCCGAGCATGGAAGAACGGCGCGAGCGTGCTCAGCCTGCAGTTGGGGACCTCGTCCCGAGACAGCACCCGCCGGGCCAGCACCGCCGTGTCGATCGCGACGAATCCCGGCCAGAGCAGGTCCAGCTGGATGCAGGCAGCCCGCAGGAACCCCACATCGAAGGGTGCGTTGTGGGCGACCAGCACGCTTCCCGCGGCGAACTCCAGGAACGCCGGCAGCGCTGTGCTGATCCGCGGAGCGGCCACGACCATCGTGTCGGTGATTCCGGTCAGGACGGTGATGAACGGCGGGATTCCGCAGCCTGGATCCACCAGGGTCTGGAACTCAGCGAGCAGGTCACCGCCGCGCACCTTGACCGCGCCGATCTCGGTGATGCCACTTGACGTCGGTGAACCCCCAGTAGTTTCCAGGTCGACCACGACGAAAGTCACCTCCCGTAACGGCTCGCCGAGCTCATCGAATGTCGGCTGCACGAACAGCTCGCCGCCGAATGGCACCGTCCCGGCTGTCGACATGGCCGCACGCTAGGTCGGGGGTACGACGAAAGGCCGGTCGCCACGCCAGCTACGCCGTAGATTGGGCTGGTGCCTGACGCGGACCGCTGAACCGATGGTCACCGTCCCGCCCGCGCCCGGCCCGGAACCGCCCGAGACCACCGTCACACTCCCCGAACGGGTCCGCCTGAGCGTGCTTCGGCAGGCCGCGGATGTGCTGAGCGGTCTGGGCGCGGATGAGATTCCCGCACCACTTCGGGCCGCCGCCCGGTTCGCCGCAGCGAAGCGGGCTCAGCTCGCGGGGGCGGCGTTGGCCGCCACGATCGATGCCGACGCCGCGTTTCGCGCCAAGGTGGCGCAGGCGGCCGAGGCTGCTGCGGGGCCCCTGTCCGATGCGCTGCGGCGAGGCGCCGTACCACCGGCCGCCGACCCGGTTCAGGTGGGGGCGCTGGCCTATCTGCTCCGGCCACCGGGGTGGGCCGCTGTCGTGGATCAGGTGCGCGGCCAGCTCGAATCCGCGGTTGACCAGGCCCGCGGCGCCGAGTCAGACCGCCAGCGGCAACGGCTGCAGGCTCAGCTGGAAGAGGCTCGCCAGGACCGTCGCGCACAGGCTCAGCAGGCCCGCGCCGAGCTGGCGGCGGTTCGGCTGCAACTGGACACCGCCCGCCGGCAGCTGCGCGAGTTCACCGTGCGGCTGCGGGCCGCTGAGCAGGCCGCCGAGGCGGCGCGTGCGGACGTCGTACAGGTGCGCCGGCAGGTCAGCCGGGCCGAGGCGAGCGCCGCCACCGAGACCCGCCGGCTGCGGCAGCGCCTGGCCGATGCCGAGGATGCCGTCGAGGCGGCCCGCCGTACCGGCCGGGAGGCCCGGAGCAGCGACGATGCCCGGCTGTGGCTTCTGGTGGAGACCTTGGCCGGCGCTGCCCAGGGACTGCGCCGCGAACTGGCGCTGGCGCCTCCGGAGCGGCGGCCGGGGGACGCCGTGGCCGGTACGCCGGAGCAGGGGTCACCGCAGCCGGCAGCGCGCGGTGACGACCCTGAGCTGCTGGATCGGCTGCTCGCTCTCCCGCTCGTGCACGTCGTCGTCGACGGCTACAACGTGACGAAGTCCGGGTACGGCGAACTGCCGCTGCAGATGCAGCGGGGGCGACTGGTGACCGGTCTCGGCGTCCTGGCGGCGCAGACCGGTGCCGAGGTCACCTGTGTCTTCGACGGCGCCGAGCGTCCACCGCTGATGCCTGCATCGCCGCGTGGCGTGCGGGTGCTCTTCAGTGCATCAGGTCAGACCGCAGACGACGTGATCCGGCGGTTCGTGGCTGCCGAGCCACGCGGCCGAGCTGTCGTGGTGGTCTCCAGCGACCGCGAAGTGGCCGACGGGATCCGGCGCAGCGGCGCATATTCGGTTGCTGCGGTCGCACTGCTGCGTCGGTTGGGTCGCAGCTAGCGGTCCTTGGTCGCTAGCGCGCCGCCGATCTCAGATTGTCGGTACCCACGGTTAGCGTCGCCGTAGACGCCGCCCTCGGGCTGCGCCGCCACCGGACCGCAACGAAGGGTGTGGTGGGACCCGATCGGCAAGGAGGTGCGAATGATCATCGACTGCGACGAGTGCGCGGTGCGAGGCCCCGCGTGCGGGGAGTGCGTCGTCAGCGTCCTGCTCGGCAGTACGCCGGATGACATCGAGCATTTGGAACTCGACGATGCCGAGCGGAGCGCGGTCGCGACGCTGGCCGGAGCCGGGTTGATCCCGCCGCTTCGCATGGTGAGGATCTCCACCCACAGTGAGCCGGAGTCGACGCAGTGTCGACGCGATGTCGGCTGAGTTCCGCAGGCTACAAAAAATAAGTTGCGGAAAACCGCGTCCAGGTTTGTCACAGCCGGGTCACGGCACCTACTGTGACCGACGTCCGCCTGAGTCTCAGCCCCCACCCGGGAGCCTCGGACGGTCACCGCCGAATCAGATCCGGTCGATGTCGAGCACGCGAGCGACGCCGACCGAATACGAGCCGGGGACCCACTAGTCCTTGGGGTGAATCGGCGGGCCGGCTGCACCTTGCCGACCCGCGGTAGGGCACCTTCCCAGCCCGAACCCGTCAGCTAACTCGGTAGGCGGTCGACGTGGAAGAAGGAGAGCCGCCGCCTGTGGCGACCTCACGCGCCCTTGGACGCCCTGCCCGAGCCATCGTTGTGGCAGCCGTCGCAGCCGTCAGCCTCGTTCTCGCTCCCGCCAGCGGTTACGCCGATCCGGACACGGATCCCGCGGCCCCACAGCCAGCAGCCGACGAACCGGCGACCGCCGCCGACGCGCAGCAGCAGGTGGCCGACCTCAGCCACAACCTCGAAATCGTGACCGAGCAGTACAACGACGGCCAGATCCTGCTCGACCAGCGTGAGGCCGAAGCCGCCATTGCCACCGCACAGCTCGGTCAGGTGCAACGCGACATCACTGAGTTGGACGGTCGGGTTCGGCAGGTTGCGCACAGCGCCTACACCGGCGATCAACTGGCCGGTTTCACCGTGCTGATGACCAGCGGCTCACCGCAGGAATTCCTGGACAAGCTCAACACCCTGGACGCCATCTCCGCGCACAGCAACGAGGTCGTTGCCGAGCTTGCGCTGGCGCAGCAGCATGCACGCGACCTGGCGGCGCAGGCCGAGCAGGCACTGGCCGATGCCGAGGCTGCCGCCGCGGACCTGGAATCGAAGAAGACGAAGATCGAGACCGATCTGCCCGTGCTCGAGGCGCTGTTGGCGACCCTGACGGAGGAGGAGCGACAGGCGGCGGCGGCCCTGGCGCACGGCCCCAGCACGACCGCGGTGGACGAGCGCGCCGACGACACCGAGCGCGCCGACGACACCGAGCGCGCCGACGACACCGAGCGCGCCGACCGATCCGAGCGCGGTGCGCCGTCCTCGCCGATCGTCGCACCGACCGAGGCTGCCCAGATCGCGGTGGACACGGCGTACGCCCAGCTCGGTGATCCGTACGTCTGGGCTGCCGACGGGCCGGACTCCTTTGACTGCTCCGGGCTGACGATGTACTCCTACGCCGCGGCGGGAATCAGCTTGCCGCACTCGAGTCGGATGCAGTCGACGATGGGCGTCTACGTGCCGCGCGACCAGCTGCAGCCCGGCGATCTGGTGTTCTACTACAGCCCGGTTAGCCACGTCGGGATCTATATCGGCAACAACCAGCTGATCGAGGCACCGAACACCGGCAGCGTCGTGAGTATCCGCGATCTGGACGCATGGGGCGGCTACTCGCACGCGCAGCGGGTGGCGCTGCCCTGACCGGTGACTGACCGAACGCTGGTCATCACCAACGACTTCCCCCCGCGCACCGGCGGTATCCAGAGCTACGTCTACGCGCTGGCGTCCCTGCTGCCCGCCGACTCGGTGGTGGTCTACACGTCGATCCACCCCGGAGCCGCGGCGTACGACGCCGGGGCCCCCTTCCCCGTCGTCCGCAGCCGCAGCCGCCTACTGCTTCCGACCGCGGCGGTGGGTCGCCGGGCCGCCGAGATCGTCCGGTCTGAGGGGTGCAACAGCGTGTGGTTCGGTGCTGCGGCACCGCTGGGTCTGCTCACCGGTGGACTGCGCCGGGCCGGTGTCCGCCGCGTCGTCGCCTCGACGCACGGGCACGAGACTGGCTGGGCGAGGCTGCCCGCGGCCAGGTCACTGCTGCGCCGGATCAGCCGGGACGTCGACGTACTGACCTGCATCACCGAGTTCACCCGGCGTGGACTGGCGCCGGCGATGGCTCCAGGTGCCCGTGTGGTCAGGTTGTCACCGGGGGTGGACACCGACCTGTTCCATCCGGGCGTGGACGGCACCGCCGTCCGCGCGGCTTACGCACTTGACAGCCGGCCGACTGTGGTCTGCGTGTCCAGGCTGGTTCGCCGAAAAGGGCAGGATGCGCTCATCGCCGCCCTTCCGATCGTCCGTGCGTCGGTTCCCGACGTCGCGTTGCTGCTCGTCGGCGGAGGGCCGGACCGGGCCAGGCTGCAACGGCTGGCGGCGCGTGCCGGCGTGAGCGAAGCGGTGCGGTTCAGCGGTGAGGTGCGGTGGGATGCGCTCCCGTCGTACTACGCCGCGGGGGATGTCTTCGCGATGCCGTGCCGCACCCGCCGCGGTGGCCTGGACGTCGAGGGTTTCGGGATGGTCTACGTCGAGGCCGCCGCGACCGGGCTGCCCGTCGTCGCCGGAAACTCCGGCGGAGCACCGGAGGCCGTGCTGGACGGCCGAACCGGCTACGTCGTCCACGATCCGCTGTCGCCGCCGGCCATCGCGCGCCGGCTGATCCCGCTGCTGACCGACCCGGCCCGAGCGGCAGCCCTCGGTGCGGCGGGTCGCGAGTGGGTGTTGCGGGAGTTGCGCTGGGACCTGCTCGCCAACCGGCTGGCCGGCCTGCTTGGCCCGGCCGGTTAGCGGGCGTACAGCTTGGTGACGTCCTCGGCGTACTGCTTGAGCACGACGCTGCGCTTGAGGCTCAGCTTCGGTGTCAGCTCGCCGCCTTCTTGGGTGAAGTCGACTGCCAGGATCCGGAACTTCTTGATCGCCTCGGCCGAGGACACGGAGCGATTCGCCTCGTCGACGGCGGCCTGGATGCTGGCACGCAGATCCGGATCCTCGGACAGGTCGCCGACCGTTGCGTCGGCCGGCTTGCCGTTGGCCGACTTCCAGGCCGGAAACGCGTCGGGATCGATCGTGACGAGGCAGCCGATGAACGGTTGCTGGTCGCCGACGGCCATGCATTGACTCACCAGCGGGTGGGCGCGGAGGCGATCCTCGAGCACGGAGGGAGCGACGTTCTTGCCGCCGGCGGTGACGATGATCTCCTTCTTCCGGCCGGTGATCCGCAGGAAGCCGTCGTCGTCAAGTTCGCCGAGGTCACCGGAGTGCAACCAGCCGTCCGCGGAAAGCACCTCGCGGGTGGCGTCGTCGTTGCGCCAGTAGCCGCGCATGATGTGCGGGCCCTTGAGCAGGATCTCGCCGTCGTCGGCGATCCGCACCGAGACGCCGGGCAGCGGCTTGCCCACCGTCCCGATCTTGACGGAGTCCCGGAGGTTGACCGTCGACGCGGCCGACGTCTCGGTCAGCCCGTAGCCCTCGTAAACGGTCAGCCCGATGCCGCGGAAGAAGTGGCCCAGGCGAGCGCCCAGCGGCGCCCCGCCGGACACCGCTGAGTGGCACTGACCGCCGAGTGCCGCACGCAGCTTGGAGTAGACGAGCTTGTCGAACAGCGTGTGCTTGACCTTGAGCGCCAGGCCGGGCCCGCTGCCGTCCAGAGCCTCGGAGTAGGCGATGGCGGTGTCCTCGGCGGCGTCGAAGATCTTGCCCTTGCCGTCGGCATGCGCCTTTTGCTTGGAGGCGTTGTAGACCTTCTCGAACACGCGCGGAACCGACAGCAGGAACGTCGGCTTGAAGCCGGCCAGGTCGGCGATCAGATTCTTGACGTCGGCGGTGTGCCCCAACCGGGCGCCGGTCTGTACGGCGCCGCATTGGATCAGCCGCGCGAAGACGTGGGCGAGCGGTAGGAACAGCAGCGTGGAGCCCTGCTTGTTGAACAACTCGGACAGGCCGGGGATGGCGTTGCCGATGTCGAAGAGGAGGTTCCCGTGCGTGAGCTCGCAGCCCTTGGGTCGGCCGGTCGTGCCGCTGGTGTAGATGATGCTGCACGGGCTGTCGGTGTTCGTCGCCTGACGCCGCTCGGTGACCGCGTCGTCGTCCACGTCCGCGCCCGCCGCGCGCAACTCATCGAGCCCGTCGCCGTCGATCTGCCAGAGCTGCCGGACGTCGGGGGCATCCGATGCGGCGCCCTTCACAAGCTCGGCGTGCGCCTCGGTCTCGACCACCGCAGCGACGGCCCCTGAGTCGCTCAGGATCCACTGCACCTGCTCGAGGCTGGAGGTCTCGTAGATGGGCACCGTCACGGCGCCCGCTGTCCAGATCGCGTAGTCGACCAGGGTCCACTCGTAGCTGGTCTTGCTCATCAGGGCGATCCGGTCACCCGCCGCGATGCCCGACGCGATGAGGCCCTTGGCCAGCGCTGTCACATCATCGGCGAACTCCTTGGCGCTGACGTCGGTCCACACCCCGTCACGGCGTACCGAAAAGGCGGCGTGGGCCGGGTCGGACGCGGCGTTGTCGAACACCGGGTCGCTCAGGTTTGCCTCGTGCGGGGTGACGATGACGGCCGGGACGGCAAGCTCGCGCACGGTGACCTCTCTCCTCGTTGGCCGAGTGACCGCTGAATCTAGCGTCTCTGCACGATGGAGGGGAGCCGACGCAGACTTCGCCGACGCACCTCGGCTGTGCTGGAATGACCCGGTGCCTCGCGTCGACCTCTTCGACGAGACGTTCATCGTCGCGCCCGCCGCGCGAGTGGCCGAGCAGGTGGGTGACCGGCGACGCTGGCGGGCTTGGTGGCCGGACCTCGCCCTCACAGTCTTCCAGGACCGCGCCGAGGCCGGCGTGCGCTGGAACGTCACCGGCGCCCTGGTCGGCAGCATGGAGGTCTGGATCGAGCCGTGGCGCGACGGCGTGATCCTGCACTACTACCTGCGGGCCGATCCGGTCGGTCCCGCCGCCCGCGACGAGGTACGGGTGCGGGCCCTCCGGGCCAAGCAGATTTTCTGGCGGCTCAAGGACGACCTCGAGGGTGACCGTCCGCCCGGCTGCGAGCCGTCGGGGTGACCGCGCCGATGCGGCTGTGGTGGTCCGTTCTGTGTCGGGTCGCCTTGGTGATCGTTGCGGTGCTGGCGGTTTCGGTCACCGTGGTTGCGTTATTGAGACCGGGCGCCGATGACCCCGCAGACGCTTTCGCTCCGGCCGGTACGTCGCTGCCCGACGGGTTCACAGTGCCCGAGGGCGCACAGCTGATCGGTACGCCACTGCGCTTCGACCCCGTATCGGACGAGGCGTCATCCGGGTCGTGGACCGCTGTGCTCTCGGTGACCGGGGACCCGATCGAGACCTGGTCAGCCATGCTGGCCGAGCTCTTCGACGTACTGATCGTCCCGAACGACCCGAGCGACGCGCTGGGTTGCGGGACGTACGACGGGAGGTTCGAATGCGTGATCTCCCGTTATCGGCCGGAGCCGGCGCCGCCGCTGCAGGTCGGTCTCGACATGCGGCCGGTCCCGGGTGACGTCAGTGGCCGCTACTCCTTGGTTATCTCTGCGGTGCGGACCGAGCAGCCCTACGACTACGGCTCGGACCCCTGGCCGGGAGGTCCGGCGCCGGCGCCCCCGCCGGCCCGAGCCCGACCCGGCGTCGGGGAGCCGCTGGCGCCGGAGACGGTGGCCTACGACGGGGACAATCAGAAGTACGTGCTGTTGGAGGGGACCGAACTGCTCGTGCAGTTCTCGCCCGGCAGCAACACCGGTGGGTTCGGCGTACTGCTCCGGGTCACCCCCGGCGCCGACGTGCAGGATATTGCCGCCGCTTACGCGGAACAGGCCAGGCAGTTCGACGACGGATTGACCCATGAACGGGTGACGACGAACGCGGATTCGACGGTCTACGGCTTCATTCCGCCCGGAGGCGCCGGCGGGTATCAGGGTGAGGTGTACGGCCTCGATGCCGACAGCGGTGAGGACTACATCTACTACTACCTGTCCTACGACTGACCGCCCGGGAGCAGCCCAACGCGGACGGTACGGTGCAGAGCATGGCCGACGAGTCCACGCAGTCGATCATCATCGACGCTCCGCCGGGGCAGATCATGGCGGCCATTGCGGACTTCCCGGCATACCCGGAGTGGGCCGGCTTCGTCAAGAGCTGTGAGGTGCTGGAGACCGGTCCGGACGGCCGGGCGCGGCGGGTTCGGTTCCTGCTCGATGCTGGCGTCGTCAAGGACGACTACGTCTTGGACTACGACTGGGCCGACGACGACTCCCGCGTCGACTGGCAGCTGGTGAGCGGGCAGATGCAAAAGGCGCAGACCGGCTCGTACCAGCTGCTGCCGCACGGAGACTCGACCGAGGTGACCTACACCCTCGCCGTAGATCTGAGCATCCCGATGCTCGGGATGTTCAAGCGCAAGGCCGAGAAGGTCATCATGGACACCGCGCTTCGAGAGCTGAAGAAGCGGGTCGAGAGGTAGCCACGTGCGGCTGGTCCTGTTCACCGGCAAGGGTGGCGTCGGCAAGACGACGATGGCCGCCGCGAGTTCTGCGCTCATCGCCAGCCGGGGACAAAAGGTGCTGCTCGTCTCCACCGACCCCGCGCACTCCCTCGCCGACGCCCTGCGTACGCCGCTGGCCTCCGAGCCAGTGGATGTAGACGCCGGGTTGTCGGTGATGCAGGTCGACACGCAGGCCCGCTTCGAGCAGAGCTGGGCGGTCCTCCGGCGCTACCTGGTGGACCTGCTCGGCCGCGGTGGCGTGGGTGCCATGGCAGCCGAGGAGCTCACCGTCCTGCCCGGTGCGCAGGAGATGCTGGCGCTCATCGCGGTCCGCGACCAGGCCGCGAGCGGCCGGTGGGACGCCGTCGTCGTGGACTGCGCTCCCACCGCCGAGACGCTGCGGCTGCTCGCGCTGCCGCGCGCGCTGCAGTGGTACCTGGAGCGGATTCTGCCCACGCACCGGCGGTTGGCACGCGGACTCGGTCCGTTGCTCGGCGGCGCTGCGCTGCCCGGCGACGGGGTCGTCGAGGCGGTGTCGCGGCTGCACGCCGAGCTGCTCGGCGTACAGGCCCTGCTCGATCATCCCGAGACCACCGTGCGTCTCGTGCTCACCGCCGAAGCGGTGGTGCTTGCCGAGGCGCGGCGGACCGCGACGTCGCTGGCGCTGTTCGGCCACCGACTGGATGCGGTGATCGTCAACCGGCTCATTCCTGGCGGTGGCGACGCCTGGCGGGAGGCGTGGGCCAGCGCCCAGGCCGTGCAGTTGGCCGAGGTGGCGGCGTCCTTTCCCGACGTGCCCGTCCGCCGTGCCGGATACCGCCCGGCCGAGCCGATCGGACTGCCGGCACTGACCGAGATCGGCGCCGATCTCTACCGGGGTGCTGACCCGCTGGCGGCAGCACCGGTGGGCGACCCGTTCGACGTACGGCGCACGCCCGACGACGAGGGCGAGCGGTTCGAGTTGACGATCCCGCTGCCCCACGCCGAGCGGGAGGCCGTGGACCTGTCTCGCAGCGGCGACGAGCTCGTGCTGACCGTCGGCGGTTACCGCCGGCTGCTCGCGTTGCCCAGCGTGCTCTGCCGCTGCCGGGTCGCCGGCGCGGACCTCGCCGACGGGCGGCTGCGCGTGGTGTTCCGTCCCGATCCCGATCTCTGGCCGGTTGGATGACTGAGCACGGGACGCTGGCCGAGGAGGCCCGCAAGCTCGCCGAGGCGTTCTCCGACTGGAGTCATGACCACACCGTCGGGCTCACGGCAGGCGCGGGTACGTCGGAGGACTGCCGGTACTGCCCGCTGTGCCAGCTGATCTCCGTCGCGCGGGGGCAGCGCCCCGAGGTCAGCGCCCGCCTCGTGGAGTCGGGGGCGGCCTTCTTGGAGGCGCTGCGGTCTCTCGTCACGCCGGCCGGTGGCCGCCCAGATGAGGAGCCGCCGCCGACGGTGCAGCACATCCATGTCGGCTGAGCGCGGCCCGGCCGGGCTGGCCATCGGGGTGGACATCGGCGGCAGCAAGGCCGCAGCGGGGGTGGTCGACACCGATGGTCGGGTCCTCGAGCTGGTCCGTCGCCCGACACCGCGCATGGACGCCGAGCTGACCGAGGATGTCATCGCCGAGCTCGTTCGCGACCTGTCCAGCCGGTACGACGTCGATGCGGTCGGTGTCGGTGCGGCCGGTTGGGTGGCCGCGGACCGGGCGACCATCTTGTTCTCTCCGCATCTAGCCTGGCGCGATGAACCGCTCCGGGAGGCGTTGCGGACCCGGCTCGGCATCCCGATCTGGATCGAGAACGACGCCAACGCGGCCGCCTGGGCGGAGTACCGCTTCGGGGCCGCCCGCGGGCACACCGCGATCCTGTGCATCACCCTCGGCACCGGGATCGGCGGAGGGCTGGTCCTCGACGGTGCGCTGTACCGCGGCGCGTTCGGAGTGGCCGGGGAGTGGGGGCACATGCGGGTCGTCCCGGGCGGGCGGCGCTGCGCCTGCGGCAACCGCGGCTGCTGGGAGCAGTACGCCAGCGGCCGGGCGCTGGCCCGCGACGCCCGCGAACTCGCCGACTCATCGCCCTTCGCCGCCCGCCGGCTGATCGAACTCGCCGGGCACGCCGGGGCGCTCGAGGGCACTCATGTGACTGCCGCCGCCCAGGAAGGGGACCCTGCCGCGCTCGAGGTCCTGGCCGAGGCCGGAACCTGGCTGGGCCAGGGGATCGCTGATCTCGCCGCCATCCTGGACCCCGCCGTCGTGGTGGTGGGCGGCGGCGTCTCCGAGGTAGGCGACCTGCTGCTGGGACCGGCCCGCGAGCGGTACTCCGCCGTACTGACCGGACGCGGCTACCGTCCCGAGCTGATGATCAGAGCGGCCGAGCTGGGTGCCGCGGCCGGGTTGGTCGGAGCCGCCGACCTCGCTCGCCAATCACGCAGGTAGTGGGTAGCCCGGCACGAGTTCGCGCACGAGCTGTTCCAGGAACAGCCCGATGTCGGTGACGATGCCGACGGCCTGCGCGCTGCCGCGGTCGGCCAGCTTGGTGACGGTGGCCGGGTTGATGTCGACGCAGACCAGTGGGATGGCCGCCGGCAGGATGTTCCCGGTGGCGATCGAGTGCAGCATCGTCGCGACCATGATCGAGAAGCCGACGCCGGCCAGGCCGGCCCGCATCGCGCGCTGCCCCTCGATGACATCGGTGTAGACGTCCGGCAGCGGGCCGTCGTCGCGAACGGAGCCGACGAGGACGAACGGCTTGCCCGCCGTGACCATCGCGTGCATCACGCCGCCGGTCAGCACCCCCTGCTCGACCGCCGCGGCGATCGAGCCGCAGCCGCGCACAGTGTTGATCGCGCGGATGTGGTGCTCGTGCCCATGCGGCACGCCCGAGCCCTTGGCCAGGTCCACGCCCAGGGACGTACCGAACAGCGCGGACTCGATGTCGTGCGTCGCCAGGGCGTTGCCGGCGAACAGTACGTCGACGTACCCCGCCTCGACGAGCGCCACCATCGCCGGTGCGGCCCCGGTGTGCACGATGGCCGGACCGCCGACCCACAGTATTTTTCGGCCGGCCGCCTTGACCTCCCGCATCTGGGCGGCGATCTGCCTGACCAACAGTGCCTGCGGCTTCTCGCTGGAGACCGCCGACGACATGAAACCGAACGAGTCGCCGGAGTCCACGAGCTCGGGCAGCGTCACCCGGACGCCGGTGGCGCCGCAGACGATCTGGGCGCCGGCCGATACGTCGGAGACCGGGATCGTGCGCACGGTGCCGTCCGCCACGAGCAGCCCGCAGTCCATCTCCGGGTTCTGCACGTCCACCCAGTGCCCGTCGAGGCGCACCTCGGTCGCCAGGTTGGTGGTGGAGTAGAAGTCCGCCGGGAACACGCCGTCGGCTGGGGCAAGGCTCATGCGGGCGTCGCCCGGATCGGCCATGTTCGCGCCGTGGACCTGGATCCGCATCAGGATCCGCTGCAACCGCTCGTCGTCGTCGGCGCTGATCTCCATCCGCACGTAGGACTCGTCGTCGTGCTGCCGCCCGAGGTCGATTCGGGCGATCCGGTAGTCCCCGCCGTACTCGCGGACGTCGTCGAGAATCCGGGCGAGCACCCCGCTGTCCATGACGTGACCAGTGACCTCGACGGTCTCGGTGAGCTGCACTCGAACCTCCTTGTCCGCGGCGCGCTACCTGCCGACGGCAGGGTAGACGACCGCTGGAGGCAGGCTCAGACGACCGCGCCGTCGTCGGGACCCTCGTCGAACGGAGGCCGCTCGCGCATCCGGTAGACCAGCATCCCCACGCCGGTCACGATCCCGAGGACGCCCAAGACGAAGCTGAAGTCGGCGCCGAGGTCGAGCGCGCCGGGAGCGACGAGCAACGTCGCCCCGACCGCGATGAGAGCCAGCGCATAGAGCGTCACGCGCTGCAGCCGGGGGACCGGCGGCGGGGGCGGCGGGAGATAGTGGTCGTCGGGGTTGTCGCTGCGGAGGTCGCCAGCGCGCTCCCGGCGGGTCTGCGGGTCCGCACCCTTGTCCAGCAGCTCCGGTTCGCCGTCGGTGCGCTCCGGTACGGCGGCCGGTTCGTCCTGATCGGTGTCCTCGTGCACCGGCCAAGGAGGCACCGGAGCGTCACTGCCGCGGTCGTAGTCCGCGACGATCTGCGCCCAGATCGTCTGCTCGTCGGGCCGATGCACGTCGTTGGCGTCACTGCGCCCTGGACGGCGCTCCGGCGAGCGTGCCGCCTCGGGTGTGTCGTCGTCGGCATGTTCCCGGACGAGGGAATTGGCGTCGGGGCGGGACGCTCGGTCGACCCAGAGCCGGTCGCTCGGGGGACTGGGCAATG
>Ga0136613_10000178_pt1 | contig 25667 bp, 21 predicted proteins | sample AntDrymUQ2722106_2_FD_106649 | JGI IMG/M metagenome (GOLD analysis project Ga0136613, IMG submission 106649) | Polar desert sand microbial communities from Dry Valleys, Antarctica - metaG UQ272 (21.06) | ecosystem: Environmental > Terrestrial > Soil > Desert | place: Antarctica: Dry Valley... | reverse complement strand
GCAGCAGCTGCAGCGGTGCACCGTCGCGGGCGCGGTCGATGAAGGCACGCAACAGCTGAGGCCCGGCCAGCGGCAGCGCCGCGCCGGCCGCCAGGACGATCCCCAGCACCGCGAGCACGCGGCGACGGGGCCGCGCGAGATCGGCCAGCAGCTGCCAATGCGAGGATCTCAACGCCATGTCGTGCCCTTGGAGGCGCCCGCTAAGCGGCGGGCTGGAGTGCGATGTCGAACGAGGAGGAGCGGTGGACCGCGGTCGCCGTCAGGCGGTGGCGACCGTCAGGCGGTAGCTCGACCCAGCGGGCGCGGAGAAACCCCCGCGCCGAAGGCGAGGGGACCGCAGCGGTGGAGTAGCAACGTGTTCCCCTCCCTTCCAACTCGACAGCGCCGCGGGCAGCGCGGCATGGCTGACCGAAAGGTACGGGCGGTGGCCCTTTCAGGTCAAGCCCTCGGCTAGTCTCCGGCGATGTGACGGCGCCGACCCCAGCTGTAAACCCACCGCAGCTGGCCCAGGAGCTGGGGCTGACCCCGGGCGAGTACCAGCGGATCACCGAGACCTTGGGCCGGGCGCCGTCGACCGCCGAGCTGGGCACCTACTCGGTGATGTGGTCGGAGCACTGCTCGTACAAGTCGTCCAAGATCTATTTGCGGGATCTGCCCAGCGAGGGCGAGGCGATCCTGGTGGGGCCCGGCGAGAACGCCGGCGTGGTCGACGTCGGCGACGGGCTGGCGGTCACCTTCAAGATCGAAAGCCACAACCACCCGAGCTTTGTCGAGCCGTTCCAAGGCGCGGCCACCGGCGTCGGCGGGATCATCCGAGACATCCTCACGATGGGCGCGCGCCCGATCGCCCTGCTGGACCCGCTGCGCTTCGGCGGGATGGCCGAGGGTGACGCCGGGGCCGCGCGCACCCGCCACCTCGTCGACGGGGTGGTGCGCGGCATCGGCCACTACGGCAACTCGATCGGCGTGGCCACCGTCGGCGGTGAGACGGTCTTCGATCCCTGCTACGCCGGCAACCCGCTGGTCAACGTTTTGTGCGTCGGCGTGCTAGCCGCCGATCGCATCCAGCTGGCCCGCGCCGAGCGGCCCGGCGACATCGCGGTGCTCATCGGCCAACGCACCGGCCGCGACGGCATCGGTGGGGCGTCGGTGCTCGCGTCCGCCGAGTTCAGCGAGCACGGCGTGGATGACGCGAAACGTCCGAACGTGCAGGTGGGCGACCCTTTCGCCGGCAAAGGGCTGATCGAAAGCTGCCTGCAGCTGTACGCCGAGGATCTGCTGTCGGGCATCCAGGACATGGGCGCGGCCGGCATCGCCTGCTCCACCGCCGAGATGGCATCCAAAGCCGGGCTGGGCATGCGCGTCGATCTGGACCGCGTGCCACTGCGCGAGGCCACGATGGAGGCCTGGGAGATCCTGTGCTCGGAGTCCCAGGAGCGGATGCTGGCCCTTGTCGCACCCGACCGGCTCTCCGAGGTCCTCGTCGTGTGTCGGCACTGGGGTGTGGACGCCACAGCGATCGGCGAGGTCACCGACGGCGACCGTTTGGTGTTCACCCGTCACGGTGAGGTCGTGCACGACGCGCCCGCGGCGTCGTTGGCCGACGACGGGCCGACCTACCACCGTCGGGTCGCCGACTGGGTCCACCCCGAAGCCGGCGAGGAGGTCGACGGCTGGCCGGCGCCGGAGGACCTGCTCGCGGCGGCGATGGCCGTGCTGTCCTCGCCGAACGTGGCCTCCAGCCGCTGGCTGTGGCAGCAGTACGACTCGATCGTGGGCTCAGGGACGGTGCAGGGCCCGAGTGCCGATGCCGCGGTGCTGCGCCTCCCGTCGGTTGACGGCGGCCTTCCAGGCGTTCGCGGCGTGGCGGTCGCCACCGACGGCAACGGCCGCTGGTGCGTGCTGGAACCTGCTGAGGGTGCGCGGCTGGTCGTGGCCGAGGCGGCTCGCAACGTCGCCTGCACCGGCGCCCGGCCCGTAGCGGCCACGAACTGCCTCAACTTCGGCTCTCCCGAGCGCCCCGAGATCATGGGCCAGTTCCGCGACACCATCGCCGGCATGGCCGAGGCATGCCGTGCGCTCGGCACGCCGGTCACCGGCGGCAACGTCAGCTTCTACAATCAGACCGGCTCCGCGGCGGTGCACCCGACCCCCGTGATCGGGATGCTGGGCATCGTCGACGACGTCACCGCCACCGCGGGGGCGGCCTTCGTCGGGGTCGGCGACGAGGTGTTCCTGGTCGGCGAGGCCACGCGGCCGGGCCTTGGCGGCTCGGAGTACCTGTGGCGGGTGCACGCCAGGGTCGCCGGCCGCCCGCCCGCAGTGGACCTGTCGGCCGAGGCACGCCTGCACCGCTTGCTGGTCGCGGCCGTCGGAGACGGACTGCTGCGCAGCGCCCATGACGTCAGCACCGGCGGCTTGCTGGCGACCATCGTCGAAGCTTGCGTGGGGCGCGGGCTGGGGGTCAGCGTGGAGCCGGAGCCCGACGTCGAGGCCCACCAGTGGCTGTTCAGCGAGTCACCGACCAGGGTGGTGGTCAGCACGCGCGACGCCGAAGGTCTTTGCAGCCGCTGCGTCGAGCACCAGGTCGGCTGTCGGCGGCTGGGCAGCGTGACCGCCGACGGCACGGTGACAGTCGAGGGTGTGCTCACGATGGCGCTGGATCAACTGCGGCTGCTGCACGAACGAACTCTCCCGAACCTGCTGGGAGAACTCGGCCGCTGAATCGCCCAGAATCCAGACCGCGTCATGGCGGGGGCGGCCGCAACTAGGGCCGGCATGGGGTTCCCGCCGGGAGAGTGGATCAGGACTGGCGGCGATCGAGCTCGGCCTGCATGGCGTCGCGCTGCTCACGGGCGGCATCCAGCGCCGCGTCGCTGTCCTCGGCGGCGATGCGCCCCTCTTGCTCCTGCACCCTGGCGATGCCCGCGCGCAGCTCATCGTCGGTGTGCTTGCGGTAATCGGCGGTGTCCGACATCCAGCGTCTCCTTGTCCTCAGGACAGTCGCAGTACCCGTGGCCCGGGGCCCCCTAACGCTCTTCTCCGCCGACGCCGGTGGCGATCTCCCGGCTGCGAGCTGGGCCGCCAGCGTCGCGCGCCAGGGGCGGCGTGGGGCCCCCCCGCTGCTCGCCGAGCGCGCGCACGAAGTCGGCAAGCACCTCCTCGGCGCCGAGGCGCGGCCGCCAGCCGAGCTCGCGGCGTGCCCGCTCGGTGGACAGCAGCGGCGCCGACAAGGCCATGTCGATCCAACCGGGATCGATGGGCAGCAGGCGCAGCCGCCAGCCGATGCCCGTGGCGGCGCGCAGCACCCGTGCGGGCACCGCCACCAGGCGAGCGCCGAGCACGCGGGCGATGTCGGGCGGGTCCAGCGGCGGGTCGGCGGCAAGGTTGAACGCGCCTCGCACCTCGAGGCGAACCGCCAGACGCACCGCCTCGGCGACGTCGCTGGTGTGCAGCAGCTGCAGGCGCAGGCCGGGAACATCCGGAACCACTGGCACGCCAACGCGCCGCAGCAACGGGGTCGGCAGGAACGGCCCGGCGAACAGCCGCCGGATCTCGCTGGCGGCGGCGGCCTGAAAGAGCAGACCCGGTCGCAGGCGCACCACCCGAATGTCGGGATGGCGGGCCTCGAAGGCGTCCATCACGCGCTCGTTGTAGGCCTTCTGGCGCGAGTAGGGGGACGTGGGCACGCCGTCAGTCGGCCACGACTCATCGACCGGCGTGTCCTTCGGGCCGGGCGAGTAGGCGCCGACCGAGGAGAACACGATCACCGCACCCACCTCCGCCTCGGCGACGGCGTCGAGCACCCGGCGGGTCCCCTCGACGTTGGTGTGCCACTGCATCGCCTCGTCGCGAGAGGGTTGCAGCAACCACGCGAGATGCACGACCGCGTCCGCGCCGCGCAGTAGCGGCACGAGGTCGTCGGAGGCGACGTCGGCCTCCTGCCAGGTCACGCCCTGCACGGCCAGATCGGGGCGGCGGCGAGCCAGGCCAACCACCTCCATGCCGTCATCGGCCAGTGCAGTCACCGTCTGCAACCCGACGTTGCCGGTTGCGCCCACCACCACGACCCGCACCTTGGGCTCCTTGTCGCCGTCGTCTGTGGCCAGCGTCTCCACCCGGTTCGCCCGGTAGTCACCGTGCCCGCCGGGAGGCCGAACCGTAGGGTCGGCAGCGATGACCCGAGCCGTAGCACCTCCCGCAGCGTCGCGCTGGCGCGCCCGGCCGGCGCAGTTGCTGCGGCTGCTGCCCGGCTTGTGGCTGTTCGGCACCGGCGAGGCGCTGCTCGTCTCCGCCGGCCTCGGCAACACCCCGTGGACCGTGCTGGCCCAGGGCGTGTCGCTGCACACGCCGCTGTCGATCGGCGCGGCCACACTCGTGATCGGGTTGCTGGTGCTGTGCGGCTGGCTGCCGCTGCATGAGCGTCCCGGGCTGGGAACCGTGTCCAACGTCGTTGTCATCAGCCTGGCGATCGACGTCATGCTGCCGCTGCTGGCGGTGCCTTCGTCGGTTGCGTCTCGTGCTGGTGCGCTGCTGTGCGGGGTGCTGCTGATCGGTGCGGGCAGCGGGCTGTATCTGTCCGCCGAGCTGGGCCCAGGCCCGCGGGACGGCTGGATGACCGGCCTGCACCGCCGCTTCGGCTGGCCGCTGTCGGCCGTGCGGTTGGGGATCGAAGCTGGCGTTGTGGTCGTGGGATGGGCGCTGGGCGGCACGGTCGGAGTCGGCACGGGCGTGTTCGCGCTGCTGGTCGGCCCGGCCGTGGGAACGGGCGTGATGCTGCTGCGCCGCCGCTCTGCCCCGGTGGCGGCCGCCCATCGCGTCTAAGCGGGTGCGGGTTCGGACATAGGTGTCCGGTGGTGCACCCGCTCGACACATGGGCCGAGGTGGCACCGTGAGCGGGTGCGGGTTCGGACATAGGTGTCCGGTGGTGCACCCGCTCAGGCGCTACAGCGGCTGGGCGGCCATGCGCTCGGCCGTGGTCCAGACGTCCTCGCGGCACCCCCCGCCGTATGCCTCGGCGCAGGTCAGCTGATGCGCGGAATTGACCAGGGCCATGTGCGTGAACGCCTGCGGGAAATTGCCGAGCAGCTCACCGGTGTCAGGGTCGTACTCCTCGGCGTACAGGCCGAGGTCGTTGGCGACACCCAGCAGCGCCTCGAACAGCTCGACCGCCTCGGCCTGACGACCCTGCATCGCCAGCACGTCGACCAGCCAGAAGCTGCACATCAGGAACGTAGCCTCCCCGCCGCGCAGCCCGTCGGGGGAATACTCGGGTCGGTAGCGCTTGACGAAGCCGTGCGGAGGGGTGCCGAGGTCGGCCTTGATCGCATCAACCGTCGCCAGCATCCGAGGATCGTTGGGCGACACGAAGCCCACCATCGGCATCATCAGCAGGCTGGCGTCGAGCTCGGTGGAGCCGAAGGACTGCACGAAGCAACCACGGCGGTGATCCACGCCCTCGGTCTCCACCGCGGAGCGGATCTCGTCGCGCACCCGGCACCACCAGTCGACGTCGCCGATCACGTTGTCGTCTTCATCCCGCTGCACCATCCGGATCCCCCGGTCCAGCGCCACCCACAGCATCACCTTGGACATGGTGAAGTGCCGGGGCTGGTCACGGATCTCCCACAGCCCGTGATCCGGCTCGCGCCAGACCCGCGCGGCCTGGTCCACCAGCTGGCGCAGGAAGCGCCACTCGGAGGCGCCGATCTCGGAGAAGGACTCCCGCCACAGGTGGGCGGCGTCGAGGATGTGGCCGAACACGTCCAGTTGGCGCTGGCTGGCTGCGCCGTTGCCGACGTGCACCGGCGTCGAGCCCCGGTATCCGTGCAGGTCCAGGGTGAACTCGGGCAGGTGCCGGGCGCCGTAGACGCCGTACATGATCTGCAGATCCTCGGCGGTGCCGGCGCACGAGCGCATCAGAAAGTCGCGGAAACCGCGCGCGACCTCGGCGTGGCCGGCCAGGCACAGGGCGGCCAGGGCCAGGGTGGAGTCGCGCACCCAGCTGTAGCGGTAGTCCCAGTTGCGCTCTCCACCCACCTCTTCGGGCAGCGAGGTGGTCGGGGCCGCCACGATGGCCCCCGTCGGAGCACAGGTCAGGCCCTTGAGGACCGTCACGGACCGGCGCACCTGTGCGGCGTAGCGGCCGTCGACCGTGGTGGCCGACGACCAGCGCCGCCACCAGTCCAGCGTCTCGTCGAGCCGCTGCTGGATGGTGGCGGCGTCCAACGGTCGCGCGTCCAGCTGATGGGGCACCTGCGCGGCGACCGAGAAGCCGGCTCGCTGCCCCTCGGCCAGCGACAGGGAACCGATCAGCTGGACGCGATCGGCATCGACGTCAAGGCGGACGTCGGACGAGATCACCAGCGCGCTGTCGCTACCCACGGCGGTGAAGGCATCCCCGGCGCGCCGCAGCCACGGGCGCAGCTCGCCGTAGTCGAAGCGCGGCTCGATGCAGACGGCGACCTCGACCGTACCGCTGGTGCACTCGACGACGCGCAGCAGCTGGTTGCGCGGATCCTGCTGGCCGCCGCGGTGCATGGCGAACGCGTCACGGACGCGAACCGTGCCCGTCGGCGTGGTCGCCGTCGTCTCCAACACCAGCGAGTCGTCGAGGTAGCGACGCTGCCAGTCGGTGGCGCCGACCGGAGCCAACGTGAAATGGCCGCCGTGCTCCCAGTCGAGCAGGCGCCCGAACACGCTCGGCGCGTCGAAGCGTCGCAGGCACGCCCAGTCCACCGAGGCTGTGCGGCTGACCAGCGCCGAGGAATGGCAGTCGGCCAGCAGCGCGTAGTCACCGATCGGGGGGTAAGGGCCGGACACTGGAGCGTCACTCATCGAACGCCAGACTAGGGCGCCACCTCAGGCGGCGGCCGCGGCGGCCGCGGTCGCCGGCGCGGGTTCGTCGTGTGCGGGGCGCTGATGATCGCGCGATCGCAGGTATTTGACGGCGCGTGTGGCACTGGCGGCCACCGGCACCGACAGGAAGGCACCGAGCACGCCCAGCAGGACCGTCCCGGCGGCGAGTGCCACCAGCGTGGCCAGCGGATGCAGCTTGGTCGCCTTGCCGAGCACCACCGGCGCCAGCACGTCACCTTCGACCTGCTGCACCACGACGATCACGGCCAACAGGATCAGCGCCTTGGTGGGGCCCACGGTCGCCAGCGCCACCAGCACGGCGATCAGACCGGTGACGACGGCTCCGACGATCGGGAACAGCCCGCCGACGAAGACCACCACGATGAGCGGCAGGGCCACCGGCACGCCGAGCACGACGATGCCGATGCCGATCAACGCCGCGTCCACCACCGCGATCACCAGCTGGCCGCGGACGTAGGCGCCCACGGTCTGCCAGGCGCGCACCCCCACCTCGGCCGCGTCGGCGCGCAGATGTGACGGGAACGAGTCGCGCAGCCACTCGGCCAACCGGGGGCCGTCCTTGAGGTAGAAGAACAACGCGACCACGCCGAACAGCAGGCCGGCCACGCCCTCGGTGACGGCGACGAGCGCACCGAACACGCCGCTGCCGATGTTGGCCCCGCTCTCTTGCAGTTGCTGGCGGGCGCGGTCGAGCAGATCCTCGACGGCGATCGGTTGCAGGCCGAACGGTCCGCTGCTCAGAAATGCCTGAAAGTCCTCATAGCCGTCGGCCAACGACTGGCGCAAGCTGTCGACCTGGGACGCCACGGCCGGCACCAAGGCGGCGAGGCCTCCGCCGATCACCATCAGCGTGGCGATCAGGACCAGGAAGGTGGCGGCCGAGGCTGGGACCCGGCGGGCGGTCAGCCGCCGGACCAGCGGCGCCAGCACCGCGGCGGGAAACAGCGCCAGGATCAGCGGCACGATCACGATGGCCAGGACCGTTGCGGCGCGCGACGCCACGACGGCGATGCCGCACAGACCGAGCAGCGCCCAGGCGTACAGGCCGCCGCGCAGGACGGGCCGGTGCAGCAGAGGGGTCAGGGGAGACGCCGGCACGGACAGGTTGACGACCGGCGGAGCGGGTGGGGGCTGAGTTCGTGAAGTGAACATGCGCGCAGCGTTCCACGCCACGCTAGGCCGCTCTCGCAACCCGGGTCAGTCGGGCAGCCGGGTCAGTCGGGCAGCCGGGTCAGTCGGGCAGCCGGGTCAGTCGGGCAGCCGGGTCAGTAAGCCAGCGTCGGCTCGTAGTCCGGCGCGCGGCGGATGCCGGTCGCGGATTCGAAGCCGCTGGCCAGGCGGATCAGCGTCGGCTCGGCGAAGGCCCCACCCATGAAGGTGATGCCGACCGGCAGGCCGAAGGCGAAGCCCGCCGGCATTGAGATAAGTGGGTAGCCGGCCACGGCCGCCACCGATGAGCTGCCGCCGAGGAAGTGGTCGCCGTTGACCAGGTCGGTGGGCCACGCCGGCGACCCGGTCGGCGCCACGATCGCGTCCAGGTTGTGCTCGCCCAGCACCTTGTCCAGACCCTCCTCCCGCGCCAGCCGGCGGCCCGTGCGCAGGGCCTGCCGGTAGGCGGGATCGGTCAGCGGGCCTTTGGCCTGTGCCAGCTCGAAGATCTCCTGGCCGAACCAGCGCAGCTCGCGATCGGCGTTGGCCTCGTTGAACCGGATCAGGTCCCCCAACGTCCGGGGTGATCCCGCGCTACGGGTCGCCAGGTAGCGGCGGATGTCGGTCTTGAACTCGTACAGCAGCACCTCGAACTCGGCGCCGCTGGCATCAAGCTCGGCCGCCGAGTCCAGGTTGGCCGGATCGACGACGGTGGCGCCGGCCCGCCGGATCGCGGTGACCGCAGCTTCGAAGATCTCGTCGGTCTCCGGGCTGAACCCCGTGAGGTTGCGGGCGACGCCGATGCGCGCGCCGTGCAACCCGTCGGGATCCAGGAACTGGGTGTAGTCGCGGTGGCGATGGCCACGGCTGGCCCGTGTGGCCGGGTCGCGCGGGTCGACGCCGGTCAACGCGCCGAGCATCACCGCGGCGTCGGCCACCGTGCGGCACATCGGACCCACCGTGTCCTGGGAGTGCGAGATCGGGATGACGCCGGCGCGGCTGGTGAGCCCAACCGTCGGCTTGATCCCGACGATGCCGGTGGCGCTGGCGGGGCACACGATCGAGCCATCGGTCTCCGTGCCGAGCGACGCCGCCGCGAGGTTGGCCGACACCGCCGTGCCCGATCCGGAGCTGGAACCACACGGGTTGCGGTCCAGGACGTAGGGATTTCGTGTCTGCCCGGCGACGCCGGACCAGCCGCTGGACGACTGGGTGCTGCGGAAGTTGGCCCACTCGCTGAGGTTGCTCTTGCCCAGGATGATCGCCCCGGCACGGCGCAGCCGTCTGGCGACGGTGGCGTCGCGCAGGGGCTTCGAGTCGACCAGCGCCAGCGAGCCCGCGGTGCTGTGCATCCGGTCGAAGGTGTCGATGTTGTCCTTGAGGACGATGGGGATGCCGTGCAGCGGTCCTCGGGCCTTGCCGGCCCTGCGTTCGGCGTCGCGTTGCTCGGCGATCTCCAGTGCGCGGGGGTTGATCGTCAGGATGGAGTTCAGCTGCGGACCGAGCCGGTCGAGCTGGCGGATGCGCTGCAGGTACGCGCTGGTCAAGCGACGCGCAGTCAGCTGTCCGGACTGCATCTGTGCCTGCAGCTCGGCGATCGTCGCCTCCTCGAGGCCCTGGTGGGGACCGCCCCCAGTTCGATCCGCTGCCTCAGCCACGCCGACCTTGCCCGCCCATGCGGCGCCGGCTGCGGCCATCGCGCCCTTGGCGAGAAAGGACCGCCTCGACGGATCCAGGGGGTGCTCTGCGTCCATGGCAGTCTCCAGGCATAGGGGCGTTTCAGGTGGTGCGCATCATCGGCCAAGAGCCCGGCGACCACAACGGCCGGGTCGCGAAGAGCCGGTATCACAGCGACCCTCGGCTACACTGACCGCAATCTTCCCCCTTTCTGGCAGGGTGCGACCGCATGGCCGAACAACTCCCATCGGGGGCTCGCGACGAGTGCGGCGTGTTCGCCGTCTACGCCCGTGGTGAGACCGTCGCCAAGCTGTGCTTCTACGGGCTGTACGCCCTGCAGCACCGCGGTCAGGAATCGGCGGGCATCGCGGTGTCCGACGGCGCCAACATCCTGGTCGGCAAGGAGATGGGCCTGGTCAGCCAGGTGTTCACAGAGGCGCGGCTGGCGGGCATGGACGGCCACCTCGGCATCGGTCACGTGCGCTACTCGACGACCGGCGCCTCCACCTGGGATAACGCCCAGCCTGCCTTCAAAGTCACCCCGTCAGGGGCTGGGCTGGCGCTGGCGCACAACGGCAACCTGGTGAACACCGCAGACATCGCGCGACTGATCGGTCCAGCCGCCGACAAGTGCACCACCGACTCTGAGGTGCTCGCTGAGTTGCTGGCGAGCAATATCGACGTGTCTTTGGACGAAGCGCTGGTCCGCACCTGCCGGGCCGTGCGCGGGGCCTTCTCGTTCGTCGTCATGGACGAGTCCACGATCTACGCCGCCCGCGACGCGCACGGCGTTCGGCCGCTGGTGGTCGGGCGGTTGCCCCGCGGCGGCTTTGTGATCGCGTCGGAGACGGCGGCGCTGGACATCGTCGGCGCGCACCTGGTCCGCGACGTCGAGCCTGGCGAGATCGTCGCCGTCGACGAACGGGGCCTTCGCAGCCGCCGCTTCGCCGAGCCGACGCCCTCGCTGTGCCTGTTCGAGTACGTCTACGTCGCCAGGCCAGACCATCGCTTCACCGAGACCACCGTCTACGCCGCGCGCCGGCGGATGGGCGCAATGCTGGCGGGTGAGGCACCGGTCGACGCCGACCTCGTCATCCCGGTCCCGGAGTGCGGAACGGCGGCGGCCAGCGGGTACGCCGAGGCCAGCGGCATCCCCTACGCCGAGGGTCTGGTCAAGAACCGCTACGTCGGCCGCACCTTCATCCAGCCGTCGCCCTCGCTGCGAGAGTTGGGCATCCGCCTGAAGCTCAACCCGCTACGCGACGTGATCGCGGGGCAGCGGCTGGTGGTGGTCGACGACTCGATCGTGCGCGGCAACACGTCACGGCAGCTGGTGGCCATGCTGCGCGAGGCCGGCGCGGCGCAGGTGCACCTGCGCATCACCTCGCCGCCGGTGCGCAACCCCTGCTTCTACGGCATCGACATGGCCACCCGCGCCGAGCTGATCGGCTCGGACCTGACCATCGACGAGATTCGGGACTTCGTGGGCGCTGAATCGCTGGCCTACCTGTCGCTGGACGCCCTGATCGCCACCACCAGGCGTCCGGCAGACAGCCTGTGCCGGGCGTGCTTCGACGGGCACTACCCGATCCCGGTGCCCGGCGAGCAGGCGGAGTCCGGCAAGGACGTCCTCGCCGAGCCGCGGCGATGACCGACGACGGGGCCACCACCGAGGGCGGCGCGATGACCTACGCCGCGGCCGGGGTCGACCGAGAGGCGGCGGCGGAGGCGGTCCGGCGCATCGCTGGCCACGCCCAGCGCACCGCCCGCGAGGAGGTGCTGGACAGCGTGGGCGGCTTCGCCGGGCTGTTCGCCATGCCGTCCGGACGGCGCCTGCGACAGCCCGTGCTGGTCAGCGCCACCGACGGTGTCGGGACCAAGCTCGAGTTGGCGCGTCAACTCGACCGCCACGACACCATCGGGTTGGACCTGGTCGCCATGGTGGTCGACGACCTCGTCGTCGTTGGCGCCGAGCCGCTGTTCTTCCTTGACTACCTCGCGGTCGGCCGCCTGGATCCCCACCACGTCGAGCAGATCGTGTCCGGCATCGCCGACGGCTGCCAGCAGGCGGGGTGCGCCCTGCTCGGCGGGGAGACGGCCGAGCATCCCGGCGTGCTGCCGGCCGACGGCTACGACCTCGCCGGCTTCGGCGTCGGCATCGTCGAGCGCGACCGGATCCTGGGACCCCGCCGGGTCCAGGCCGGCGACGCGGTCGTGGCGATGGCCTCCACCGGCCTGCACAGCAACGGCTATTCGCTGGCGCGGCGGATCGTGGCCGGCATGGACCTCAACGACGACCACGGGCTGCGCGTGCAGTCCCTGGGAGAGGCGCTGCTGCGCCCGACGCGCATCTACGCCGTCGACTGCATTGCACTGACCACGCGCACCGAGGTCCATGCCTTCTGCCACGTCACCGGCGGCGGTATCCCCGGCAACCTTCCCCGCGTGCTGCCCTCGGGCCTCGGCGCGGTGATCGACACGACGACGTTCACCCCACCGATGGTCTTTTCCGTCCTGCAGCGCCAGGGCAGGGTCTCCGGCGCCGAGATGTGGCGCACCTTCAACATGGGCGCCGGGATGCTCGCGATCGTCGCCGACGGCCGCGAAACGGTCGAGCAGCTGCGCTCACTGGACGTGGACGCCTGGGCCTGTGGCGCCGTGGACACCTCGGGATCGGTCCGCCTCATCGGTCTGCCCTGACGCTAGGGCAACCAGAAGCGGCGCAGGCGCCCCACCGACCCCAGACGCTGCTCGGCGACCAGCTCCGCGGCGGCGGCGGTGGTGATGCCACGTCGCTCGGCGAGGGTGAACACTTGGAGCAGCCGAGGGCTGATCCGCTCGGCGCGAGCCCGCACGCGCTGGGGGGAGTGGCCGTCGCGGTGCAGCTCGTCGGCCACCTGGATCAGGCCGCCCGCGTTGATGACGTAGTCCGGCGCGTACAGGATTCCCGCGTCCGCCAGCGCGTCTGCGTGGCGAGCCTCCAGCAGTTGGTTGTTGGCGGCTCCGGCGACGACCTGGCACTGCAGCTCGGGCAGTGTTGCGTCGTTGATCCCGCCGCCAAGGGCGTTGGGGCTGAACACGTCGGCGTCGACCGCGTGGACCTTGTCGTTGGGCACCACCTCGGCGTCCAGGTGCTCGGCGCACCAGGCGGTGGCGTCGTCGTCGACGTCGGCCACGGTCAGCCGGGCGCCGTCGTCGTGCAGGTGCACGGCCAGCTTGCGGCCGACCTTGCCGACGCCCTGGATCGCGATGTGGCGGTCGCCGAGGTCGCCGTTACCCCATACGTGCTCGGCGCAGCCCTTGATCCCGATGTAGGTCCCGTAGGCCGTCGGCACGCTGGAATCACCCGAGCCCCCCTCGACGACGTCCGCCCCTGTCGCCCAACGGGTCTCACGGCGCACCACTGCCAGGTCGGAAGGGTAGGTCCCGACATCGCAGGCGGTGACGTAGCGCCCACCGAGGCTCGCCACCATCCGGCCGTAGGCGCGCAGTAAGCCCTCGGTCTTGTCCGTGGCGGGGTCGCCGATGATGACCGCCTTGCCACCGCCGAGGTCAAGACCCGCGCACGCCGCCTTGTAGGTCATCGCCTTGGCCAATCGCAGCACGTCGACCAGCGCGTCGTCCTCGCCGGCGTAGGGGTAGAAGCGCGTACCCCCCAATGCGGGGCCAAGGGTCGTGGAATGCACGGCGATGATGCAGCGCAAGCCGCTGTCTGGATCGGCGCCATAGACGACCTGCTCGTGGCCGTCCAGCAGGCTGAAGGGTCCCTCCATGGCAGCGGCTCCTTTGCGTGCCGGGCGGCAGGCCGGGGCGCGGGGTTTGGCGAATGTGGCCGCGCCGCACCGCCTCGGCATCCTAGCGGCTCGTCAGAATCACCGCCTGTAACTGACCATGCAGAGGGTAGTGAAATGAGGCTACGGAAAAGATCCCCCGGCTGTGGGCTTTCATCTCCCCCGGTTAGTGTCTACCTTAGGAGAGAAGCAGCCCCTATGACCGCTTCAGGGCGAGGCGGAGGGCGCGAACGGGAGGACGCACCATATGAGCGCGACCGCAACGGCCAGGGGAAGCGACAAGGGCGACGAGCTGTTGACACCGTCGGAGGTGGCCAAGCTGTTCCGGGTCGACCCCAAGACGGTCACCCGCTGGGCCAAGTCGGGCAAGCTGTCATCGATTCGTACGCTGGGGGGTCACCGCCGCTATCGGGCCGCAGAGGTACGGATGCTGCTGGAGGGCCAGCGCCAGACCGGGGCCGAGTAGCGCGGACCGGGCTGCGCGCAGTCAGGGGCCAGCTTCTGGCGGAGGTCGGGACAAGTCGGGTCAGCCCAGGTCGATGCGCTCGTAGCGCGCTCGAACCCCGCCCCACAGTCCGTAGGCGAACAGTCCCAAGGCCACCAGAGTCAACAGCGCCGGTCCGTAGGGAGCTCTGGCCAGCTGGTTGAGCGAGCCGTCCAAGCCCACCGCGCGGTTGGGTGCCTGCTCCAGCGCGGCGCGGACGAGGAAGCCACCGGTTAGGGAGAAGACCACGCAGCGCGCCACCAGTCCGGCGACGGCCACGACGGTCACCGCCCGCCGAGCCGACGCGCTCAACGCCCCGAGCCGCAGCTCGTGGCGCCATTCCCCGGTGAAGACTTCCTTGGCGTGGTACAGCCCGTAGCCGATGATGCCCAGACCGATCGCCACGACCAGCACCACCCCGAACGGCAGGTTGAGCAGCCGCGCCGTGGCGCTCTCCTCGGGCTTACCGCCACCGCTGGAGCTTGTCAGCAGCTGCTGCACCGTCGTCGCACACAGGGCCGAGTAGAGCAGTCCGCGCCCCGCGCCGGCGATGCGCTCGCCCCACGTGTCGGCGCGGACCATCTGCAGCAGCCGCCACACCGCGTAGCCCGCGAAGCCAAGGGCCAAGACAACCAGCAGAACCCGGCCGTACGGCTGTCGGGCCACGGCGTCCAGCGCACCCTGGCTGTCGGCCGTCTCACCGCCGTCGCCCACCGCGATCTGCAGCGCCAGCAGTGCCAACACTGCGTAGAGCAGGCCACGTGCCGCCAGACCGAGGCGAGCCACCCGTTCTTCCATGTCGCGTCGCATGGTCGCAGTGTGGTCGATCACGAGCCGAACGCGCCAGTGCGGGTGCAGGACGCCGGGCGCCAACAGGCGCTGCACCACCGCCGCCCACCCGGCCTCCTGGCAGGGGCAACCCGGCCGCACCGCGCGACGAATCAGCTGCAGCGCGCGTAGTAGCCGCCAACGGTGGGAAGCGGTGACCACGACTCTTCTGTAGAGAGGACACTGGCATGCCGACCGACAAGGACCTTCCAGGGACCTTGCAGCGCTCGCCCAAGAAGGCACAGCGGACCTACGCCAAGACCCTGGAATCGGCCGAGGAGGAGTACGGCGAAGGCGAGCGGGCCAGCCGCACCGCCTACTCGTCGTTGAAGCACTCCTATGAGAAAGTCGGTGACCACTGGGAGCCCAAGGACGAGAAGGGTCCTTCCGACGAGCGGGCCAAGAACCCCAGGGCGCGAGAGAACAAGGGCCGTACCGCTGGAGGCGTCGACGTCGAGGGTCACAGCAAGGCCGAGCTGTACGAGCGGGCCGCCAAGCTCGGCGTGAAGGGCCGCTCCAAGATGTCCAAGACCGAGCTCGGCCAAGCCATCGCGCGGAAGCAGGACTAGCCGGCGTGTTGCCGCCGCCCCAGACGGAAAGCCAGGTCGCGGCCCTCATGGAGTGGCTGTGCAACACGTGCCTGGAGCGTCTGGGCGTCACCGGGGCGGGCGTGATGCTCATTGGGCATGGCGAGCATCAGGGCAGCGTGTGCGGCACCGATGACGCCATCCGCGTGATCGAAGAGGCCCAGAGCACGACGGGGACGGGGCCGTGCGTTGAGGCGTGGCGGGACGGCGAGCCGGTGCTGATCCCCGACCTGGAGGCCGAGACCCCCGGCCGGTGGCCCGAGGTCAGCAACCGCGCGCTGGCGGCGGGTGTGCGGGCCATGTTCGCCCTGCCGCTGCGCGCCGACGACGAGACGATCGGCGCCCTTGACCTGTACCGCGACCAACCCGGGGCCCTGAGTGACGACGAGTTGTCGGACGCCCAGCGGCTCGCCGAGGTCGCAGCGTGGACCGTGCTCGCCACCCAGGTCAGTGCTGAACAGGATGGCCTGCACGAGCAAGTGGCCGACGTGCCCCCGCATCGGGCCGCCATCGAGCAGGCCAAGGGCATGGCCGCAGCGCAGCTCGGAATTAGCATCCCGGCCGCGCTCACCCGGCTGCGCGCTGCCGCGGTTGAGCGTGGCCAGTCGCTGGCGCAGGTCTGCGATGACCTGCTGACCGGGCGTCTGCAACTCTCCTAGAGTCCTGCTTGTCCGTTTAATACGTTTCGTACCAGGCTTCGACGGGGTAGACCGCTGCTCCAGCAGCCACGATCATCGCTACGCCGAACCGTGGTCGTGCTGCTGCTGGCGGCGCTGCCCGCGGCCGGGATGTTGCCGGCGGTGGCGTATGAGGCGCCGGATCGCTGCGCGAAGGTAACGGCGTCGGACAGCCTCGGTATCTGGCACCGGCGCACCCTTGACCACCGCGGCGACGTCGACTGGTTGCGGTTCGACGTGGCGCAGCCGACCTGGGCCCTGATCACGCTCGGCGACCTGCCGGCCGACTACCGGCTTGGCGTGTACAGCGCCGATTGCCGCACTCGGCTGGCCGTCTCCAACACCGCGGGCCGTCGCTACGAACAGGTCTACCGGCGTGTGCCGGCCGGGCGGCTCAAGGTCAAGGTTAGCGGGGTCGGCGGCGCGCACAGCGACGCCCGCTATGCCGTCGGCGTGACCGCGCTGACGCCAGGACTCCACCTGCGATCGGTCCGTGGCAGCACCAGCGGTGGACGGCTGCACGCAACCGGCGAGGTCCTCAACAACACCGCACAGGCATGGACGTCGCTGCGGGCGACGCTGGAACTGCGGTCGCGGGATGGACAGATCCGCCGCGTCGTGCGCGCACTGCCGCTAGGCAGCGTGGGAGCGCGGCATACGGCTCCCATCGTCGTGGACGAGGCGGTGCCCTCGTCAGTGCGCGGGTTTCGTCTGACTCGTCTGCGCGCCGAGCGATCCGGTCGCGGTACCCGTCCGCTGCCGGTCGTCGACACGGGCGTCCGACTGCGACCGTCCGGCGAGCGCGCGGTCAGCACGACCTTCCGGAACCCGACTGGCAACACGCTGGCGGTCACCAGGGCGGCCGCGACGATGTACGGCCCCCGAGGCCAGGTGCTCGACGCCGAGTGGTCACATGCCGGGGCTCTGGGCCTGGACGCTGGCGAGTCGAGGTCAGTGCGGCTGGGGCTGCGAGCCGCGCCGGCCGTGGATCACGTGGCGGTCAAGGCCGAGGGTGAGCGCAGCGCCGTGATCGCCCACCGCGGCCATTCGGTGGGGTCGCCGGAAAACACCCTGGCGGCTATCCGCCGAGCCGTCACCGCCAACGCGCCGTGGATCGAGATCGACGTGCAGGTCGCCAAGGACGGCACGCCGGTGCTGTTGCACGACCTGTCGCTGGAGCGCACCACCGATGTCGCCACCGTCTATCCGGACCGTGCTCGCGACGACGGTTTGGCCTTCCCCGTCGCCGACTTTAGTGTGGCCGAGCTGGCCGAGCTGGATGCCGGCGCCTGGTTCGCCAAGCGCTTCGCCGGCGAACGGCTGCCGACGCTTGCGGGGGCGCTGCGCACAGCCGGCCGGCGCACGGGGCTCATGCTGGAGCTCAAGCGCCCCTCCGCCAACGATGGCTTGGAGGACGCGGTCGCCCGTGTCTTGGAGGCGACGCCGCCGTGGTCCGATCCGCGCGTGCGCGCTCGACGGGTGCTGATGTTGTCGTTCGATCCGGACGCGCTGCGCAGCTATCACGCCCGCGACCAGGCGCCGGGACTGGGGCTGATCTACCGCAAGAGCGAGGCACCCTCCACCTTCGCCCGCCTGGACGCCGACGTCGAGGCCGCCGGGCTGCGAGCGATCGTGATCCATGCCTCGGACGCCCTCGAGCGACCCGGCCTGATCGCGGGAGCGCACCGTCGCGGCCTGCGGGTGCACGTCTTCACCGTCGACGACGGCGCCACCATGACGGCCGTGCTCGACGCGGGGATCGACGGTGTCACCAGCAACCGACCCGACCTTGCCCGCGACGTGCAGCGCCGCTGGCACGTTCGCAGGTAGCAAGCGAGGACAGGTGCTGCGCCACTCACACCCCCATGACCAGGCCCTCGATACTGTGCTTCTGGCTGATGGGCGCCAGCTGTTCCACCACGCTGCAGCGCAGGTGACGCCGCACCGCTGCGGGTAGCTGCCGGTGGTAGTCGCGGGTGAGGCTCAGCATGTGGGCGTCGCTGGTGTCGACCTCGGGCGCCACGACGCCCAGGACCATCACCGGGCGCATGCGGTCGGAGACGTTGACGGTACCCCGATGGATGGCCAGGCCGGTGCGGACCGACATGTCGCCCAGTCGCGGGCACTTGCGCTGGCGGAGTGCCTCGTAGCGCGGCCACCGCGTGCGGGGCGGGAACATGCCGTGCCGGAAGTCGTCGAAGTCGTCGAACTGGGTGCCGGGGGCGATCTCGAACGGGCCCATCGCAGGGGTCACGTCCACGGTGGTGAGGTTGAAGGCCAGGGACGACAGCCGGCCGCTGGTCTTGGTTTCCGGAGGGAGCGGGAAGTCGCGGTGCCATGGTTGGTGCACCGCCCCTGGCAGCGGCACGTCGAAGGCCACCTCGACGATCTGGTAGTCGCCGCCCAGCATGTGCCCACTGAGGCCGGTGACCAGCGGGTGGGTGGCGAGGTCAACGAACCCCCGCAACCGTTGCGGATGCGCCGCGAAGTAGTAGCGGTTGGGACCGCGGCTGACGGTCCCGCCGTCGTGGCTGCGAGCCTCGTCGAACAGCAGCGCAACGTCCTCGGCCAGCTGCTGGCCCCACGCGCGTGCGAACGCGCTGGGCAGCCCGGCGATGCCGTCGCGATGGATCGTGTCGCTGAGGGCGGCGAGCTCCGGCGGGGACACCGGGCTGTGGTCGACCGTGGTCACGGGTCGCTCCTGGCTCGACGGGGTGGCTGAGTGTAATCGGCCGGCGTGGGGGCCGGCCCTGGCTGCCTCCCCAGGCACCTGGTGCGCCAACCCCAAGGGCGTCGGGCAGCACCTCCCAGGACCGCAGATAGTGCGAGACCGCGTGGCCGATACGGGCGCTCCAGTGGCGCGATCCGGGTCGCCGAGCGACTTGGGCGCCTTTAGGAGGCGTGGTAGGTCTGCTCGTGCCGCGCCAGCCAGAAGTCCCAGACCCAGTGGTCGCGCAGCGCCAGCAATAGAGGAGTCGCTCAGCGCTGCGAGGCGCCGGAGTCGGTCTCGGCGGCAACGTCGGCTGCAATTTGGATGTCGAGGTCGGATCCGCGCGCTTCGCCCGGGTCGGATCCGGGCGCTTCGCCCAGGTCGGATCCGGACTCGTCGTCGGGCTCGGTCAGCGCAAAGTCGGCGGCCTGGCCCACGGTCATCGTCCGCCCACTGGCCCACTCGGCGTCGAGGACCGCGGCGGGCATGGACGCTCGGGCGGCGGCCACGTAGCGGTCGTAGGCCTCCTGCTCGGGAGGCGGCCGCACCGCCCCGATGGCCGACCGCAACCCCTCGGCAGCGCCGAACAGTCGTGCGGCTCTGCGGTGGTAACCGAGACCGGACAGGGCGGACGCCAGCGCCTCGAGGCAGTCGGCCAGGTCCCAGGTGTTGGCCAGCGCGTGGAAGCGGTTGGTGGCGTCGCGCAGCAGGACGGCGGCGCGCTGCATGTCCCGCTCGTCCAGCGCGACAGCGCCCTGGTTCATCATCAGCCGCGCGATGCCCTCCTCGTCACCGACGCCGCGCAGCACCGTCAGGGCGCGGTCGAGGTAGTCCCACGCCTGCGAAAAGTCGCGGCGCTGCTGAGCGAGCACGCCGAGGTTGTTGAGCAGGTCGGCGATCGCGGGACGATCGTCGCCCCGCTCGCGGATGGCAAGGGATCGCTCGAAGTAGCGTCGCGCGCCCTCCTCGTCGCCCTGGTCGTAGCGCTGCAGCCCGATGTGTTTGAGCGCGGCCGCCACGCCAGCCTCGTTGCCCAGCTCTTCCTCCACGTCCAGCGCCTCGCGCGCCAGCGCCTCGGCGAACGCCCAGTCGCCGCGGGCCCGGCTGAGCGTCGCCGAGCCGTTGAGCAGCGCGGCCCGCAGGGGGGTGCGCTGCCCAACCGAAAGTGACAGGGCACGGTCCAGCCACCGCCTGCCCTCGCTGAAGTGGGCCCGCACGACCCAGAAGTCGGCCAGCGCCTGGCACATCCGCAGCTCGCACTCGACGTCCACCCCCTGGTCGGCCCACTGCAGGGCGGCGCGCAGGTTGGCGTGCTCGCTTTCGAGCCGGTCCAGCCAGTCGGTCTCCTGCGGACCCCTGCGCTCGGCGTTCGCCTCCTCGGCCAAATCCAGGAAATAGTTGACGTGCGCCCGCGCGGTGGCCTCGTGCTCACCACTGACGGCCAGGCGCTCCAGCGCGTACTCGCGGATGGTCTCCAGCATCGCGAAGCGCGGCTCCCCGTCACCGGGCATCGAGCGGATGAGGCTCTTGCCGAGCAGGGAGTCCAGGCCGTCGAGCACGTCGAAGCCGAGTGGTCCGGCGGCGTTGCCGACCTTTTCGGCGGCGTCGATCACCCAACCACCGGCGAACACCGCCAGGCGGCGGAACAGCGCCTGCTCATCGGCGTCGAGCAGCTCGTGCCCCCACTCGATGGTGGCGCGCAGCGTCCGCTGCCGCTCGGGCAGGTCGCGCGCGCCGCCCGTCAGCAGCGCCAGGCGGTTGGTCAGCCGGGACAGCAGCGCCTCCGGGGACATCAGGCGGGTGCGCGCGGCGGCCAGCTCGATGGCCAGCGGCAGCCCTTCCAGACGACGGCAGATGGCTGCCACCGTGGGGGCATTGGCCGGGGTCACCGAGAACGTCGGGTTGGTGGCCTGCGCCCGCTCGATGAACAGGCGCACGGCAGCGCTGCGTTCGATGTCATCGGGTGTGGCGGCGCCGGTGGCGGGCGGCAAGGCCAGCGGCGGCACGCCCAGCTCGTACTCGCCGCGCACGCGCAGCACCATCCGGCTGGTGACCAGCACCTTGACGTGCGGGGCGGCCGATAGCAGGTCGGCGACCAGCGGCCCGGCCGTGGCCACCAACTCGAAGCCGTCGAGCACCAGCAGCGTGCGCTGGTCGCGCAGGTAGCCCTTGAGGCTTTCGAAGGGCGTCACGCCCGCGCTCTCGCGCACCCCCAGCGAGTGCGCGATCGTCGGGGCAACCAGGGCGGCGTCGCGGATGGCAGCGAAGGAGATGAGCACCGCACCGTCGGCGAACTTGTCCTCCAGCTCGGCAGCGACCTGCACGGCCAGCCGCGTCTTGCCGATGCCGCCCGGCCCGGTCAGCGTGACCATCCGGATGTCCTCGCGGTACAGCAGCTCGATGACGGCTGCCACCTCGCTGTGGCGGCCGACAAGCGGCGTGGCGTTGGTCGGCAGGGCGTTGAGCGTGCGCAACGGCCCGAAGTCCGAGGGCAGGGCGGGGTGGACGAGCTGCAGCAGGTGCTCGGGGCGGGGAAGGTCCTTCAGACGGTGGCTGCCGAGATCGCGCAGGCCGACGCCGGCGGGCAGCGCATCGCGGGCCAGCTCGGCGGTGCCCAGCGACAGCACCACCTGCCCCCCGTGCGCCACGGGTAGGATCTGGCCGATGCGGGTGACGGCCTGACCGACGTAGTCGTCCTCGCGGACCTCGGCCAGCCCGGTGTGCAGCGCCATCCGGACACGGATCGGTTCGGCGTCGCCCCAGTCCTCCGACGCCAACCCGAGCTGGACGTCCACGGCGGCGGCCACTGCCGCCGGCACGCTGTCGAAGGCGCAGCAGAAGGCGTCACCGACGGTCCGAAAGACGGCACCCCGATGCTGCGCCACGATGGTGCGCATCACCTCGTCGTGGCGCTGCAGCGCGGCCGCCATTGCCCTCGGTCGTTCCTCCCACCGACGGGTGCTGCCTTCGATGTCGGTGAACAGGAACGTGACGGTGCCAGCCGGTAGCTCCGCCAACCGTCGCCTCTCCGGTTCGTGCCTCGACCCGGCCCGCATGCCGGCCGATGAGCTCGTTCAGCCTACGACGCCGGGCGCGCCGCGGCTCACGCGGTCTGTGCGCCGTCCTCGTCCGCGGCGGACAGGCTCAGCAGGCGGTAGCTGGGAGCGTCCGAGGGTCGCCCGGAGCAGCTGAGCAACCGCGGCTCGCCGGAGCGGACCGCCTGGACGACGGCCGTGAAGCGCCGATCCTGTCGCGTCTCGAAGCGGACGCGGGCGGTGTCGGCCTCCACCTCCTCCCAGCCGACCAGCACCAGGTCGTCCAGGCGCAGCAAGCCGGTGTCCCGACGCACGAACGCGTCGGCGGCCTGAACTAGGAACGGGTGGCAGGAGCGGCCTCGGAAGTGATCCAGGTCGAGCAGGCCCCGCCGATAGTCCTCGACGATCCGGGGTCCCGAGGCCGGCGCCACGCGGCCGTAGTACACCCCATGGGGCAGGCAGATGAGGTTGCCGGCGAAGCGATCGCCGCCGAAGTGCGACGACTCCCACATGAGCTTGGGATGGGTTTGGGCGAGCGCCCGGGCCAGGGGGCGGCCGAACTCCGCGCAGCACGGATCGTGCCGCCCGTTGGTGCACACCAGCAGCAGCGGCTGGTCGACCGGCGTGCCGCCGACGCTGCGGTGTCTGGCCAAGGGGGCGAAGTCGACGTCGAGCAGGTCGTCGGCGTCCGCCACGGACAGCTGTTCGACCCAGCAGGCGTCCGTGGTGGTCGACGCGACGAAGCAGGTGCGCCGCTCGGGGGCGTAGCGGCCGTAGCGGCGGATCAGCAGCAGCCGTGCGCCGACCTCGCGTGCCCGCCGCCGCAGCCGGGTCGCGACCTCCCCGGGCATGTTGCTGTCGAAGGGCGCGTCGCGGCCCCACGGCCCGGGTTGCTCGACGAGGATCCAGCGCCGCACCGTCGAGGCGGTGCCAAGCAGCGGCTCCGAAAGGGCTTGCGAGTCTCGCGCGCAGCTGAAGCGGTCGGTCACTGCGCGACCATCAACAGCCCCTCACGTACCAGCCGGCGGACGAGCACGGTGCGGCTGGCCTCGTCCAGCAGGCCGGCGAGGTCGTTGACCGCAAAGTCGCGATGCTCCGTGACGAAGGTCATGGCCGGCTCCAACGAGGCCGGCATGCGCAGTCGCCGGTCGCCGAGCTGGGCGGTAAGCCGACCGTTGGTCGACGTCAGGTGGCAGGTGGTGCCGGGGCGGCGGAGCAGCTTGGTCGTGTCGTCGATCTGTTCGGCGGCGAGCAGCTGGCGCAGCTGGCCGGACAGCTGCGGAGGGCGCGAGGACCAGAAGCGATCGGCGGCCGCAGTCGCCACGGCCTCGGCGTCGCGCGCGCTTATGCGGTGGGCGAGGTCGTCCAGCTTGGCCGCCACCGCGGGCGTCAGAGCCTGGCTGCCGTGCGCGTAGCCGGCGGGCAGCACCTCGTCGAGCTCGGCCTCGTCGATGACCTCCGTCACGACCCGGCGCAGCACCTCGGCCCAGGTGGTGCTGCGAATCCCGATCGTGATGTGCACCGACGCGGCGTCGACGGTGCGGGCGGCATGCGGGGCGCCGCGTGGCATGTACAGCGCCTCGCCGGCTTGCAGCTGCAGGTCCAGCGAGGGCGTAGCCGGCGGGTGCTGCTCGTCGATGCCTGGCTCGTAGGCCACCCACTGCTTGCGGCCGTAGGTCTGCAGCGCGAAGACGTCGTGGCCGTCATGGTGGACGCGCAGCCCCGACGCGACGGGCGGGGTGATGTAGGCATTGGCCTGCACCGGTTGGGTCAGGGCCGCTTCCAGGTCACGGCAGAAGGCGGTCAACGGCGCCCAGTAGCGATGCAAGCCCTGTAGCACGATGGTGGCGCCGTCGCCGAAGGCGGCGTGCACCTTGCCGACGTCGATCAGGTCGGTGACCGGGCGGGAGCCGATCCGTGCGGGCCGGGTGTAGGTGGACTGGGTGAGCGGCTGTCCCGCCTTGACCATGCGGAACGCGGGCGCACGCAGGCCCATCGTGGCCAGGATGTGGTCCACGTCGTCCAGCGACAGCAGGTCGTCGAAGCCGTCCCCGCGGTGCACGTGCGGCCGACGTGTCCAGTCCTGTGCCAGGAACCGCTCGACGTCGCCGACGCAGCGCCGCAGTGCCCCCTCGGCGTTGGCGGCGGCCGCGGCGCCGTCAAGGTTTAGCCCGCCGGGGCTGTGAAGGGTCTGGAGGCGCATGCCATCGGCGGGCGTCCGGGTCTTGCGCGTCCTTGTCTCAGGCGTCCCGCCCGTCGGCGTCGCTGCCTTCACTGGCGTCCCCGTCGGTCAGGTCGGTGCTGTCACCGTCACTGGCGTCCCCGTCGGTCAGATCCGTGCTGTCGCCATCGGTGCCGTCCGCGTCGCTCTCGTCGGTGTCGGTGCCATCAGCGTCGCGGGGGTCGGCGGTCAGGGTGGTCAGCGGCGTGCTGGCGCCACCGTGCTCGGTGATGATGTCGTCGTCGCTGAGGGTGTCGCGGGTGTCCATGGCAGGTCCTTGCGCTCGGGGGTACGTGCTGGCGACGGTACCCGTCGCCCGGGGGTTCGTCACCATCCCTCGGCAATCAGGCTCCCGCCCGAGGTTGAACCGGCAGTCGTGCTTGTTGGCCGGCGGCGGAGGTGTCGCGCCCACGGTCTCGGCGGAGCGGCGGCAGCCAGGCGACAGCGCGGGCCAACTCGCGGTCCGAGCCGTACACCAGCAGCGCCAGCATGACGCCGTACACCGGCAGGTGGCCGATCAGCTCGGTGGTGCCGAAGAAGAACAGGGTGGCGTTGAAGGGGATGCCCGCGGCGATCACGGCGACCTGCGGTGCCGCGCCCGAGATGAGCAGCAGGCCGAACAGCAGCTCGACCGACGCCGCCAGCACGATGAAGGAGCTCGCCGGCACGTCGATGCCGGCGACGGCCAACAGGTTCAGTGCCGGATAGTGGCCGAGCACCTCGGTGGCCAGCGCTGGGTTGGCGAACTTCTCGCTGAAGGCCAACACGACCAGCGCCAGCCCGGCACAGGCGCGCAGCGCCAGGAGCGGAACGCGCAGCTCGGCGGCGGTCACGGGCCGGGCCCCGTAACGGTCGGCGGCGGGCGGCAGCAGGATCAGGAACACCGCGATGCCGAGCAGGTCGACGGCTTCCAGCACGGCGACGGGGCCGGCGACCCCCAGCGCGAGCGGGCCAAGGGTGGTCACCGCCCAAGCCGCCGGGCGCAGGTAGATCCCCGAGATGAGCCACACCCCCAACGCGCCCTCGGCGATAGCGATCGCTCCGCCGGCCGGGATGCCGTCGAGGCCGAGGTGAGGCGCCAGGTAGGCGTTGCTGACCGCCAGCGCGAGCAGCGAGACGCCGAGGTGGATGCCCAACAGCCTCGGGATGTAGGGCGCCAGGCGGCTCAGCGGCGCCAGCAACCGAAGCTCCGGGCGCGGCAGGCGGTTGGCAGCAAGCCGCCACGCCACCGCGACGGCGACCGCCAGAGCGGCCGCAAGCAGCGCGGCCGGCCGCAAGAAGAACCCCCAGTTGGTGGGGAACGCCGAAGCAGCATCGACGAACCACTTCTGGTGGGCGAGGACGGCGGGCATGGGGGCATCCCTTGGCGGACGGCTGCTCGTCGTGGCCATTGTCGATGCCGGATGGCCCCTTCGCCGCGCAAGCGCCGATCGGCCCGGGCGCTCGTGATCGGGTGCCGTTTCGGACGGTGGTGTCCGTTCCGGCACCCGCTCGCCGCCACGGGTACGGTTCCGGACAGTGGTGTCCGGTCCGGCACCCGCTCGCCCCGACCAGCCGGCCGGCGGCCGGGTCAGTCGTCGGAGGAGCGCAGATCGGCGACCGCGTCGGAGACGGCCCTGTGGAAGGTCG
>Ga0136613_10000176_pt1 | contig 25783 bp, 21 predicted proteins | sample AntDrymUQ2722106_2_FD_106649 | JGI IMG/M metagenome (GOLD analysis project Ga0136613, IMG submission 106649) | Polar desert sand microbial communities from Dry Valleys, Antarctica - metaG UQ272 (21.06) | ecosystem: Environmental > Terrestrial > Soil > Desert | place: Antarctica: Dry Valley... | reverse complement strand
TCTTTCCTGATGTCGGGGATCGACGTCGAGGCGGCACGCGACCTCCAGGATCGCATGGCGAACGCGATCGCTCGCTTCCGCGGCTGAGGCGCGGCGGCCGGCGACGAGGGCGCCGCGCCCCGCGTCAGCAGTTCGGCCGGAAGCCTCGGCTTGCCGGGCCCGTGCGGCCCAGCGTGTTCTTGATCCACTGGAAGGCCACCGGGTCGTAGATGATGCGCAGGTGCTCCGTGGTGTCGCTCGGGCAGCGGTCCTGGAGCAGCACGTTCGTGACCTGCCCGGGCCGGCCGGCGGCGCGAGCGGCGTCGTGGTGCACCAGGACGACGGGGGTGCGGTGCCCGCGGCGGCCCTCGCAGGAGAAGTCGTTCGCACCAGGCGGCGGGATGCCTGGCGCCGGCTCGAGCGCGGCCGCGCGCGGCGCGGATGCCGCCGGGGCGTCCGGCGCCTGGCCCGCGACCAGCGCCGCGATCAGCCCGGTGAGCACGAGCGCCGGCCAGCGCGCGGCTTCGTGCCGCCAACGTCGCTCCCGCTCCCGTCATGTCCCATGTGTAGCACGCACGGCGCGCGGCATCCGCACCTCTGACGCCGTTGCGAAGATGGCGCGGTGCGCACGCTCGTCGTCTCGGACCTGCACCTCGGCTCCTCGTCGGACCGCGACGTCCTGCGCCGCCCCCAGCCGCGAGAAGCGCTGCTCGCCGCGGTCGAGCGGGCCGACCGGCTCGTTCTGCTCGGCGACGTGCTGGAGCTCCGCGGGCTATCGGCCCGCGACGCGCTCGAGCGTTCCCGCCCGGCTTTGGCCGAGCTCGGCGAGGCCGCCGGCGACACGCCCGTCGTCCTGCTGCCGGGCAACCACGACCACCGCCTCGCCGCCGAGTGGATCGACGGGCGGCGTTCCCGCGGCAGCGCCGAGCTCGCCCTCGAGCAGAGCTGGCGACCCGGACGCTCGGGGCTAGCCGCCAATTTCGCGCGCGCCCTGGGAGCGCGCGAGCTCACCCTCGCCTACCCCGGCGCCTGGCTGCGACCGGACGTCTACGCGACGCACGGCCATTACCTCGACTGCCACAACGCGGTTCCGGCGCTCGAGCCGCTCGCCGCCGCGGTCACGGCGCGGCTCGCCGGAGGGCTCCCCGCGGGGCGGCTGGCGGCCGACGCGTACGAGGCGGCGCTGGCCCCGCTCTACGCGTTCATCCACGAGCTCTCCCTGCGCCGCCCGCCGCCGCGCGCACCCGCCGCGCCCGGCGCTTCGCTACGGCTCTGGCAGCGGCTGAACTCCGGGAACCGAAGGCTCGACCTCACACGGCTGCTGCTGGGCCGGCTCGTGATCCCGGGCGCCGTGGCGGGCCTCAACCGCGCCGGGCTCGGCCGCTTTACCGCCGACCTGTCCCCGGCGATGCTCAGGCGGGCGGCGCTGCGCGCGATGGGCGCGGTGGTCGCCCGCCTGGGCGTCGAGGCCGAGCACGTCATCTTCGGCCACACTCACCGCGCCGGCCCGCTTCCGGCCGACGATCCGGCCGACGGGTGGGAGCGCGCGGACGGCGGACGGCTGTGGAACAGCGGCAGCTGGGTCATGGAGCCCGAGTTGATAGGTACAGCCGGCCCACGCAGCGGCCACTGGCCCGGCGCCTGCCTGGTCCTCGAGGACGGCGGGCCCCCGCGACTCGAGCGGTTGCTCGACACTACGGCGGGCTTCGCTTTGACGGCATGAGAGAACGGCAACGACCAAACCACGGCACCGCGCGAGCATCCGGCGCTCCACGCCGCGTCCGCATGGTCGCGGTCGTCCTGCTACTCGCGCTGATGGTGGTCGGCTGCGGCGAGAAGGAGACCGTGGTCGCCGAGTCGCTGCCCACCGCCTCGCCGTGAGCCGGTGACACCGGGGGAAGCGAGGACAGTTTCGAACTCGTTCTCGCATCTCCGAACCCACAGGTACGTGTAGCGGATGTAGGCCCTAGAGCAAAGTCGAAGCGGTGGGTCGTTCGTCAGTCCTGCGCGGTGTCGCTGCGGGCAGTTCGGATCGTCCCGGCTTCTAGCCCAAGTCTCGATGTAGCACCGAACCCGAAGCGCCTCGGGCTCGGAGAAGTCCTCGAGCCGGCGCGCGGAGGTAAAGAACGGGAGATGGCTGCGGTCGTCGGGTCCCGTGATCGCAGGCAACGAGACACTGGTGCCTCCCTCCCTCTCCTCGCCGGTGATTCGAGGCATCAGCAGCTCCGCGTCCCAGAGGAGATTGAAGAAATCCCCGATTGCGAGCCTGCCCTCGCGCGGGGCCAACAAGGCGCGCTCAAGGTCGTTCTCAGGTGTGAACGGCATGATCTTCGTTAGAGGCCGCGCTCGACGTGTACGCGGCCCGTTTGCACGCCGCAGTCGTTCGCCCCTTGCGCAGCCTCAGCAGACGTTCATCCCCTCGCTGATGTCTGGGATCATTTCCCTAAGGCGGTCCACGCCGATCGCGTAGTTCTGTCCCTGAACGTCGTTCCGGCCGGCGGAGTTCATTCCGATTAGACGTCCCTCGTAGTCGACGAGCGGACCGCCCGAGTTGCCCTCGTTGATCACCGTGTCGGTAAGAATCACGTTTTGGTACGGGCCCGTGACAAAGCCTCCCGACCGTATGGCTTCGAACGTCGTCTCCGGAACCGACACAACACCCGTGTTCCCAGTCAGGTCGGCGCGCGAAAACCCCCTCCCCGGCGAGAGATTCAGCGTGGCCGGATAGCCGACGGCCACCACCTCCTGCCCCACGCTCAGCTCAGACTGCGAGGTGAGCAGTGGGATGCTCCGGAGGCCCGAAGGGTCATCCACCTGAAGCACGGCGATGTCTTCGCAAAGAGCCTCCCCGAGTAGCTGCGCGGAGCTGGCGTCACTGCCTGCGGCGAGGCCACCCGGCCCACGCGTGATGTCCAGTTGCATGCCGGAACCGACGCTATAAGACGCGGTTGCGCCCTCGGGCGTAGTTGTGACATGGGCATTTGTCACGACGAGCCCCCGCTCCGCGTCCAGGACCCACCCGGTGCCGCGGACCACCCCCGCGCGGCCCCTATCGCTCACGACGAAGACAGTCGACGGGGCGACCTGGGCCACCACCTCCTCGGGGGTCGAGGATGCAGCGGCACCCTCGTCGATCGGCAGGACTCCGCTCCCGAAGAGCCCCGCGACCGCGAGGACGACCGCACAGAGGACGACGCCGACGACGGTGGCCCGTCGAACGGATCGTTGCAACATGATCCTGTGCACCGCGGATTGGCGCTGCCCGGGCGGGGGTGCGAGGACGACCTGCTCCGGCTGGGGCGGCGGTCCTCCGGGTACGGGGCGTGTTTGGTCGCCGATGCCCTCGACTGATCCCGCCTGCTCACCTCGGGTCGTCGTGAGGGCGGTGTCGCCGAACTGGATCGTCTCCTCACCGCTCAGCAACACCGAGTCGATTCGACGACCATTGACGTAAGTGCCGTTCGCCGAGCCTCGGTCGTGAAGCGCCACCCGTCCGTCAGGCAAGAGCTTGAGGTAGGCGTGCTTGCGTGAGACCTTCAGGTCGCTCAGGAGCAGCTCTGCCTCCGGGTCTCGTCCGATAGTGAACGCATCCCCGACAACGGGGATGCTCCTGCCCGTATCGGGCCCCGAGACAACCGTCAACCGCATCTTGGCGAAGCCGGGCGGCAGCGCAGCGCTGCAAGCCGGACCGAACGGATCCTAGCTCTCGCTTCCGCACCGCTGCGAGCCGTAAGCACCAGGTCGGCCGCGTGTCGGAGCGAAACGCGCTCGGTGACAGAGGTCAGTCGCCAGTCCGCGGAGGTTGCGTGCGCGTCTGGGGACGGCTATAAAGCGCCGGTGGTCGACTTCGCGCCCGGCTCGTCGTTCGCCGGCTACGTCATCGAAGACGTCGCTGGACGGGGAGGCATGGGAGACGTGTACCGGGCGCGGCAGGAGCGGCCGCAGCGCACCGTTGCGCTCAAGGTCATCAGGCCGGAGTTCGCGACCGACTCGCGTTTTCGCGCACGCTTCGAGCGCGAGTCGCAGACAGCCGCCGAGATCGAGCATCCCCACGTACTCCCGATCTGGGAAGTCGGGGAGGAAGGCGGTGTCCTATACATCTCAATGCGCTACGTGAACGGCGCCAACCTGGCTCAGCTCATAGCGAGCGCTGGGAGGCTCGAGCCTCGCCGCGCCATTCGAATCGTGGACCAGGTCGCAGATGCGCTTGACAGCGCCCATCAGAGGGGGCTTGTCCACCGCGATATCAAGCCCGAGAACATCCTTGTGGAGCAGCGGGGCCGAGGAGAGCACGCGTACCTGACGGACTTCGGGCTCACAAAGCACACCGAATCTCAGAGCGGGGTAACTGGGACCGGTGCCTTCGTCGGGACTATCGACTACATGGCGCCGGAACAGTTCCAGGAGGGCCGGATCGATGCCCGGGCTGATGTCTACTCGCTCGGTTGTGTCGCGTTCCAAGCTGTCACAGGCGGCCTGCCCTTCCCGCGTGAAGGCGATCCGGCCAAGATGTTCGCTCACATGACCGCCGACCCACCGTCCGCGCGTGTCGCTGCGCCCGACCTGTCCGCCGAGCTCGACGGAGCAATCAGGCGCGCGATGGCCAAGGACCGCGACTACCGGTTCCCTTCAGCGGGAGACTTTGCCCGGGCCGCGCTCGCCGCCGCGACGGGCGATTCGGTCATGCCCAGCGAGGGTCCGGTGGCTACGGGCGCAGCCGCCCTCGTCGAGCCAGCCACGACGCCCGGCGTGCAGCCGCCATACCAGCAGCCCCCACGGCCGACTGTCGGGCCGACTGGACCGATCGGGCACGAAGCCACCCCGCCACCCACGACCACGCCCGTCCCTCCGCCGCCGCCAACTCAAGCCGGCACCGGCTTGCCTCCTCCCCCGCCACCCTCGACCCATGACCCCACCGTCGGACAGCGTCAGGCGGAGCCTGACAAACGGGGTCGTCGCTGGATACCCATCGTCGTAGCGGGCGCATTGATCGCAGCTCTTATGGCGATCGGCTTGGTTCTCCTGGTCGGTGGTGGGGATCCGCCGCCTCCGGAACCCACAGCTGAAGAAGAGGTTGAGATGACAGCGATCGCGTACGCGCAGGCCGACGGCAGCGCCTCATGCGATTTCTTCAGCTCCAATGAGCTCGCGCAGCGGGGGGGCATCGCGAAGTGCGAGCGAGATTTCGCTGACGCGGCTCCCACCGGGCTGGACGTAGGCGATGTTCAGGTTGCGGGCGACACGGCGCAGGTCACAGGCCGTCTCACAGGTGAGCGCCGTGACAGCACGTTCTTCTTCGTCCTCGAGGACGAAGAATGGAAGATCTCGAACATTGAATAGCACTACTCTCACACCCGAGGAGTAGCAGCCTCGCCCTAATGATCGCGTGCGACTCGTCGAGGGCCTGCGGCCCATGGGTGAGAGCGGGACCGACGTCATGACAAGGCGAGCGGGCGACGAGGATCGCGCCGTCGCCGAGCGTTTGGTCGAGGAGATTCGCGCGTCGCCTGGTCAGCTTCAGACCTGGCGCAAGGCCACGACGCTGCTCGACATGTTCGGGCTCTACGGCCTTGCTCCGGCGGACCGCGAGCGAATCGATGCGGCACTGACGGATGCTGGGCTGCAAACGGAGCCTCGCATGGCAGAGGTCAAGCGCCACGAGACCCTCCGTCTCTGGTTGCCGGAGGAAGGCCTCGAGCCATCGGGCCTTGCGCCGACCGAATCCCACGACTACTCGGTGTGGGAGCCGCTCAGGGCCGTCCAGGCCACCGAGTGGCGCCGCGGCGAAGAACCCGTCGCGGTTTCACTGTTTCAGGCTCAGCCGCAGGGCTCGACCCGCTGGTACGAGATCAATGTTCTCCACGCGGAACCGAGCAGTGTGTTCGACGCTCTACAGCCCCTCTGCACCGGTCTGACTCTCACGTCGGTCGAAAGTCTTCTCGATGGCAGTCGACCCACGGCGTCCGAGACAAGCGACGCTAACCACGTTCGACTGATCAACGGGGTAGGCGTCGCGGCCCACGAGCGAGCGGCGGCGGAGGTCGAGGAAGGGCGCAGCAAGTCCGGTGAGCTTCTCTTTCAGCCTGTGGCGCTCGCGACGGCGGACACCTGGGTCGTCACGTGCTGGCACAAGACCCAGCGCTACCGGGGGGCCCAAGAGATCGCGGTCGAGGAGCCCGAGCGCTATGAGCAGGCGCGTGCCGCGGTGGCGAAGCGATGGCAGGCCAGCGACGCAGAGGGCGCGCCCGACCTCAGCATCCTGATCCTGGCCGTGCTGGCGAGCAGCCACGCGGACGCTCGGGCCGAGCTCGAGGCCTGGCTCGAGTCGTGGGAGCTCGACTTCTACCGTCACCTGGATGAGACAGAACGGGAGACGCTCATCGAGATAAGAGGACTCGTCGCGGAGCTCCGGAAGCGTCTGGTCTCCGTCGACTCCGCTGCCTCCGTCGCGTCGTGGTTTCCAAGCGCCACCGCATCAGACGAGGCTGATCGCGTCGACGCTGCCGTCGGCCAGTCGATTCGCCACCTCCGCGAGCTGAGTGACCTCATCCGTACGTCTCTCGACCTGGTTGCGGCCAACAGCGCGGCGGCGCAACTGCGCCTTGCACGCAATCAGACGCGTCAGACCGAGCATCTCCAAGGTCAGGTGGCAATCGCAACGTCGATATTCCTCGTCCCTACCCTGATCGCCAGCGTCTTTGGAGCAAACACGGAGCTTCCCGGGCGGGGTGAGTGGGAAGGGTTTGTCTCCATGCTCCTGCTCATGGTGGTCGGTGCACTCCTCGTGTACTTTGGCTTCAACCGTTTCACTCGGCGGATGCAGCGCCGTTCGCGTGACGAGCGTGGCGAGCAGTAGCGTCCACGCTGCGTGGCACAGCGTCTCGGTGAACGCGAGCATGCGGGCGTGACGGTGCACCGGTCGATCGCCGCCACGATCGCATGCGCGTGCATCTTGCTCCTCGTCGCTTGTGGCGAAAAGGAGATAGTCGTTCTCGAGCCTGAGCCGGTCGTGCCGTCGCCGGAGGCGGCGGGGGTCATCGAAGACTTCCGCAAGCTCACGGGCGATGAGCTGGTGGCCGTCGCGCACGACTCCGACCTCCTCGGCTTCCCCGGCGATGCCGACGATCCGAGGTTGAACGAGTCCGCCGAGCTTCTCATCCTCGAGAGCGGAGGCGAGGCGACCAGCGGCGAGCCCACGGGACTGCAGCGCTATGGACGCTTCGTGATCAATGTGGTGAACAGCGACGGAGCCCGCGGCGGCATCCTCTTCTCGGACGAGACTGGACAAGCGCTCACGCGCGACCCCAGCAACGGGATCTTCTGGGAGCGCCTGGTCTTGGACGGCCCCGACGGCCCGATCGAGCAGTGGCTCGCCCACAAGCCATACGGAAACGTAGTCTTGACCTGGCTCTCCAACGAAAGGGCCACCGACGCCCGATGGGCGGCGCTCGACCGGGCGCTCGGCGAGATCGGACCCGACCAGAAGGGTGCCACCCCAAGCGGTCAGAAGGGCACTGCACGCCAGGGCAACGCCGGCGGGTAGCTGACGACCTCCCCGGTGGACTCGAGCTCGCCATGCGCGAGGCACCAATTGCATCGCCTCTCTACGCGGGCTATAACCACGGACATGACGAACCTCTCCCCCGGCTCCGTATTCGCGGATCACCGCATCGAGGGCGTCGCGGGACAGGGCGGGATGGGGATCGTCTACCGAGCTACCCACCTGGAGCTCGAGGTGCCGCGGGCGCTCAAGCTGATAGCCGAGGATCTGGCCGACGATGAGGGCTTCCGCCAGCGCTTCAAGCGCGAATCACGCCTCGCCGCGTCGATCCGCCACCCGCACGTGATCCCTATTCATCACGCCGGGGAGGAGAACGGACGACTGTTCATTGCCATGGACTACGTCGACGGCTCCGATCTGCGCGCGCTGATCGCGCGCGAGGGCCGGCTGGAACCACGGCGAGCCGCTCGAATCGTCTCAGAGGTCGCCCGGGCGCTCGACGCGGCGCACGCCCGCGGCCTCGTCCACCGCGACATCAAGCCCGCCAACGTGCTCGTGGCCCTAGATAACGGCCACGAGCACTGCTATCTGAGCGACTTCGGCCTGACCAAGAACCTGTCGTCGAAGAGCGGGATGACGAAGACAGGCATGTTCGTCGGGACGGTCGACTACATGGCCCCGGAGCAGATCCAGGGCGCCCCCCTCGACGCCCGCACCGACGTCTACGCGCTTGGGTGCGTCTTCTACGAGGCGTTGAGCGGCGAGGTCCCCTTCCCGAGGGACAGCGACTTGCCGAAGATCTACGCCCATCTCAGCGACCCGCCGCCGCGCTTGATCGACTCGGTCCCCGGGCTGCCGTCCGAACTAGCGGACGTGATCGAGCGAGCCATGGCCAAGGACCGCGACGAGCGCTACCCGTCGGCGGGTGACCTCGGCAAGGCGGCACTGGCGGCGGCGGAGGGCGAGACGGTCACCGACGAAGAGCGAACCGTGGCCCGAGGGGAGGCGGCGCCCAGGCCCGACGCGCCCCCACCCGGACCCCCGATTGGCGTGCCGCCGCTCTCTACCGCACCGGAGCACGCAGCGGCTGCGGGCGAGACCGTGACCACTCCTGAGCCGCTGCGCCCGGCGCCGCCTGATCAGCGCTTGAAGCTTCATCCGCCGCCCGTTCGCCAGGACGGCTACGGCGGTCCGGTCGCGTTCCCCGTCCAGCAGCCGCCGGAGCCTGGGCCCGTGTCAGCCTACGCCGGCTGGGGGCAACGGCTCGTCGCCGCGCTGATCGATGGACTCATCATCGGGGTCGGCGGCAGTGTCATCGCGCTGCCGCTCGCCGCCGCCGCCGCCACCGACCCTCTTGCCGACTTCGGGGACCTCTTCCTCGGGCTCTGGATCATCATCGGCGGCCCGCTGGCCGCCTTCCTGTACCCGGCGCTGGCGATGAGACGCCCAGGCGCCCACAACGGACAGACCGTGGGCAAGCAGGCACTCGGAATCAGGGTGGCGCTGGCGAGCCGTCAACCGATGACCTTCTGGCGAGGGGTGCTGCGCGACTTCGTGCTCAAGTACCTGCTCTTTGGCGTCGTAGGGGCGCTAACCCTGTACATCCTGACGCTGCTCAACTACCTCTGGCCGTTGTGGGACTCGCAGAAGCAGGCGCTCCACGACAAGATGGGCTCGAGCTACGTGATACGCGCCTAGCCGTGTGGCGACGCAGCGCAGCACAGGTACGCGCCGCCCGCCCTTTGGAGCCCGGTGAGGCGTCCCCGGTCTCACGGTGATTGATCCCCTCCCCATCGGCTCGAAGCTCGGTGGGTACCGCATCGAGGAAAGGATCGGGCGCGGAGGCATGGGGGTCGTCTACCGCGCCCGCCAGATGCGACTCGCGCGCGATGTCGCACTGAAGGTGATCACGCCGGAGCTCGCGGAAGACGTCGGCTTTCGCGAGCGCTTCGAGCGCGAGTCGCGAGTCGCCGCGTCGATCGATCATCCGCACGTGATTCCGATCTACGAGGCGGGAGACGAGGGCGGCATCCTCTACATCGTCATGCGCTATGTCGCGGCGACCGATCTGGGTGCGTTGATCGCGCATCAGGGTGGGTTGGAGCCGTCCCGCGCGGTTCGGGTCTTCGGCCAGATCGGCGACGCCCTGGACGCGGCGCATTCGCGCGGGCTCGTTCATCGCGACGTGAAGCCCGCCAACATCCTGATCGCGGGCAACAATGGCCGCGACCACGCCTACTTGACGGACTTCGGCCTAACGAAGCATGCCGTCTCGAGAGGCGGCCTGACCGGCACCGGCCAATGGGTCGGAACGGTGGACTACGTCGCGCCCGAGCAGATCGAGGGTCGACCGGTCGACGCTCGAACGGATGTCTACGCGCTCGGGTGCGTCATGTACGAGGCGCTGTCAGGTGAGGTGCCGTACCCGCTGGACTCCGACATGGCAAAGATGTGGGCGCACGCCAACCGCGAGCCCCCGACGCTCAAGGCGACGCACCCTGAACTGGCCGGCAGGTTCGACCCCGTGATAGCGCGCGCCATGGCGAAGAGTCCGGCGGACCGCCACCCGTCGGCGGGGGATCTCGGAAGGCATGCGCTGGCTACCGAGCAGATGACGTCGGTCAGGGAGCCCGAGCGCAGCGTGGCCCGTGGAGCCGCGGCGCCGATGGCCGGCTCCACCGTCGCGTCGCCGGGCGTTGGCGAACCGGAGCCGCATCGAACCACGGCGCTACCGCGTCAGTCCGATCGTCCGGAAACTCGCAAGACCGCTGCGCTGAAGCCGGAGCGACGCCGCTTGCTCCCGATCGCCGTCCTTGCAGTCGCGCTCCTCACCGTCGGCATCGCAGGCGGAGCGATCATAGGCACCGGCACCCTGTCATCCGGCGAAGAAGACAACTCGCGGGAAACAATGACACCCGACGATCCGGCCGATCAACCTTCGAGCCCGCCAGCGGATCGCGACCAGCCAAGCTCGGACCTGAGCCTTGCATACTCGCCCTACTCGTTCGAGCAGAGTGGTGTCAGCGGCTACCGAACGGAAGCCCCCAGCGACTGGCGGTCGATCGAGACTGAACCGAACCCTGGTCAGCGATACACGACGGAGTTCACCGGGCCCGACGGCTCCGTGCTGCTTTTGGATTACACGCCCTTCGAGCCGCCCGGCACCCCGGTGGAGGGCGATGGGTTGACGATACTGAGCGAGGCACTCGCCGTTCCGGTCGGAAGCGTCGTGGCGGACAAGTACGTCTTCACGGGCGGGAACTGTCCCGGTGAACGCTGCGTGGACTATCTCGTCACGCTCCCGGACGGCGGCGGGCTTGCCGTCCTCGGGGCCGGGCCGGATCTTCCGATCGTCGAGGAGGTCACGCGTCATGCTGTAGGCGAACTGGTCGCGAGCGGAGCCTGACGCGATGGCCCTTCTTTCCCCCGGCTCGGTGTTAGCGGACCACCGGGTCGACGGAGTCGCCGGGCGCGGAGGAATGGGGATTGTCTACCGGGCAACGGACCTCGCGCTCGATCGTCCGGTCGCGCTCAAGGTAATCAGCCCAGAGCTTGCCGAGGAGGAGAGCTTCCGCGAGCGCTTCAAGCGCGAGTCGAGGCTCGCCGCCGCGATCCGCCACCCGCACGTCATCCCGATCCACCGGGCGGGTGAGGAGGAGGGTCAGCTCTTCATCACGATGGACTACGTCGAGGGACCGGACCTGCGCGGGCTGATCGCTCGCGAGGGCCGGCTCGAGCCGCGACGAGCGGCGCGGCTGGTCTCAGAGGTCGCCGAAGCGCTCGACGCAGCGCATGCCCGCGGCCTCGTCCACCGCGATATCAAGCCCGCCAACGTGCTCGTGGCCGAGGAGAACGGTCGCGAGCACTGCTACCTGACCGACTTCGGGCTGACAAAGCGCCTGGCCTCAAAGAGCGGGATGACGAAGACTGGCACGTTCGTCGGCACGATCGACTACACGGCTCCCGAGCAGATCCAGGGCGCTCCGCTCGACGCCCGCACCGACGTCTACGCGCTCGGGTGCGTCCTCTACGAGGCGCTGAGCGGCGAGGCCCCGTACCCGAGGGACAGTGAGGTACCGAAGATGTGGGCGCATCTCCACGAGCCTCCTCCCTCGGTGCGGGCGAGATCCTCCGAGCTGCCGTTGCGGCTGGACGACGTGCTGAAACGGGCGATGGCGAAGGAGCCTGGCGATCGCTACCCGTCCGCCGGCGAGTTCGCGCGCGCCGCTCTCGGCGCCGCCGGAGAGCCAGTCACGACTGAACGCGATCACGACCGACGCGTCCTCGAATCCGAGGGGCAGCGCGGCAGGAGAGAGCCGCCGCCGCCCCCTCCCCCGTCGCTGGGAAGCATCGCGATCGCAGCCTTTGGCGGCCTCTTCATGGTCGCCGCCGGGACTATCGGCCCAGTGGGCATCGCAACCGGGGAGGATTTGACCCCGGCGGGGGTTCTCTACCTCTTCGTGCTCATGATCCTGTGCTACGCGGTCGCCGCGTTCGCGCTGAAGCATGCCGCTTCCAGCTATCGGACGCGTCGTGAACGTCATGCTTTGGAAGGAGCGCCTCCGGCGGAAAGGAAGCGTTAGCCGACATCGGCGCAGCTCAGCTATCGGTGGGTCTGAGTGGCGCCCGCCTCCGCGCTTGACAAGCCCTCTTGCTTGCAAGAAGCTGCTCCCAAGAGACTTCGCGATAGCTACTTCAGGAAGGGGTTTTGCCCATGGCCAAGGTTCAGCTTCCTCACGACCCGGATTTGACGCGAGATCGCGTGAAGCGAGTCTTGGAAGCAGAGCTCGGGAGCAAGTACGAGATTCGAGACCGCGGAGAGAAGCGCTTGGTGATCAAGAGCTCTGACTGGTACGGGGTGGTGGTCGGCATCAAGCAGAAGCCGGACAAGGGCGAGACCACGGTTGGAGTCCTTCGCGAAATCCCGGAGCTCAAGAACAGGCTGATGCTTTTTCCTCTTTTCCTCATCGCGGTCCTGCCGTACGTCATCGTGGTGCTCCTTCTGCTGCAGAAGGGAAAGCCGACGCAGCACGACGTGGTGTGGGCCCTCGAGCACGCAGAGGCTCTCCACGCAACTCCTCCGGAGCCGATACCGCACGCCACCGCTGACTGACGTTCCTACGCCGGTCGCTCCCATTTAGGCGCGCACCCCCGGCAATGTCGACCGACGGCCACAGGCAAAAGTCCCCGAGCCGGCGGCTCCTTGCTGTCTTCTATGCGGTGCTGGCCGGCCTGACCGCGGCGGTGGCGGCGATCGTCATCTCACTCGGCCAGGGCGAGGAAGCACAGCCCGAGATCGCCGGTGGATACGCCGTGACCGGAGCGGCGGCGACGTGCCTCGGCGAGAGCTTCGACATCGTTCAGTCGGGGCAGTTCGTCAACCTCGAGAACGTCGACGGGACCGTTGGCGGAAAGCTCACGCTGGAGGAGCGCACGCTCACCGGGGACGTCGACTGCGTCGACGGTGGGACGGCGCAGCTCGACGCCGAAGTCGTCGATCGAACGATCACGGGCGCCCTGGGCGACGCATCACTGTCGGCGACGCTCGAGGAGGAGCCCGAAGCGCCGGGCGCACAGCGGCCTGTGATTCCCGACTCGCTCACCGGCGCGTACGAGCTGACGCCACGCTCCGAATGTCTCGGTAGCGGCTTCGAGCTGGAGGGCGACGAAGCGCCGTTCGAGCTCATCACCGACGATCGGTCCCTCGGGGAGCTCGGATACGAGGACGGCGCGGTGAGCGGCACGGTGACGTGCACGGAGGGAGGCGATGTGGAGATCGTCGGCGAAGCGAAGGACGGCGAGCTCGACCTGACCCTCACCTCGATCGCCTCATCGGGATCGCCGTCTGCGGACGTCGCGGACGATGGCTCGGCCGAGCGGCTCGTGGCTGAGAAGGAGCGTGAGTTCGGCGAGACGCTGGCGATCTTCTTCGTCGCGGTCGCAGTCGTGATGCTGGCCGCGCGCCTCTTCGGGATCCTGGCCGTCAAGGTGGCGCAGCCGCGCGTGATGGGCGAGGTGGTCGCGGGGATCGTGCTCGGCCCAACCGTGCTCGGCGCCCTGCTGCCGGAGCTGCAGGCCACGATCTTCCCGAGCGACATCGTCAACGTGATCGGCGTCGTCGCCAACCTCGGGCTGATCTTCTACATGTTCCTCGTCGGGCTCGAGCTCGACGCGAGCCAGCTCAAGGGGCGCGTCGCGCAGGCGGCGGCGATCTCCAACGCCAGCGTCGCGGTACCGATGGTCCTCGGCCTCGCGGCGGCGCTGCCGATCTACGCCCTCGTCGGGCCCGACACCAAGTTCATCGCCTTCGCCCTCTTCATGGGCGTCGCGATGTCGATCACCGCTTTTCCGGTCCTGGCCCGCATCCTCGTCGAGCGCCGGATGCTCAAGCGTCCGGTCGGCGCGCTGACGCTCGCCTGCGCGGCGATCGACGACGTGACGGCCTGGTTCCTCATCGCCCTGGCGACCGCGATCGCGGTTGCCGGCTCGGCGCTCGGCGTCCTCCGGACGGTCGCGCTGGCTGTCCTCTTCTGCCTGGTCATGGCGATTCTCCTGCGACCCCTGCTCGCGCGCGTCTCCGCCGCCTACGACGAGGCCGGGCGGGTGCCGGCCGGCTGGATTGCCGCAATCTTCGCCGGGATCCTGCTCTCCGCCTACACCACGGAGACGATCGGCATCGCCCTGATCTTCGGCGCGTTCGTCATGGGGATGATCATGCCCCGGCACGCCGAGCTCACCGAGGACGTCACCCACCGGATCGAGGACTTCGTGGTGATCCTCCTGCTTCCGCTGTTCTTCGCGTTCACCGGCCTACGTACGGACATCGGCTTGCTCGACCGGCCGCTACTCGGGTTGCTGACGCTCGCTCTGATCGCGGTCGCGATCCTCGGAAAGCTCTTCGGGGCGGCGATCGCAGCGCGAATCACCGGGTTCGACTGGCGTTCGTCGGCGGTGATCGGGACGCTCATGAACACGCGTGGGCTCACCGAGCTGATCGTCCTGAACCTGGCGCTCGAGAAGGGGGTCATCTCGGAGGCGCTGTTCGCGATGCTCGTGATCATGGCGCTTGTGACGACGTTCATGGCAGGCCCCATACTGAGGCTGCTGGATCCGCGCAACGAGCTCGGCGCCCCCGTCGAGGAGGAGTTGGTGGAGGCGCGCGAGCAATCCATCAGCGAGTACCCGGGGCTAGCGGTCCCCGACCACTCGATCCTGCTGGCGCCGCAGACGGAGACGGGCCTCGCGCAGCTCGCCTCGATCGCGAGACCGCTCGCCCGCTCCGAGCCTCCGCGCGAGCTGATACTGGCACGCCTCGTCAGGCCGCCGCGGGGGGCCGCCGTCCGCGGGGGCCTCCAGACCGAGAACAAGCTGTTGACCCAAGCTTCCAACGAGGTGACGTTCACGCGGCTGGAGCTGATCGACCAGGGCATCGCTGCTCGGGGGGTGGCCTTCATCTCCTCCCACCCGGGCGCAGACCTCTCGCGCCTCGCGCAGAGCGAGGAGGTGGACCTGGTGTTGATAGACGGTCGCCGCCCGCTGCTCGGCGAAGGAGTCCCGCGCGGCGACGTGGGGACGGTGCTACACGACGCGCCGTGCGACGTGGCGGTGCTCGTGGCCAAGGAGGGGCAGGCGATCGAGCCGGGCTTGCAGTCGCCGGTCATCGTCCCCTTCGGCGGCGCCGAGCACGATTGGGCGGCGCTCGAGCTGGGCGCGTGGATCGCCTCGGCCACCGGCGCGCCGCTGAAGCTGCTCGGCGCGGCCGGTCAGACCGACGAGGGAAAGAACGTGACCCGCCTACTCGGGAACGCCGGCCTGCTCGTTCAGCAGTACGCGGGCATACCCGCCGAGCCCCTCGTAGCCGAGCCGGGTCGCGAGGGGATCGTGGAGGCCGCCGCCGGCGCGGGGCTGCTGGTCCTCGGGCTATCCGATCGGTGGCGCCGGGAGGGGCTCGGGCCGACCCGCTCGGAGATCGCCAAGGTGGCCCCCGCACCCGTGCTCTTCGTCCGGCGGGGCGCCCGCCCGGGCGCCCTGGCGCCTGAGAGCGACGTCACGCGCTTCACCTGGTCGGTGCCCGGCGTGTCGTCGGCGCCCGTCGCGCGGGGTGATTAGACGAACCGCTCGCTCAGACGCGCACGTGCGGCTCGTGCGGTGTCGAACGTTGACAGGCGAGCGCTAATGCCCTGGCCGAGGGACAACCAACCGAGTATGAGGTCGTGACGATCTTCGGGGGGACGTTTATGCGCCGTAAAGGCCGTCGAGGCTGCTCGTCGGGAGTGCGCAGGAGCGGGTCGAAGCCGCCGCGCGCCACGATGCTGCACATCAGCTCCCGAGCGAGCTGCTAGTCGTCGGCGTACTGCCCGAAGGAATACGGTGGCCGACCGATCGCGCCGAATCGGCCCCGCGACTCGCACTTCGCCGCGGCCAACGGGTACGGCACGCCACGGCTCAAGCGCTAAGGTGCCCCGCCCGAAGTGGAGACACTGCCGCTCGACTCCCGGCTGCCCGTCTCGCCCTCGACCTTCCCCTCGTAGTCGTATTCGGTGCCATCGTCGTTCTCAAGGGTCACCATCGCGGTGCCGGTCACGCCGCGCGATCCCGAGAGCGAGCACTCGAACAAGGTGCCCGTGGCCGCCTCTACATCATCGGGACAATCGGCGCTGTTCACCGTAATCGGCGGTGGCAGGGGCGGCGCGGGCGGTGCATCGACTCCGCGATCAAGCAGGCCGCTAGGCGGCAACGGGGGAGGGTGGAGTTCGCCCACGTCGCTGAACGCTTGTACGAGCTGGGACTCAATGGGCTCCACGTCCAGCGGCTGCTCCGTCTCCGTCTGCTCCATGTTCTCCCCCTGTTCCGCGCCGTCCCCACAGCCAATCAACAGAAGGACCGTACACAAGGCCATCACTATCGTGGGCCAGCGACGAGAAAGCTTCGGGCGAGGGAATCTCATCTCCGACCTTATAATCGAGGTCGTAAGCGAAGTCAACTCTACGCGCAAAGCGGATCTTGGTACCGGTGCTGTGCACATAGCCGTCCCTCGGGTACGGGACCTCGCCGCTGAGCGTTTCGTAGAGGACGCACCCGAGCGCGTAGACGTCGGTGCGGGCGTCTAGACGTGAACCCTCGATCTGTTCCCGGGGCCGCGCAGTCGGGGCTGAAGCGGTGCCACCCAGGCGGTTGGAGAAACCTTCCAGAGTCAGCTGATGCTCCCACAGGTCAGTGAGATAGGCGCGGGCAGAAGGCGGGTCGTTCTCTACCAACACCTGGTTCGGCTTGATTGTGCCGTGAAGAACCCTTGTGCGTGCGCGGCGGAGAGCGCAGAAGCCACCTGAGTAACGCCGGTGGTTGCGTACTCTGGGTCGAGTCCATCTCGATGTGAGATCAGGGGCCCCGAGAGTTGCCCCTTCGATGAAGCGCATCGTCAGGAACAGGCGACGGCTGCGGTCCTCTCCCATCTCGTACAGCGGTACGAGATTGGGGTGTTCGAGGGACGCCGCGAAGGGCGCCTCGGCGCGGCGTACCCGCCAGCGCTTGTATCGCGACACAGGCCGATGTAGCTTGCGCTCTCACTGTCAACGTCGACGTCACGGAGCTCACTTCCGAGCGTCCACTCAACAGCACGACACCGCTGCGAATCGCCGTGCCTGAAGTCATCCGACACGTCACCGCCCGCGATCGAGGGACCTCAGCCGATGGTTAGCCAGGTTCTTCATGTCGTCGCCGGCAGCGCGGAGGGCGAGCGGATCAGCCCGGACGGCGAGCTGCTGCTCGGACGCTCAGCGCAAGGCCACGGCCAGCTCGGCGGCGATCCGGAGATCTCACGAAGGCACGCGCGAATCACCTCCGACCCCGGTGGCCAGCTGGTCATCGAGGACCTGGGCTCGACCAACGGGACTTACGTCAACGGCGCTCGTATCGGCGACACGCGATCGCTCGTTCCCGGAGACGTGATCAAGGTCGGCCGGACCACGCTCGAGGTCCGCACGGCCGACGGGCAGGAGAGCAAGCGAGAACCGCCGTCGACCGGCGACCCGGCCCCCGCCACAGAGCCGGTGCCGCAGAGCACCGATCCGCCGCTGAGGAAGGCGGACGACCCGGGCGGGGAGTCCCCGCCCGCACAACCGATCGAGCAGGCCGGTTCACCCTCCGCGATCGGGGAGAGGCCTGCGCTTCCCACCTCGACACCACCGTCGGCGGACGTCCTCCACGGCGGCGTGCGAGTTCCCGTTTCTCCACAGGGCCTGGCCATCGGGCGAGACCCAGAGAGCGATCTCGTGGTCGACACCGAGCAGACGTCCCGAAAGCACGCACGCATTGGTACGCGTGAGGGGCGTTACTTCCTAGCGGACCTGAACAGCGCCAACGGCACGTACTTGAACGGCGAGCATCTGCGCGGCGACTCACGCTGGCTCAACGCCGGCGACACGGTCGCGATCGGCGGAGACTCGCTGCGCTTTCTCACCGGCCAGGCGACCCGATTCGGCGTGGCGCCCGCCCCCACGGTCGGCACCCGGCCCGTCACGTTCGATGGAAAGCGGCTCCGGATCGGCCGCGACCCCGCCAACGACGTCGTGCTCGAGGACCCGAACGTCTCCCGTTTCCACGCCGAGGTGGTAGCGAGCGATGGCGGGGTGGAGTTGCTCGACCTCGGCTCACGCAACGGCACCAGGGTCGACGGTCAGCCGGCCACACGGACCGCGCTCGGCACCGGTTCCGAGATCGGCGTCGGCCCCTTCCGGCTGGTCTTCGATGGCACGAGCTTCCTCCAGCGCGACGACCGGGGAGCGCTGCGACTGAACGTCGACGATCTCACGGTCTCGGTCCATGGAAAGGTCATCCTGAACCGCGCGTCGATCGACGTGGAGCCCGGTGAGCTCGTGGTCATCATCGGGGAGAGCGGCTCTGGGAAGAGCACGCTGATCAAGGCCCTCGCGGGTGTCATCAGGCCGTCCAAGGGCTCGGTCGCGGTCAATGGTGAGCCGGTCGCGTCCCGGCTGACCGATATCGGCTACGTCCCTCAGGACGAGATCGTGCACGGTCGCCTCACTCCGCTCGAGGCCCTGCGCTACTCGGCCAAGCTCCGCCTGCCGCGGGATTCCTCCAAAGGCGACATCGAGGCGGCGGTCCAGCGGGTGCTCGACGAGCTTTCGCTGACCGAGCACGCGAACACCCGGATCGGGTCGCTCTCCGGTGGTCAGCGCAAGCGGGTGGGGATGGCGGCAGAGCTTCTCAACCGACCGAGTCTCCTCTTTCTCGACGAACCCACGACCGGCCTCGATCCGGGGCTCGAGACGCAGATGATGGAGCTCTTCCGCGAGCTTGCCGAGCCGGGCACGCGAGCCGTCGCCGTCGTGACGCACGCGACCAAAAATCTCGACCTCGCCGACAAGATCTGCATGATGGGGCGCGGCGGGGAGATCTGCTTCTTCGGCACCCCGGGGGACGCCAAGGCGTTCTTCGAGGTCGACACCTACGACGGCATCTACACGGCGCTGGACCAGCGACCCGCCAGCGATTGGCGAAGGGAGTTCGAGGCGCGAAGGGAACTCGAGCCGGCGACCGCCAAGTCCGACGCCGCGGCCGCGCCACGCGGCTTTGGAGATGCTCCCGCGCCGTCCGCTCGCCGTCGCACCGGCCCGCAGGCGTCGATCCTCGCTCAGCGCTACCTCAAGCTCCTCGCTCGCGACCGGCGAAACCTCTTCATCCTGCTGGGCCAGGTTCCAGCCATCGCGCTCGGAATCGCCCTGGTCTTCCAGAGCGGCGTGCTGGCGTTCCCCGGGCGGCCGTCCGACGCCGCCCAGCTCCTGTTTCTGCTCGCCACCACCGCGGTGTGGCTCGGATCGATCGACGGGTCGCGCGAGCTCATCAAGGAGAAGGCGCTCTCGCTGCGTGAGGCCGCCATCGGCGTCAAGCCGAGCGCGTACCTCTTCTCAAAGGCGGTGGTCCTGTTTGGACTCGTGGCGGTACAGACACTGCTCTTGACGTTGATCGTCTTCGCCATCCGGCCGCTGGAAGAGTCGGTTGCCGTCCACCTCGCAGTGGTCGGCACGCTCATGATCACCGGCTTCGTCGCGGTCGGGATGGGGTTGCTGATATCCGGCTCGGTGAATAGCGAGGACCAGGCCACGAGCTTCATCCCGCTCGCCCTGATCCCGCAGCTGCTCTTCGCGGGCGCGATCGTCACGGTCCAGAGCATGGGCGAGCCGATGGCGTCGCTGTCGAACCTGGTGTTCGCGCGGTGGTCGTTCGCGAGCTTGGGGTCGAGCATCGACATGAACGAGCGCATCGCCGGGGATCCGCAGCTCACGATGGCGTACGGGGACTCTTTCTTCGACCTATCGCCGGCGGGCGGGACAGTGGTTCTGCTTGCCTTCCTCGTCGTGCTGTTCGGCGCGGTGCTGGTGCTGCTGCATCGCCGGAACGCCTGAGCCGGATCCGAACGGCTCGCGTGACCGTTGCCGCGGCTCAGGCGGTGACGGGCTTTGAACCGGCCGGGATCTGGGCCCCGCCGGTCCGCTCGACGTCGAGGCCCGCAGCCTCGAGCGCCGCGGCGTCATCGTCACGGGCGACGATGGCGTCGGTCGCTGCCCACTCGGTCGCGAGCTTGGCCAGGTCCGCACGCGGGTCCGGACTTTGGAACGTCACCACCCCGGCATTCGCGCCGCGGGCGGAGAGGGCGTCCGCCACCGGCGCAAGCCATCCAGCCGCGCTCGTGGCCTCCGCCTCGGCCTCGTCAGAGCCGCTGCCGACGTAGTCCCCGTTCTCGCGCGGCCGAGGCAGACTGACGAGCAGGAACTGCGGCATCGGACCGTCCCGACCGAGGTACCCCTCCGCCGCTGCCGTGGCCGTCCCCACCAGCGCGGGCTCGCCGGGGACCACCACCACGCGCGGCCCACCGGTCATCGCCGGAGCGCCTTCGAGTGAATCGCTCACCGGCCTCTCGCGCTCGGCCTCCACCTTCTCCTTGGGCAGCAACGCGTCCACGAGCGGTCCGGTCATCAGCGTCGTGACGATCGCTCCGATGACGAACACGACCTGCATCGGATCGGTGAGCACACCGACCTGCTTGCCGATCAACGCAACGACGAGGATCATCAGGCCGCGGCAGTTCATGAGGACGCCGACGGTGTTCGCCTCCCGCCACGTGAGTCCGACGGTCCGGCCGGCAAAGGCGCCGACGAACCACTTGCCGGCGATCATCGCCGCCAGGAAGAGCAGGATGCCGCCAACCTGCTCGGGCTCGAGCACCCTGAGGTCCGTCTGCAGGCCGGATACCGCCAGGAAGATCGGGATCAGGAGCACGACCACGAACGACTGCATCCGATCCATTACCGCCTTGGCGAGCGCCGGCAACTGCGGGACGGCGGCGCCGAACAGGAAGCCGCCGTTCAAGGAGTGGATCCCGATGCGATCGGCTGCGAGCCCGGTCAGGATCGCGCCGAGGAGGAGCAGGGCGAGGACATCGGAGTCGAGCGGTCGAGAGGGGTCGAACCTGCGGTCGAGGACCCAACGGAGGGCGGGGCGGACGACGACGAAGAGGACCGCCACGAGACCGATCGCGTACAGAAGCCTGACGCCCACGGTGCTCGAGACCGCCTCCCCGGAAGCGGATGCGGACGCGCCGGCCACGATCAGGAACATGAGTGGAGTGACCACCGCCGCCGCGCCGATGCCCACCGCTCCCATGTCAGTGGCGAGCATCCGCTTTTCCTGGAGGATCCGGGCCATCACCGGAAACGCGGTTACCGCGAGCGCCGCCCCGATGAAGAGAGCGTGCGTGGTGGCGGACACCTCCATACCGGAGGCTGTGGTCATCACCTTCCAGACGCCGGGCTCGTCGAGGATCGCTCCTACCAGGAAGCCGAGGGCCACGGGGGCGGCGATCACCGCCACCGCGGTGACCATGATCTGCTTCTCGCGCCCCTTCAGATAGCGCTGCTGGAGCTCGAGCCCCACGAGGAACATGAAGAAGACGAGCGTCAGCGTTCCGATGAGGTTCAGGAAGGCGAACGCCTGGAGCGGGTAGACGTCGTTCACGAGCCCCGTCCCCTCCTGAGCGGGGAGGTCGAGCGCCGTGACCGCTCCTTTGGAAAGCTGGCCTCCGAGCACCGTCGGCCCGATCAGGATCCCCGCGATGATCTCCCCCACCACCCGAGGCTGCTTGAGCTTGACGAAGAGCCCCCCGACCAGGCGCGCGACCAGCAGGATGATCGCCAGGTCCGCGAGCACGTAGGCGATCACCTCGGTGGCGGACAAAGCTTCGGGCGGTGTTAGCGGAGGCATCGGGTTGCCCTGAGGCTGCGCCCACCCTAATCCGTTTCTATCTCCGGACGCAAGGGATCGACTGCGCGCGCGACAACGCGCGCAGTGCGCTCCGTCGCCGGTAGCGCGAAAGCGCGCGCCCGGATAGGCTGCCCGCGAGGTCGTAGGAGACGCTCACCCGTGCAGACCGAGCAGCCACAATCGCAGGACGTCACGATCGGGGTGATCGGGGATGGGTTCGGTGCGCTCCTCGTCTACACGACCGCCGTCTACCTCGGCTTCAAGCCCGAGCAGATCGGGATCTTCGGCGAGAACGCGAACCCGGTTCAGACCTACCAGCAGTTCGCCTGGAACCTGGGACAGACCGTCCTTCGCTCGGAATCGGAATCGCACTTCCTGCCCGCCGACTTCCCGACCTTCGCCCAGCTCGACGCATACGCTCGCCTCGACCCCTCGCTGCTCCTGCGGTCCGTGGGCCGCAAGTTCAACCCGGGTGTGCCCGAGATGCTGACCGAGGCCGCCATCGTCACGAGGCGCCTTGGCTACGAGCGGAGGCTGGTCGGTGGGACGAAGGTCGGCTGGATCGTTCGCGAGGCGGGACCGCCGGTCCATTTCTCGCTGTACGACGAGGAGGCCCGACCGCTGGGACGATGCAGGCACGTGGTGATAGCGGTCGGTCACGGGCCGCTGGCCTTCCCGGGAATTTTCGGAAAGGCGCGTGACGATCCCGCGACGGGAGAGCGTGTGGTCCAAGCGTACGAGCCGAAGCGCTACTACCAGGGGGGCCGCTACCTCGTGGTCGGCTCCGGCATCGCGGCGGTCAACGAGTGGGTCAACGCGCTCGATTCCGGGGCGCAGTGCATTGCCCTGCGACGGAACCCGCATCCCGACGAGCAGGACCTGAACGTCCCGCGATGCCTCTTCGACGGCAGCGGGATCGACGCCTTCCAGTCGCTCTCGTTCGACGAGCGCGTTGATTTTCTCGGCCAGGCGCTCAAGGGGACCTCTCCAGCCCGCAGGAACTGGTCGGAGAGGATCAGGCGCGGTCGTCAGGATCAGCGGTTCGAGGAGGTCGTCGGGAGCGTTACCGACATCAGGCCCGCCGACGGAGGCCTACGTGTCCGGCTGCGCCTCCATGACGGAGCCGACGCGGGCGAGCTGGACGTGACCGGGATCGTCTGTGCGACCGGTTTCGTCAAGTCGGCGCTGTCGCTGCCGGTGCTGCGTCGCCTGGCACAGACCTACGACGTTCCGCTGGAGCGCGAGCGGGTCAAGCTGAAGACGAACTGCGGCGTGCCTCCGCTCGACCGGGAAGACTCACGCCTCTGCATGATGGGGCTCAACGCCAACAGCGTCGTTCCGAACGGCGACACCATCGCGGGACTCAAGTACATCGCGCGTCGCTTCGTCGGCGACGTCGCCCGAGCCGAGGCTCTGAAGCCACGCTCGTTCACATCGCGGCTGGGCTTGCAGCTCGGCCTCGCGAGAGCGACGGTCAAGGGAATGCGGCGCGTGAAGGCGACGGAGCAGCTCGCCTGAGGAGGACCACGCCTCGTGTGCCCCACTCCGATCGGCCGGATTCATACCCGAGTGGCGACGATCACGCTGCCCGTCGTGCTCGGCCTCATCGCTTCCCTCGTCACGGGCAACCCAGAGTGGCTCGTTCTGATCGGCGTATTCCTTCTGCTTGGCGTGGCCCTCGACGCGGGCGTGTATTCCTGGCTGTTGAAATACCAGCCACCTTGGATGACCGGCGTTCTCGCCGTCGCGGAGCTCGGCTTGCTGCTCGTGCTGGCCGCGGTACTCCAGCTAGGCATCCAGCCGCTGGCGGCGATCGTCTTCTACTGGGCGGCGTGGACGCTCGCGATCGGTACCAAGATCGCGCTGCTCCCGATCTTCTCGCTCACCTACCTTGAGTCCGCCGGCGAGTTCCGGCGCATCCAGTGGTCGATCCCGCCGAGCCAGGTCGCCTTTCCGGTCCTGGCCTCGGCGGAGGAGGGAAAGGCCGGGCCCGGGCCCGTCGTCCGTGCGGCCTCCGGGGTCCACGCGTCGCCGCTCGGACGACGACCGAGTCCCTCCGGCGTGCACGCCATGCCAATCGAGCTGGCCCAGCCCGATGCCAAGTCAGGCAGGGACGCGGCACCTTGAAAGACCGGCGGAACGCCCCCGAGGCCGTTCGGCCCGGCGACCGCGTCGGACCCTATCGGGTGGAGGCCAAGCTCGGCGAAGGCGCCATGGGCTGGGTCTTCGAGGCGCGTGGTCCGCGTGATGATCGTGTGGCGCTCAAGGTCGCGAAGCCGGAGGCGGCCGAGGATCCCCGCTTGCTGAAGCGGCTTGAGCAAGAGGTGTCCAGCCCGGCGCGCGTAAGCAACAGGCACGTCGTCAAGGTGCTCGACGCGGGCAAGCACGAGAGGCTCGTCTGGCTGACTCAGCGGCTGATTCCCGGCGGCACGCTGAGCGACGAGATTGCGCGACAGGGTCGGCTCCAGCTGGCATCTGCCGTCCGGATCTGCCTCCACGTCGCGAGCGGCCTCGACGCGCTCCACGAGGCGGGTCTCGTACACCGAGACCTGAAGCCGGCGAACATCCTTCTCGACGAGGACAGCGCCGCCTACATCACGGACTTCGGGCTGGTCATGGACCTCAAGGCGAGCGTCATCACGCAGCTCGGCATGCAGCCCGGAACCGTGAACTACATGGCGCCGGAGCAAATCAAGGGTGACCGCGACTCCGTGACCGCGAGGACGGACGTCTACGCGCTTGGGTGCGTGATGTGCGCATGCCTCTGCGGCACGCCGCCGTTCGCGGATCGCGGGAGCTGGATGCGAATCGGGTGGGCGCATCTGCAGGACGAGCCGCCTGATCCGTGCGCGGGGCGCGAGGACCTTCCTGCCGGGCTGGGCTGGGCCGTCACCCGGGCGCTCATGAAAGATCCGAGCGAGAGGCCCCCCACGGCGATCGCGTACGCGCGCTTGATCCAAGTCGGAGCGGGCCTGACCTCGCTGGGAGTACCCGAGCGATGAGCGAGTTCGTGTTGATCGAGGAGGCTCCGAACGCGGGCAGGAAGGTCTCGGGGGACGCCACCATCGGCCGCGAGGGGTGCGACGTCTTGGTGTCTGATTCTCAGGCTTCGCGTACTCACGCGGCATTCCGCCTGCTAGCGGCCGGCCCGGCAATAGAGGACCTCAACTCCACCAACGGGACATTCGTCAACGACGAGCGGATCGCGGGGCAAAAGGAGCTACGGGCGGGGGACAAGATCCGGATCGGCGAAACCCGATGGCGCTTGGAAAGCGTCCAGCGAGAGGCCGTTCCGGATCCGTCGGGCCCCGATGACGACGACAAGCGGGAGGACTCCGCGGATGGGAAGGACAGCAGCCGCGGCGACGTTCCCCCGCCCGTTCCGTCGGCCATCAGGCGCGCCGAGCCGCTGCCCCACCCCGTTCAGGCGCCTGGTTTCGGTGTCGGAGCCCCAGCCAGCAGGGTCAGGGGCTCGGCTGCCAGGCGAGCCGAGGCCACCGTGGTCTCCTACGCGGTCGTCCTGCTGACGGCCATCGCGGTCATCGCCTACTTCGCGGCGCGCTAGCGCCCCGACCAGCGATCAGGCGCGCCTATCAGGCCCGTGTGAGCCGCCCGGGCGTCTCCGTAAGGACTACCGGGCGCCGAAGAAGAGCAAGACCGCGAGGCCGGCGCCCGCCAACAGCGCAAAGGCGGCCGTGTTGGTTCGGCGCTTGACCCGCTGGTCGACGAGGCGGGCGAGCGCGTTGAAATCGGATGCCGCCTGGGGGTCGCCGAGCGCCGCGGGAGGCACGTAGGCGGGGGGCCTCTCCGCGTCCTTGAGGGGAGGGGCGCCCGTAGCTTCTGCGGGACGCTCGCCGTCGGCCTCCGCGGCAGCGGGTCGGAGGACGTCCGCGTCGATCTTGGTGATGTCCGGCCTTGGACCTACGGCGGACGGCCGGCCGGCTACCTGCCGGGAGTCGCGTAGCTGGATCACCGTCAGTCCGACACGAATCCTGTCATCGGAGACGAGCGGATGAGGCGCGT
>Ga0136613_10000173_pt1 | contig 25846 bp, 16 predicted proteins | sample AntDrymUQ2722106_2_FD_106649 | JGI IMG/M metagenome (GOLD analysis project Ga0136613, IMG submission 106649) | Polar desert sand microbial communities from Dry Valleys, Antarctica - metaG UQ272 (21.06) | ecosystem: Environmental > Terrestrial > Soil > Desert | place: Antarctica: Dry Valley... | reverse complement strand
GGCAGCTCCTGCTGAGCCTGTGCGATGTCTCGATCGCGATCCGCGCGCGGCGCATGACGCTCGAGGTCCGTGAGTCGAACCGTGGCGCGCAGGTCCTGTATGCCGCCTTTGGCTTCGAGGTCCTTGGACGTCGCCGTGCCTACTACTCCGATGACGGCGAGGACGCGCTGGTGATGACCACGCCGGACCTGGACGAGCCGGCTATGCGCGAGATCCTGGAGGCCGAGCGCACACGGCTGGCCGGATGAGCGGCCCGCGGATCCTGGCGATCGAATCCTCGTGCGATGAGACGGGCGTGGCGATCGTGGTCGGCGGACGCCGGATCGAGGCGAACCAGGTGGCCAGCCAGGTGGCGCTGCACGCGGCCACGGGCGGCATCGTGCCGGAGGTTGCCGCTCGGCAGCAGCTGCGCTGGATCGTGCCCACGCTCGAGGCCGCGCTCGCCGGGTCAGGGACCGGCTGGGGCGAGATCGACGCGGTGGCGGTCACGTACGGGCCAGGGCTCATCGGCTCATTGCTGGTGGGCGTCAACGTCGCCAAGGCCCTTGCGGTTGCTCACGACCTGCCGCTGATCGGCGTGAACCATATCGAGGGCCACATCTACGCCAACTGGTTGACCGATGCCGATGCCGATGCGCCTCTGCCGGCCGAGCCGGAATTCCCGCTGCTCTGCCTGGTCGTCAGCGGCGGCCACACCCAGCTCGTCCTGATGGACGACCACGGGCGATACACCCTGCTCGGCCAGACGGTCGACGACGCGGCCGGCGAGGCGTTCGACAAGGTCGGGCGGCTGCTGGGGCTTCCGTACCCCGGTGGACCGGCCATCTCGGCGGCTGCGGTCGGCGCGGCGCCGGCCGCGCGATTTCCACGTGCACGAACGGCGGGCCCGTATGACTTCAGCTTCTCCGGGCTCAAGACGGCGGTCCTGCGCGAGGTCGAGGGATACCGGGGGCGGCAGGAGCCGATCCCAGTGGACGGCATCGCCGCCGCCTTCGAGGAGGCCGTCGTCGACGCGCTCGCTACCAAGACGCTGGCCGCGGCTCGCGACCATGGCGTGGCGGCCGTGGCCCTCGGCGGCGGGGTAGCGGCAAATCGCGCTCTGCGCCATGCCCTCGACGAGCGCGGGCGCGCGGAGGGCCTGCCGCTCCTGGTGCCGCCCCCGGCATGGTGCACCGATAACGGCGCCATGATCGGCGCGGCGGCGGGCTTCCGGTATCTCGCCGGTGACCGAGCGGACGCCTCCCTCGAGGCGATTCCGAACCTGAGCCTCCCCTGGCTGGCGTCGTGAGCGATCCGCTCGCGCCCGAGCGGTTGCAGCCGCCGACTCCGGGCCAGCTCCGGCGGCTGATGGGCGCCGAGCGGCTCCGGCCGAGGAAGAGCCTGAGCCAGAACTTCCTGACCGATCCCGAGGTGCTCGACAACATCGTGGCGGCAGCCGAGCTGGAGGCGGGGGACAACGTCGTCGAGATCGGTCCCGGCCTGGGGGTGCTCACCCGGCGGCTGCTGGCGGCCGGCGCTTCGGTCACGGCGGTCGAGCTGGATCCTCGACTGGCGGAGTTCCTGCGGCGCGAGCTGTACGGCATCGACCGGTTCGAGCTGATCGAGGCCGATGCGCTGTCGCTCCACCCGCGCGAGTTCTTCCCGGATCGCCCGATCAAGGTGGTGGCCAATATCCCGTACCACATCACCAGCCCGCTGCTGCACACGTTCCTCGAGGGCGATCGGCCGCCGGAGCTTACCGTGCTCCTGGTCCAGCTCGAGGTCGCCGAGCGCGTCGCCGCGCCGCCGGGGCGGATGAGCTACCTGTCCGTCTTTGCGCAGAACGTGGCGACCGCCGAGGTCGTGGCGCGCGTGCCGGCAGCCGCCTTCGAGCCGGCACCGTCGGTCGACTCCGCCATCCTGCGGCTCCGCCGGCGCGAGCGGCCGGCGGTCGCGGTCGGAGCGTCTCGCGACCCGTTCTATCGGGTCGTGCAGGCCGGCTTCCGTCAGCGGCGTAAGCAGGTGCATAACGGGCTGTCGCGAGAGCTGCCCGTCGAGCGGGAGGTCGTGGAGTCGGCACTCGGCGCCTGCGGGGTGGATGGTGAGCGGCGGCCGCAGACGCTGAGCGTCGACGCGTGGGCCTGCCTCACCGAGCGCATCGGCCCGCTCACGTGACCGGCGCCGCTGAGCGGCGACAACTGAGCCAATCGACCCGGAGCGCCGCCAGTGTCGGAATGCGCCGCTGAGCGGCGACAACCGCGCCAATTCTGCAGCGGACGACCGGTCCGGGTCCGGCAAGCGTCGCTGAGCGGTGCGAGTCGTGCGCGAAGCCTCGAGCGGGCGGGCCCGCCGGCGGCAACGGAGTCCAGTCCGACTGCCCGTGCTGAGTTAGCGCCGGTGAGCGGCGCCGGGACGCGCACGAGCCGCCGCGTCCACACGGCAGGGCGCACCGTGTCAGACCGCCCAGGCCGATTCGGGCACCATAGGCAGGTGAACGGCGAATCGGCCTCCCTTTCGGCTGGGGCGTTGCGTCTCGAGGCGCCCGCCAAGCTGAACCTGTCGCTCTCCGTCGTGGGGCGCCGGCCTGATGGGCATCACCTGCTCGACAGCGTCTTCGTCCTGCTCGAGCTGGCCGACCAACTGCTCCTGATGCCCGGATCAAGCGGGCTCCGCATCGAGGGCGTGGGTGCGGCAGACCTGCCGCTGGGCGGGTACAACCTCGCGTGGCGCGGGCTGCGTGCCGGGCTCGACGGCGAGCCGGACATCGCGTGCCTCACGCTGGAGAAGCTGATCCCGTCGTCGGCCGGTCTCGGCGGGGGCTCGTCCGATGCGGCGGCCGCATGGCGGCTGGGTCGGGCCTGGCGAGGGAGATGGGAAATGGCGGGCGAGCGTGACCTCCTCGAGCTGTCCGCCATCGGCGCGGACGTCCCGTTCTTCGCGTCTCAACGCGTTGCGGCGCGCGTGACGGGGATCGGTGAGCGGATCGAGGGGCTCGGGACGGAGCCGCGCCATGTCGTCCTGGTGCACCCCCCGTTCGGCCTCTCCACGGCCGCGGTCTTCGGCGAGCTTCGGCCGGATGAGTGGGGCCGAGCTGCGAACGACCTGCTCGCTCCCGCCCGCCGCCTGCGTCCGGAGATCGACGACCTGTTCGCGGCGGTCATTCGCGCAGGCGGGGCGCCATCTCTGACCGGATCGGGGCCGACGATTTTCTCGCTGACCGATGACCCCGAGCGCGCCCATGCGATTGCCCACCGGCTGCGCGATGCCGACGTTCGCGTCTCCGTGACCCGCACCCGTGACGCAGCGGCTAGCATCGAACGCATCATCGAGGAGGAGGGTTGAGACTCGTGCGCGAAGCGATCAGCACCGATGACGCCCCGGCGGCCGTCGGCCCCTACAGCCAGGCCATGCGGGCCGGTGACCTCGTCTTCACCGCCGGGCAGCTGGGCCTCGACCTGTCGAGCGGCGAGCTCGTCGGCGACGGCGTGGCCGACCAGGCGGAGCGGGCGATTGCCAACCTGGCGGCCATCCTGGACGCTGCCGGCAGCGGGTTGGATCGGCTTGTGAAGGTCACGGTCTTCCTGGCCGACATCGGCGACTGGCCGGCCGTCAACGAGGTCTACGCGCGCGTCGTCCCCGAGCCATTTCCGGCGCGCAGCGCCTTCGCGGTGAAGGAGCTGCCGAAGGGGGCCCGCGTCGAGATCGAGGCGGTTGCCATGGTGAGCTCCGGTTGACGCTCCGATCGGGGCGCCTCTACCATCCGCCAACGTGTCTGCACAACTGACCGCCCCCGCGGCCATCGTCCTGGCCGCCGGCCAGGGGACCCGCATGCGTTCGCGCATCCCCAAGGTGCTGCATCCGCTTGCCGGTCGTCCGATGATCGACCATGTCCTCGAGGCGCTGCTCGAGGCTGGGGTGTCGATGCCGGTCGTGGTCACCGGACACGGTGCCGATGCGGTCGAGCAGCATCTCGCATCGCGCGCCATCAGCGTCCGTCAGGTCCCCCAGCGCGGGACCGCCGACGCCGTCCGGATCGGCCTCGGGGCCGTGCCGCTCGACGCCGAGGCCGTTCTCGTCACGATGGGCGACGCGCCCCTCCAATCGGGCGAGCTGTACCGGACGATCCTCGCCGAGCGCAAGCGTGGCCGGCCGGCGATCGTGCTCGTCTCGGCGCTGCTGGACGACCCGACGGGGTACGGCAGGGTCGTGCGCGGGCCGGACGGGGGAGCGGCATCGGTGATCGAGGAGTCGGATGCCGATGACAAGGTCCGGGCGATTCGGGAGATCAACGTCGGCACGTACGCGTTCGACGCAGTGTGGCTGCGCACCGCCCTCGAGCGCGTCACGCCGTCGGCATCCGGCGAGCAGTACCTCACCGACCTCGTGGCCATGGCGGTGGCCGACGGGCGTCCGGTTTGCGTCGTGCGCGCGGACGATGCGGCCGACATGATCGGCATCAACGACCGGCTGGCATTGGCCACCGCCGAGGAGCGGATACGGCGCCGAATCGTCGAGCGGCACATGCGCGGCGGCGTGACCATCGTCGATCCGGCGACGACCCGCATCGACGCCGCGGTCGAGATCGGGCAGGACGCACGGATCGAGCCGTGGACCATCCTGGAGGGTGCCACCGTCATCGCGCAGGATGCGGTCATCGGCCCCAACGCGCACCTCCGCGACAGCCGGATCGGGCCGCGGAGCCACGTCTGGGGAAGCGTGGTCGAGGAGTCGACAGTCGCCGAGGATGTGGAGATCGGTCCATTCGCGCATCTGCGTCCGGGATCGGAGGTTGGGCCGCACTGCCGGATTGGCAACTTCGCCGAGATCAAGAAGAGCCGTCTGGGCGCGGGAACCCAGCAGCATCACTTCAGCTACCTGGGCGATGCCGAGATCGGCGAGAACGTGAACGTGGGCGCCGGGTCGGTGACCGCCAACTTCGACGGGACCCGCAAGCACGGCACGATCATCGGCGACCGCGCGAGCATCGGCGTCGACACGATGATGGTGGCGCCCGTGACGATCGGTGAGGACGCGACGACGGGCGCGGGCTCTGTCGTGACCCGTGATGTGGCCCCGGGCAAGAAGGTGGTCGGTGTCCCGGCCCGCCCGATCGAGCTGAAGCGTCGCTCGAAACCGCCCGTGGGCGGATCGGAACTCGTAGGGAGGCGGAAATAACACCGCCCGATGGACGGTAACAGTACCCCCGGCAACCCGGTCTTCGACCTTGCGGTTGTCGTCACTCTCATCCTCGTCGGCGGGTTCTTCGCCGCCAGCGAGATCGCCCTGATCACGGTGAAGCGTCACCGCCTCGGCCAGCTGGCGGATGACGGAAACACCGCCGCGCGCAGGGCCCACCGGCTCACCGAGGATCCGAGCCGCTTCCTGGCCACCATCCAGATCGCGATCACCTTCCTCGGCTTCCTGGCCGGCGCCGTCGGCGCGGTGGCGTTCTCGTCGGGCCTTGCCGACATCATCCAGCTGATCGGGTGGGACTGGCTCCAGGAGGCCGCCGATACGATCGCCTTCGTGATCATGACGCTCGTCATCGCGCTCGCCTCGATCATCATCGGCGAGCTGGCGCCCAAGACGCTCGCGCTCAACTTCCCCGAACGGCTGGCCCTCTTCGTGGCGCGCCCCATCGGCGTGATCCAGGGCATCCTCTCGCCGATCGTGTGGGTGGTCTCGCGAACGAGCCTTGTGCTGGTGCGCCTGCTTGGCGGCACGGAGAAGCCGCAGGGCGGCTACCTGTCGACCGAGGAGCTGAAGATACTCGTCGAGACCGGCTCGGAGCAGGGCCAGATCGAGGAGGAGGAGAAGGAGATGATCCACGGGGTCATCGAGCTCGGGGACAAGCGTGTCCACGAGGTCATGGTCCCTCGCATCGGCATCCGCGCAATCAACGTCGACGATTCGCTCGACGAGGTGCTCGACATGATCGTCGCCGCCGGCCATTCGCGCCTCCCCGTGTTCGAGGAGAGCCTCGACAACATCGTGGGCATCCTGTACGCCAAGGATCTGCTGCCCTACCTGAAGGGGAATGGACGTGCGAACGGGCAGATCGACATTCGAGCTCTCGTTCGTGCGCCGGTCTACGTTCCCGAGTCCAAGGCGGTCGACGAGCTGCTGCACGACATGCAGGCCGCCAAGCGACACATCGCCATCGTGGTCGACGAGTATGGCGGCACCGCGGGCCTCGTCACCATGGAGGACGTCGTCGAGGAGATCGTGGGCGAGATCCAGGACGAGTACGACACCGAGGAGGCGATGGTCGAGTCGATCAAGTCCGATGACGACCTGGCCTTCCGGCTCGACGGTCGGGTGAGCATGGACGACCTGCGCGACCTGTTCGACCTCCCGGATGACGATGAGCCCGATGAGGAGGCGTACGACACGGTCGGTGGGTTCGTCGTCCATCGCGAGGGCAGAATTCCGCTGCCCGGCTCCGAGACCCCGTTCCGTGACGGCGTCACGCTTCGCGTCGAGGCCGCCGAGCCGCGGCGCGTTGCCCGAGTCGTCGCCTCACGGCAGCGACGGGAGGATGATGCCCACCTCGGCGCCGCAGGACGCCCTCCGAACGGCTGATGTGGGACTGGATCGACGTCATTGCCCGTCTCTTCTCCGGTCCGGAATCCACGACACGCCAACCGCCGCCGCCGCCGCGGGAGTCAGTGATGCGCGCGGCCTCTGGCGCTCGTGGCAGGAGATGCGGTACCCGAATGCATACCCGCCGGCCAGCGCCTCCGGTGTTGTGGAGGCGTCGATCTGGTCCTCTTCGCCGGTGATCCGGCGCAGCTATACGAGGCCCACTTCAGCGATGGCCTCACCGATCCAGAGCGCCGGCGCCTCCATGGCGCGGTGCGTACGCTCGAGCGCATCGTGCCGATGCTGAAGGGCGACGGACGCCCCTACTTTGCGGCTGCGCTGGCCGTCGGCCGCTGGATCATTCGCGGTTCGCCAGCGTGATCGTCGAGCGCTTCGGTGTCCGATCCGCGCTGAAGCTTCCGCCAATCACCACTCACCGGCGGCGTAGAAAGCTCGTGGCGCGGTTGGCGCCCTCTCATGCGGCTCATCCGTCGCCGAATCCCTTCGAAGTTGGTTGCTGACAGCAATAGCGGTCCTCCAACGTGGCTGAGCCGACCCTGATCGGTACCCGGTGACACTCGACCGCACAAGGTAGTTGCCTCGTCACCCGTCCCACGGGGCTATCGGAGAACGAGACGCGGCTCCATCGTCATCTACCCGTGCCACGGGTCAGATCGCGACTGAGCCCGGCCAATTCCTGGTTCCGATGGACGATAGCCCCTCCCCACAGGTCACCGGACCCAGAACCGACGGTCTTGCCGTGTCTCAGTGACCGCTTCGGCACGCCCCTAGACGGCGATCACCGAACGGACGAGATCCGCGAGGTCGCGCTTGCCGTCCGAGGGGCAGGGAAGGCGCTCGAGCTGGTCGAGGGAGCGGTCGCGGTAGCGCCGGGCCTCGGTGAGCGCATGCTCCCGCGCCCCGCATCGGTCGAGGATGGCGAGCACGTCGGAGACCTCTTCGTCCGTCATCGGCGTGGGAGCGGTCGGCTGCGGCCCACGACCGTCGGTGCCTCGAACGCCGTCGAGATAGATCGCATTGAGCCGGTCGCGATCGGCGTCGGTTGCGTTAGCCAGCGCCCAGACCAGGGGCAGCGTCTTCTTGCGCTTGCGGACGTCGCCTGCCTCCGGCTTGCCGGACTCGGTCGAGCTCCAGAAGGTGCCCTTCACGTCATCGGCCATCTGGAAGGCCATGCCGAGGTCCCAGCCGAAGCGCCGATAGGCCTCAACCACCGCCGGATCATCGGTGGCAAGGATGGCTCCGGCCTGAACCGATGCGGCCAGCAGCGCGGCGGTCTTCTTGCCGATCATGTCGAGATAGCCCTCGACGCTGATATCGGTCCTGCGCTCGAAGCTGATGTCGAGGTACTGACCCTCGCACAGGGCCAGGCAAGTCTCGTCGTAGACGCGCATCAGGGTGAGGACGCGGCGCTCAGAGAACCCGCCATCGAGGAGCCGATAGAGCGCGAGCCGGGACAGCGCGAAGAGCGCGTCGCCGGCATTGATGGCGAGCGGAACGCCCCAGATCGCCCACAGCGTCGGCCGATGACGTCGCTCGGTGTCGGCGTCCTCGATGTCGTCGTGCACGAGGCTGAAGTTGTGCCCCAGCTCGACGGCCGCGGCTCCCGGCATGGCAGGCCGATAGTCCCCGGTCAGCGACTGGTAGGCCAGGGCACCGAGCAGCGGCCGCATCCGCTTGCCGCGCAGGCCCTTCTCGCCGTCGAGCCCGAGGTGGTACGACAGCATGTCGTAGAGCGAACGCGCGTGGCCCTCGCGCTGGGTGAGGACGCTCGACATCTCGGCCTCGATGTCGGCCAGGATGTGACTAAACTCGGTCCTGATGTCCACGCCCGAAGGGTACCTGACCTCCTCGAGAAGCCGTGTCATGGCGAATGGGGTCGAGAACGGGTTCGGGCGCATCACGAACATGATACGTCAATGTAGCAAGTTCGGTTCCGCGGACCGATGAGCCCCCGGCCGCGCGTCTACAAGACCGAGGGGATCGTGCTGCGTTCGATGAATCTCGGTGAGGCGGATCGCGTTCTCACCGTGCTGACCCCGCGGCTCGGCAAGCTGCGCGTGATCGCTAAGGGCGTGCGCCGAACTCGTTCGCGCATCGGCGGAGCGCTCGAGCCGTTCAGCGACGTGCAGCTCGTGCTGGCGGTTGGGCGGACTTGGGACGTCGTCACCTCCTCCTCGCTGGAGGACGCGCATCTCGGTTTGCGAAACGACCTCCATTCCACGGCCGCCGCCTGGTACATCGTCGAGCTGGCGGATCGCTTCTGCGAGGGTGCGGCCGACTCCCACGAAGCGTTCCGCCTCCTGGCCCAGGCGCTCTCCGGCCTGGACGCGCCGCCTTCGGAGGTCACTCGGGAAGTGGTGGCGCGCTGGTTCGAGCTCGCGCTGCTGGACGCCATGGGCTTTCGTCCCGAGCTGTCCCGCTGCCTGGAGTGCGGCGCGCAGATCGAGCCGGAAGGCAACGCGTTCTCGCCGGTTGGTGGTGGCGTCCTCTGCCCGCAATGCGCTCACGCAGCGCACGGCGCTCGGCCCATCTCCGCCGATGCGCTGAAGGTGCTCCGCCACCTCCAGCGTTCAGCACTCGTCGGCGTACTCCGCCTGCGCCTGATGCCGGCGGTGCACCGCGAGGTCGAACGGCTCATGCACGCGACAGTGTCTGCCGTGCTCGAGCGCGAGCTCCGCTCGCGCGACTTCTTCGCCGAGGTCGCGGCGCGAGAGGCGGCCGCGGAGGGGGTGGGGTAGACTCGATCATCGGCCTCATCGGTCACCATCCACCGCATCGGGAGCCGTCCCTCCGCCGTGCCAGCGCCCAACTTCGACGTCATCGCCAGCCTCGCAAAGAGACGCGGATTCGTCTTTCCGTCCAGTGAGATCTACGGCGGCATGGCGGGCTTTTGGGACTACGGGCCGCTCGGCGTCGAGCTCAAGAACAACATCAAGGCGGCCTGGTGGAGGCACATGGTCCAGCTTCGGGACGACGTGGTCGGGATGGACGCCGCGATCATCATGAATCCACGCGTCTGGGAGGCATCGGGCCATGTCGCCGGCTTCAGCGATCCGATGGTCGATTGCCGCAACTGCAAGCTGCGCTTCCGCGAGGATGACCTGAAGGGAAAGCCATCGGAGATCGCCTGCCCGAGCTGTGGGAATAGGGGCACGCTGACCGACGCCCGTCAGTTCAACCTGATGTTCGCCACTCATGTCGGCCCCGTCGCCGAGTCCTCGTCGATCGCCTACCTGCGGCCGGAGACTGCCCAGGCGATGTTCGTCCAGTTTGACAACGTGGCGACCAGCATGCGTCGCAAGCTGCCCTTCGGGATCGCCCAGATGGGCCGATCCTTCCGCAACGAGATCACGCCCGGCAATTTCATCTTCCGGCTCCGGGAGTTCGAGCAGATGGAGATGGAGTTCTTCGTCCATCCGCGCGATGAGAACGAATGGTTCGCGCACTGGGTCGATGCACGGCACCGGTGGTGGACCGATGTGCTGGGCATCTCCGCCGACCGCCTCCGCCTGCGCCCGCACGACGCCGACGAGCTCTCGCACTACTCCGCGCAGACCACCGATATCGAGTACGAGTTCCCGATCGGATGGTCGGAGCTGGAAGGGATCGCCGACAGGACCGATTACGACCTGCGCGCCCACGCCGCGGGCAGCGGCAAGCGCCTGGAGACCTTCGACGAGGCGAGCGGCGAGCAGCTGGTGCCGTACGTGATCGAGCCAGCGATGGGCGTGGATCGGGCTCTCCTGACGGTCCTGGTGGACGGATACGCTGAGGAGCAGGTGGCCAGGGAGAAGCGGGTCGTCCTGGGCATCCGGCCCGAGCTTGCGCCGATCAAGGCCGCGGTCCTGCCGCTGCTTCGCAATCGGCCCGAGCTGGTCGATCGCGCGCGCCGGCTCACGGGCGATCTCAAGCAGGTCACCCCGGCCATGTACGACGACACCGCCTCGATCGGCAAGCTGTATCGCCGGCAGGACGAGATCGGCACGCCGTTCTGCGTCACGGTGGATCCCGAGTCGCTCGACGACGGCGCGGCCACCATCCGCGAGCGGGATTCGATGACGCAGGAGCGCGTTTCGCTCGACCTGCTCCCGCAACGGATCGTCGACCTTGTCGCCGGTCGATCGGCCTGGGAAGGCGTCCCCCGCGTCGCGCCCGGTGCGTCGGAGGGTGAGGTGGCCGTCGGACCGTGACACCACACGACGAGATCCAGGCATCCCACGAGCGCGGTGACCACGAGGCGGTCCTGCGCGAGACGGAGCGGCGCCTGGCGAATCGCCCGGGCGACGACGCGGCGCACGAGTACCGCGCCAGGGCGCTCCTGGCCCTCGGTCGCCTGGAGGAGGCCGCGGAGCACGCGCAGGACGCCGTGCGGCTCGACCCCGACGAGATCCGCTACCGCGAGCTCCTCGCGCAGGTGCTGTCCCAGCAGGGAGCGCACGGTGACGCGGCCGCCGAGTTCGGCCGCCTGGCGCGAAACGACCCGGGGCAGACGACGTGGACCCTGGCCGAGGCACAGGAGCGGCTCGGCGCCTCACAGCCGGCCATGGGTCTCGAAGCGGCGCGGCGCGCCGTGCGACTCGAGCCGCGCAACGGCCGGGCGCAGCTGGCACTCAGCCAGGCATTGGCGCGGACCGGCGACGCCCGCGGTGCCTTCCAGGCGGCCGGTGCCGCGACCCGGCTGCTCGGCGGCCTGCCCGAGGCCCGCGAAGCCCTTGCCGACGCACGCTGGCTCGGCAACGACGATGCGACCGCCTTCGACGAGTTTCGGTCGCTCGCCGACGAGATGCGTGGCGTGGATGCCGATCGAATCATCGCCAAGGCCAGGACGCTCTACCGACAGCACGCCGGCTGGGCCGGCCGTCTGGTGGCCGGCATCGGTCCACTCTTTGCGTTCGCCTTCCGCCGCGGCCTGGTCCGGGTCGACAGGTGAAGGTCGGCGTCCTGCGCGAGCGCCTGACGGCCGCTCTCGACGTCGCAATGCACAATCGCGAGGCCGATGCCATAGCGCTGACCGCGGACCGCACCAAGGCCATGGCCGTGGCGCTCGCTGGGCTTGGGGACGACGCCGATGTCGAGATCGGCGGACTCGACCTGCCGGCGCGCTCGGCGGCCACGGTGCTCGGCTTTCACCCCGAGCACGTCCGCCGATTGATCCGCACCGGCGGCCTGCGGGCTCGTCGAGTCGGCGGTGACTACCGCGTGCTGGTCGACGACCTGTGGCCGCTTCTCGAGGCTCGCTACCGCGAACCGGGGCGCCGTCGCGTGCGGCCTCGGCGATGAGCGCCGCTCGCCGCCTGCGAACGGCCCAGAGCGAGGAGCTCGGACAGGATCGTCGCGACGAGCTGACCCGTCTGTGTGAGGCTGCCTTCGATGAGCCGTTTGCGGCGGCGTGGGAACGAGTCGGACCCGGCCTGCACGTGATGGCCGAGGCCGGCGGTCGCGTCCTGGCGCACGCCATGATCGTCGACCGGCGCATCTACCTCGGCCACGAGATGGACGTCGCCCTCGATGCCGGCTACGTCGAGCATGTGGCGACACTCCCGGAGGCCCAGGGTGCCGGGCACGCGACCGTTGTCATGGAGGAAATCGGCCGCATCATCAGGGCGGAGTACGAGCTCGGCGCGCTGGCGACCGGGAGCAACAGCTTCTACGGGCGGCTCGGCTGGGAGACCTGGGCGGGGCCGACTGGCCTGCGGATGGCGGACGGCGAGCGGATGCGCAGCGCCGATGAGGACGGCCACGTGATGGTGCTCCGCACCCCGCGCAGTCCAGCCGACCTCGGTCTCGACGCGCCGATCGCCGTCGACTGGCGCGCGGACCGAGCATGGTGAGCCGGCACACGGGGTGAGCGAAGCCTCGCGGTACAATCGACGGCCCCACGAACCGACCGCACGAGGAGCCGAACCGCCGCATGGCCACGACCGCTCGCAAGCCCCGCCGCGCCCGCTCGAAGGCCGCAGCCACAAACGGGAAGCTGATCTACACCTTCAGCGAGGGGAACGCCTCGATGCGTTCGACCCTTGGCGGCAAGGGCGCCGGCCTGGCCGAGATGACGAACGCCGGGCTCCCCGTGCCTGCCGGCTTCACGATCACGACGGAGGCGTGCAACGCGTACTACGATGCAGGCAAGGAGATGCCGCCTGGTCTGTGGGACGACGTGGTGGCCCACATGAAGACCGTCGAGCAGGAAACCGGAAAGGGCTTCGGCGATCCCGAGAACCCCCTGCTCGTATCGGTCCGTTCCGGCGCTGCGTTCAGCATGCCGGGCATGATGGACACGGTCCTCAACCTGGGCCTCAACCCCGACACGGTGCAGGGGCTCATCAGGCTGACCGGCAACGAGCGGTTCGCGTGGGACGCCTGGCGACGGTTCGTTGCGATGTTCGGACGCATCGTGCTGGGCCTGAAGGCCGAGGACTTCGACGAGCCGTTCGACGAGCTCAAGGAGCACGCCAATGCGAAGCTCGACACGGACCTCGCCGCTGACCAGCTGCGGGAGATCGGCGACCGATTCGCGCAGATCGTGAAAGCGAAGACCGGAGAAGAGTTCCCGACCGATCCGTATCGGCAGCTGGAGCTTGCCGTGCGGGCCGTCTTCGACTCCTGGTTCGGCAAGCGCGCGCACGATTACCGCGAGTACAACAAGATCCCGCACGACCTCGGCACCGCGGTCAACGTCGTGACGATGGTGTTCGGCAACATGGGTGATGACTCGGGGACCGGCGTCGCCTTCACGCGCGACCCGAACACCGGCGAGCGGCTGCTCTACGGCGAGTACCTGACCAACGCGCAGGGCGAGGACGTGGTCGCCGGCGTGCGGACGCCGGCCAAGATCAGCCAGATGCGCGACGAGATGCCGGAGGTCTACGCGCAGTTCGAGGGGATCGCCCAGCGTCTCGAAGGCCACTACCGCGAGATGCAGGACCTCGAGTTCACGATCGAGCGCGGCACGCTCTACATGCTCCAGACCCGATCCGGCAAGCGCACCGCACCCGCGGCGGTGAAGATCGCGGTCGACATGGTCAACGAGGGCGTGCTGACGAAGGAGGAGGCGCTCCAGCGCGTCGACCCCGCCCAGATCGTGCAGCTGCTGCTGCCGCGCTTCGACGAGGCCGCCAAGGCCACGGTGGGGGATCGGCTGCTCGGCAAGGGGCTGAACGCCTCGCCGGGCGCCGCCGTGGGCCAGGCCATCTTCGACCCGGACCGCGCCGTGGCCGCCAAGGAAGCCGGCAACCGGGTGGTCCTCGTTCGCATCGAGACCAGCCCGGATGACGTGCACGGCATGCTGGCCGCCAAGGGCGTGCTGACGGCCCGCGGCGGCGCCACCTCGCACGCCGCCGTGGTGGCACGATCCATGGGCCTCCCGTGCGTCGCCGGCGCGGAGTCGCTGAAGATCAATTACGCCAAGCGCGAGATGCGCGCCGGATCGGTCACCGTCACCGAGGGCGACATCATCAGCATCGACGGCACGACGGGCGAGATCTTCGCCGGCGAGCTGCCGACCATCGAGGCCCGATTCGAGGACGAGCACGATCTCGCGACCCTGCTCGGCTGGGCCGATGAGACGCGCACCATGCAGGTCTGGGCCAACGCCGACTACCCGCGCGATGCCGAACGCGCCCGAGCCTTCGGCGCCCAGGGCATCGGCCTGTGCCGAACCGAGCACATGTTCTTCGAGGGGGATCGGCTGCCGACCGTGCGTCGCATGATTCTGAATGCCCACGCGGCCACCGCGGCCAAGCACAAGCACGCCAAGGCACGGACCGATGAGGAGCGCGCGGCGGTCAAGACGTTCGATGCCGCCCTCGACGAGCTCGAACGGCTCCAGACCGATGACTTCGCCGGCCTCTTCCGCGCCATGGACGGCCTGCCGGTCGTCATTCGGCTCATCGATCCTCCACTCCATGAGTTCCTTCCGTCGCACGACGAGCTCGTCGCCGAGACCACCCGGCTGCGCACCACCCTCGAGCTGACCGATGGCTCCGCCGGCGTCGATGCCGGCATGGTGCAGCAGGTGCTCGTCAAGCTATTCGGCAAGAAGGACGGGGCTCGCGCGATGCGCAAGATCGGGCTCTCGAGGGCGGATGACGGATCGGTGGTCGCGGCGGATCGGGCTGCACTCGAGGCTGAGCTGGCCGAGAAGGACGAGCTGCTTCATGCCGTCGAGGCGATGCGCGAGCAGAACCCGATGCTCGGGCTGCGCGGCGTGCGCCTGGGGCTCATGGTGCCCGACATTGTCAAGATGCAGGGCCGCGCCATCCTGGCCGGTGCGGCGCGCGTCGCGGCCGAAGGGCTGACCCCGCTGCCCGAGATCATGATTCCGCTCGTCGGCCACGTGAATGAGCTGCGCGAGACGCGCGAGATCCTCGAGGCCGAGGTGGCGCGCATCGTCGAGTCGAGCGGGCAGCAGGTGAATTACAAGTTCGGGACCATGATCGAGGTGCCGCGTGGCGCGCTGACCGCCGACGAGATCGCCGAGCACGCCGAGTTCTTCAGCTTCGGCACCAACGACCTGACGCAGATGGGCTTCGGCTACTCGCGCGACGACGCCGAGGGCAAGTTCCTGATGCAGTACGTCGACCGCAAGGTCCTGCCGGAGAACCCGTTCCAGGTGCTGGACGCGGCCGGCATCGGCCAGCTCGTTCGCATGGGCGTCGAGAAGGGCCGGTCAACGAAGAAGGACCTCAAGATCGGCATCTGTGGCGAGCACGGTGGTGACCCGCAGAGCATCGCCTTCTGCCACGAGGTCGGACTGGACTACGTTTCCTGCTCGCCGTTCCGCGTTCCTGTCGCCAGGCTCGCGGCGGCCCAGGCGGCCATCGCCACGACCGAGACACGCGACAAGTAGCCTCGGCCGCGGAACGCTAGGGGAACGCCTCGCAGGTCGGATCCAACGGATCGCAGGTGGGACTCGGCGTTGGCGCCGGCGTTGGCGTTGGCGCCGGCGTTGGCGTTGGCGCCGGCGTTGGCGCCGGCGTTGGCGCCGGCGTGACCGTCGGTGCTGGAGACGGCGACGCCGTCAGGATCGGCGATGGGGTTGCTGTCGGTCGCGGCGCGGGCGTTGGACGAACGGTCGGACGCGGCGTGGCGGTGCTGGGGGACGTTGTGTCGGCGGCGGTTGGAGCCGGCGCGACGCCCGGGATCGAAGGTGGAGCAGGATTTGCCGGCGGATCCGATGGGATAGGCGCCTCGCGCTCCGCGGTGGGCGATGGTGAGGCGGTGGGTGATCCTTCCACGTCGACCGACGGGAGCGGCTCCGGGGTCGGATCCGGCCCTCCACCGAGCACGGCTCCCGAGGGTGTGCCGTCAGGGCCGCCGGTCGGCGTGTTCGCTGGCTCGCGGGTCAATGCGTCGACCGCCACGACCCCCACCATCAGGATCAGCGCCAAGGCCATCACGCCGATCCCGGCGCGCCCCAGCCCAACGGTGCGGACGCCCGCCGCCGGCACGCGTCCGAGCATGGGTGGCATCGCAGCCGCGCCGGGATTGATACGTGCCATTGCATCGAAGGCGGCCGCGCTGCGCATGCACGCCGAACAACCAGATGCATGGACGGCGACGTCTCTGGGCAAATCGTCGCGCCCGCCCGAGGTGATCCATGCGCGAGACCGGTCGTGCAGCTCGTTCACCGAAGCGCCTGATCCGCGACGGCGCGGATTCGCGTGACGAGCGGTCCGTCAGACGGCCCGTCGTCCACCGCCTCGATGAAGGCATCAGCATAGCGGGATCGGGCTCGGTTGAGCATGCGGCCCAGACGGGGACCGTCCATGCCGACGACCGTGGCAACGTCGCGCAGGTCGAGCCGTTCGATGTCGCTGGCAATTATCGCCGCGCGCTCCGGCATGTCGATCACGCCGAGCGCGTCGAGGACCGGACCGTCGACGCCAAGCTCGTCCAGGACCCTGAGATCGGGGCGGCTTTGAGGCGGGCGATCATGCGCAGCTCGCGCACGGCGGAGCACTCGCGCTCGCAACCATGCGGCGGCTCGCTCCGGATGCCGCAGCTCGCCCGTGCGTTCGGTCGCGTCGGCCAGCGCTCCTGCGGTCGCTCGAGCGGCGCGGGGTCGATCGCCCAGGGTGAGGAGGAGCGCGAAACCGTGGAGCCGCCGTCCATGCACGCCCCGAAAGGCGGCGCGAACGAGCTCCGGCGCGGGGGCGCCAGTGGGTGATCGCGGCGTTTCGGCTGCCTGCATCGGTCCTCGTGTGTGGTGTGGTCGAGTGTCGTCGGGTAGGGAGTCTAGCGCCTCGCGGCGACCTTCTCGCCAGCCCGGCCCGCGTTTGATCGAGGATTGACAAGATGGTAGAATGGGGTCGCAGCTCTTGACAAACCACTTGACAAGCGACAAACCACTTGACAAGCGCGGTCGCGGCCGCGCGAGGGTCATCCCATCAGCACCTCATCCGGCATCGTTGCCGAGATCAAGTCGAAGCTCCCCGCCGTCGACGTGGTCGGCGAGACCGTCGCCCTGAAACGGGCGGGAACCGTTTACAAGGGACTTTGCCCTTTCCACGCCGAGAAGACACCCTCGTTCATCGTGACGCCCGATCGCGAGACGTGGCACTGCTTCGGCTGCGGTGAGCATGGTGACATCTTCACCTTCCTGATGCGACGGGACGGGCTTGACTTCCGTGAGGCGCTCGCCCGCCTGGCCGAGAAGGCAGGCGTCGAGCTGAGCGAGCACACCGCCCGGGAGGATCGTCACCGGCGGCGCCTGCGTGAGGCGCTCGAGGCCGCCGTGGCATGGTACCGGGAGGTGCTCCTCCAGGCGCGGCAGGCGGATGGCGCTCGAGCCTACCTCGCCGAGCGCGGGCTGTCGGAGGCGACGCTCGAGCGGTTCGCCGTCGGCTACGCACCCAACAACTGGGAGGCGATGACGAAGCGCCTCCGCGGCAAGGGCTTCAGCGATGCGGACCTGATCGGCGCGGGGCTGGCCAGCCCGTCGACCCGCGGCGGGGTCTACGACCGATTCCGTGCCCGCATCATCATCCCCATTCGCGACGCCTCGGGACGGGCCATCGGCCTCGGCGGCCGGATCATGCCGGGTGCGGAGGGTCCGAAGTACCTGAACTCGCCGGCCACGCCGCTGTTCGACAAGAGCCGGACGCTGTACGGAATCGACCTTGCGAAGGGCGCCATTCGGCGCGAGAAGCTGGCCGTCATCGTCGAGGGCTACACGGATGTGATGGCCGCCCACCAGGCAGGCTTCGGAAACGTCGTGGCCAGCCTCGGGACGGCCCTGACGCACGGTCAGGTGGAGCTGGCGAACAGATACGCCGATGCGGTCGCGCTCGCCTACGACGTCGACCTGGCGGGCGAGACCGCCACGCAGCGTGGCCTGCTCGAGGAGCTCGGACCGGTCATCAGCAAGGTGCGCGTGATCCGCATCCCTGCCGGCAAGGATCCCGACGAGCTGATTCGAACCGATCCGGACGGCTGGCGCCAGGCGGTGACCGATGCAGCGGAGCTGCTGCCGTACTTCATGCAACGAGCCGCGGCCGAGGTCGACATGCGCCAGGCCCAGGGACGCAGCGGGTACACGCGACGCATGCTCGATCTGCTGCGTCGACTCCCCGACCGGGTGGAGCAGGATTCGTACGTGCCGCAGCTGGCGCAGCTCGCCGGGATCGACGAGCGGGTCCTGCGCGAGGAGCTCTCCCGCGGAGACCGGCCGGTGCCCGTGCGTCCCGCGTTCGACACGACGACAACCTCGGACGCTGAGCCGCGACTCACGCCGCTCGAGCGCCAGGCGTTGACCCTCATGCTGCTGAGCCCGACACTCGCGGCGGAGCTCGATCCGGCGCAGCGCCTGCCGTTTCGTGACGAGTCGGCCCAGGCCCTGGGCAACGCATGGCAGGCGGCGGTCGTCATCGAGAGCAGGCCGGATCTCGAGCGATTCGTGGCCGGCCTCGATCCGGCGACGGCAGACCTGGCGCGCAGCGTGCTGGCCACGGCCAGGACTCGTGGGGCACGACCCGACACAACGAGCGATCGCGAGGATCTCCGGGTCTGCCTGGTGCGACTCCGCATTGCAGGCGTCAACGAACGGCTGGCCGACCTGGAGACGCTGATCCGGGCGGCGTCCGACGACGGCGCATCCGACGATATCCATGAACTCGAGCGAACGGTCCATCAGCTGCACCAGGAGCGCGGGCAGCTCGAACAGGCGATGAATGCGCCGGCCATGGTGGCCGGCGAGAGGAGGAGCTGAGTGGCGACGACCACCAGGGGGAAGAAGACATCCCCACCAGAGACACCGGGACCCAAAGCAGAAGTGACCGAGTCCGCCGCCAGGCCGGCACCTAAGGGCAAGGCAGTGCAGAAGGCCGATCCGACCGATGCGCCGCTCCGCGACACCAAGGCTAGAACGAAGGCCGAGGCGAAGGCGCCGGCCAGGCCGAAGGCAGGCGCGGCGCGTGGCGGGAACGGCTCGTCCAACGGCGACGGAGCCGCTGACGATGGGGCGCGGGCCGCGGCGATTGCGAACCTGCTGACGCAAGGCCGAGAGGAAGGCTTCATCACCCACGACCAGATCCTCGAGGCGATCCCGCAGCCGGAAGCGCAGATGGGCGCGCTCGAGGAGCTGTACGCGGCCGCGGCCGAGGCTGGGGTCGAGGTGCTCGACGCCGAGAACCAGCCGACCCTCATCGGCGAGCCCGACGAGCCGGAGGTGCCGGCGCCGACAAATCGCAAGGCCGCCGCCAAGCCGAAGGCGACCGACGAGGATCTCGAGGCGCTGGCCGCCGACCTGATCGGTATCGACGATCCGGTGCGGATGTACCTCAAGGAGATCGGCAAGGTCGCCCTCCTGACCGCCGAAGAGGAGGTCGTGCTGGCGAAGGCGATCGAGCTCGGTGAGCTGGCGGTCGAGGATCCGGCGCGTGCCCTCGTCAATCTCTACACCTGGGTGACGCTCGACACCGAGCCCAAGGCACGCAGCATGGCCGCCATGCGCGCGTTCGATCTGCCGAAGGAGTCGCCGCGCGTCACTCGCGACGCGATCGACTGGTGGGTCGGACGGAGGCGCAAGACGATCGAGGTGCCGTCGATCAAGCTGTCGAAGGCGCGAAAGTCTCAGAACCTGGATGACGAGGCGCGGACGCGCCTCATGGAGGCCGAGTCGATCCTCAAAGTGCTGGCCTCCGATCCGGCCCAGGGCCTCAAGGATGCGGTCCTGTTCGGATCGACCTACCGGTTCCGCTCGATCAGCCATGCCGGCGCGGCGGAGCTCGTGGAGCTCGAGGTCTGGGCCCGCGAGACGGCGCAGCTGATCGTCGGTGAGTACATCACCTCTGGCCACGATGCCGAGTACCTGCTCAGCCTGGGCTACGACCCGACCATCCCGGTCGACGTGCCGCTCGAGAAGCGCACCGGGCGCCTGGTGGAGCAGAGCACCGACGCGCGCAAGCGGCTGACCGAGGCCAACCTGCGGTTGGTGGTCAGCATCGCCAAGAAGTACATCGGTCGCGGCATGAGCTTCCTGGACCTGATCCAGGAGGGCAACATCGGTCTCATCCGGGCGGTCGAGAAGTTCGACTACGAGAAGGGTTTCAAGTTCAGCACGTACGCCACGTGGTGGATCCGGCAGGCGATCACGCGGGCGATCGCGGACCAGGCGCGCACGATTCGCATCCCGGTCCACATGGTCGAGACGATCAATCGCCTCATCCGGGTCAGCCGCACCCTGCTCCAGGAGCTGGGCCGTGAGCCGAACGTGGAGGAGATCGCCCGGCGCATGAGCCGCGACGAGATCATCCGTGAGCTGCGCGACAAGCTCCAGCGCGAGCCCACCGAATCGGAGGTGGACGTGCGCGTGGCGGAGGGGCCGCAGACGGTCAGCCCCGAAAAGGTGCGCGAAATTATGAAGGTCTCCCAGGAGCCGGTCAGCCTCGAGACGCCGATCGGCGAGGAGGAGGACAGCCACCTCGGCGACTTCATTCCGGACCTGGCGTCGGTCGCTCCGGCGGACGCGGCCAGCCACCAGCTGCTGAAGGAGCAGGTGGAGGGCGTGCTGGACTCGCTCACCCCGCGTGAGCGGCGGGTGCTTCAGCTCCGATTCGGCCTGGAGGACGGCCGGTCGCGGACGCTCGAGGAGGTCGGTCGCGACTTCAACGTGACCCGCGAGCGGATCCGGCAGATCGAGGCCAAGGCCCTGCGCAAGCTGCGCCATCCAAGCCGCAGCCGCAAGCTCAAGGATTACCTCGAGTAGCCGATCGGTCTTTGACCGGCTCCGGGGCGTCGCGGTATCATCCGCGGCGTCCCCTACGAGCCTCCCACGAGGCTCCGGCATGCGATTCCGGCGTAGCTCAGTGGTAGAGCGGGCGGCTGTTAACCGCTTGGTCGTAGGTTCGAATCCTACCGCCGGAGCCACCCACCTTCCAGACCCCCAGCAAGCCCGAGCCAGCCGCGCTACGAGTCGGGCGCGAATTTAGGGGGCTTGGCACGGCGGTACTTTCGTACTAGAGTCCGCGCCAACCCGCGCCGAGCCTTGCGGGGAAACCGAGCAGGGGGAATATACGTCCATGGGCCACATGGGAACGGAGGGTTCCCGGGAGCCCGAAGTCGCCTCGCCGACACTTCGTGCCCCGCGTCCTCGCGCCAGGCGCACTGGCTTCTCGGCGCGCCCGTCCCAACGCCGCGGGTCGACCTTGGCCATCCTTCTCGCGTTCCTTCTCGTCTCGGTGTTTTCGGGTCCCCTCGCCCCGCCCCCTGTTCAGGCCGCCGAAACGGATGCCGACCTCTCCGTGTCCCAGTTCGACACTGCCGATCCCGTCGCGACCGGGGAGACGCTGACATACCAGGTCTCGATCTGGAACGCCGGTCCGGCGATCGCGACCGGGGTGACCGTGACCGACACGCTGCCCGAGGGAGCTACCTTCGGCACCACCACGCCGAGCCAGGGCTCCTGCGGCGAGGACAGTGGCGTCGTCACCTGCGATCTCGGCTCGTTGGTCGCCTTCGGGTCCGCATCAGTCGACGTGGTGGTCACGGCACCAGCTGCCGTCGGTACGATCACGAACACCGCCGCTGTGAGCGGCGCCGAAGTCGACCCGTTCACCGAGGACAACACTTCGGCCGAAGACACCGAGGTCGTTGCGCCACAGGCGGATCTCTCGATCGTCCAGTCCGACGATCCCGATCCGGTGGCGACGGATGATACGCTCACCTACGCGATCAGCGTGTTCAATGCGGGGCCGCTCGAGGCCACCGGCGTCACCGTGATTGACACGCTGCCGGCCGGAGTCACGTTCGACTCCGCGGCCTCCAGCCAGGGGACGTGCGAAGAGGATAACGGTGCGGTCTATTGCCACTTGGGCAGCGTGGCCGCATTCGATAGCGCAACCATCGACCTCGTGGTGACGGCGCCATCGGCGACCGGCACGATTGCCAACACGGCATCCGTGGACGCCGATCAGGACGACCTGAACTCCGATGACAACACCTGGGTGGAGGAGACCGCCGTCTCCGCTCCCGGCGCGAACCTGTCGGTCTCTCAGTTCGACAGCTCCGACCCGGCCCCGACCGGCACTGAGGTGACGTACACGGTCACGGTGGGCAACGCCGGCCCGTCGGACGCCACGGACGTGACGCTCACCGACACGTTGCCGGCTTCATCGGCGGTCTCGGTGACACCGTCTCAGGGAGCCTGCAACATCGTTGGCGGTACCGCTACCTGCGGTCTCGAGTCGATCCTCGCCGGCGACTCGGCCTCTGTCGCGGTCACGGTCACCGCGCCGAGCGAGGCCACAACGATCGCGAATACGGCGGTCGTGAGTGGAAGCCCGTCGGACCCGGACACCGCCGACAACGAATCGATCGAGAGCACCGAGATCCGAGGACCGTGCGGGCCGGCGGTCTGCATCGACAACGGGGCGGTGCTCCTGGCGGTGAACCCGGAAGGGCATCTGAATGCGCCGGACGGTTCCGGCTCGCCGGCCGGACCTGGGAACGTGGGCCTCATGTTCATTCCCACCGGCAATGACTCGACGTCGCCGGGCTGCCTGTGCGAGGGATGGGGCGCTGCCGATGCCGGGACCGCGATCAGCGGTTACGCCAACATCTCCACCGACGTCGGCGTGAACAACATGGAGCTGGAGAGCTTCGAATCGACGGCGTCGACCGCGGTCTCGACAGTCAACATCGAGGACACGCTGCGGGTGACTCACGACTATCACCCCTCTGGACCCACGCCGAATCTCTATGAGGCGACGGTGACCATCCAGAACATGACCGACGCAGCGCTGAGCGATATTCGGTATCGCCGGGTCATGGACTGGGACATCGAGCCGACTGCGTTCTCGGAATTCGTGACCATCGACGGCGGCAGCGCGACGAATCTGCTCTTCACCAGCAACGACGGGTTCGGCACGGCCAATCCGCTGGGGCCTCGCAGTGACCGTGGGTTCACCGGAGACTTCGTGGATCAAGGCCCGGACGATCATGGGGCCCTGTTCGACTTCGGATTCGGGGCGCTCGATGCGGGCGAGGCGCTGACCTTCAACATCTACTACGGCGCCTCCGCCACCGAGGTGGGTGCCCTCGAGGCCATCAATGCCGTGGGAGCCGAGGTGTACTCCCTCGGGCAGCCGAGCACCGAGGATGGCCCGTCACTCGGCACGCCAAACACGTTCGTCTTCGCGTTCGCCGGCGTCGGCGGCGACCCGATCTTCTCGCCGATCGCCGTGGACGACACGCTGACGGTCCAGGAGAACACGTCGGGCTCGGTCAACGTCCTGACCAACGACAGCGATCCCGACGACGATGCGCTCTCGCTCACCGACAGCACCGATCCCGCCAACGGCAGCGTCCTCTGCGAGGCCGACGGGGACTGCGCGTACACGCCGGATCTCGACGTCGTCGGCAGCGACAGCTTCGACTACACCATCACCGATGGAAACGCGGGCTTTGACACGGCAACCGTGTCCGTCACGGTCGAAGGGCAGAACGAGCCGCCGCTCGTGGATGCCGGCGCCGCCGGTCCTGGCGCCGAGGGCGAGGCGATCAGCCTGGCGGGCGCCGCATCGGATCCGGATGACGACCTTTTGACGACCACCTGGAGCTGGTCGGCACTCGAGGCCGATGACGGGGCGGAGTGCTTCTTCGCCGACGAGACGGCGCTCGAAACGACGGTGACGTGCACCGACGATGGAACGTACACGCTCACCCTGGCAGCCGATGACGGCGTCAACGATCCGGTGACCGACACCCTGACCCTCACCCTCGACAACGTCGATCCCACCGTGCTCGTCGACGCGCCGCTCGAGGGCTCCACCCATGAGCCCGACGAGCCCGTCGACCTGAGCGCCAGCATCGGCGACGAGGGCGCCAACGACACGCACAGCTGCTCCATCGACTGGGGTGACGGCAGCCTGCCCGAATCGGGCGTCGTTGACTCAGGCCTGTGCAGCGGGCAGCACACCTACACCAGCAACGCCACGCCCACCATCACGGTCACGGTCACCGACGACGATGGCGGCGTCGGTTCCGGGGCGGTCGACATCATCGTGGGCGCCAACCGGGCCCCGCTGGCAACCGATGACGAGGCCACCACCAACGAGACGCGGCCGGTCACCATCGACGTGCTGGCCAACGACACCGACCCGGACTCCGACTCGCTGTCGGTCACGGCCGTGACCATGCCCGGCAACGGCAGCGCTGACTGCTCATCGGTGTTTGATTGCGTCTACACGCCGGCAGCCGGCTTCGTCGGCGAAGACTCGTTCACCTACACCGTCTCGGACGGGCAGCTGACCGATACCGCAACGGTCACGATCACCGTCGTCGGCTGCCCCATTCTGTCGACCGCCATCGACGGTGGCGGCATCGTGACGGGGCAGCAATGGATCGCGTGCAGCTCGCCGGCGGCCCATGCGGCAGCTGGCTTCCGTCCCGACGGGATGACGGCCGACGGGGAGACCGCTGGTCTGATGACCTCGGGGACGGCAGCCGGCGTCGAAACGGCCGGACAGGATCTGTCGACGGCCAACGTGCTGAGCCTGCGTGGCGCGAACGACGTCTCGATCCTGCGCCTCGACCTGGTCGTCCCCGCCGGAGCCAGTTGCCTGAGCTTCGACCTGGTCTTCGGCTCTGAGGAATATCCCGAGTTCGTCGGCCAGTACAACGACGCGTTCCTGGCCGAGCTGGACGTGTCGGACTGGACGGTAGATGGAAACACCATCACCGCACCGGGCAACTTCGCCTTCGACCACACCGGCGGCGTGGTGAGCGTCAACAGCGCGTTCTTCGATGAGTCGACCGTGGTCCTGGACAACGGGACCGCCTACGACGGCTCTACCGGGGTGCTGGATGTTCGCACCCCGATCACGGCCGGCGCGCACGCGCTCTACCTCTCGATCTTCGACGCGAACGACAACATCCTCGACTCCGGAGCATTCATCGAAGGGCTCACCGCCTTCGCCGCGGCGGACGGGGAGTGCGAGGCTGGCGCCAACCAGCCGCCGGTGGCCACCGACGATGCCTTCGACGTCGACGAGGACTCCGTCGATAACGGGCTCGACGTGCTGGCCAATGACAGCGACCCGGACACCGATCCGGTGACGCTGGCGGCCATCGTCACCCAGCCGGAGCACGGCACGGCGACCATCGACACGGAGACCGACGAGGTCCTCTACACGCCGGCCGCGGACTACAACGGGCCGGACGGCTTCACCTACCGCATCGCCGATGGGCGCGGGGCGTCATCCACCGCTTCGGTCGCGATCGACGTGCAACCGATCAACGACGTCCCCATCGCGGCGGACGGCGACGGGGCAACGCCACAGAACGAGCCCATCGAGGTCGATGTTGCGCCCCTGGTCGAGGACATCGAGACGGCCGATGCGGACCTGAGTTACGAAATCCTCACACCGCCAGAGCATGGCATGCTGACCGGATCGGGCCCGGCCTTCACGTACACCCCCGCCGCCGGGTACTCCGGAGCCGATGCGTTCAGCTATCGGGTCATTGATCGCGGTGATCCTGATGATTGCATCGGGGACCCGCCGGCCTGCACCGATGCCCTAACGAGCACCACCCAGGTCTTCTCGATCACGGTCACCCCCCTCCTGTTCACCCTCAGCGTGACCCGCGACGGTGACGGCTCGGGCACGGTCAGCAGCGATCCGGCCGGCATCAGCTGCGGCGACGACTGCGCCGAGGACTACCCCGACGGCACGAGCGTGACCCTGACCGCCACGGCCGACCCCGGCTCGACTTTCGTTGGCTGGAGTGGTGCCGGCTGCGAGGGCAGCAGCACCTGCGTGGTCAG
>Ga0136613_10000172_pt1 | contig 25875 bp, 21 predicted proteins | sample AntDrymUQ2722106_2_FD_106649 | JGI IMG/M metagenome (GOLD analysis project Ga0136613, IMG submission 106649) | Polar desert sand microbial communities from Dry Valleys, Antarctica - metaG UQ272 (21.06) | ecosystem: Environmental > Terrestrial > Soil > Desert | place: Antarctica: Dry Valley... | reverse complement strand
CTCCGCGCGGCCGGCGGGCAGCAGCCGCCCGGCGTCGATGTGCGCCGCCAGGCGCTCGTCGTAGCGCAGGACGCCGTCGCAGCGCAGGACGTGCGGCACGAGGTTGTCGGCGAAGATCGTCAGGCGGTGCAGGTCGCGAAAATGCGCGACGCCGGCGAGGGCGAGGTTCGCCGGGACGATCTGCGCGCGCTTGTAGAAGCCGCGGTCGGCGAACAGCGCCATTCCCCGGGCAAGCTGGGTGGCAAGCGCCTCGGCCGAGCCGCCGGCCGCGCGGACGACGCTGAGCGCGTCGCGCTCGCCGAGGAACGTCCCCAGCGCGCGCAGCGCCTGCGCGTAGAGCGCCATGAGCTCGTGGTCGGGCGGCTGGCCGAGCGTCTCGGCGATCTCCTGGGTGCGCAGCGCGCGCAGCTCGATGGGCGTCCACGGGCCGTGCGCGCGGAAGCGATCGGCGATCGCCCAGGCGACGGTGAAGTAGCCCGACGAGCCCGCGCGCTTGCGCAGCGTCGGAAACCAGCCCGATCCGAAGTTCACGCTGTCGACCGTGAGGAAGTAGGCCGCGACGTCGGCCGGCGAGCCGTCGAGGAAGTGGCGGACGGGGTCAAGCGCGGGCCGCGGGCCGGGCTCGACGTGCGCCAGCGCGTCGAGGTCGATGCTCACCGACTGCGCGGTGGCGGTGATCTGCGCGCAGGACGCGCGGACCTCGTCGCACAGCCCGCGGGCGGGGCGCGCGCGGCCGGTGCCTACCAGCGCCGGCCGAAGTCGAGCGTCAGCGTCGCGCCGTCCATGCCCGCGACCGGTGCGCCGAGCGCGAGCCCGACGCCGATCTCGCGGAAGCGACGATCGAGCAGCAGCGGCCGGTGCGCGGCGCTGTTCATGAACGAGCTGACGAGCTCGGCGGGCGTGGCCTGCCGGTCGGAGCCCCAGCCGATCGTCTCGCCGATCTTGCCGCCCGGGCGGCGGCGCAGGTAGCCCGTGCGCACGATCCGCTGGCGCGCGTTCATCCCGTTGGGGCTGACGTGCGAGAAGAAGCGCCGCGCGACCATGTCGCGGCTGTGGCGCTGCGCTGAGCGGTGCAGCAACCGCGAGGCCCGCAGCGGGCGCACCCCGTGCATGGCGCGCGCGCTGTTGACGACGCACAGGACCGAGTCCGACGCCAGGCGCAGCGTCGCGTCGTCGGCCACGGCGGCGGCTCGAGCGCATCCGTCGCCGGCCGCGGCGGCCGTGCCCGCGCCCAGGGCACAACATGCGACCAATGCGACCGCCCCCGCGGTCGCGTGTGTGCGCAACATCTCCTGCCCTCCCCTGGTGGACGCGGCGAGTATAGGACGCCGACCGGCCAGAAGGTCGGCCGGCCCCCGGTCGGCCCAGCACCTCCGGTCCCCGGCCTATGCTCAAGAGGCATGCCCGACACCGCCTCTAGCGACCGCATCGAGGATCTGCTCGCGGGGCTCAACCCGCCCCAGCGCGACGCCGTCACGCACGGCGAAGGGCCGCTGCTGATCCTCGCCGGGGCGGGCACCGGGAAGACGCGCGTGCTGACGCACCGGATCGCCTACCTCGAGGGGACCGGGATGGCGCGCGCCAACGAGATCCTCGCGATCACGTTCACCAACAAGGCGGCGCAGGAGATGCGCGAGCGCGTCGAGCTGCTGCTCGGCCGCCGCACGCGCGCGATGTGGGTCATGACGTTCCACGCCGCCTGCGCGCGGATGCTGCGCGCCGATGCGCACCGGCTCGGCTACACGCGCCAGTTCACGATCTACGACCAGGCCGACGCGCGCCGCCTCGTCAAGCGCTGCCTCGACGAGAACAACATCGACACGAAGCGCTACACGCCTGGCGCCGTCCACCACCAGATCTCCGACGCGAAGAACAAGCTGCGCGACGCCGAGGCCTACGGCCAGCTCGTCGGCTCGTACTTCGAGCAGACCGTCGCCGACGCCTACCGCGTCTACGAGCGTGAGCTGCACCGCATGAACGCGATGGACTTCGACGACCTGCTCGTCAACGCCGTCAACGTCCTGCAGCTTTTCCAGGAGGTGCGCGACCGCTACTCCAACGCGTTTCGCCACGTGCTCGTCGACGAGTACCAGGACACGAACGCCGTTCAGTACCGCTGGCTGCAGCTGCTGGCCGAGGAGCATCGCAACCTGGCGGTGGTCGGCGATGACGCGCAGTGCCTCGTGGCCGGAACGCAGGTGACGATGGCCGACGGGACCTTGCGCGCGATCGAAGACGTGGCGGCAGGCGACCACGTGATGTCGTGCTACGGCAGCGCTGACTTCCGGCCGGCGCGGGTGTCGGCTGCCTTTGAAAGCGACAACCGGCGCACCGGGGTGGCGATCACGATGGTCAGCGGGCGTCGGATCGTCTCGACGCCTGAGCACGTGCACTTCGCCGGCTACAAGGCCGGCGAGAGCCCTCAGCCAGCCGGCGATGACGTGTTCGCCGGCGTCGACACGGAGCGCGCGGGGGTCAAACGGCTCGAAGACGAGGGATCGCCCTGGTCGCGACCGCACCATTCGCCGCCGCCCCACGCTGGCCGCAGACGGCGCATGGTGGCCTGCCTCTGCGGTGATCGGCGCGGGCGCACGCCGATGCACCGCCTGAGCCTGTTCGGCTATGACCACCAAGGACGAGAGGCGCTCGAGGCAATGGGCCTCCCGCTCGGACCGGCGCGCGCCGGCCGTCGCGGCTGGCGCTATGAGTCCCGCTTCCAGGACGCCGGTCGCATGCTCGACGTGGCTGACCGGATCGGCTCCGTGCTCGATGTGACCCTGCGCTCCGTCGCGCGGCTTGGCCGCGACGACGGCGCCACGGCCCAGGGCAACTCGCTGCCGTTCACGACGGCAAGCTCCGTTCGGCCGGGCATGGTGATGTTCGACGAACACGCTGGCTATGACACCGTGGAGCGTGTCGAGACGGTCCTGCTCGACGGACCGGTCTACGACCTCAACGTGGAAGGGACCCACAACTTCATCGCGAACGGCCTGCTCACGCACAACTCCATCTACGGCTTTCGCGGGGCGGACATCGGCAACATTCTCAATTTCGAGGACACCTTCCCCGACGCCCACGTCGTCAAGCTCGAGCAGAACTACCGCTCGACGCAGACGATCCTCAGCGCCGCCAACGCGGTGATCGCGCACAACCGCGACCAGAAGCACAAGTCGCTGTGGACCAACCACGGCGACGGCGAGCCGATCCGGATCCGTGAGCTCGACGACGAGCATGCCGAGGCGCGCTACATCGTCGGCGAGATCGAGCGGCTCGTCGACGAGGGCGCCAGCCGGGCGGAGATCGCGGTCTTCTACCGCACGAACGCGCAGTCGCGGGTGATCGAGGACACGCTCGTGCGGCGCGACATCTCCTACCAGGTGATCGGCGGCACGAAGTTCTACGAGCGCGCCGAGATCAAGGACGCGATCGCCTACCTGACGGTGCTCGGCAACCCGCAGGACGTCGTGTCGTTTCAGCGGATCGTCAACTCGCCGCGGCGCGGGATCGGCCAGACCTCGCTTGGTCGCGTGATCGCGTTCGCCGACTCGATGGGGATCAGCGTCTGGGATGCGGCCGCCGACGCCGCCGCGGTACCGGGTCTCGGCACGGCCGCGGTGCGCGCGCTGAGCCGCTTCATGGACACGATGCACGCGCTGCGCGAGCGCGTCGAGCAGCGCGTGCCGATCGGCGACCTGCTCGAGTCGCTGCTGCACGAGACCGGCTACATCGACGCGCTGAAGGCCGAGCGCACGATCGAGGCGCAGGGGCGTGAGGAGAACCTCGCCGAGCTCGTCGAGGTCGCGCGCGAGTTCGACGCGACCGCCGAGCCGGAGGAGAACACGCTCGACGTCTTCCTGCAGGGGATCGCGCTGGTCGCCGACGCCGACACCCGCACCGACGACGAGGGCCTCGTCACGCTCATGACGATCCACAACGCCAAGGGCCTGGAGTACCCGATCGTCTTCATCGCCGGCATGGAGGAAGGCGTCTTCCCGCACTCGCGCGCGCTGGACGAAGGCGGCCTCGAGGAGGAGCGCCGCCTGGCCTACGTCGGGATCACGCGGGCGATGCGCTCGCTGTACATGACGAGCGCGCGGCGCCGCGCGGTGTTCGGCGCGACGCAGTACGGCCTGCGCTCGCGCTTCCTCGACGAGGTCCCGCATGACCTCACCGACCGTGCCGACGAGGCCGCCCGGCGGGGCGGCGTCCGTCCGGGCACGGCGGCGCAGCGGCCCGGCTCGTGGGCGTCCTCGTCGACCGCGCGGGCGGACGAGCCGGCACCGGCCTTCCGGCTCGGCGACGATGTCTCGCACGCCGCGTTCGGCGTGGGTGTCGTCGTCGGCATCGAGGCCGGCGGGATCGTCGTCGTGCGCTTCTCGGGCGACGGCAGCGAACGCAAGCTCATGGCGGAGTACGCGCCGATCACCAGGCTCTGATAGTTAGCAGCCCTATATGTCAGCTGAGGTACTCGACGGCAAGATGATCGCCGGGCGCATCCGGATCGGGGTCGCGAAGGAGGTCGAGGTGTTCGCCAAGCGGTTCGGCGGCGCCGTGCCCGGGCTGGCCACGATCCTCGTCGGCGACGACCCGGCGTCGGCGATCTACGTCAACGGCAAGCAGAAGGCGTGCCGCGAGGTCGGCATGCAGGGCTTCAGCTTCCCGCTGGACGCCGATACGCCGCGCGAGGACGTCGTCGAGCTCATCGAGCGCCTCAACGCCGACCCCGACGTCAGCGGCATCCTGCTGCAGCTGCCCGTGCCCGACCACCTCGACGGTGCCGAGCTGACCGGGATGATCGACGCGCGCAAGGACGTAGACGGGCTGACCCCGGTCAGCGCCGGCCTGCTGGCGCTCGGGCGCGAGGGGCTGCGTCCGTGCACGCCGCAGGGCGTCATGACGCTGCTGGACGCCGCGGGCACGACGCTCGAGGGCGCCGAGGCGGTCGTGATCGGCCGCTCCAACCTCTTCGGCAAGCCGATGGCGCAGCTGCTGCTGGGCGCCAACGCGACCGTCACGATGTGCCACTCGCGCACGCGCGATCTCGCCGCCGTCTGCCGCCGCGCCGACGTGCTGATCGCCGCGGTCGGCCGCGCCCGGATGGTCAAGGGTGACTGGGTGAAGCCCGGCGCGACCGTCGTCGACGTGGGCATGAACCGCGACGAGAGCGGTCTCGCCGGCGACGTCGACTTCGCGGCCGTCAGCGAGGTTGCCCGGGCGATCACGCCGGTCCCCGGCGGCGTCGGCCCGATGACGGTCGCGTTTCTGCTGCGCAACACCCTGCAGGCCGCGCGCATGCAGCGCGGCGAGGCCGGCTGATGGACGTGCGCCGCCTGCGCAGCGGGGAGCTCGTCGCCGCCCTCGGCACCGGTGGGCTGGCCGTCGTCATGTTCCTCGCGTGGTTCGGCGGGCACTCGGCCTGGGAGACGCTGACGGTCGGACGCGTGCTGCTCGTGCTGACGATCGCGCTGGCGGGGACGCTCGTCGTCCTCACCCTGCTCAAGCGCGCGGTCTCGATGGCGACGTCGGCGGCGACGGTGACGGTCGGCCTCGGCACGTTCACGGTGCTGTACCTGCTCTACCGCGTCGGGATCGACGAGCCGGGTCACAACGGACAGGTCAGCATCGACGCCGGTGCCTACGTGGGCCTCGGTTGCGCGCTGGCGATCGTCGCGGGGGCGTGGCGCACGCTCGCCGACGAGCGCACCGCCGCGGCCGACTCGCTGCGCCAGACCGAGCGCGTGCTCGCCATCCGCGGGGCGCCGCGCCCGCCGCCGCCCAAGCGCGATCCTGCGCGCGGCGAGCCGGGCCAGGGCTGACCGGCGCGCACGAGCGCATAGCGCGGGTCCAAAGACGCAGGCCGTGGTCGCCGCGTATCGTCGGCGCCATGAATCAGGTAGCCCGATACGGAACATCCGTCGCCCATCCCGGCCGCGGCGACGAGCTCGCCCAGCATCTGCTGGCGGCGGCCGCCGAGCTGGAGAGCGACCCCGGCTGCGAGCTGTACCTCGTCAACCGCCAGCGCGACGCGCCCGACACGATCTGGATCACCGAGCTGTGGCGCAGCCAGGCCGACCTCGACGGCGCCGTCGAGAAGATCAAGGACAGCCCGCAGGTCGCCGCCGTCCGCGACCTCGTCGAGCGCTGGGAGATGGTCGAGCTCGAGCTGCTCGGGGGCAAGGGCGCCGCCGCCACGCCGGCGCAGCCGGCCGCGGACGAGGACCCGCCGCCGCCGTACACGATCCAGGCGCTCACCGACGTCGCCGACATGGCGCCGAAGTTCGGCTTCGGCGAGCTCGGCGAGGCGCGCTTTGCCACCGGCGACCTGGCGGCACAGCAGACCGGCGTCAGCCACCACCACCTGCGTCCGGGCAAGCGTCAGCCCTTCGGCCATCGTCACGAGCAGGCCGAGGAGGTCTACGTAGTGCTGTCGGGGGGCGGGCGTGTCAAGCTCGACGACGAGATCGTCGAGATCGGGTCGCGCGACGCGATCCGCGTCTCGCCACCGGTGGTCCGCGCCTTCGAGGCTGGCCCCGAGGGACTCGAGCTCATCGTGTTCGGGCCCCGACATCAAGGCGACGGCGAGCTGCTGCACGACTGGTGGACCGACTGAACGCAGCGCGCCTCCTAGACTCGTGCTGACATGATCGACCGCGCACAGGTGCTGCACGTGGCCCGCCTCGCTCGCCTGGAGCTCACCGAGGAAGAGGTCGCGCGGATGAGCGAGGAGCTGTCCGACGTGCTCGGCAACATCGAGAAGATCGGTGAGCTCGATCTCGACGGCGTCCCGCCGACGACGCACGTCGTCGAGGTCTCCAACGCGCTGCGCCCCGATGTCGTCGAGCCGTCGCTGCCGCGCGACGTCGCCCTGGCGGCCGCCCCGGCGGTCGCCGACGGCGGCTTTCTCGTGCCGAGCCCGCAGGCCGACGCCGACCCCTCGTGACGTCGTCCGAAGGTCAGAGCGTGCGATGACCGAAGGTCGACACACCCCTGCCGACGTCACGCTGCTGAGCGCCGCTGCCGCCGTCGCGGCGATCGAGCGCGGCGAGCTCAGCGCCGCCGAGCTGTTTGAGGCCTACCGCGCCGCCGCCGCCGCCGACGAGCTCAACGCGTACCTCTGGGTCGCCGAGGACGCGCCTGCGCCGGTGCGCGAGGGCGCGCCGCTCGCGGGCGTCCCGCTCGCCGTCAAGGACCTCTTCTGCACCGAGGGCGTTCCCAGCCAGGCCGGCTCGAAGATCCTCGAGGACTACCGGCCCCCGTACACCGCGAGCGTCGTGGCACGGCTCGCCGCCGCCGGCGCTCCGCTGCTCGGCAAGACCAACCAGGACGAGTTCGCGATGGGCTCGTCCAACGAGAACTCGGCCTACGGGCCGGTGCTCAACCCGTGGAACCGCACGCGCGTGCCGGGCGGCTCGAGCGGCGGCAGCGCCGCCGCGGTCGCCGCCGGCTCCGCGCCGTGGGCGGTCGGCACCGACACCGGCGGATCGATCCGCCAGCCCGCGGCGCTATGCGGGATCGTCGGTCTCAAGCCGACCTACGGCACCGTCAGCCGCTACGGGATGATCGCGTTCGCTTCCTCGCTGGACCAGGCGGGCCCGCTGACGCGCGACGTGACCGACGCGGCGCTGCTGCTCAAGCACATGGTCGCCCAGGACGAGCGCGACTCGACGTCGATCGGCTTTCCGGGCGAGATCGCGCTGCCGCGCGGCGACTCGCTGGCCGCAATCCGTCTCGGCGTGCCCGAGGAGCTGTCGGGGGACGGCGTCGGCATCGAGCCCGGCGTGCTCGAAGCGTTCGACGCGACGCTGCGGCTGGCCGAGTCGCTCGGCGCGACGGTCGAGACCTGCCACCTGCCGCACGCGCCCCACGCGTTGAGCGCCTACTACGTGCTCGCGCCCGCCGAGGCGTCGTCGAACCTCGCCCGTTACGACGGCGTGCGCTACGGCGAGCGCGTCGAGGACGGCGGCCTCGTCGGGATGTACACGAGGACCCGCAGCCAGGGCTTCGGCCCCGAGGTCAAGCGACGCATCATGCTCGGCACGTACTCGCTGTCCAGCGGCTACTACGACGCCTACTACGGCCGCGCGCAGCGTGTGCGCACGAAGATCTCCGAGGACTTCCGCGCCGCCTTCGACCGCTTTGACTTCGTCGTCACGCCGACGGCGCCATCGGTCGCCTTCGAGCTCGGCGCGAAGACCTCCGATCCGCTGTCGATGTACCTCAACGACTACTGCACGGTGCCGATGTCGCTGGCCGGGATCCCCGCGATCTCGATCCCCAACGGGCTCAGCGAGGGCCTGCCGACGGGCTTTCAGCTCTGCGGACCGGCGTTCAGCGAGAACCGTATCCTGGAGGCGGCCTACGCGCTCGAACAGGCGCTCGGCTTCGAGGCCACCGGCGCGAGGATCCACAGCGCATGAGCGCCGAGTTCGAGCCCGTCATCGGCCTGGAGATCCACGTCCAGCTGGCGACGCGGACGAAGATGTTCTGCGGCTGCGGGCTGGCCTTCGGTGAGCCGCCCAACACGCTGACCTGCCCGACCTGTCTGGGCCTGCCGGGCACGCTGCCGCGCGCCAACGCGCAGGCGATCCACTTCGGGCTGATGATCGGCCTCGCGCTGGGCTCGGATCTCGCGCCGCGCTCGATCTTCCATCGCAAGAACTACTTCTATCCGGACCTGCCCAAGGGCTACCAGATCAGCCAGTACGACGAGCCGCTGTGCCGCGGCGGGCAGCTGGGCGACGTGCGCATCCACCGCGTGCACCTCGAGGAGGACGCGGCGAAGCTCATCCACGCGGGCGCGAGCGGGCGCATCCACGGCTCCGACACGTCGATCGTGGACTTCAACCGCGGCGGCACGCCGCTGGCCGAGATCGTCACCGAGCCCGACGTGCGCTCCGCCGCGCAGGCGCGCGAGTGGCTGACGCTCCTGCGCACGACGCTGCGCCGGCTCGGCGTCAGCGACGTGAACATGGAGGAGGGCTCGCTGCGCTGCGACGCGAACATCTCGATCCGCCCCGTCGGCTCGACCGAGCTGGGCACGAAGACCGAGCTGAAGAACATGAACTCGTTTCGCTTCATCGAGCGCGGCATCAACGCGGAGGTCGCCCGCCAGGAGGCGCTGCTGCGCAGCGGCGAGCAGGTCGTCCAGGAGACGCTGCACTTCGATCCACGCACGGAGGCCATCACGTCGCTGCGCTCCAAGGAGGAGGCGCACGACTACCGCTACTTCCCCGAGCCCGATCTCGTCCCGGTCGCCACGTCCGAGGAGATGCTGGCGGCCGCGCGGGCCGCGATGCCCGAGCTGCCGGCCGCCCGCGAGGAGCGCCTGCAGTCGCTTGGCGTCAGCGCGGCGAGCGCGCGCCAGCTCGCGTGGCGCACGGAGCTGGGCGACTACTTCGAGGCGGCGCTGCGGGCGGCCGGCAACGGTGTCCCCGAGCCGCAGCCGCTGGCCAACTGGGTCTGCAACGAGCTCGTGGCGCGCGTCGGCGAGGAGGACCCGAACGCGTCGATGGTCACGCCCGACGCGCTCGCCAAGCTCGTCGCGCTCGTGAGCTCCAAGGCCGTCACGGTCGTCAACGCCAAGCTCGTCCTCGACCGGCTCGTCGCCGACGGCGGCGACCCCGCCGCGATCGTCGAGGCCGAGGGCCTCGCCGCGATGGCCGGCGACGACGACGCGCTGGATCCGATCGTCGAAGCGGCGCTCGTCGCGAACGCCGACGCCGCGCAGAAGATCCGCGACGGCAACATGAAGGCGATCGGCGCGATCATCGGCCACGTCATGCGCGAGACCAAGGGCCGCGCCGACGGCGCCGAGGTGACGCGCATCGTGCGCGAGAAGCTCGGGCTGTAGCTCTCAGCGGGCACAGAAAGGGCGCAGGCACGACGCCCGCGCCCTCCCGGACGGCCGCATGTCCGGCGGTCAGGTCAGGACCCGCCGACCTGCTCCTGTGTCTTGTCGGCGGCCTTCTCGGCGATCTCGCCGACCTTGCCGCCGTGCTCCTGGCCCTGCTCCTTGACGGCATCGGCGACCTGCCGGCGGCGTCCTGGACGCCGCTCTTGAGCTGCTGCACGGTGTCCTGGACGCGGCCCGTGACCTCGGCGCGCGCCTCCTGGGCGTGCGGCTTGAGCTTCTCGCGCTCGAGCTTGGTCTCCGGTAGCGCCAGGCCGGCGGCGAGGCCGGCCACCGCTGCACCGCCGGCGATCGCGGCAGGATGCTCGCTTGCCATCTTGGCGATGCCGTGCGCCTTGTCCTTGACGTCATCCTTGGAGGGGGCGCCGTCGGGCAGCTTGGCCTTCAGCTCATCGACCTTCTCATGACCGCCTCCTTCTTGTCATCTAGAACCTCCTTGCCGCGGTTCTTCACGTCGGCCTTGTAGGCCAGTCCTCCGACCGCCTGGCCGAGGTTCTCGCGCGACTCGTCGATCAAGGACCGTCTGGCCCTCCCATTCGAGGGCGCTGCCTGGCGCGGCCATCAGGGCGTTCGGGTCCCTGGCTGGCCGGCGTCGGTGGCGGGCTGGCCGGCTGCGGCCGGCTGGTCGGCGTCGTCGCCGAGCGAAGCCTTGATCACGCGCCCGGCGGCAAAGCCCGCGGCAGTGCCGACGGCGGCTGCCGCCCGCCGGGTTGTCCCTGGCCACGTTCTGCGCGGCCTCGACGAGCTTCTCGCCGTCAGCCCGCTCGAGGTAGTCGCCGACGTTCTTGACCTTCTCGGCGGCCTGCTCGGCGATCTTCGCCGGGCCGTCCCTGCCCTGCTCGCGCAACTCGCCCGCGACACCCTCGAGCGCCTCAGCCTGCGAACCGATCTGCTGACCCACCTGCGTCTCAGGCGACGACGGCGAGGCCCAGCAACGCGGCCGCTGCCGCCGGCGCGACGGCCCGCGACCAGAGGAAGCCCTGCCCGCGATCGCAGCCCATGCCCTCGAGGATCGCCGCCTGCTCGGCCGTCTCGATCCCCTCGGCGACGACGTCGAGTCGCAGGCCCGCGGCCATCCGGACGATCGTCTCGACGATCGTCGTGTCGTCGCTGTCGATGCCGAGGCCGGCGATGAAGCTGCGGTCGATCTTGAGCGCTTCGATCGGGAACTTGCGCAGGTACGCGAGCGACGAGTAGCCGGTGCCGAAGTCGTCGAGCACGAGGCGCACGCCGAGCGCCGCGAGCCGGCGCAGGTTCTCGGCGACGAGCTCGGACTCCTCCATCAGCGCGCTCTCGGTGATCTCCAGCGCCAGCGCCGCGGGCGGCAACCCGCTGCTCTGGAGCACGGCCTCGACCCGTGCGGCCAGCCCGGGCTCGGCGACCTGGCGCGGCGCGAGGTTCACCGAGACGTAGAAGGGGCGTGTCCCGAGTCGCGCGCACCAGCCGGCCGCCTGATGGCACGCCTGCTGCAGCACGCGATCGCCGAGCTCGAGGATCGCGCCGCTGTCTTCGGCGACCGGGATGAACTCCCCTGGCCCGACGAGGCCGCGCTCGGGATGCTGCCAGCGCATCAGCGCCTCCATGCCGACGATCTCGCCGCTGGGCAGCGCGACGATCGGCTGGTAGTGGGCGACCAGCTCGTTGTCGCCGTCAAGCGCGCGCCGCAGGTCGTGGTCGAGGCGCAGGCGCCGCGTGGCGTCGCCACGCATGACCTCGTCGAAGAGCTCGTAGCGTCCGCGGCCCTGCGCCTTGGCGCGGTACATCGCAGCGTCCGCCTCCCGGATGAGGTCCTCTGCCGGGCGCCACGGACCGTCGGCGAGTGCGATGCCGACCGAGGCCGTCGCGAAGTGCTCGCCGGTCGCCAGCGAGTAGGGGCGCCCCAGCTCGTCGATGATGCGCCGGGCGATGCCGACGGCCTCGAGCCCGTCGTCGACGTCGTCGCAGACGATGCAGAACTCGTCGCCGCCGAAGCGCGCGACGGTGTCGCCGGGCCGCATGATGCTGCTCAGCCGCGTCGACACCGCCTGCAGCAGCTCGTCGCCCGCGCGGTGGCCGCGGCTGTCGTTGATGAGCTTGAACTGGTCAAGGTCGAGGAACAGCACGGCCACGGATCCCTGCCGGGTCGCGCGGCGCAGCGCCTGCGTGAGCCGGTCGCCGAGCAGGGTGCGGTTGGGCAGCTCCGTGAGCGGGTCGTGCAGCGCCTGGTGGCGCATGTCCTCCTCGGCCTGCAACCGCTCGATCGCATCGGCGAGCACGTTCGCGGTCGCCTGCAGGAACGCCGACTCGTCGGCGCTGAGCGGCGGCAGCGCCGCGACGTGCAGGACCCCGAGGCGTGCGTCGGCGTGACCGATCGGGATGCTGACCGCATCGGGTGGCGTCACGCCGGTCTCGACACGCCGCCCGCCCGCGGACGGCAGCATCGTCGCGGAGACGTCGCGAGACAGCGCGGCGCGGGCGATCATGACGGCCTCGGCGGCAAGGTCGTGCAGCTCCTCGCCCTCGAGCGCGATCTGCCCGAGGCGGGCAACGGCGGCCTGCTGGCGCAGGCTCTGCTCGAGCCGGGCCTCGGCGGCGGCGAGACCCTCGCGGGCGCCGTCGAGCGCCTCCGCCGCGCGGCCGACCTCGCGTTGCAGGGTGTTGAAGCAGGCGGCCATCGCGCCGACCTCGTCGCGTGACGACACGACCACCGGCACGATGTCGACGCGCGCCTTCGCGGCGCGCAGGTCGCCGACGCCGAGCGCTCGCATCGCGCGCGTCAGGTCGGCCAGCGTGCCCGTCGCCAGGCGGTCCGCGGCGGCCGCGACCTGCTCGACGGCATGGCCGATCATGCCGGGCAGGATCAGCCCGACCGCGACGGTCAGCATCGCGACCGCGACGAAGATGTCCTGCAGCAGCGAGGTGAGCGCCGGGTCGGTGTCGGGCACGTGGCTGACGGCGAGCAGGTAGCCCGCGCCGTCGAGCACGATGACGGCGATCATCGCGCCGGTGAGCTTGAAGTGCAGCGAGCGCTTGACGCCGGGCTGGCCCAGCCGGCGCCGGTCGCTGGCCCGGCGCCACGCGTACAGCAGCGAGCCGGCGTAGGCGAGCCCCAGCGACAGCAGCACGGTCGGCAGTCCGAACTGCTCGAAGCCCAGCGCGGTGGCGAGAAACCAGCCGCCGGCGGCGATGACGCCGAGCACGATCGTGCCGCGCGGCGCCCGCCACGGGCGCTCGCGATCGGGCTCGTTGCGGCGCAGCAGCCAGACGGCGATCGACGGCAGCGCGATCGCGATGAGGTAGGCGAAGTTCGCGGCGGCGATCATCCAGGTCGGCACGCCCAGCAGCAGCGCGCCGATCGCGAAGCCGGCGGTGATCAGCGTCGTGACCCACGGCACGTCGCGGCGCGAGCGCTTGGCCCACGAGCGCGGTAACAGGCCATCCTCTGCGAGCTGCGACAGGGTCCGCGCGGCGCCGGCGAGCGGCTGCATCGTGCCCATGAACATGTTCGCGACCATGAACCAGATGGCCGCCGCCTTCGCCGTCCCGGCGAGCAACGGGGCGAACGTCGGCCCGAGCGTCGCGCTGAGCTGCTCGCTGCCCATGCCCTCGACGCCGATCGTGCCCAGCCAGACGAGCGGCAGGACGATGAAGAACAGGCCGGCCATCGCCCCGCTGGCGAACACCGCACGTGGCAGGCTGCGGACAGGGTCCTTCATCTCCCCGACGTGGCACGTCGCGGCCTCGAACGCCGGGGCCGCGAAGCCCACGAGGTACAGGCCGGCCATCGCCGAGGTCAGCGCGCCGAACGCGCCGTCGAACGGCGTGTCGAGGTGAAAGGACGTCGCGCGGCCGAGGTCGACGGTGCCCGCCACGATCGGGATGACGGCCGACAGCAGCGCCAGCAACGCGGCCGCCAGGCCGACCGGGATCGCAAAGCGCGTGACCGCGCGGACGCCGAGCAGGTTGATTGCGACGAACGTCACGATGATCCCGATCGCCAGCGGCGTGACCGGGATGAACGGCACGTACCACTCGTGCAGCGCGGTCGCCGACAGGATCGCGGTGAACCCGCAGGTCGGCACCCAGCCCCACCAGTAGCAGACGCCCGTGAGGTTGGCGAGCACCGGGCTGTAGGGCTTGAACGCCTCGGCGCAGGTTGCGGCGATCCCGCCGACGCGCTCGGGCCAAATGAGCACGAGCTCCGTCCAGCCGGGCGCGGCCATCCAGCTCAGGAGCACGCCGACGATGAGGACCGGGATGGCGCCGGTGCCGTTGACGGCGATCAGCGCCGCGACGAGGAACACCATCTGGTTGGAGCCGCCCATCGCAAGGGCAGACGTGCCGAGCCAGGAGATGGTCCGCGGGTGCGGGCGGGACGAAGTAGAGATGACGCGGTCCTTGCGGGGCTGGGGCGGCTTCTGTCGGCAATCGGCCGCCGCGAGTCGATCTTGAGTTGCCGCGCCCGCGTTGACCGCGCGCATGAAGGCGCGCTCGCGCGCGCTCGGGAGGCGTAGCATTTGCACGTGTAGCTGCGCCCGCCCTGGGACGCCATCCGAAGGAGGCAGGAGATGTCGAGGCTCATCCGCATGGATCACACCGGTCACTCCACGGTTGCCGAATGGTCGGCCGACGATCCGGCCGCCGTCGACGCGGCGGTCGAGGCGTTCCGTGCGGAGCTCGACCGTGGCTACCTGGCGATGGTTACCGCCGGGCCGGGTCAGGCCGAGCAGGTGCGCGAGCTGCCGGTCGACGCCGACCTCGTCATCCTGCGCCTGCCGATCGCCGGAGGCTGACTGCCCGCACGATGGCGGCGCTCGGAGAGGTCCTGCCGGAGGCCGAGGCGCTCACCTGGCGCCCGCGCGTCGACGCGGCGCGCCTGCGCCACCAGGGCCGCCTCTGGACGCTGAGCGCCGCGTTTCATGTCCTGCCGTTCGGCTTCGCCGCCGCGCTGCTGATGTGGGTGCAGCCGCTCGCGCTGCCGGTCGCGCTCGCCTGCCTCGCGCACGCCTGGGTGATCCCCGAGCTCTACGCCCAGCGCGGGGCCAACGTGCTGCGCCCGCGGCCGCGCACGGCGGATGCGCCCGAGCAGCGCTCCGTCGGCCTGCTCGGCGATCTCGTCGGTCACGAGGTGCGCGAGCTGCACGGTCGCACCGGCCTCGTGCTCGAGCCCGGCCGGCTGGGCACGTGGATCGTCGGCGAGGCCGGGGCGGTGCTGCTGCCCGCCCGCCGCGGGCGGGTCTACTGCTACTGCATCAAGGTCGACCCGCGCCACCCGGCCGCGGGCGAGCTGCCGTCGGGCGATCGCATCGCGCACCTCCTGCTCGCCCTGCGCAGCGACGAGCAGGGCTTCGCGACGGTCGCCAACCTGTCCTTCGCGGGCGCGCGCTGGCGGCTGCGACGGCGGCTGGGCAAGGAGCTGCGTCCCGCCCTGGACGCGGCGGTCGCGCGATTGGCCCGTCCGTCGACCGGCACAGGCTGAATCCCGGCCAGCGGTCCAATGTGGCCGCCGCCGGGTTAGAGCACCATGCGCTCTATGTCCGCAACCCTTGATCTGACCCGCCGCGCCCTCATCGAGGTCGCCGCGCGATCCTCCGCATCGAAGGATCCCGTCGTTCGCCGTTACCGGCTGGCGCGGGTTTCGCTCTACACCAGACCGGAGCCCTCGCTGGATCGCTTCGCGCATCTGCGCAGAAGCTACGACTGACCCGCCGACCACATCTCTCGTGCGCTGCGAGCGCCCGCTCGCCGGGCAGGTACGCTTGAAGGCATGTCCACTTCCAGTTCTTCAAGCGGCACCTCACTCGGCAAGCGGGCGCTCGCGCTCGTCGTCCTGCTGATCGCCGCCTGGATCCTCTTCAAGGTCGTCATCGGCGTCGTCACCGTGGCTGCCACCATGATCGTCGTCGTGCTGGCGATCGTGGCCGTGATCTGGGCGATCCGGGTCCTCTGAGCACGTGGCCGGCGGAGCCTACGTCGTCATCGCGCTGGGTTTCGGCCTGGCGGCGGGCATCGTCGGCCGGATCAAGGGCAGCTCGTTCTTCATCTGGTTCATCGTCGGCGCGGTCGTGCCGGTCATCGGGTTGATCACCGCGGTCGTCTACCGCTCCGAGCGCGACGAGCTGCGCCGGCAGTGCCCGAGCTGCGGGCGGGTGTGCAAGCTCTACGACGCGCTCTGCGTGCGCTGCGGGACCGAGCTCGAGTTTCCGGACGCGGCGATCGCACCCGAGTCCCGGGTTTCGAGCGCCCGCTGAGCGCTACCCTCCTCTTCCCATGCCGGCCACCGGGGCCGGCTCGTCTTTGCCGAGAGGAGGTCGTGACATGCGTGCGGTCGACGCCATCATGGAGTGCTTGAAGGCAGAGGGTGTGGAGGTCGTATTCGGCCTTCCCGGTGGAGCCAACCTTCCCACCTACGACGCGTTCGTGGACGGCGGCATCCGTCACGTCCTCGTGCGCCACGAGGCCGGCGGCGGACACGCCGCGGAGGGCTACGCCAAGGCCACCGGCAAGGTCGGCGTCGCGTTCGCGACCTCCGGCCCCGGCGCGACGAACGTCGTGACGCCGATCGTCGACGCGATGATGGACTCGGTGCCGACGGTGTTCATCACCGGCCAGGTGCGCACCGACCTGATCGGGACCGACGGCTTTCAGGAGACCGACACGCTCGGCATCACGATGCCGGTCGTCAAGCACTCCTTCCAGATCCGCTCGCCGCTGGAGATCCCGCGCGCGATCCACGAGGCCTTCCACATCGCGCGCAGCGGCCGGCCGGGTCCGGTCGTCGTCGACATCCCGCAGGATCTCAGCCGCGCGGAGATCGACTACGCGCCGATCACCGACCTGCACCTGCCCGGCTACCAGCCGACGATCGAGGGCAACACCAAGCAGATCCGCCAGGCCGCGAAGGCGATGGCCTCGGCGCGCCGGCCCGTGATCTACGCGGGCGGCGGCGTCGTCAACGCCAACGCCTCCCAGGAGCTCGTCGAGTTCGCCACGAGCGACCGCTTCCCGGTGACCTGCACGCTGATGGGGCTCGGCGCCTTCCCAGCGCCGCATCCGCAGTGGCTGGGCATGCTCGGGATGCACGGTACGCGCACGGCGAACTACGCGATGGACGAGGCGGACCTGATCTGCTGCATCGGCGCGCGCTTCGACGACCGCATCACCGGCAAGCTGTCGGAGTTCGCGCCCCACGCGAAGTTCATCCACATCGACGTCGACCCGGCCGAGATCTCCAAGAACATCCCGGCCCATATCCCGATCGTCGGCGACTGCAAGCACGTCCTCAAGAAGCTCGTCAAGGAGTACCGCGGGCTGGAGGGCGTCGATCCCGCGCGCACGGACGAGTGGTGGCAGAAGATCCGCGGCTGGCAGGAGAAGCACCCGCTCGGCTACACGGACTCGACGGACGCCGAGATCAAGCCGCAGTTCATGGTGCAGGCGCTGTACGAGGCGACCGGCGGTGACGCGATCGTCACCTCCGACGTCGGCCAGCACCAGATGTGGGCGGCGCAGTACTACCACTTCAACCAGCCGCGCCGGTGGATCAACTCCGGCGGCCTGGGGACGATGGGCTTCGGCCTGCCGGCGGCGCTCGGCGCGCAGGTCGGCTGTCCCGACCAGACGGTCGTCTGCATCGCCGGTGACGGCTCGATCCAGATGAACATCCAGGAGCTCGCGACCTGCGCACAGGACAAGATCCCGGTGAAGGTGTTCATCATGAACAACGGCTACCTGGGCATGGTCCGCCAGTGGCAGGAGCTCTTCTGGGACAAGCGCTACTCGCACGTCGACATGGGCTCCTTCCCGGACTTCGTCAAGCTCGCGGAGGCCTACGGCGCGACGGGCATGCGCTTCACCGACAAGGCGACGCTCGTCGACGACATGAAGGCGGCGCTGGCGACCGAAGGACCGGTCGTTGTCGACGTTCGCGTGACGCGCGAGGAGAACACGTATCCGATGATCGCGCCCGGTCAGCCCGCACGCGACATGGTCGGGTGATGGCGATCATGGGCGAACCAGGCACGAAGGACCTGCTGAGCCTCGACGAGCTCGAGGCGGCGGGCAACGCCCACAGCGGTCGCAAGCACATCCTGTCGATCCTCGTCGAGAACAAGGCGGGTGTCCTGACCAGGATCGCCGGGCTGTTCGCGCGGCGGGGCTTCAACATCGACACGCTGACGGTCGGTCCGACCGAGGATGAGCAGTACTCCCGCATCACGCTGACGTTCGACGGCGCGATGCACTCGGTTGACCAGGTCACCAAGCAGCTGCACAAGCTCATCAACGTCCTGAAGATCCGCGACCTCGAGCCGGCCGACACGGTCGCGCGCGAGCTCGCGCTCTTCAAGGTCGCCGTCGAGGGCGCGCAGCGCGCGGAGGTCATGCAGATCTCGGAGATCTTCCGAGGCAAGGTCGTGGATGTGACGCGCCGCTCGGTGATCGTCGAGGTCACGGGTACGACGGACAAGATCGAGGCCTTCGAGCGCATGGTGCGGCCGTTCGGGCTCATCGAGATGATGCGCACGGGCGAGATCGCGATCAGCCGGGGCCGCGGGGAGACCTAGTGGGTCTTCTTCGGACGTGGTGCCGGAAATGCTGGGATGCCGGCGCCGGCTGGCCAGGACGCAGGGTCGAAGGTGTGGCTCTGCCACATCGAGATCCGAGGACGCCGCCAGGCGGTGATCGGCGCCCGGCAGTTGCCGTGCCACGTCCGAAGAAGACCCACTAGTGGGTCGTCCGGCGCCGTCTCGCGTCCGGCGTCGCGGGCCGAGCCGCTCGTGACGACGGTTCGCGGCGCTTCGTCGCCCAGTGCGTTCGCGCTGGGCGACGACGATCGCCGGCGCCTGCGCAAGCGTCTGGAGCAGGCGGTCAAGCGTGTCCGCCGCGGCACCGGCCGTGGCGTGCCGCCGGCCGACGGGGTGCTGGCCGCGCTCACCGTGGCCGTCGGCCACCACGTCGATCCCTCGGCGGTCGTGTTCGCCTCGCGCCGGCCGGGCGAGCCGTGGTTCTGTACCGAGCAGCCCGCGCGCGACCGCACGGCGCTTGCCGCGCTCGGTTGCGCGGTCGCGATCGAGGCCGCCGGGAACGATCGCTTCGAGCAGGTCGCGGCCAGCTGGCGGGCGCTCGCGGCCACCGCGCTGTGCGACGCGGCGGACGCCCGCGGGGCGGGCCTGATCGCCGCCGGCGGCTTCGCCTTCGCGCCCGACGGGGGTGCCAGCCCGCACTGGTCGGGCTTTGCACCCGCGTCGCTGCACGTGCCGCAGGTGTCGCTCGCGCGCACCGGCGACGAAGTGCAGCTGACCGTCGCCGCGCTCGCCACTGCCGACCATACAGCGGAGCAGCTGCTCGCGGGGATCGAGGCGCGCCTGGAGGAGTTGCGTAGCGGGTCGCTGGCGCTGCTGGACCCCGACCCGGTCGGCCGCTACCAGGTGGCGGGCAGCGCGCCGCCCGAGCACTATGAGGCCGCCGTCTCGCGCGCGGTCGAGCGGATCCGCGCGGGGGCCCTGGAGAAGATCGTCCTCGCGCGCGAGGTCCACGTGCATGCCCCCGCCGCGCACGACCCCGCCGCGATCTACGGCGTCCTGCGCGACGGCTTCCCGTCGTGCTTCTGCTTCTGCGCGGGGCGCGGCGACGCGGCCTTTGTCGCCGCCAGCCCGGAGCTGCTGATCCGCCGCGAAGGGATGCGCGCGAGCACGCTGGCGCTGGCGGGCTCGACGCGGCGCAGCGCCGACCCGTCGGTCGACGACCACCTCGGCGAGCAGCTGCTGCAGTCGGGCAAGGACCGTGCCGAGCAGGCGATCGTCGAGCGCCGCATCGAGCGCGCGCTGCGCCCGCACAGCGTCTGGGTCGCCGCCGCGGAGGAGCCGGTGATCGTGAAGATGGCGAACATCCAGCACCTCGCGACGCCGATCCGCGCGCAGCTCGCGCGCCCGGTCGGCGCCGTGCGGCTGGCCGGGCTGCTGCACCCGACGCCGGCCGTCGGCGGTGAGCCGTTCGCCGTTGCCGAGCCGCTGATCCCGGCGCTGGAGGGGCTGGACCGAGGCTGGTACGCGGGGCCCGTCGGCTGGACGGACACCAACGAGGACGGCGAGTTCTGCGTCGCGCTGCGCTGCGCGCTGCTGCGCGGCTCGCTCGCGCGCTGCTACGCCGGTGTCGGCGTCGTGCACGACTCCGATCCCGCCGCCGAGCTCGCCGAGACCGACGTCAAGCTGGCGGCGCTGCTGCCGGTGCTCGCCGCCTGACGCGCCGCGCGGCGGCGCGCGGGCAAGGCCTGAATGCCTGCGGGTGGTGGTGGCGGTAGGGTTGTGCGTGGCGCGTTGACATTCGCGTTGATATCCGTACGGTCTGCATCATCGGATTCAGGGGAGCGGTCCGGCGCTGAGGGGCGCCGGCGGTCAATATTCGAAGGGGAGGTATCGCATGGGAACGAGCCTGGCAGCGAGAATCGGGGTGGCGTTCGGGGCGTTCTACGTAGCACTCGGCGTCCTCGGATTCTTCGTGACGGGATTTGAGGGCTTCACGCAGAACGGACCCGACAAACTGCTCGGCGTCGGCGTCAATCCCTTCCACAACATCGTGCATCTCGGCATCGGCGCAATTCTGATCATCTTGAGCCTGCAGAAGAACTCGGCCGCCGCAGAGGGCGCGGTCATGGGCGTGGGCCTCTTCTACGTCACGGCCTTCGTGATCGGCGTCGCCGCGAGCGACAACCTCACGATCCTGTCGATTTTCGGGGAGGGCGAGCTCGCGAACTTCTTCCACCTCATCAGCGGCGTCACGCTGCTCGCCGGCGGGCTGATCTCCAGCGGCGCGACCGCAGCTCAGGCGAAGCGAAGCGGCTTGGCATAGCGCCGCCGAGCCGGTGCTATCGACGGGCGGGCCACCGGGCCCGCCCGTCGTCATTTGACGCGGAGCGCGAGCGCGAGGAGGCTCGCCGCGGGCCCCGGCGGGTCGTCGAGCGCGCCGGGCACGGGTGCCGGCGCGGGCGGCGCCTCCGCAGGGCAGCGTGTCGTGAAGGTGTTGGCATGGAGCATCTGCGCGACACGCTGCGGGCACGGACGCGCGCTGCGGGGCAGGGTGTCGTGAAGGTGTTGGCATGGAGCATCTGCGCGACACGCTGCGCGCGGGCCGCGGGGCGCCGCGACGGCAGGATTGCTACGCACCCAGCGTCGCCGCGACCGCCGCCGACAGCTCGCGGTGCAGCGCGAGGTTCGCGGTGCGGTCGCTGCGGACGCGCACGATCGTCGTGGCGTCACGTGTCAGCGCCCGCGCGAGCGCGGCTCGCAGCCTCCCGAGATCCGCGACGTCGGCGAAGGCGCAGCCGTAGAGCGCGGCCGCGTGCGCGAAGTCGAGGCCGTGGGGGGTCGCGACGTGCTCCTCGAAGACGTCGCGCGCGGTCGCGACCGGCAGGAACTCGAAGATCCCGCCGCCGTCGTTGTCGAGCAGCACGATCGTGATCGCCAGGCCGAGGCGCCGCGCCGCGAGCAGGCCGCCGACGTCGTGCGCCAGTGCGACGTCGCCGATCAGCAGCACGACGGGTCCCGCCGTGACGGCCGCCGCGCCGAACGCGCTGGAGACCGTGCCGTCGATCCCGTTGGCGCCGCGGTTGCAGAGCACGCGCGGTCCGTCGTCACGCACCGGGGCGAAGGACTCGATGTCGCGCACCGGCATCGACGAGGCGACGAACAGCGTCGCGTCGGCGGGCAGCTCGGCGGCGAGCGTGCGCGCCACGAGCGGCTCGGACAGCACGCCGCCGCCGAGCACGCCGTGGATCGCCGCCGCGGCCGCGGCGTCCGCGTCACGCCAGGCGCGTAGCCAGGCCGGATCGGCCGAGGGCGTGAGGCCCGCCGCCGCGGCCAGCGTCGGCGCCGCGCCCGCGGCGAGCACGATCTGCAGCGAAGCGCCGGGGTCCTGGCAGGAGCCGTGCGGATCGAAGCCCAGCTGCGTCACATCCTCGTCCAGTCCGTCGAGCCACGCGCGCAGCGGCTTGGACGTCGGCAGGTCACCGCCGCGCAGCACGAGGTCCGGGCGCCGCGCAGCCGCGAAGCCCTCGTTGCGCAGCAGCGCGTCGTAGTGCGCGATCGCCGCGCCGCCGCGGCGGGCCCCGCTCAGCGGATCGGCGAGCAGCGGCCAGCCGAGCCGCTCGCAGGCGAGCGCGACCGCCTCCAGGCCCGGCTCGTCGCGCCCCGCGACGACGACCGGGCGGTGCGCGTCGCGCGCGAGAACCGCGAGCGCCCGGCCCGCCGCGGCGGCGTCCTCGCCCGGCGTCGTACGCAGCACCCAGGGCCGCCCGCCATCGCGGCCGGGCTGGGGGTCGTCGCCGAGCGCGTCCGGCGCGACGAGCGGCTCGCGCAGCGCGAAGTTCAGGTGCACCGGGCCCGCGCGACCCTCCAGTGCCGTCCACACCGCGCGGCAGGCGAGCGCGCGCATCCAGCGTCCGCGCGCGGGCGTCGCGTCGTGCGTGCCAACCTCGAAGAACCACTTGGCGGCGCTGCCGAACAGCTCGATCTGGTCGATCGTCTGGCCGGCGCCGACCTCGCGCAGCTCGGCGGGGCGGTCGGCGGTCAGCACGACGAGCGCAACGCGCGCGTGGTAGGCCTCGATGACCGCCGGGGCGAGGTTCGCCGCCGCGGTGCCCGACGTGCACGTCACGGCGACGGGCCGGCCGCTGCGCTTGGCCGCGCCGAGCGCGAAGAAGCCCGCGCAGCGCTCGTCGATGTGGGAGAAGCAGCGCAGGCGCTGGTCGCGCACGAGCGCCAGCACGAGCGGAGACGAGCGCGAGCCGGGCGAGGTGCATGCCTCACGCACGCCGCAGCGCGCCAGCTCGTCGGCGAACGCGCGCAGCAGGAGGTGGGTGTCGGCGTGGGCGGGCATGATGGCGGGCGTGCCTGAGCCACTGCTCCTCCTACACGGCTTCATGCAGACCGGGCGCGGCTGGGACGAGGTGGTGCGCCACCTCGCGGGCGAACGCTACCGCCCGCTGGCTCCCGACATCCGCGGCCACGGCGCGGCCGGCAGCCGGCGCCCGGTCGACTTCGCGTCGTGCGTCGCGGACGTCGCACGGCTCGCCGGGCCGCGCTTCGCGCTCGGCGGCTATTCGCAGGGCGGGCGGCTGGCGCTGCATGTCGCGCTTGCCCACCCCGAGCGCGTGAGCCGGCTCGTCCTCGTGTCGGCGACCGCGGGGATCGAGGACGCCGCGGAGCTCGCGCGGAGGCGGACGGCCGACGAAGCGCTCGCGGCCTGGATCGAGGTCGACGGCCGGCAGATGAGCGAGGTCGCAGACCGCTGGGGCGCGCAGCCGCTGTTCGCCGGCCAGTCGGCCGCGGTCGCCGAGGCGGCCCGCTCGGATCGTCTCTCCAACGAGCCGCTGCACGTCGGCGCCGCGCTGCGCGGGATCGGCACGGGCACGATGGCGCCGCTGTGGCAGCGCCTGGGCGAGCTCGGCGAGCTGCCCGTGACGGTGCTCGCGGGCGAGCTCGACGCGAAGTACGTGGCGCTCGGCGAACGGCTTGCGCGCACGCTGCCGCGCGGCGAGCTGCGGGTCGTCGCCGGCGCCGGCCACGCCCTGCCGCTCGAGGCGCCGGCGGCCGTCGCCGCCGCGATCGACGGTGGCTGACCGCGCCGCCGCACCGTGGCCGGCCGTTGCCGCCGCCCACACCGCCGCCGCGCTGGCCTTCGCGTCGGCGGCGATCAGCCTGTACTGGACGCTCGGCGGCACGATGTGGCTGGACAGCGTCGGCGGGTCGGTCGAGCAGCTCGCGCGCGAGCGCTCGCTCGCCGCGGTCGCCGCCGGCACGCTGACGGTGATCCTCAAGTGCGCCACCGGGCTGCTCGCGCTCGCGCTCGTCCGGCCCGCGTGGGCGCGTGCGGGCGGCCGCGGGCGGCTGCTGCTGGCCGGCGCGCTGGCGAGTGCGGTGCTGTTGCTCTGGGGCGGCGCGAACGTCGTCGTCGGCGGGCTCGTGCTGCTCGACGTGATCGTGCCGGCACAGGCGGTCGACGAGTACGCGCTGCGCGCCCACGTGCTCGTCTGGGACATGTGGTTCGTGCTCTGGGGCGCGGCCCTCGCGTACGCCACCGCGCGCGCCCGGGGCGCGCGATAGCGGTCTGCCGGCGTACCGCTGCGCGATCGTCGCTTGACCGGGTACCCGAATACCGCTACGTTACCGTTTCAATACGAAAACGTATTGATTTTGGGACGAGGTGCAGCCATGTCAGCGCAGCAGATCGCACACCACCGACGCTGGTGGACGCTCGCCGTCCTCAGCATGAGCCTGGTCGTCATCAGCCTCGACAACACCGTGCTGAACGTCGCCCTGCCGAGCCTGCGCACCGACCTCGGCGCGTCGGGGACCGACCTGCAGTGGATCGTCGACGCGTACATGCTCGTCTTCGCGGGCCTGCTGCTGACGGCGGGCGCGCTCGGCGATCGCTTCGGCCGCAAGCGCGCGTTGACCGGCGGGCTGGTCGTCTTCGGCACCGGCTCCGGCCTCGCCGCGCTCACCCAGGACCCCGCGGCGCTGATCGCCTCACGCGCCCTGATGGGCCTCGGCGCGGCGTTCATCATGCCCTCGACGTTGTCGATCCTGACGCACGTCTTCCCGGCCGAGGAGCGGGCCAAGGCAATCGGGATCTGGGCGGCGCTCGCCGGCCTCGGGATCGCGATCGGCCCCGTCGCGGGCGGCTGGCTGCTCGAACACGGCGACTGGCACCTCGTCTTCGTCGTGAACCTTCCGCTCGTCGTCGCGGCGCTTGCCGCCGGACGTTTCCTCGTGCCGGAGTCGCGCGATCCCCAGCAGGCGCGACTGGACCCGCTCGGTGCGCTGCTGTCGATCGCGGCGCTGAGCACCTTGCTGTACGCGATCATCGACGCGCCCCTGCGCGGCTGGACCGATTCGCTGGTCCTGGCGGCGTTCGCGGTTGCGATCGTGCTCGGCACCGCGTTCGTGATCTGGGAGCGGCACGCACCGCAGCCGATGATCGACCTCGCGCTGCTGCGCAACCCGCGCTTCTCCGGGGCCAGCAGCGCGATCGCGCTGCTGTTCTTCGCGCTGTTCGGGTTCATGTTCCTCATGACGCAGTACCTGCAGAGCGTGCTCGGCTACGACGCGCTGCAGGCGGGTGTGCGGATGCTCCCGGTCGCCGGCGGCCTCGTCGTGGCGAGCGGGCTGTCTTCGCGCCTGCAGCACGTGCTCGGTACGAAGGTGCTCGTCAGCGGCGGCCTCGTCGTCGTCGCCGGCGCGATGTTGTGGCTGTCCACCGCCGGCGCCCAGACGGGCTATGGCATGCTCGGAAGCGCGATCGGGCTGCTCGGCTTCGGCATCGGCCTGGCGATGGCGCCCGCGACGGACTCCGTCATGGGCTCCGTGCCCAGCGACCACGCGAGCGTCGGCTCGGCGGTCAACGACGCGACGCGGCTTGTCGGCGGTGCGCAGGGCGTCGCGGTGCTCGGATCGCTCTTGGCCAGCCATTACCGTGATGGCATGAGCGACGCGGTCCAGACGCTGCCGGCGCCCGCCGCCGACGCCGCGTCGGGCTCGATCGGTGGCGCGCTGGAGATCGCCGCGCGCGCCGGCGGCGCGGCGGGACAGGCGCTGCACGACGCTGCCGTCGCCGCCTTCGTCGACGGCATGCAGGCGACACTGCTCGTCGCCGCCGCGGTCGCCCTGGCGGGGGCGCTGAGCGCGGCCCGCTACCTGCCGTCGCGGGCGCCCGCTGCTGCCGGCGCCCAGGACGAGCGGGCGACCGGCGAGCGCCAGGCCGTGGCGGTGTGAGCGCCGACCGCTCCGGCGCCGAGCAGCAACGCCGGGGCGGCGCCCAGGGCGCCGCCCCCGCGCGCGGTCCCGGGCGCCCGCGCAGCGCCGCGTCGCACGCCGCGATCCTGCGTGCGGCCCTCGAACTCGCGATCGAGGACGGTCTGGCGGGAATGACGATCGAGGCCGTGGCGGCGCGTGCCGGTGTCGGCAAGACGACGATCTACCGGCGCTGGT
>Ga0136613_10000171_pt1 | contig 25919 bp, 32 predicted proteins | sample AntDrymUQ2722106_2_FD_106649 | JGI IMG/M metagenome (GOLD analysis project Ga0136613, IMG submission 106649) | Polar desert sand microbial communities from Dry Valleys, Antarctica - metaG UQ272 (21.06) | ecosystem: Environmental > Terrestrial > Soil > Desert | place: Antarctica: Dry Valley... | reverse complement strand
CGGCCATGCCGGACAAGGCCTAACGGTCGAGCGGGCGTTCGTGCTCGGCGCCAGCGAGCGGCGGCTCCAGGAGTGGGGATACGTCGCGTTCTCCCGCGCGCGAGAGTCGACGCGGCTCTACGTTGCTGGCAGCGAGCGAGAACCCGAGAACCATTTCCACGAGCTCGACGATCGCGACCCGGCAACGCTCGTCGCGCAGGCCCTCGAGGAGCCGGCCGCCGAGGGGTTGGCCGTCGACCAGGCGGCTCCCGCAGGCGCGAGGCGCCGGGCGCGACCCGTGATCGACGGGCTGCTCGAACGCCAGCGGCTCTCGACTGAGAATGCTCGCGGCGGGGCGGCGCGGAGACTCGCCGAGGCGGAGCAGGCGCTCGCAGCGCGGTTCCTCGGCGGCCGGGGTCGACGCGGTCAGGAGCTACGAGCCGAAGTAGCTTTCCAGCGGCGGGCGCTCGCGCTCGCCGACGAGCGGCTCCGAGAGCTCGAGCGGAAAGGCGTCGAACGGAAAGCCGCGGAGCGACAGGTACCCGCGATCGCCGACGACCGGCCGCGGGCACTGACGCGCGAGCGAACAAGCGGCCTCGATCTCGACCGCGGTCGCTGAGCTACTGGCCGCGAAAACCGGTGAGAAAGCGACGAACGACCACGACCGCTTCGAGCCGAAGCTGCGCGCGCTCCTCTTCGTCCTCTGCCAAGAAGCCGGCGTAGGCGGTCGAACCGTCGTGCTCGGAATCGCCGAAGCGCTCCTCGAGCAACCGGAGCGACGCCCTCACCTGCTCGTCACCGGCGACTGGACTTACGACAAGCGCTCGTCCGGTCTCCTCGGGGTTCTCGCGGTAGTTGCGCAGGCAGAAGATCAGATCGTAGGCGTCCTTCTGATAGTGGCGATCCTGGAAGGCGTTGATCTTCAGCACGACGTACGGGAGCAGGTTCGCGACCCGGACTCCGACCGTCGAGCGGCCGCCCTCGTCGAGCCGCTCGGCGTCGATCTCGATCTCGACGTAGTCCCGGGCCGCGAGCAGGGCACCCGTGACGTTGAACGCGCTCAGGTTCGCGCCGACACCCTGCTTCGGCCTGAAGATACGGCCCTCCTCGACCTGATCGGTCTCGCAGAGGAACTCGACGAGCACGGAGATCCCATCTACGTCGCGCATCCAGCGAAAGCTCGGCTCGCCCTGCTCGAAGCCAGCGTCCTTCAGGTTGCGCTCGAGCGTCCTGTAGGCCTCGATGGTCTCGTCGGTTAGCGCAAGCCCGATCACGAGGTCGACGTCGGTCGTGCCGACATGCGGACGGACGCTCTCGGGCAACGCGCCGACCAAGTAGCGCGGGGCGAGGCCGCCAGCGAGGTAGATGTGCTCACGCCAGGGGCCGATGTTGCCCAGGACGGTCACGAGCACGCGCTCGCAACGCTCCGTCGCTTCGCGCGTGTAGTCGCTCGCCCGCTTCACCAGCCGATCACCTCTCGCCGGAGGTGCTCGGCTTGCTCGCGTCCACGCTTGGGATCGGCGAGCGCGTCGAGATAGATGCGGAAGACGTTTGCAAACCTCGTCCCGTCGCGTTCGTCGGCGAACGCGAGCGGCAGGTTGTCGTCCGCCTGCATCAGCACGAGATTGGCCCCGCGGTCGGCCGACTCAGCACCGAGCCTATTGAGCAACTCATCGCCTGGAAAGCCGGCGTCGACCCAGAACGTCGCCGCCGGAAGAGTCGTCACGAAGGGAGCGAGGAGCGCCGCAGCAACGACGCCCGTCAGAGCATGATCGACGTCCCGGGCGCGGAGGGCATGCTCGGCGCCTTGGACGACATCGGCACCGCGACGCGGCAGCAGGTACGCGCCGAGCCGGCGCACGCCGCGATCGCGATTCTCTTCGGTCCAGAGGTCGAGCAACGCGGCTGGATCCGCGATCGTTCGGGCTCGTGCCCGTTGCCCGCCCTGCGCCTCGACGATCTTCAATCGCTCGAGGCGATCGAGCACGGCATGGGCCAGTCCAACCGAGACGGCAGCACGCTCCGCGAGATCGGTCACCCGCCACTCACGCTGCGGCTCGAGGAGGAGGGCTTGCGCAGCAATACCCGCCTTGCCGGCAAGCCGTAGCTCTCCCACCACCCGGGGCTCAGCCTGCTTGCGCGGGGTCTCGATGTGGACGTAGACGCCGGGATAGACGAGATGGGCGTTCCCGTGCCCGTCGACATAGCCGACCCCGTGGTCGGCGAGGATGCGCCGAGCGACCGCGGTCGTGCGATCGGCAACGACAAGGGCCGCGGGCCGCTTTGCGTCCTGCTCCAGTGTCCGCACGACGTTCCACGCTTCGGCAGCACCGACCCGACGTTTCTGCTCGACGGTCAGGTTCAGCGCCTTTCCGTCGACACGTAGACGCGGCACGGGTGCGTGCGCAACGGCCACGGCGGGAACGGCGCGTACGATTCGCATTGCCTGCGGATCGAGAGGAGCCTCGATTGTGAGTGGGTGGGCCATCTCATCGGTCTTTTCAGTCACGGGATTATTTCAGTGTAGCACTGAAAAGACCATATTTATGAAAAGAAGCTAGCGAGCGCTCAAGCGAGACCGCCGCGCGCGAGCTCTATCAGCCGCCGCATCTGGCTGAGCCGTGGGATGTCGGGCGATAGACGTGCTAGGTGTTCACAGAGCGACTGAAGGGATGACGAGGATGGCGAAGCGCGGGATGGACTTCCTGGACGAGATGATCGCCGAGGCTACGGCCGCTGATCCGGCGTTCCCGGCTCTGCTCGCCGCCGCCGAGGCGCGCCGCAGGTTCCTCCGCGAACCGGTCGCAAAGCGTGAGGTAAAGGGGCGGCCGCACCGCGATTCCGGCTTGGGGTCCCGACTTCCCTGAGATAAGCACTACCGCTCGATCGCGCGACTGCGCTGCAGCTCCCCGCGCTCGAGCTCCATCACGCGCCGCATCATCTGCAGCTTCGGCAGATCGTGCTCGCGCCCGAGCGCTGCGAGCATCCGTGCGAGGTCCCCGGTCGAGGCGACGGACGGCCGCACTCCCCGCCCGAGCGGCTCTCGCGTCGCCGCCCGCCGCAGATCGTCGTAGCCGCGCGTTCCCGCAGGCTCGACAACGACCTTCAGCTGACCGCAATCGGTCGCGAACTCGTGCACCGGTGTTGCCTGGTCGAGCGTGGGCCCGCGTGCGTTGAGATCCTCGAGCGCCTGTCCGAGCCGGCGTAGGTTCTCGGGGTGCGTCGAGGGCACGATGTCGACGCCGCGCGTTAGCTCCTCTGCGCCCTGGACGACGCGTGCGAACGCGCCGACGACGATGTAGGAGATCCGATGCCGATCGAGCGTCTCGAACAGTCCGTACGGGTCGAATCGCGTTGGGTCCTCAGCCATCTGCGGGCTCGGTCGTGGAGAGGAGCCGGCGGACGCGTCGCTCGGGCGAGAGCATCACGTTCTTGTCGAGGCGCGCGTCGGCACGCTCGTACGGGACGAGCTCGAGTGGGAGGTCGAAGCCGCAGGCGCGGACGAGCTCGACCAGCGTGTCGACGCTGGGCGCGACGACCGCTTGCTCCCAACGCGCGATCACCGAGCGGTCCCGGCCCGTGCGCTCGGCGAGCTCGGTCTGCGTCAGTCCCGCCCTCAGGCGCGCCTCCCGGATGAGCGCCGCGCTTCTCACATGGAGGACTCTACTACCATTCCGTCCTACGATGCAGATATGCTACGCGGAGCGATGAGTACGGCAACCGCCCTTCTCGCCATCGAGCACAACCTCCAGTTGATCGAGGAGCTGAACGCGGAGAATCGACGCATGCTCGGCGAGCTGGCATCCGTTGCCGAGGACGAGAAGCTGCTCACGATCGTCGAGGTCGCAGATCGGTTCGGCGTGTTGCTGCCAAGCGGACGGGCGCCGAACAGTCTCTACCGGGCCGTACGGCGCGGCGAGTTGCGGGCGGTCGTAATCAGTGGGAGGCTGCGCTTCCGGCCGGGCGATGTCCACGCCTGGCTCGCCGCGCACGAACGTCGCCCCCTGGGAGGGACATGATGGCCGTGAAGCGAGTGGCGCTGAAGAACGGGGAGATCCGCTACGAGGCGTACTTCGAGGAGGGTGGGCGCGAGCGCCGCCGCCGCTTCCGGACACGGAAGGACGCCGAGGCGGCTGTCCAGGAGGCGCGAGACCGAGGGCGTCGGCGAAAGGCGGGCATCCCCGAGCAGCGCGAACCGATCAGCTATGCGGAGCTGGTGGAGCTCTTCCTCGACCAGTACACGGCGAAGGGACGGCGGGCGGATCGCTGGATACGCGACATGCTCGCCTACTCGCTCAAGACGTTCGGCCCCGTCTCAGTCCGCGGGCTGCTGCCGGAGAACATCGGGCGCTGGATCAAGCACCTGCCCGTGAGCGCAAAGACCAAGCAACACGCGCTCGCCGCGATGCGGCAAGTGCTCTCGGCGGGCGTGGTGTGGGGATACCTCCCAGCGAGCCCGGCACGACCGGCGGCCGTGAAGTCGCCGCCCTCGAACCCGTCCGACATCCTTCCGTTCGAATCGTGGGACGAGGTGTTCGCCGTGGCGCGAGAGGCGGGTCGCTATCGGCCGCTCGTCGTCTTCGCTTGCGCGACCGGACTCCGCCCGGAGGAGTGGTCCGCGCTTCAGTGGCGGGACCTCGACCGTGGCGCACGGCGTTGCACGGTGCGCCGCACCTACGCATCCGGAGAGCTCCGCTCGGAAGGAAAGCGGGAGTCGTCGCTTCGCACGGTGATGCTGGCCGACGTCGCGCTCGGGGCGCTCAACGAGCTGCCGCAACCGCTCCGCTCCGACCAGCTCGTTTTCGGCGCGCCGGAGGGCGGGCACATCAGCCTCACGAATTGGCGACGGCGCGTCTGGTATCCCGCGGTCGAGCGAGCCGGCCTGGAGCGACGACCGCTCTACCAGATGCGCCACACGTTCGCGACCCTCGCGCTCGCGGCCGGCATGCCGATCGACTTCGTCAGCCGGCAGATGGGCCACACCGACATCCGCACGACACTCCGCTTCTACGCCCGCTACATCCCGGCGCTCGAGGAGCGCCACCTGGCTGCGCTCAACGAAGGGTGGCGGGCGATGTCGCCGCAAACGGTCGCGAAGGGTGAGTGATCCATCCGGTAAGGCGATGGCCGCGAGGTCGATTTAGTTCGTACCGTGCCCGCGGCAGTTCAGTCATCGAAGACTGACCCAGACGGTCGGATGGCGCGCTCCTGAGGCTGGTGGGCAGCAAGCCTGCGCCGCATCATCGCTCCTGGCTTGCGCACCAGCGCCGCATTCGTTTGCCATAGTGGCGACTGGAACACTCTCAGTGCTTCGGTGTTCATGCCGCGTGTCCGAGCGAGCGGGAGATCTCGCGTGCGCCGTCAAGAAGCGGTTCTAGAACTGCGTCCATGGAGTCTCCGAGGATGGCGGGACGGACGCCCGCGACCGAGAGCGCCGCACGAATCCCCTTGTAGTCGAAGATCGGTGCACCGAGGGCCGCGATGCCTTCGGTGACGTCTTCGTCTGAGATGGCGTAGCCGCGCTGCCGGATCGTCTCGATTTCCGCCCGTAGGGCAGCCGGGTCGGTGATCGTCCGCGCGGTCGCCGCCTCGAGCGGCCCCGCCGCGATGTACTCGTCCCAGAACGTGGGCGAATCCCAGGCGAGCAGCACGCGCGGCGCCGCACCCTGGTGGAGCGGCAGCGATCCTCCGACGCGCAGCGCGAGCACCTGAACGCGCCGCCCCTCGATCCGTTCCACGCAGACGCCCGCGAAGTCGCGGCGGATGGTGAGGAACACGGTCTCTCCGGTTAGGTCGTGCAGATGCTCCATCACGGGGAGCGCGGCGCGGCGCTCGTCGAAACGGGACTGCACTGCCGCTGCGAGGGAGAGGAAGCGCAGGCCGAGGCGGAACCTTCCCCTCGCCTCCGAGCGCTCGACCATGCCGAGCGCTCGGAGGCTGAGGAGCAGTCGGTAGACCGAGCTGCGCGGCTCGTCGAGGATCTCGGCGAGCTCGGCCGCCGAGCGCTCGCCGGATTGCGCCAGTTGATCGAGGAGGAGGTCGACTTTTCCGAGCACGCGGATAGGAAGCTCGCGACTCACCGGCTCAGCGTACCGCGCTACCAGGGTTGCCCTAGAAGGCGACAAGGATGCGTCCTGCTTTACCCATTTCGCTCAGTCGGTCGAACGCCCGCCACACCTGGTCGACCGGGAAGACGGAGTCGACGAGTGCCCGCGCGCGTCCGGACCCGAGGTGGGGGACGACGGAACGGCCGAAGGCCTGGACTGCGAGCGCTTTCTCCTCGAGCGGCCGACTCCTGAGGACGGTTCCGGTGATGCGCGCGCGCCGCGTCATCAGGAGTCCTAACGGCAGGTCGATACTCGCACCGCCGACGGTGCTCACAACCATTACACGGCCGCGCGGGGCGACTGACGGCAGCGCCTCGGCGAGGGTAGACCCTCCGACGAGTTCGAGAATTACGTCGACGCTTCCGACCCCCGACGGCAGCTCTTCGAGCCACACCGGTATCGCGCCGAGCTCGGATACGAGCATAGCTGCGCGTTCCGAGCGCACGAGGCCGAGCGCCCGTGCGCCGGCGAGGGCCGCGAGCTGGAGGGCGGCAGTACCGACGCCGCCCGACGCCCCGGTGACCAGTACGGTCTCGCCCGGCTGGAGCGCGGCCTGTGTGAAGAGTGCATCGTGAGCGGTGATGAACGCCTCGGGCGCTGCGGCAGCCTGCTTCTCGTCGAGACCGTCGGGGGCAGGAACGATGCAGCGTTCATGGGCGGCGACACAGTCGGCGAGGCCGCCGCCACCGACGATGCCGAAGACGCGATCGCCCGGCGCCACCGACGAAACCCGGTCGCCGGTGCCGATCACGGTTCCGGCAACCTCGAGGCCCGGAACGTCCTGCGGCGCTCCGGGGGGCGGGGGTACTTCCCCTCGCGCTGGAGCAAGTCGGCGGGGTTCAGCCCGGCGAACGAGACTTGGACGCAGATGTCTTCCGGCCCGAGAACCGGCGTCGGCCGATCCTGTACTTCGACGACGGAGTTGTCGCCCTCCCCGGTGAAGACCACGGCGCGCATCAGTCTTCCGTGAGCCGTTGTCGTGGTCGCGGGCTGAAATCGTCAACCATGATGGCGTCCCAGTCGTTGTTGCGCCAGCCCGCGGTATGTGCGCCGTCGACGACGAGCGTCGCGCTGTTCTCGTACGAGGCGTCGCGGCTACTGTCCGATGACCTCGGCGACGCCGACGGTCCGCATGCCTGACTCACTGAAGCGGGCGAGAGCGTCGTGGAACAGGCTCTGGTCCTGTGGCGACCCCATGCAGAGGCCGGCGCCCTCGGCCGCAAAACGCTTCGCGGTCGCAAGACCGATCCCGCTGGAGCCGCCGGTGACGAGCGCAACTCGGCCGTCGAAGCGGCGCAGTCCTGTCTCGACCCCTCGGCCCACGCGGGTGTCATTGTCCTCCAGTTGACGGCGGCGGCGCGGGCCTCGCGCGGAAGCCGCCTCGCGTACGGCGGCCGGATCGGTTCCCAGCGCTTCGGCCAGAGCAATTCCCTCGGAGACGAGCACAAATCGTCCCGCCGACGATCAGCTGGTTGACCAGCTTCGCGACCTGGCCGGCGCCGTTGCCGCCCCCGTGGTTGTCGCCGAGGATCTCCAGGATCGGGCGCGCGAGCGAAGCCTTCCTCTGTCCCACCGACCATGGTCGAGAGGTGTTCCTTCAGTCGCGCCCTTCGTCCCTCCGAAGACAGGCTCGTCTACACGTTCGACGCCCGCCGACCGGCCGACTTCCGTGAGATCGATCGCGACCTGCGGCGCGATCGACGAGCAGTCGATCCATAGCAGCCCGCCGCGCGCCTCCGCCAGTAGCCCGCTGTGACCAAGGCGATTCCCCTGCCGTCCGTCGGAGGCCATCGTGATCACGATGTCGCACTGCCGGCTCAGCTCACATGGGGGGGCCGCCGTGACGGCGCCGGTCTGGATGAGATGCGCCGCCTTCGCCGCCGTGCGGTTCCAGACCTGTACCTCGTGTCCGGACGCCACGAGGTTCAGGGCCATCGGGGCGCCCATCGCACCGAGGCCCGCGAAGCCTGTCCTCATGGCCGGAGACCGACGAGCTCGGTGCGGACGCGTCTCGCAATCCCTTCGGCATCGAGCCCGTAGTGCGCGTAGAGATGCGTCGGAGGGCCGATCAGCGAGTAGACGTCATCGATACCGTGCCTGACGAGCCGCACCGCGGAGCCAGATTCGGCCAGCACTTCCGCGACCGCTCCGCCGAGTCCGCCGATGACATTGTGCTCTTCGACGGTGACGATAACCGGTGCTGCCGTTGCGGCACTCCGTATCGCCTCGGCGTCGAGCGGCTTGATGGTATGCATGTCGACGACCCCGGCCTCGATGCCGCGCGCGGCGAGCTCTTCCGCCGCGCGGAGGCTGGGATGCACCATCGACCCCGTGGCGATGAGGATCACGTCGCTGCCTGCGCGGAGCGTGCGCGCCTCTCCGATGCGGAGGGTGCCGCGATCCTTCTCCCCGTATACCGCTGGCTCGCGGCCGCGGCCGATCCGGAAATACGCCGGCCCGGGGAGCTCCACCGACGCGCGGAGCAACGTGCCGAGTGCGAGTGGATCGGCAGGCGCGAGCACCGTGAGGTTCGCGAGCGACCGCATGATCGCGAGGTCCTCGGTCGCATGGTGGGAGGTTCCGTAGAACCCCAGGCTGATCCCTGCGTGGTGGCCGATGAGGCGTACGGGCAGGTTTTGGTAGCAGACGTCGGTTCGGATCTGCTCGCAGCAGAGCAGAGCGAGGAACGCCGCGAACGTTGCCGCAAACGGAATCTGCCCGGTGGTCGCGAGGCCGGCCGCGGCCGAGACCATGTGCTGCTCGGAGATACCGCACTGGACGAATCGGTCCGGGTGCCGCTCCGCGAAGCGAACGAGCCCGTTCGAGTACTTCAGGTCAGCCGTCAAGGCGACAACCGGGACGCCGTCCACGACGAGCTGCGAGAGTGTCTGCGACAGCACGCCGAAGCCAGGCGCCTGGTCGATGAGCTGGAGCAGGTGCCACGAGTCGTCATGCAACTCGGGCACCGGGTTCACCGTCACGACGCGAACCGGATCTCGTCCAGCGCACGCTCCTCGTCGGCGGGCGCGAGGTACCCGAGGTGCCAACCGATCTGCTGCTCCATGAAGGAGACGCCTTTTCCCTTGACCGTGTGAGCGATAACGCAGGTGGGGCGGTCGTATGACGCCGCGAGCACTGGCTGAAGCGCCTCCACGTCGTGGCCGTCGACCTCCACCACGGCCCACCCGAAGGCGCGGAACTTCTCGGGCAGGGGCTCGATCCCCATCACGTCGTCGATCTTGCCGTCGAGGCAGTACTCGTTGCGGTCGACGATCGCGACGAGGTTGTCGAGCCTGTGGTGGGCTGCGGCCATTGCGGCCTCCCACACCTGGCCTTCGTTGCACTCGCCATCGCCGAGCAGCACGAAGACCCGGAAATCCTTGCCTGTGATCCGTGCGCCGAGTGCCATTCCCACTCCTCCCGAGAGCGCATGCCCGAGTGAACCGGAGGAGAAGTCGATGCCGGGCACGCGCGCTGCGTCCGGATGGTCGCCAAGCGGGTTCCCGAGGCGGGTGAACTCGTCGAGCACATCTTTCGGGAAGAAATCCCAGTCGGCGAGCAGCGGGTAAAGCGCCGTCGCCGCGTGTCCCTTTCCGAAGAGGAACCGGTCGCGGTTGGGCCAGTCCGGCTCGCCCCGCCGCAGGCGCATCACACCGTAGTACAGGGTGGCGAGGATGTCGGCGGACGAAAAGGAGGACGCATAGTGGCCGGTCTTGGCGATCGAGATCAGCCGGATCGTCTCCTCACGTGAGAAGCGGGCTCGGTCGCGGATGAGCTCGAAGACGGTCATATCGGCGGCCGTTGTCACGGGCCCTCCTTTGGATCGGGCCCCTGGAAGTCCGGCGGGTCACCCTCCACGGGCGGCGGGCTGAGCGAGCAGAGGATCGTCAGGATCTCGTCTCCATCGTTGATCTGGCCGTGTACGCGGCCCGGGGCGACGTAGACCGCCCGCCCGGGAACGAGCTCGACCTCCTCCTCGGCCCCCTCCAGAAACATCCGCCCCTGGCCGGAGACGACAAAGTACGCCTCTTCGTACGGGTGTCGGTGCCTGCGTACGCGTTCGCCGGGCTCCATCAGGCAGATCGAGACGCCAAGTTGAGAGGACCCCGTCGTCAGCGGATGCACGAGCCGGCGGACAAGCGAACCAAGCGCTGTGAATGGCCGGCCATCTTTAACATCGATCACAAATGTCTCGCTATGCGAACGTTGCGTCCTCACGCGGAGAAAGTCTAACATCTGGTTCACCGCAGTTAACTCCACGCCCTATGGGAGGAGAGTTCGTATGACTGGTTTCAATGGTCGGCGGTTGGACGAGTTCCGGGTCAACGAGGCGGGGCCCGTCGTCAACACGTTGATCGATGAGTTCATAGACGGGGAGATGGATCGAGGCGAGTTCATCCAACGCGCCTCAGTCTTTGGCCTTTCCGCGTCGATGATCGGTACGGCCCTCGCCGCACTCGGTGCGGCGCCGCTCGCCAGCGCAAGCAGTCGGGCAGTAAGGGTCGGCGGACGGCTACGACTTGGCATCGTTGGGCCACCGGCTGGCCCAGTCGATCCACACCTGTTCAACAACCATGGTCATGTCGTTGTCGGCGGGATTTGCGGCGAGTACCTCATCCGCGGACGCCAGAAGACCCCACTAGGGCCGGAGCTTGCGATCAAGTGGACTCCGAACCGTGACGCCTCGATCTGGACATACAAGCTGCGTCCGAACGTGAAGTTCCAGAACGGCAAGACCATGACGGCGGATGACGTCGTCGCGACCTACAAGCGGCTCACCGATCCCAAGTCCGGTTCCCAGGCCCTTTCCGCCTTCGGGGGCGTGTTGTCGCCGGCCGGAGTCCGGAAGATCGACAACCTTACCGTCGAGTTCCGGCTGCAGGCGCCGAACGCGAACTTCCCCTACCTGACTAGCTCGACCACATACCAGGCCATCATTCTGCCGGCCGACTACGAGCTCGGAACCTTCACTGAGACACCGCAGACGACAGGCGCGTTCAAGCTCGTTTCGTACACCCCGGGGGTGAGGGTGAACTACGATCGCTTCGATGGCTGGTGGGGCGGTCGCGCCCCTCTCGACGGAGTAGACGCGACGATGTACGACGACGACGCGGCATCGGTCGCGGCAATGCTCGGTAGGGGGCAGGATCTTCTGAGCCAGACGTCGCTCGCCGTCGGTCGACCCCTGCTCAACAATCCCGGGGTGAAGATGTTTACCGCTCGTGGGGCCTCTCATCGCACGATCTCGATGCGCGTGGATCGCGATCCGTTCAGGGACCGCCGCGTGCGGCAGGCGCTTGCTCTGACGCTCGATCGGCCGGCAACTCTGAAAACCGTTCTCGGCGGATTCGGGGACATCGGGAACGATTCCCCGTTCGCACCGCTCTATGCTTCAACGGCCAAGACCGTCCCGCAGCGGCGTCGCGATCTGCGCCAGGCGAAGCAGTTGCTTGCCGCCGCAGGCCACCCGGACGGGTTCTCGGCCGAGCTCACCGCGGTCAGGTACCTGGAGGTTCCCCAGCTCGCGCAGCTCTTCCAGCAGTCCCTCAGGCTCATCGGCGTGACGCTACGCCTCAAGATCCTGCCGGTTAGCGTCTACTATGGTGGCAGTGCGAAGTCGACTCCATGGTTGAACGCACCCATGCAGTTGACCGATTGGGGTCACCGGGCAGTGCCGAACGTTGTTGCGAGTGCGAGCCTCACGAGAACTGGTCCGTGGAATGGGTCGAAGTATGCGAACAAGACCTACGACCGGCTCATGAAGTCGTATGTGGGTGCGATCTCACTTGTGGATCAGCGCCGGTTCTCTCGACAGTTGCAGGAGCTTCTCCTCCGCGATACACCGGTAATCTTTCCGTACTTCAATGGGTGGCTCATGCCTGGAACTCCCCGGCTCCGCGGCTTCGAGGCGTCCCCTGACGCGCAGACGTACCTAAGCAGGGCTTCCTTCGCATAGGCTAGATCGAGCGAGCGGCGCGGGTCGCGACGGGATCGACGCAGCAGCAGCCGAAACGCGCGTCTGCTGCTGCGTCGTCCGCCGCTCATCGGTCGTGTAACGCTCGTTGACACCTGGGGGCTAGAGCTGTCGAGGAGGCCTGAGACGTGTCACCGCTGATTCGCTTTCTCGTGAGGCGACTCGGGCTCGCCCTAGTCACGCTATTCCTCCTGAGCGTGACGGTGTTCGCCCTCGCGCATTTGCTTCCCGGAGATGTCGGTCGCTCTGTTCTTGGGCCGTTTTCCGACCAGCAGTCAGTCGACACGCTGAATCACCAGCTAGGAGTCGACCGACCGGTCGTCGTCCAGTACCTCGATTGGATCTGGAGTTTTCTCCACGGTGACATGGGGGACTCCCTTCAGTACCAGGTGCCCGTGTGGGACTTGCTGGAGGAGTCCCTCATCAACTCCCTCAAGCTCGCCGCCGTGGCGTTCGTCCTTGTTGTCCCGGTGGGCATCCTCGGTGGCGTCATCGCAGCGCTGCGGCATGGGCACGCGGCCGACCGGGCCATCACGGTCGGTGGTCTGTCCCTCACGGCTGTGCCGGAGTTCGTGTCGGCGATTGCGCTGATCGTCGTGTTCGGGATTCTGCTGGGGTGGCTTCCCGTTACGGCCGCGTTTCCTGAAGGCGCGTCGGGCGCGACCCAACTCGAGCACCTCATCCTGCCGAGTCTCGCGCTCGTGATGGTGCTCTTCGGCTACATCGCGCGAATGACTCGAGCAGGCACGATCGAGGCGTTGGAGGCCGACTACACGCGGACGGCATACCTCACGGGCCTGGGGACGGCAAAGGTGATGCGGCGGCACGTGCTGCGAAACGCTCTTCTACCGACCATTGCAGTCATCGCGACGCAGGCGGGCGGTCTGCTCGGCAGCCTGCTCGTGATCGAGAAGCTCTTCAACTACAACGGGCTCGGCCAGCGCATCTATACGGCGGCCCAATTCAAAGACTTCACGATGCTGCAGAGCGGCGTCCTCATAGTTGGGATCGGGTACCTCGTAGCGACGCTCCTCGCCGACATCCTGTACTCGCTCCTCAACCCGCGAATCCGCTACGGAGCCGCCGAATGAGCGCGGTAGCAGCCCCGCCGATCGTGGCTCACTCCCCACGCGCTGAGACGCTGCGCCTGCTCCTGCGCTCGAAGACGTTCATCTTGGGCGTCCTCATCGTCGGGTTTTGGATCTTCTGCGCCTTCTTCGGGGCAATGGTGGCACCGCACGACCCGCTCGTGCAGTCGTTGGACATCCTCACCGGGCCGAGCTCGCAGCACCCATTCGGCACCGACACGCTCGGTCGCGATGTCCTCTCGCGCGTGCTCAGCGGAGCGCGCGATGTGCTACTGGTAGCGCCGCTCGCGACGCTCGTCGCCATCCTCGGGGGAACTGTCGTCGGGCTCACGAGCGGGTACATGCGCGGCGCCGCCGACGACGTGATCAGCCGCGTAGTCGATGCCGTCCTGGCGATCCCGGTCGTCATCATCGCAGTCACCACACTTGTGGCGCTCGGGAGTTCCACGCTGACGCTCGTCTTCGTCATCGGCGTTGTCTTCACGCCAATTGTCTCCCGGACCGTGCGCGCTGCCACGCTTGCCGAGCGGGAGCTCGACTACGTGCAGGCTGCGCGGCTCGGGAGGGAGCGCGCCCCGTACATCATGTTCCGCGAGATCCTCCCCAACGTCTCGGGGCCGGTCATCGTCGAGGCAACTGTCCGCCTCGGCTACGCCATCTTCACCGTGGCCGGCCTCACCTACCTCGGCTTCGGCGTGCAGCCGCCCTCGCCCGACTGGGCACTGCAGATATCGGAGCACTACACCCTGCTAAGCGACACGACGAACTTGGGCTACTACTGGACGGTGGTTTTCCCCGGCGCTGCCATCGCATCACTCGTGGTCGGTGTCAATCTCATCGCAGACGGCCTGCAGCAGGCGCTCGACCGATGAGCGCTCCGGAAGCGCCTCCGGCGCTCGAGCTCCGTGACCTCGACGTCGCCTACCGGGTGCGCGGGCGCGACCGGCAGGTGCTCCGCGGCGTCTCGTTCATGATCGGCCGGGGCGAGTCGTACGGCCTCGTCGGGGAGTCTGGCTGCGGCAAGTCCACGGTCGCGCTTGCCGTCGTCCGCTACTTGCCTGGGAACGGCTGCGTCCGCGCCGGTTCGATTGACATCGCCGGCCGCGACGTTCTCGCTCTCTCTCGCGGCGAGCTGCGCAGGCTCCGAGCCGAGTCGGTGTCGATGGTCTACCAGAACCCGGGTACAGCGCTGAACCCGTCGATGCGCGTGGGGCAGCAGGTGGCGGGGGTCTTCACAGTCCGCGGCGTCGCCCACAAGGAGGCGCTCGAGCGCGCCCGGGACGCGCTCGGCACCGTCCAGATCGCTGACCCGGGCTCGGTCATGAACCGCTACCCGCACCAGCTCTCCGGCGGCATGCAGCAGCGCGTCCTGATCGCGATGGCGCTCGCGTGGCACCCGACGCTCTTGATCCTCGACGAGCCGACGACCGGCCTGGACGCGACCGTCGAGGCCGAGGTGCTCGACTTGATCGCGCAGCTCCAGGCCCAGTTCCGCACCTCGGTCCTGTTCATCAGCCACAACCTCGGCGTCATCGCGAAGATGTGCGAGCGGGTCGGGGTGCTCTACGCGGGCCGCCTCGTCGAGGAAGGGCCGACCGACGTCGTCCTCCACGATCCGCGCCACCCGTACACCGTCGGACTCCTACGCTGCATCCCCCGCGGGGGCGTGAGGAAGGATCACGGCCGGCTCGACACGATCGCCGGCTTCCTCCCGAGCCTCGGCACGGAGCTTCCGGGCTGCGTCTTCGCCGACCGCTGTGGGCTTGCGAAGGACGTCTGCCGGAGCGATGAGCCGCCGCTCCACGGGCTCGGGTCGGGCCACGCGAGCCGATGCCACTTCCACGACCGGGCGGCGGAGCTGCCGCGTGTGATCGCGGCGGACTTCGAGGGGCTCGCGGCGGTCGACCGCTCCGGCCCTCCGCTCCTCGCCGCCGAGAACCTGACGAAGGTGTTCCGCCAGCATGGCCACGACGTCTACGCCCTCACGGGAGTTTCGGCGGCGATCTGGCCCGGCGAGACGCTCGGCCTCGTCGGCGAGTCGGGGAGCGGCAAAACGACACTTGCGCGCGTTCTCCTCGGCATCGTCGAGCCGACGGGAGGCGAGGTCGAGCTCGACGGGCAGAAGCTCCGGTCGAGGCTCGCCCAGCGTTCGGAGGACGAGGTGCGGGCGCTCCAGATCGTCTTCCAGAATCCGGACTCGGCCTTGAACCGCCGCCACACCGTCCGGCGGATCCTTCGCCGGAGGCTCAAGAAGCTCGCCGGCCTCACCGGTTCGGCCGCCGAGTCGCGGCTGCTCGAGCTCGTCAGCTCGGTGCGCCTCGCCGACCGCTACCTGACCGTCCGGCCGGAACAGCTCTCCGGCGGTCTGAAGCAGCGGGTCGCTATTGTGCGGGCCTTCGCCGGCGAGCCACGCCTCGTCATCTGCGACGAGCCGACCTCGGCCCTCGACGTCTCCGTCCAAGCGGCCATTCTCAACCTCCTCGTCGAGTTGCAGGCCGAGCGGCGTGTGTCGTATCTCTTCATCTCGCACGACCTCGGCGTTGTTCGCTACCTCTCCGACCGCATCGGCGTCCTCTACCTCGGCCGGCTCATGGAGCTCGGACCGGCGGAGGTCGTGTTCGAGGGCCCGCACCACCCGTACACCGAGGCGCTCCTGTCCGCGGTGCCGACCATCGACGGCGGCGGCCGTCAGCGGATCAAGCTCGAGGGGGAGATCCCGAGCGCCGCCACACTCCCTTCCGGCTGCGTCTTCCACACCCGCTGCCACCGCAAGCTCGGCGTCGTGTGCGAGACGGAGGAGCCGCCGCTCGTCGAGGTCGAACAGGGCCACCTCATGCGCTGCCACATACCCATCGAGCAACTCCGCGCATTCAACGTGACCGAAGGCACGAACGACAGTCGCAAAGCCGCTCAACCAAGCATCGTAAGGAGCCCATCATGATCACGCACTTCGGAGCCTTCTGGGGCGCGGCGGGTGTCCTCTTTCTCGCCTGTGACGAGGCGTCGTTCACCGGCGTCGCGCTCCCCATCGACGGAGGACTACTCGCTGTCCAATCCGCCGGCCCCGCTCTCTCTTACACCTCTTGACGATGCGCGCGATCGAACACGTGCAGATGCAATGGGGAAACCCGCGCTCCTACTCCCAGGCCGTCCGTGCCGGCGAGCTCATTTTCACCTGCGGCCAGCTTGGCGCTGACCCTGGCGCGGATGCAGTTCCGTTCGAGCTCCAGGCACGAACGGCGCTCGAGCGCCTCGTCGCTGTGGTTTGTGAGGCTGGCGGAAGCGTGGAGACGATCGTCAAGGTGAACGGCTACCTCGCGGACCTCGCCGACTTCCCGACCTACGACCTCGTCTACCGCGAGATCATCGGCGTCGAGCCGAAGCCGGCGCGGACGACGGTTCAGATTGCCGCCTTCCCACCGCCGATCCTCGTCGAGGTCGACGCGGTCGCGCTTCGCGCAGATCCCGCAAACGAGCCTGACAGGAGCCGCCATGCGTATTGAGCGCGCCGAGCTGACGTTTCTCAATCTCCCGATGGTGCAGCCGGAGCTTTGGGCGTGGGGCCGCCGCGACAGCTACACGGTCGGGCTCGTCGAGCTCCACACCGACTCGGGCGTCGTCGGACTGGGCGAGGTCATCGTCGCCATGGGTCCGAACGCGAATGTCGTCCGCGCGATCTTCGAGCAGATGGCGGAGATCTTCGTCGGCGAGTCTCCGCTCGCCAGCGAGCGCCTGACGGCAAAGGTGATGAGCACTGGCTGGTACGCGTTCCACCGCACCGCCGCCCTCGTGCTCGGCGGCCTCGAGATGGCTTGCTGGGATGCGGCCGGCAAGCACCTTGGCCAGCCGGTGTGCGCGCTCATGGGCGGTGCGCTTCGCCTGTCCTTCCCCTCTATGTATTTCGTGCAGGGCAACGACGACCTTGATGTGATGATCGCCGGCGCTCGTGACGCGGTGGAACGAGGCTTCCGGACGATCTACTTCAAGGTTGGGATCGACGAGGAGCGCGACGTCGAACTCGTCCACCGGACGCGCGAGGCGCTCGGGCCAGGGCCGAGAATCCGTGTCGACGCGAACGAAGCCTGGAGTCCCGGGACGGCCGTTCGCATCCTGCGTCGGATGGCGCCGGCCGTGATCGAGTACATCGAGCAGCCGACACTGATGCACGACATCGAGGCGCTCGCCCAGGTTCGGGCGCGAAGCGGGGTCGCCGTCGCCGCCAATCAGGCGTCTTGGGGGAAGTACGCGATCCTTGAAATCGTCCGTCGCGGCGCCGCCGACGTGATCATGACCGACCTGCACCAAGAGGGCGGGCTGATGGCGATGAAGAAGGTGCTCGGGCTCTGCGAAATGGCCGGCCTCCCCTTCGTCAACCACGCCTACAACGCGACCACGCTTACGCTCAGCGCCCACATGCACGTCATGAGCACCTCGCCCGTCTGCTTTCTCGCCATGCAAGGACACCCCGACTACTTCGCGGACGATTACGTGCGCGAACCACTCGACTACGGCGACGGGACGATGAAGTTCTCCGAGCGCCCCGGACTCGGCGTCGAGATCGACCCGGACAAGGCCGCGCGCTACCGGGCGGCGTTCGAGGCGGAGGGGATGTCGACTGCCTATGCCGCGAGCCGGGGCGGACGCGTCCTTGCGGTCCCGTCGCAATGAGCCGTCTCCAGCTCGAACCCGCCCCGCCCGACGGCCGAACTCGCATCCGCGCGTGGGCTGCTCGGCCACTCAGTCGTGTGCCTCGCCTACGAACCGCACTCGCACACGCAAGCAGTACGCGCCGCAACCGCGAGTGCAGTGGTCGTCGGTGAGTGGGTCGACGTCGAACAGACGCCCAAGGAGATCCGCTTCCACAAGCCCCCAGATGAGCTCGGGGCGATCCGAGGGGCCTGCGGGGTCGCCGATCACGCGACTCGGGGGTGGCGTCACGAGCACGTGCTCGTAATCACTCGAGACGGCAGCGAAGGTTCTCACCCGTTTCGAGCAGACCCTCTAGCACCGAGAGCGAGGTACGCCGACATGGCCGTTCAACAAGCCGATCTGTGCACAAGGTTCAGCGCCCTCTACACCGGCGCCGTGATCGACGTGCTCGACGAACTGGGGCTCCGTGCGCAGGCGCTCCCGCACGAGATCATTGCCCTCAACGCCGGGATGAAGCTCGCCGGCCCTGCGTTCACGATCGAGGGACGGCCGCATCCCGACATCGACTACGAAGCATCGATGGTCGGGATCCTCGAGATGCTCGAGGCCGTTCCCTCCGGTCACGTCTGCGCCTACCAGACACACGACAGCTCCTGCTCGCATCTCGGAGAGCTCTCGGTCACGGCGCTCAAGGCCCGCGGATGCCGGGGAGCAGTGATCGACGGCGGTTGCCGTGACGTCGAATACATCCTCCGCGAGGACATCCCCGTCTTCTGCCGCTACTCGACACCAACTGACGCCGTCGGCCGCTGGGAAGTCCTCCGCTACGGCCATGAAATCTTCATCGGTGGAGTCCGAGTCGCGACCGGAGACTTCGTTGTCGCCGATCGGGACGGCGTCGTCGTCGTCCCCCAGGCGGTAAGCGAGCAGGTGCTCGAACGCGCAGAGGCGATAGTCGGAACAGAGAATCTGGTGCGCGAAGCTGTGCGAAAGGGAATGGGACCGCTCGAGGCCTTTCGCTTGCACGGGCGCTTCTAGGTCTCCGGACAAGCGACGGCCTGAACGCCCACCCTTGAAGCTTCAGCTCGAGAACGGGTATGCAGCAGCGGCGATCGTCCCCGAGCGGGGCGGACGGGTGCAGAGCCTCGTCGACCGTCGCTCGGGGAGGGAGCTCCTCTACCAGCGGGTGCCTGAGGATCCGGAGGCGAAGACCTTCATCGAGGCGTCTACCGGGGGCCGGGACGAACTCTTCCCCAACGGGGCGATCGTCCCGGCCGCGGTCATCACCCTCGGAACAGCTTATGAACGCGGTCTGCGGCGAGAAGCACCGCCCTGTAACGGACGACGGTCGCCTGGGACGAGAGCGCATCCATCGACTGCTCGCGTGTGCTCCGTGGATCGACTCCATCGCGAATGCGACGCCGCCGCGTCCGCGGAGCCGAGCGATCCCCTCGACGTCGGTGAGCGGCTCGAGAAAGCCGATGACCACCGTTCCCGACGCCATCGAGGCCGTGTCCGTCGTCTGACCACTTTAGACTGCTCGCCGCTGACGACCCCACGAAAGCCGTGAAGCGAGACGCTTGGGCGCCGACTTAGGAACTCGATACAGACGAACATGACTCCTCCTATCGCTTGAGAAGCCCGGAGTCGAGCGGTGCTCCCGTCGACTTGTTCGATCACCTGCCTCGCTTGGACTCATCGGGGATGACTCCCTCACTCCACCCTGAACCACGGCAGTAGTCGACGCAGTAGTCGACGCACTGGGACTCTCTATCTCCCCGCGAGCGCGGAAGGACGGCCGGTCCAGAGCGAGAAGTCCCAGTAGCCCCGCTGACGCCACACTTTGCCGTCTCTGAGCTCCATTATGTCGAGGGCGCGGTTCACCCGTTTCGGCACCGGCTCAACTCCGAAGAAGGTTGCGCCCGGTGTTCCCTCGGCCCGCGTCTCGAGACAAACACGATTCTCTCTCGCAAAAATTGTCACGATTTCAAGTCGAAGGTCTGGGTAGGCCTCGAACCACCGGCTCAGATGCTCCCTGTAGGCTTCGAGGCCGCGGACGACAGGGAGCGGCAATTGGTGGTTCTCGAAGTCCTCGTGGAAGAACGACGAGATCCATTCGATCTCTTTCGAGTTCCAGGCATCGACGAGGCTCCGGACGATGGCCTCGGCCGCCGCCGACTCCGAGCAGGTCGGACAATTGTCGGATCTCGTCACCGAGTCTCGCCGGGCCCCTTACCCAGCCCTTCTGCATCGCGCGACGCCTTCTTCCGCGAGTCTTCTCCTCCGTCTCCCGTCATCGCCGGCGACTCGACACTCCGCCCCGCTGTTTCCGCTTCCTCGATGATCAACGCGTTGAACCCCGCAATCTCCTCCAGATCCATGTAGTAGAGCGGAGACAAGAGAATACTGTCCCCGTTCCTCGCCACCCGAACCGCCTCCTTCGATGCCGCACGGAGTGTGCCCACCCGCGTCACGTGAGACGACGGATATCCCTCTTCGTCCAGAACCTGCTCGAGATCTCTCCCAGCATCGCTGACGAGCACAACGCGGCGACATTTTCTTACCGCGATGCGGCAGACGTCTCGTAAACGCTGCCTCTCTTCTGGAGAGCTGTGCAGGAAACCCTCCGAGCCATAGCCTTCGATCCGTCTTTCGCCTCCAGCGATGAGAATGACGGATCGGTCTCCGAACGACTCAAGCCCAGCCTTCGCCTTCCTGGGCGTCGCGGCGAGGCCATCATTGAATACCGCAACGCCATCGACTCTGCCCACGAACTCTAGTCGCTGCCGCAGTCCCTTAAACGTTCGAATCACTGAACCAATCGCCTCAACGTTTCCACCCACCGCCAGCGCCGCAGCGCTCGCCCCGAGAAGATTTGCGAGATACCCGTGTGGTATTCGGACGTCAGAAGTCGCTGCTAGCGCCACCTGCTCTCCACCTTGCGCCGCAATGATCCTCCCATCGTTTACGAAGACTCCCGGTTCCACCTTCCTGTGAAGGCTGAAGCTCATGATCTGCCCCCGTCCGTACCTCGAAACAAGCCTCTGCGAGAGCTCGTCGTCTTGATTCACAATCAGCCACTGGTCGGGTGACTGATGCTTCATAATCACCGCCTTCGCCTCGTAGTACGCTTCGAGGCTCCCGTGCCATTCCACATGATCCGGCGAGATGGTCGTGATCACAGCGACGTCGGGGCTGACGTGCATGTACTCCAGATGAGAGCTCGTGAGCTCTACAACGATCCAATCGCACGACGACATCTGATCGAGTTGCTGCACTAGCTCATAATTCGGATAGGGATTCTCAGCAGTTTGTTTCTTGTATGCATCACTGATCGGCATGTAGATACTCAGCCCTGACGCCGCGAGCATTTCGCCCACGAGCATCGTCGTCGTGCTCTTTCCGGCAGACCCGGTAACGGCAAGCTTCCGAGCCGGACTCAACTGAAAGAGGAGGTCGGCTAGCGTCGTTACTGCCTTGCCTCGTCGGCGCGCTTCCAGCACGAAGGTTTCTCGCGGAGAGGTGTAGGAGTCAAGGAACAAAACCTCGTACTCGTACCGGGCAGCGTTGAGATTGCAGCGTGACACGATCTCGGCTCCCAGGCGTTTAAGCACCATGGCGTCCTCGACGAGGTCGTCAGGTATAGACCCAGAGCCTACGACTCGAACCTTCGCCCCCAGATCTACCAAGAATCGTGCGAGACCAAAGGAATCGCGATTGATGCGATCAATAAGGACCCTAGAGCCTCTAAATGCCTCACGCCGTAGTTCATTGGCGGGCGCCATGCTACGAAGCCAGGCCTTCCAACCTCACGCGTTCACGGGTCCGAGCCAACACCAGAAGACGTCAGCTCGGCCGGTGCGACCCCGGACGACTGCCCATTTTCTCTCAGGACCCCCAGAACCTCGTGTGCTCTTGGATCCAAGAGCTCTTCTTCCGCTGCCGGCGTCCGAACGGTGCCAGGGCAGTCGTTCACTCGGCTCCCGAGGAGCTCGAGTTCCAGGGCCGTAGCCTTGACCAGCCCGATGACTCCGGTCTTTGAATGCCGAGTACGGGGTATCCACTTAACGCCCCTTTGCACCAGTTGCGACGTGACCGCCGCTCACACGGGCCGCTGTGCACCGCGACGGCCGGGGTGATGTGGCTTGAACAAATGGCTCCGGGGTCGCGCGCGGGCGAGTCGGCGTCCCCCACACGCGTCTCGTCTCTGGCGGGTCCGGGAGAGGGGCGTAATCCGGATAGCCCACTGCCGAGTAATGGGCGGCGCAACGGTCACAATGTCTCGGCTCCGAGATCCCGGTACAAGGCGCCGTGCGCGAGCCGCACCGGTGCAGCGACGCCGCAGAGGTCGCGCGCCAGGGGATCGAGCGCTTCCCAGGACGGGACCGTCCAGACCGCCAGGCATCGTGGATCGGGACCGAGCCCGCCGATGCGGTCGCAGAGCAGGTTCAGCACGATCCCGTCGTAGCGGTCACGCCGCTCTGCGAAGAACGACGCCACCTCGTCCTGCGTCACACCGGGTGCGATGTCGAGGTACTCGCCGTAGTAGAGGCCGTCGCGACCCAGCGCCGGCTCGAGGAGCGGCTCGTAGCAACCAGCGGTGTCGATGCGCGCAGCGAGCCGAAACGTCTCCTCGAAATGATCGGCTTCTCCCGAGGCGAAGATCCGTTCCCAGTCCCCGACGCGCTCCAGCCCCGACCCCGGCGTATACCAGACCGCCACGTACTCGGGCTCGGGCCCGGTGCGGAACGTCCGCCCCAGGTTGAGGAGGAGCACGTCGTCTGAATGCTCGCTCGACCAGCCCGTCTGGCCGCGTCCGACGGCGAAGTGGAAGGCCTCGATCGAGACCCCGGGCAGCCGGCTGATGAACTCCACGTAAACGAGCAGCGCTCTCTCCTCTCACTCGGGCTTACGGGGCTGCAGGCACACCGAGCTCTCGTCGCAGGCAACGTCGACGGCGCTGCCGAGAACGGGTGGCGTGCCTGCCTCGGCGGGAAGCCCGACCTCGAGAGGCTCGGTCAGCCCATCGACCTGGAGCCGGCAGGAGACCCCGGAGCCGCGGAAGCCGACGCCGAGGACGCAACACCGCGCAGCCCGCGCGGCGCCGTCGTCGAGTCGGGGATGTTGTAGCCGGTCCACGACAAGTGGTCGATCGTCCCGCTGGCCTCCGGCCGTGGCCTCGCCGCCGCCGCAAGCAGCGAGCAGGGTCGGCATCAGTCCAAGACAGAGCGCGGCCGCCCCGTCGTGGCGCAGGAGCGTTCAGCCGGCTGAGGCGGCTGTGTTCCGAGAGCGACGCGTGTCGTGAGGAGCACGTCACGCCCGTTGATGCTGTCCGCCATCTACGCCTTCCTCCTTGGTCGAGCGGCGAACCCATACGGTCGCCTGATACGGCGCGGGGCACGTCCCGGAGACGGCGGATGGTCGCATCACGATTAGCGCGAACGTACCACACTATGGAATCGATGTCCAACAGGCGGACTATCGTGTCAGCGACCTCACTTCCGGCGCCGCGTCCGCGGAGGGCAACGGGGCGTCCTCGAACGTGCTCGCGAACGGGATCGGCAGGGTCGTGCATCGTCACTCGTCGTGGCGCGACGGGGCCGGCGGAGCTCCACCGCCGTGGCGATGTCGTCGGCCGCGTAGCCGCCGGTCGGAGGCCCCTCTCCACTAGGCGAGCCGACCGGCGCGCGTGACGGACTCGGCAACATCGTCGCGCCGAGCGGGCGTAGCGTGCGCAGGTCGATGACATCGGCACCGACGCCCTCCGCCGCGAGCGTCTCCGCCGCGTCGAGCGCGATCTCGACGGCGCGCAGCGCGCCGTCGATCGCCACGTCTGAGCCCGACCGCCGTACCGTGGCGCGGCCGTGCGGGACGAAAGCATCGTCGCCGTCCGCCACCTCGCTCTTGCGCCCGTACAGGAGCTTGTGCTCGAAGACCACGACCGGGTTGTCGTCGCGGATCGCCGACTTGAGGAGCCCCTTCGCGTCCGCAAGTTTCGCGGGCGCGACGAGCATGGGGCCCGGCTCACCCATGAACAGCGAGGTTGGGATCTGCGAGTGGCAAGCGCTGAGGCGGGCACCGGCTCCGACGGCGCTCCGTACGACGAGCGGCACGCTGGCCTGCAATCTGCTCGTTGACCGCAACTCCTCCCGCACATGCTTGAGCGTCGGCGCTGTCTCCCAGTCGCCGGTCCCGCGAATTGCATAGGCGGCAAGCACGTTGCCGGCGTGTGCGCAGTCGCACGGTTCCCAGCCCTCGAGCAGCCCGTAGGCGAAGCCCGCTGCGAACGCGTCGCCGGCGCCGACTTCGTCCACGACCTCGGTCACCCGCGGTGGGAGCACCTCCTGACCGTCGACGATCGCGCCTCGCACTCCGACGCGGACGACTGTGCGCGCGGGAACCTCCGCATCTCCCCAAAGAAGTCGCGCCTCCTCGCGGCCGCAGAGATACCAGTCAATATGCGGCAGGACTTCGCGCTGGCGGGCGGCCGCGGCCTCGGGCGTGTCCGGAAGGCTCGCACGGAAGTTCGGGTCGAAAAGCACCGTCACGCCGCGCTGTTTGGCGCGGCGCGCTACGTCGAGCACCAGCTCCCGCGCACTCTCGGAGAGCGCCATTGTGATCCCTGTCAGGTGGACCAGACGGATATCCTCGAACGCCTCGTCCGGGACGTCGCCGGCGCGAGCCGCGAGGCGGCCGAGTTCTCGCGGTAATAGGAGACGTAGCTGCTCCCCCCGCTTCGCCACTTGACAAACAGCCCTGTGCTGGCGTTGTCCCGCCGGACGAAAGAGACGTCAACACCTTCCGCGCCGAGGACTCGCTCCACGAGATCGCCAAGACGGTCGCGCCCGAGACGCGAAATCCAGCGAACAGGCACGCCTAGCCGGGAGAGCGTGATCGCGAAGTTGGACTCGGCTCCGGCGGCACGGAGCACGAGGGGCATGTTGAGCTCGAGCTCGCCATCCTCAAGGGGATCAAGCAGCGCCATCGTCTCGCCGAGGGTCAGGACCGTCATCCGAGGGGAGCGCGATGCGCGATCGGATAACCGGGAACCCGCTCTGCTACAGCCGCCTTCAGGCCCTGCATCGGTAGCGCTTTCCGCAAGCGCAGGATCTCCTCTTGCACGACCTCGCCAGCCCCGTCCCGCAGCGCGCAGAAGAGGTCGGGTCTGACATTAGCGAGGGCGGAGACGCAGCCCACCGCGCCGGCTCTGAACGCCTGCAGCACGAATGCGTCTGTACCGATGAGGACGTCGATTGTGCAGGCTAGGTACTCGAGGTGCAGCTCCCACGACTTCGTCGAGTCCTTGACGCCTGCCAGTCCGTGCTGCGCGAGCGTTCGGACGCTTTGGCGGAGAGATCGTTGCTGGTTCTCTCGGGTAGCGTGTAGGCGTACGCCGGTGCGCCGCCCGCGGCATCCATGACCGCCAAGAAGTGGCGCAACAGCTGCTCTTCTGAGTATGTGTAGAAGTGAGGGACCAGGGCAGAGATGCCTTCCACGCCCTCGTCGAGCGCTTGCGTGGCAAGGCGCACAGTGCCAGAGGTGGATGCACGCCCTACATGCGCTAGCACTTTCGCCTCCCCACCTGCAGCCTCAACGGTCGCTTGGATAACTGCGATCGCCTCGTCCTCATCGAGGAGCACGCCCTCTCCGGTCGTCCCACAAGGCATCAGCGCATCGACGCCACTTTCTAGAAGAGAAGCCACGTGCGCGGACAGCGCTCCGAGATCGGGCTTGCCGTGAGCATCAAAAGGGGTGAGAAGCGCAACGACAACTTGCACCTGCCCATGGACCGTGCAGTCTACTTGTCTACAGCGCCTGTCCTCGGACGCCTCACGCTGGCGTTGACTCTCACGGGGGAAACCTGATCTTCCGGCTGGGGCAGCGCGACGTAATCACGGTGAGTGTTCGTCCGGGCGCGCCGTACGCGGCCTTGACAAACCAGTGCGAAGGCGGTGGACGAGTCCTCGCCCGCCCGGTGAGCGCGCTCGCTCGAACACCACTAAGGGCCTATCCCGGTTGGGCGAGGGCGAGCCGGGCGGCGTGCGCTTTCTTGAAGGCGATCAGGCCGCTGGCGAGTTGGAGCAGAGCAAGGTGGTTCCCGTCTTTCTTCGACCAGCGGAT
>Ga0136613_10000170_pt1 | contig 25964 bp, 27 predicted proteins | sample AntDrymUQ2722106_2_FD_106649 | JGI IMG/M metagenome (GOLD analysis project Ga0136613, IMG submission 106649) | Polar desert sand microbial communities from Dry Valleys, Antarctica - metaG UQ272 (21.06) | ecosystem: Environmental > Terrestrial > Soil > Desert | place: Antarctica: Dry Valley... | reverse complement strand
TACAACCTCATCCCGACGCTCAACGCCATCGAGAACATCGTGCTGCCGATGGCCCTGGCCGGCCGAAAGCCCGACGACGCCTGGCTCGACACCGTGGTCGACACTGTCCAGCTGCGCGACCGCCTGCGCCATCGCCCCAGCGAGCTGTCGGGCGGCCAGCAGCAGCGCGTCGCCGTCGCCCGGGCGCTCGCCAGCAAGCCCGAGATCATCTTCGCCGACGAGCCCACCGGCAACGTCGACTCGCGCGCCGGCGCCGAGATCCTCGCGTTCATGCAGCAGGCGGTGCGCGACTTCGGCCAGACGATCGTCATGGTGACCCACGACCCCGTGGCCGCGGCCTACGCCGACCGGGTTGTCTTCCTCGGTGACGGGCGCATCGTGGGCGAGATGACCGAGCCGACCGCCGAGAAGGTCATCGACGAGATGAAGCAGCTGGGCGGCTAAGCGCGGTGTGGCGCGTCACCCGCAAGGGACTGCGGGCCCACAAGCTGCGGTTCGCCCTCACCGCGCTCGCGGTACTGCTGGGCGTGGCCTTCATGTCGGGGACGATGGTGCTGACCGACACCATCGAGAAGACGTTCGACGACCTCTTCGCCGACGTCAACGCGGGTGTCGACGCGGCCGTGCGCAGCAAGGAGTCGCTCGAGGGCAATTTCGGCCCGGAGCAGCGGGCGCGGATACCCGCCGACCTGCTCCCCGCGGTGGCGGCCGTCGACGGCGTCAAGGCCGCCGACGGCGACATCGACTTCTACGCCCAGCTCGTCGACAAGGACGACGAGACCATCGGCAACCCCAGCCAGGGCCCGCCCACGTTCGGGTCCAACTGGAGCGAGGTCGACGAGCTCAACCCCTGGCGCCTCCAACCCGGTAGCCGGCCACCCGAGGCGGCCGGCGAGGTCGTGATCGACAAGGGCTCGGCCGACGAGGGCGACTTCGAGGTCGGCGACCGCGTCTCGATCCTCGTGGTATCGGGCGCGCCCCAGGAGTACGAGATCGCCGGCATCGCCAAGTTCGGCGACGCCGACGGGCCCGCGGGCGCCTCGTTCGCCCTGTTCATGACGGCCGAGGCCCAGCGGGTGGCCGGAGCGGAGGGTCAGTTCGACGCGATCGCGGCGGTGGCCGAGCGGGGCGTGTCGGAAGCGCAGCTGCGCGACCGCATCCGTGACGCCCTCGACGACAAGGATCTCGAGGTCCTCACCGGCGCCGAGATCACCGAGGAGGACCAGAACGAGATCCAGGACCTGGTCTCGTTCATCCGCATCCCGCTGGTGATCTTCGCCGGCATCGCCCTGCTGGTCGGCTCGTTCATCATCTTCAACACGTTCTCGATCGTGGTCGCCCAGCGCACCCGGGAGATGGCGCTGCTGCGGGCGATCGGCGGCAGCCGGTTCCAGGTCACCGCGTCGGTCGTGGCCGAGGCGTTCGTCGTCGGGGTGCTGGCGTCCCTGATCGGCCTGTTAGCGGGGATCGGGCTGTCCTCGGTGTTGAAGGTGGCGCTCAACGGCTTCGGCTTCGAGATTCCCGCCGGTGCCAGCGTGATCCGGACGTCGACGGTCGTCCTGTCGCTGATGGTGGGGACGGTGATCACCGTGCTGTCCGCGCTCGTCCCGGCGTGGAAGGCCGCGCGGGTGCCGCCGATCGCGGCGATCCGCGACGTCGCGGTCGAGCAGTCGGTGAACGTCGCCCGGCGGGGGACGGTCGGTGGCGCGATCCTGCTCTTCGGAGCGGGCGCAATCCTCCTCGGTCTGTTCGGCGACCTCGACCAGGGCGTCTACGCGGTCGCGCTCGGCACCCTCGCGGTATTCGTGGGCGCGACCGTGCTCGGACCGGTGTTCGCCCGCCCATCGTGCGCGGTCATCGGGTGGCCACTGCCGCGCCTGCGAGGGATGGCGGGCACGCTCGCCCGCGAGAACGCGATGCGGAACCCGCGTCGTACGTCGGCCACTGCCGCCGCGCTCATGATCGGTGTCGCCATCGTCGGCTTCTTCACCGTGCTGGCGTCGTCGCTCAAGGAGTCGGTGAACGCCCAGGTCGACCGGGCGTTCCAAGCCGACTTCGTGCTGAACACCGGCTTCGGCTTCGGCGCCTTCGGCGGCTTCAGCCCCGACCTCGCCGCCCGGGTCGCGGAGTTGCCCGAGGTGGAGGCGTCGAGCCCGCTGCGGTTCGGCACGGTGAAGGTCGACGGGGACGACGACTTTCTGGTGGCGTTCGACCCCGAGACGGTTCTCGAGCTGTTCAAGCTCGACCCCCGCAAGGGTACGTTCACCGACCTGGACGAGAACAGCGTCGCGGTCTCCGAACGGATTGCGAACAGGAAGGGGTGGAAGCTCGGGACCGAGATCCCGGTGCAGTTCCCGAACGGGGAACGCGAGCTGACGATCCGGACGATCTACGGCACGGGCGAGCGCGAGGGCCTCAGCGATTTCGGATTGTCGCTGGAGGGCTATGCCCTCGGTTACCCGGAGGTGGTCGACAACCAGGTGTACGTGCGGCTGGCCGACGGCGTCAGCCCGGCCGAGGGCCGGAAGGCACTGGAGCGGGTGGCCAAGCCCTACCCGAACGCCGAGATCCAGGATCAGACCGAGTTCAAGGAGTCGTTCAGCGGCCAGATCAACCAGATCCTCGGGCTCGTGTACGTGCTGCTCGTGCTGGCGGTGTTCATCGCGCTCATCGGCATCGCCAACACGCTCGCGCTCTCGGTCTACGAGCGCACCCGCGAGCTCGGTCTGCTGCGTGCCGTCGGGATGACGCGCCGCCAGCTGCGTTCGAGCGTGCGCTGGGAGGCGGTGATCATCGCGGTGCTCGGCACGGTGATCGGCATTGCGATCGGCGTGTTCTTCGGCTTCGCCGTGATCAAGTCACTGCGCGACCAGGGCTTCGAGAAGTTCGCCCCGTCGGTCGGCCAGCTGATCATCATCGTGATCGCCGCCGGGTTTGCCGGTGTCGTGGCCGCGCTGTTCCCGGCGAGGAGAGCCGCCAAGCTCGACGTGTTGCGAGCGATCAGCACCGAGTAACAGGCCCGGGCGCAGGATCACGGTGGATCGGGATCGTCGGGTGGGACGAGGTCCCAGTCATGCGTGGTGCCGACCACCTTCCACCCGAAGTAGGTCTTCAAGTGGTGGTGGTGGGGGCAGATCCGCCAGGCGTTGGCCCACTTGCTGCGCCCACCTTCGGCGACCGGCACGACGTGGTCGACCTCGAGGAAACGGTCGTTGGCGCAGGTCTTGACGCCACAGGTCGGGTAGCGGGCTTCGAGTTGGCGGCGCAGCCTCGCCGGGATGGTGCGGGTGGGCTCGGAGATCTCGGTGACGTCGTTGCCGTCACGAGCGAGCACCGTGACGCGGGAGTCGGCGAGCAGGGCGCGAGCGGTGGTGACGGGGATCGGGCTGCCGGCGATCTCGCAGCGTTCGCCCGGTTCAGTGTGGCCGCGGGGTAGAGCGGCGGCGGTGACCTCGAGTCGAGCTTCGATGGGCTTGCATGGCCCTTCGGTGACGGAGGCGACGAAGGCATCGGCCTCGTAGGCGTGACGGGGTTCCCTGTGTCCGGCCCGGCGGGCCTCGGCGAAGATCCGGTCGAGGTGGGCGTCCCACGCCGAGTCGACCCGGGCGCCGGCATCGGGACTGAGGCGGATGTCGGCGCGCCAGGCGCCGTCGTTGTCGCGCCAGCGGTTGGCGCGCCGGCTCACGTGCAGGTGCCGGGCCCATGCCTCATCATCCGGCTGGGCGCCGGCGCGCACCTGCCGGCACCGATCGCGCAGGCCCTTCACGCTTGTCGCGGCCGCCGTTTCCAGGAGGGCAGTCTCGGCACCGGGATCTTCGCTCGCTGCCGACGCGATCTCCGCTGCCTGCGTCTCCGACAACTCACCCGCTCGGAACGCTTCCGCGGTCTCGGGCAGCTCCTCGAGGGCGCGGACCGTCTCGAGCGCGCGGGCCGCCGCGCCGACGGTGGTGCCAGCCGTCTCGGCCACGAAGTGGGCCGCGCTGCGATGTCCGCCGTCGCGCCACACCTTGGTCTCATCGACGCGGCGCGCCACGCGCGCCCGGAGCGAGGCACACACCTTCTCCCAGCGCGCCACCATCTCGAGCAAGCGCGCCGCGTCGCGACCGTCCAGGAGCTCGGGCTCCAGCTCGCACGACATCTTCTCGAGCGCCTGCGCGGCGCGGGTGGCTAACGCGAACACGCTTCCCCCTCCGGGAAACGACACGGACGGGGGAAGCATTCGAGGGGAGTATTGAGAGCATAGCGAACAGGTGTTCGTCTGTCAAGGGCCCCAGTGGTCGGATCGTTGGGGCCGGTGGCAGTCTCTGGTGCGCTGTCGAGATCAAACGTCGGGTGTCGGTGATGTTCAAACGACTGCACGAGTCAGTGGATCGCCCACCACTCATCCCGATGTCGGAGCGTACGCAGCGAGCAGTCCTCAACGTTGCCGGCGTTCTCGCGATCGCCTCGGCGCTATTGATGGTCCCTGTGGGGGCTGCGTTCGTTGCGGATGGTGAGCCGCTCTTCGGTATCGTCGTTCTGCTCATCGCCGTCGGTGTCGTGGCGACGATTTTCCTGGGAGTCCGGGTTCGACCAGCGGATCGCGCCGCGTATTACGGCGTCTTTGCAGGAGCCTTGGGGTTGGTCTTGCTGCTGAGTCTGATTGGTCTGCCCGGAGTCGCGGTGGTCGTGAGCGGTTCGGCGGTACTTGTAGTACCGCAGGTGTTCAACCTGCGATACAGCCGAGCGACTGAGCAGCGCGCACCCTGAACAGCCGGCCTCGGATGGGCTCGCGTTACTCGAACTGCTTGCGGACGCTCTCGTCCTTCTCGGCCACGGACTCGGCCAGCCCCTCCTGGAAGCGCTCCATACGAGCGCGCAGCTGGGGATCGTCGAGGATCCGGACGGCCAGGAGCCCGGCGTTGCGCGCCTTCCCGACCCCGACCGTCGCCACCGGCACGCCTTCGGGCATCTCGACGATCGACAGCAGCGAGTCGAGCCCGTTGTGGTGCTCCTGCGGCACCGGCACACCGATCACCGGCAACGGCGTCAGCGCCGCCACCATCCCGGGCAGATGAGCCGCGCCGCCCGCCCCCGCGATGATGACCTCGAGCCCGCGCCCCGCGGCGCTCTTGGCGTACTCGGTCATCGCCTCGGGCGTGCGGTGCGCGGACACCACCCGCACCTCGTGGGCTACCTCGAACTCGACCAGCACGTCGACCGCGGGCTTCATGACCGTCAGGTCGGAGTCGCTGCCCATGATCACGCCGACGAGGGGAGTCTCCACGAACCGAGGGTACCGCCCCGGAGTAGCTTCACCCCGTGACCTTGCGCACCCGACTCACTGAAGTCCTCCAGATCGAGCACCCGGTGATGCTCGCCGGCATGGGCGGCGTCTCCTACAACCAGTTGGTCGCGGCGGTCTCCGAGGCCGGCGGCTTCGGCTGCCTCGGCGCGTCGGCGATGGCGCAGGACGAGATGATCGAGGAGATCCGCGCCGTCAAGCGCCAGACCGACAAGCCGTTCGGCGTCGACCTCCTCACCGCGCTCCCCGAGCAGATGATGGCCAACGTCGAGCACGTCATCCGGGAAGGGGCGCAGGTCTTCGTGGCCGGGCTGGGCGTGCCCCGCGACGCGGTGAAGCTCTGCCACGACAACAACGTCCTCGTCGCCAACATGTGCGGCAAGGTGCGGCATGCGGTGGCCGCGGTCGAGGCCGGCTGCGATCTCGTCGTCGCCCAGGGCACCGAGGCCGGCGGCCACACCGGCACGGTCGCGACCATGCCGCTCGTCCCCCAGATGGTCGACGCGGTCGGCGACCGCGTCCCGGTAGTCGCGGCGGGCGGCATCTTCGACGGCCGCGGCCTCGCCGCCTCGCTTGCGCTCGGCGCCGACGGCGTGTGGATCGGCACCCGGTTCATCGCCACTCCCGAGGCGCGAGCGACGCCCGGCTACAAGGACGCGCTCGTGCGTACCGCCGAGGACGGCACCGTCGTCAGCCGGGCCTTCACCGGCAAGACCCTGCGGGCGGTGCGCAACAAGACCACCCAGTATTACGAGGACCACCCCGAGAACCTCAAGCCGTTCCCCGACCAGATGTTCGCGGCCCTCGAGGAGGGCACGCTCCACCTCTCGGGTGGCGACGCCGCCGCCGGCGTCGATCCCGACCGCGAGTGCTACCCCGCGGGCCAGGGCACCGGCGCGATCGACGAGCTGGTACCCGCGGGCGAGCTGGTGCGGCGGTTCGTGGCCGAGGCCGAGGCCGCGCTTGAGGGCATGGCGGGCTTCCGGGCGGCCGCCGGCGCGTGACCGACCGGCTCGTCGTCGTCGGCGGTGACGCCGGCGGCATGACCGCGGCGTCGCAGGCGCGACGGCGCGTCCCCGATACGGGCGAGCTCGAGATCGTGGCGTTCGAGCGGGGCGAGTTCACGTCGTACTCCGCCTGCGGCATCCCGTACCTCGTCGGCGACGTCGTGCACGAGTACGGCGATCTGGTGGCGCGCTCGCCCGAGGAGCACCGCCAGCGCGGCATCGACGTCCGCACCCGGCACGAGGTCGTCGGCGTTGACCTCGGCCGCCGGGTCGTGCACGTGCGTGACCTGGACGGCGGCGACGAGGCCGACCACGGCTTCGACCAGCTGGTGCTCGGCACCGGCGCGGTGCCGGTGCGCCCCCAGCTCGACGGGATCGATGCCGACGGCGTCTTCGGCGTGCAGACGTTGGCCGACGGCATCGCGGTGCGCCGCGCCGTCGACCAGGACAAGCCGGCGCGCGCGGTCGTGATCGGTAGTGGCTATGTCGGGCTCGAGATGGCCGAGGCGATGACGCGGCGAGGCCTCGAGGTCGCGCTGGTCGAGGCGCACGAGCAGCCGATGTACACGCTCGACCCCGACATGGGCGCGCTCGTGGCCGACGCGCTTGGTGGTGTCGGCGTGAAGCTGTACCTCGGAGAGCGGGCGACCGCCTTCGAAACCTCGGACGGGCGGGTGCGTGCGGTGGTCACCGAGCAGCGGACGCTGCCGTGCGATCTCGTCGTCCTCGGGTTGGGCGTGGCGCCCAACAGCGCGCTCGCCATCGAGGCCGGCCTGGGTGTCGGCGAGACCGGCGGGATCATGACTGACGAGCGGATGGAGACCACCACCGACGGGGTCTGGGCCGCGGGCGACTGCGTCGAGACGTGGCACCGCATCTCGCACCGGCCGGTGGCGATCGCGCTGGGCACCCACGCCAACAAGCAGGGCCGCGTGGTCGGCGTCAATGTCACCGACGGCGAGGCGACGTTCCCGGGCGTGATCGGGACGGCGGTGACGAAGGTGTGCGCGCACGAGGTCGCCCGCACCGGGCTCACCGAACGCGAGACGGCGGAGGCCGGGATCGACTCCGTCGCGGCCACGATCGAGGCGACGACCCGCGCGGGCTACTTCCCCGGAGCCGAGCAGATCAAGGTCAAGGTGGTCGCGGAGCTCGGCACCGGACAGCTGCTCGGTGGTCAGATCGTGGGCAAGGAGGGCGCGGCCAAGCGCATCGACGTCCTTGCCGCCGCAATTTGGAACGGGATGACCGCCGAGGAGCTGATCGGCCTGGACGTCGGCTACGCGCCGCCGTTCTCACCGCTGTGGGACCCGGTGCTGACCGCGGCCCGCAAGCTCACCGACGTCGTGGGCGCCTAGCGCCGCTTGGTGTCGGCCTTCGCCTGCTCCTCCTTGAGATCGTGCTCGTACATGAGCTCGACGAGCTCGTCGAAGCTCACCTTGGGTTGCCAGCCGAGCTTCTCGCGCGCCTTGCTGGCGTCGCCGGTGAGGATGTCGACCTCGGCGGGACGCTCGAAGCGCTCGTCCTGGTTGACGAGTGGGCTCCAGTCGTCGTAACCGGCGACGCGTGCCGCCGCTACTAGGAGCTCCCTGATCGTGTGGGTCTCGCCGGTCGCCAGGACGTAGTCGTCGGGCTCGTCCTGCTGGAGCATGAGCCACATCGCCTCGACGTAGTCGCCGGCGTAGCCCCAGTCGCGCGCCGACTCGAGGTTGCCGAGCGTGATCGTGTTCTGGAGCCCGAGCTTGATGCGGGCCATGCCGTTGGTGACCTTGCGGGTCACGAACTCCAGGCCGCGCCGGGGTCCCTCGTGGTTGAAGCAGATCCCCGACGACGCGTGCAGCCCGTACGACTCGCGGTGGTTCACCGTCGTGTAGTGGCCGAACACCTTGGCCACCCCGTAGGGGGAGCGGGGGTGGAACGGCGTGCTCTCGTTCTGTGGCGTCTCGCGGACCTTGCCGAACATCTCCGACGACGACGCCTGGTAGAAGCGGATCGGGTTGTTCTGGGCGCCGCCGACGACGCGGATCGCCTCGAGCATGCGCAGCACGCCGAGGCCGGTGATGTCGGCGGTGAGCTCGGGCTGGTTGAACGACAGCTGCACGAAGCTGATCGCGCCGAGGTTGTACACCTCGTCCGGCTGCACCTGCTCGATCGCGGCGATCAGCGACGAGAGATCCTGGAGGTCGCCGGCGATGACCTCGAGTGCCGGGTTCTCGTCCTGCACCATCTGGGCCTTGGGGTTGTTCTGCCCGCGGACCAGTCCGAACACCTGGTATCCCTTGCCCACCAGGAACTCGGCGAGGTGACGGCCGTCCTGGCCGGTGATCCCCGTGACCAGGGCGCGCTTCATACGGCTCTCCCTCCGGTGATCGCGCCCACGCTACCGGTCGCGGCGCTCCCAGTCGGGCTCGAGCTGGTGCAGGAACTCGGCGCAGCGTTGCTCCTCGTCGGCCTCGCCGATCGCGGCCGCACTCGTCCGCAGGCCGTCGAGCGCGCGCAGGAACCCCCGGTTCGTCTCGTGGGCCCAGCGGACGTACCCCGAGCCACGCCAGCCCGACTGACGCAGCCGGTCGAGGCCGCGGTGGTAGCCGACGCGGAAGCACGCGTACGCCTCCACGTCGTCACGGGCGAGCTCACCGAGGCGGGCCCAACCGTCGAGGAAGCGGGGCCAGCGGGCCACGACGGTCGCGACCGCGGCCCGGCGAGCGTCGACCGGTTCGGCGAGGGCGGAGTCGAGCGCCACCAGCGCGTCCGCGGGCTCGGGTTCGAGCACGGTCTCGGGAACGCCGCCGGTCAGGCTCACCGGGTGCTGCTCGGTCACGGCATGAATGTAGGTCCCGCGGGAAGGCGCCCGATCGCCCCCCGGTACGATCAATGCTGTGGTCACGAAAAAGGTCCCGAGGAAGGTCACGAAGAAGGCCAAGACGAAGGCGAAGCCGCCCTCCGCGACCAAGCTGGTGCTGGTGCGCCACGCGGTGACGGAGCAGACCGGCCCGATGCTGACCGGCCGCGCTCCCGGCGTCGACCTGTCCGACGACGGGCGCCGCCAGGCCAAGGCGCTGGGCGAGCGACTGGCCGAGATCCCGGTCGCGGCGGTGTACGCCAGCCCGATCGAGCGCACCGCCCAGACGGCCGAGGCGATCGCGACCCACCACGGCGTCGACGTCAGCGAGTTGCCGGGCGTGATCGAGGCCGACTACGGCGAGTGGACGGGCGGCAAGCTCGCCGACCTGGCCAAGACTGAGCTCTGGAAGACGGTGCAGCGGGCGCCTTCCCGTGCCCGCTTCCCGGGAGGCGAGTCGCTGGCCGAGATGCAGGGGCGCATGGTGACCGCGCTCGAGGCGGTGGTCGCCGACCATGCCGGCGAGATCGTCGTGGTCGTCTCGCACGCAGATCCCATCAAGGCCGCCATCGCCCACTTCACCGGCCTCCACCTCGACCTGTTCCAGCGGCTGGTCGTCTCACCGGCGTCGGTGACCATCTTCGACCTGTCGCCGTACGGCGCCGCTCTGGTGAAGTGCAACGACACCGGAGACCTCGACGAGTTGCAGCGGAGTGAGCGACCCGAAGGGTCGGGGCCGGGTACCCCGGCCCCGAGCGAACGGAGCAATAGGGATGGCTGATGACATCGAGTTCGACGAGATCGACGCCCTTGCCGCCGGCGCGGTAGGCGAGCCGGGCGAGCGTGAGTTCTTCATCCAGGCCCGCACCGAGTCGACCCAGCTCACGGTGCTGGTCGAGAAGGAGCAGGTGGCGCTGCTCGCCGCCGAGGCCATCACCTTCCTCGATCGCATCGCCGACGACTTCCCCGAGGACGACGACGAGGCCCCGAAGCAGGATCTGCGGGAGCCCACCGTCCCGCTCTTCCGGGCGCGGCTGATCGGCTTGGGTTTCGACCCCGAGCGCGCTCGCGTGCTGATCGAGCTGCGCGAGCGCCCCAGCGGGGAAGAAGAGGAGGACGAGGGCGAGCTGCCCGCCGGGGAGCGAGCGTCCGCGGGCGGGGTAACCCCGCCCGAAGTGAGCGAGCCCATGGAGATGGAGGAAGCGGGTTACGTCGCCCGCATCTACGCCACCCGCTCACAGGTGCGGGCGATGGCGGCGCGCGGCGCGGCCGCGGTCGCCGCCGGCCGACCTCCGTGCCCGCTGTGTGACATGCCCATGGACCCGGCCGGGCACCGGTGCCCCCGCTGGAACTGAGCGACTCCGCCGCCGCCGAGGAGCTCGCCGTCGGCGAGCTCGAGGTGCTCGGACGCATGCACTACGCGTCCAATGCGACCTTCCTGGCACGCGTCCGCAACAACGGCGCGGAGGTCGCGGCGGTGTACAAGCCCCGCCGGGGCGAGCGACCGCTGTGGGACTTCCCCAACGGGACGCTCTGCGAGCGCGAGGTCGCGACGTACGAGCTGTCGGCCGCGCTCGGCTGGGGCCTGATCCCCGCCACCGTGTTGCGCGACGGCCCGCTGGGCGAGGGCATGGTGCAACGTTTCGTCGACCACGATCCCGAGGAGCACTACTTCACCCTCCTCGACCAGCACGCCGACCGCTTCCGCCGTTTCGCGGTGTTCGACGTGCTGGTCAACAACGCCGACCGCAAGGGCGGCCACTGCCTGCGCAGCCGGCCCGACGGCGGCATCCTCGGCATCGACCACGGGCTCACGTTCCACCCGGCGTGGAAGCTCCGCACCGTGATCTGGCACTTCGCCGGCGAGCGCATCGATCCCGTCATCGCCGACGACGTGTGCCGGGTCGCCCAGCTCGACGCCACGGTCGTCGACCCGCTCACGCCGCTGCTGTCGCCGCTCGAACTCGAGGCCATGCAGCAGCGCGCCGCCGAGCTGCTGACAACGGGAACGCTGCCGGAACCGGAGCCGGGATATCACTCAGTCCCCTGGCCTCTTGTCTAGTCGCACTCGCTCGGCGGCAGGGTACCTGCCGCCGCCCTTCGGGCCGCTCGCCGCTCCCGCACAATCCTGGCAGCGAACCGGTGGATGGCGCCTCTGACTGCTACCAGACGGCGGTGCGGAAGGGCGGGTTGGGGACGCGCTCGTAGATGGTGATGCCGTCGATGAACTCGACGTAGCGGTACTCCCGGAACACGATCGCGGCGAAGGTCGGGTAGGCCGAGATCGGGTAGTGCTCCGACTCGCGGATCCCGGAGATTGATGCGTCGAGGATGTAGCGCGGCGGATGGCTGGCGAAGTCCTCGAAGAACAGCTGCCACGCACCCGGCGTCGCCGTGTCCTCCGAGACCGCCTCCTGCGCGCGCCCGCTCCACGAGCCGGTGAGGAACCGGTTCGTCAGGAAGCGGGTGGCGGGCCGTGAACCCGAGGCCCAGTAGATCTCGGGCACGTGGCCCCACACCAGGATCCGGTCGTCCGGCGCCGCATGGGTGGCTGTGAACTCGGCGGCGTTGCGGTACTCGGGGTGCTCGACCGGCTGTTCGGGGAACGCCAGCAGTACCAAAAGCAGGGCCACCGAAGCCGACCCCACCACGAGGCGCTTCGCGAGCTGGCGGGACGCGCGTGCCAGCACCCCCGCGCTCAACAGAGCGAGCGGGGGAAGCAGTTGCAGGTAGTAGTGGCCGAAGAAGCGGAAACCGACCATCACCGACAGGACCGCCGACGCCAGCCAGAGCCAGAGGTCGGTGTCACCCTGCCCGTGGGTACGGCGCTCCTGCCACGCCTGCGGCAACGCCCAGATGATCGGCAGGTTGAGCGCGGCGAAGAAGATCGTCATCCCCACGCACAGCACCACGACCCGCACCGAGGCCGACCCGACACTGAGGTAGCTGCCGTTGCCCAGCACCGCCCAGAACAGGAGCTGGCCCGGGCCGACGAGCAGCGCGACGAGGGCCACGGGCAGGGCGAAGCCGGCCAGCGCGTCGCCGGCGGCGCGGCGACCCCTGAACTTCCAGAGGAGGTAGAGGACGGGAAGCAGCGTCGCCGCCCCCGTCTGTTTCGCCAGCGTGGCGACCGCCACCGCCCCACCCGCGAGGAACCCGCGGCCGCGCCGCGCGAATAGGACCGCCGCGGTCATCGGCGGGAGCATGAAGATCTCGAAGTTGGCGGCCTGCCCGTCCTGGGGGACGAACGCCCCCGTGGCCAAGACCAGCAGGATCCCGGCCAGCCACCCCGCCCGCCGCCCGTACCGGGATCGGGCCTCCGCCGCCACGAGCAAGCCGGTCAGCGCGACCGCCACCGCCGCCATGACCCGCACCGACCACAGCGCGGTCGTCCCGAATGTCCGGAAGGTGGCGGCGTAGATGTACGGGACCAGCGGCGGCTTGCGGTCGACTGCCTCCTGGTAGATCTGGCCGCCGTCGTTGATGACCTCGGCCTGGGTGGCCAGGAACGTCTCGTCGGTGTTGAAGACGTCGACGACGTAGCCCGGCACCCGCAACGCCAGCGCCAGCAGCAGCAACAGGAGGAACACCTGCAGCATCTGGGCGCGGGTCCAGGGCGCGCCGGCTCGCGGCGTCGCAGGAGCGGCAACCGCCGCTGGAGACTCGAGCTGTCGGTTCATCACCAAGCCGAACGGGCCAGATGGAAGGGGAGGTTTTCGGAGCGCCGGGCCGAGCCATTCTGACACGCATGACAACGATGCCGCCTCTCGGAGCGTTCCCGATCGCCCCGCCGGCGACACATCACCCCCGGCGCACGCCCGAGGGCTGCCGGGGCACGACCTTCTCGCCCGTCCCCTCGCGCACCCGCGTCAGCACGACCACCAGCACCGAGGTCAAGGTGCCCAGCATGACGCCGGGGACGGCGATCCCCGAGTCGTTGAGCGTGAAGCCCAACACCGCCAGCACCAACACGCCGACGATCGCGGCCTGCAGCTCGGGGAAGCGCGCAGTCAGGTCGCGCAGGCTGACCGGCGAACGCCGCGCCAGATAGGCGAGGAAAACCAGCGCGACCGGCACGATCAGGCCCCACACCGACGTCGAAAGGGTCTCGAGGCTCGAGCCGAGCTTCCGCTCGATGATCGTGGCGACACCCGCCACGCCCTCGTCTCCGAAGAGCACGACGAGGCGCCCCAGGTGGGTGCGCTTGTCGACCGGCCGGGCGAGGTCGATGAGCGCGAACCCGCCCAGCGCGAGCACGGTGCCGACCGCGACCAGCGCCACGACCCGCAGGCGCACCTGCCAGCCGAGCAGCAGGATGCCGGTGATCGCGAACGCCGGCGCCATCGACAGCACCCCGCCGACGTCGGAGCCCCAGAACGGCATCCCGTCGACGACGAGAACGACCGCCAGCACGGCCACGCCCGCCCACGCCCCGCGCCGCCGACCGATGCGATTGGCGAGGAAGGCCGCCAACAACACCGTCGAGCCCGCCAGCGCGGCGTAGGCGAGGTTCCCGAAGCCCGCGAAGCGACCGGCGACGGTCGGTGAGTATCCGAACGCGCTGTTGAGTTGGAGCGGCGCGCCGAGCAGGACGTCGACGACCAGCACACCCACCGTGACCGCCAGCGCGGCCAGGACGGAATCTCGAGGATCGTTGTGCCCCACGACCTCGTACGCGGCCGCGAGCGCGAGTGCAACCGACACGAGGAACACCCAGTACAGGGCGGCTCCGAGGTCGTGGAAGGGCAGAGTGCGGGCGAGGTACACGGCCGGCAAGAAGCCGAGGAGCGCGAGCGCCGTCCCCCGGAGCGCGCCGGCGACGCCGCGCCCGCGCACCCGCCCCATCAGCCACAGTGCCGCGGCCACCGCCACCGCGAGCTGGCCCACGACGAACACCGTCGTCACCTGGCTCCCGTGTCCGTCTCGGAACCGGGCGGCCTCGTCGGCGTCGACGAGGAAGTCGCGCCGATCCGAAGCGCTTCCGCCCTCGCGCCCCACTTCGAACGGACGGCCCTCCATCGATGTCGGCCGGTCGATGTCGAGTAGGTCGAGGATCGTGGGCGCCACGTCGACGAGCTGCACGAAACCCGATCGGCGCGTGGTCGCGGAACGGAGCAGCCCGGGCTCGACGCCGGGGGCACGCAACGCGGCCACCGTGAGCGTGATCTCCCGCTGCGGGTGCGCCGGTCCGACCACCACCACGGCATCGCGTTCGGGATCGATCCGGCCGAGGAGATCGCCGACCAGCTCGTCCGACTGCCGCAAGGCGTCCGCGGTCAACTGCTTGCGTCGGGCGGGGGTGGCGGAGCCCCGATAGGCATCGGTCCGGGCCAGTTCGGACGCCTCGACCAGGACGACCGACTCCCGCTTCCACACCTCGTCGAACGCGGCGACGACCGCTTCGTTGTCGTAGCGGAGCCCGAACACCGCGCCCCGGTCCTCGACCAGGAGCTCGGGCCCAACCGCCCCACCCGGGACCACGCCGTCCTCGTCCATGAGCGCGCTGACCGCCTGGCGGCGGTAGACCGGCGGCACGTCGCTGGGCTCGCTGCCGTCGGCGTTGGCGATGACCGCTCGCGCGTAGCCCGCGTCCGCGAGGGCCTCCCCGAGCGCGCCGGGCTCGGCGTCGAACGGCAGCGCCTCGTTACGGTCGACGATGTCGGCGATCCCCATCTGGACGACACCCTCGGTCACGGTCCGCCCCGTCCGCCGCTCGAACACGACGCCGGCGGTGTCGACCCCGAAGGGCTCATCGACGCCGAGTCCGAGCCCATCCGTCGTGCCGTTGTCACCGATCGCGCGGGTCCCGGCCCCGAGCGTGATGTAGCCGTCGCCCAAGCGCGTCGCGCGCCGGTCGAGGCTCGCCCGGGTCGTGAGGTCGCCGATGGCCGACTCGCGGAAGAGCCGGTCGAGGTTGGGCAGGTCCATGCGGTCGAAGTCGGCCCACGACACGTTCGGCAACGTCACCACCAGCACGCGCTCGACGCGTGCAGAGGAAGAGCTCGTGGCCGCGGGCGATGACTGCGACAGCAGCGCGCCGGCGATCGCCGCGACCGCGAAGACCGGCCTCATTGGCATCCGGGCGACTGTACGCGGCGGAATCGATCTGAACCGACCGGTAGCATCACCGTCCCGTGACCGACGCCACGGAGAGACCCGCCACCGAGGGACCCCTGGCGCGCCGCTTCCGCGGCGGCTGGATCGTGGAGATCGTGGCGCTGCGCGCGATCTACCAGGTGTACACGTGGGTCCGGAACGGTCCCTTGCAGGGCTCCACCCACGTCGCGTTCCGGCACGCGAAGCAGGTTCTCCGGCTCGAGCAGCTGCTGTGGCTGGACCACGAGCGGACGATCCAGCAGTGGTTCCTCCCGCACCGGGCGCTGGTCGGGCTGGCGAACGTCTACCACGGGCCGCCGCACATGGTGGTCACGATCGTGTGCTTCGTCTGGCTGTACCGGGCGGCACCGAAGCGCTACGTGCGCTGGCGCAACGCGTTCGTCTTCATGCTCCCGCTCGCTCTCCTCGGCTTCTGGCTCTACCCGCTCATGCCCCCGGCGAACATGCCGGCGCGCTACGGGATCATCGACACCAAGGCCGAGTACTTCAACTTCGGGGGACCGCAGCGCATCGAGTACGAGCCCGACGGCGAACCGACCGACGAGTACCTGGGCAGCCACGGCAATCCCTACGCGGGGATGCCGAGCCTCCACGTGGGCTGGGCGGCGTGGTCGGTACTGGCGGTCTGGCCACTGGCGCGCCGCCGCTGGCAAAAGGTCGCGTTGATCGGGCACACAGTCCTTTCGTTCTTCGCGGTCACCGTCACCGGGCAGCACCGACTGATCGACATCGCCGCCGGCTGCGCGCTCCTCGCCGGCGCCTACGGCCTCGCGGTGCTGCTCGAGCGGTTGCTCGCGTTGCGAGGGTCCCGACCCGGTACGCCGAACAAGGCCACCGCGACCGAGGCCATCACGACGCCTACCGCGGCGCCGCCCACCACGTCGAGCGGGTAGTGGACGCCGACGTAGACGCGCGCGACCCCCACCATTGCCGCGACCGCCCACGCGGCGGGCCGCCACCGGCGGGGCAGCCACCACACGACTACACCCGCGATCGCGAAGGCCACCGCCGCGTGGGTCGACGGGTACCCGAGCCCCTCGGCCGTGTCGCGCGGCACGACATCGGTCACTGACGCGAGCGGCCGGGGTCGCTCGAACACGTCCTTGAGGCCGTCGGACGCGAAGCGGGCGGCGAGACCGGCCACGATCACGGCGGCCGTCGCCTGCCACCGCCGGCGCGCCCAGAGGAGGATGCCCGCCGCGACTCCGACGGCCGGGAGTGTCCCGAGTTGCATCAGGGCGCGGATCGGCGGGGCCAACAGGTCCGGGAGCCGAGCCACCACGCGGAACCCGTCGACCTCCGCACCCGGGACGTCACCACCGTTCACGAGCACGGCGGTGACCGCGAACGCGACGACTGCGATGCCGGCTCGACGTTCCAGGGCGCGCACCGGTCGGGCGAGACGGTCGCGGGTTGGCGGGCGACGCACGGGCGCGGACGATATCGGGCGGCGTGTGTTCGCGCGCGAAACTCCCGGCGTGCTGCCCGTGATCCTCGCCCACCGTGCCGGCGCCCATGGCGGGGCCGAGAACAGCCTCTCGGCCATCCGGCGGGCGCCCGAGCTCGGCGCCGACGGGGTCGAGATCGACGTGCGCCGCACGCGCGACGGGGTCGCGATCGTCATGCACGACCTGATCCCGGTGCGAACCGCGCGCTGGCCGATCCCGATCCGGTGGATGACGGCCAAGTGCGTCGCGCGGCTCCGCCTGACCAACGGCGAGCGGGTGCCGACCCTGGCTGACGCCTTCGGCGCCGCCCGTCCCGGCCTGGTGTTCGCGGTCGAGCTCAAGGAAGAAGGCGCGACGGGCGCGGTGCTCGACACAGTGCGGTCGGCGGGCGACGGGCTGACTGTTCAGATCTGGACCAACGACGAGCCGGTCGTCCGGTTCTTCGCCCGCGAGGCACCTGAACTCGAGATTGTGTTGATGCGGGGCGAGCAGCCCTCCGACGATGTCGCCGGCCTCCTCGCCGATGCCCGCGAGTGGGGTGCCGACAGCGTGGCCGTGAACCCGCGCCGGGTGGGGGCGAAGGTGTTCGACGGGGCCCGCGACGCCGGCTTGCGCGTCTACACCGGCTTCCACGACCTCGAGCAACAGGAGCGCATCCTGGCGGCGGCTTCGCCGCTCGCCGGGTTCACCACTGAGTGGCCGGGTGAGGCCCGGGCCCGATTGGCCCGGTGGTAACGTCCGCGGCCGATGTGCATGAACTGCGTGACCAGCACCGAGTTCCTCGTCGTGAACGGCGCCATCGTCGCCGGCGCGGCGACGCACGGTGCCCGCCAGGTCGGCGCGGCGCTCGGGCTCGTGCAGCTGTCGAGCCGGGCCGAGCGCAAGGCCAGCGCCCACATGCAGGACGTCGCGTTCATCGCCGGTCTCGGCCTCGATCCCGACACCGTCCTCGGCCCCGGCCCGAGTGAGCCGTCACCTCCCGTGATGGCCCCCAGCCTGGTCGAGTGAGCCCGCGTCGCCTCTGGCGCGACCACGAAGAAGGCGTGCTGTACGCGGTCGCGGTGGTCGTCTACATCGCGCTGGGCTATGTCTTCAAGACCATCGTCCTCAACTGGATCGTGGGCCCGCTCTTCCCGCTGCTGGTCGTCTACCTCGTTCCCACGTGGCTCCGTCGGCTCCGGGCGAGGTGGGCCCGGTGAGCTGGGCGACGCACGAGCTCGAGAACTACTTCATCCAGAAGCACGTCGGTCTGCGGATGTCGTTCCTCGCGTGCGCCCTGGGCGCGTTCCTCCCCGACCTCTTCACCAAGGGGTTCGTCTACGGCTTCACGATCGGGAGCTACAAGATCGGCGGGTCCGACCCGATCCAGTTCCACCGGGGCTGGCCCGGTGCCGGGTTCACGCACTCGATCCTGTGGGGCGTGCTGGTCTCGACGTTGGTGCTGGCGATCTTCCGGAGCCGGAACTGGGCCCTGGGGCTGCTCATCGGGCACGTCGCCCACGTGGTCACCGACATCAACGACACCGCCGGAACGATGCTGTTCTTCCCGTTCTCGACCGACACGATCACCACGGGCATGTGGCGACACGCCGCCGTCCTCGGTCGTTACGGCGACGCCGCCGCCTACTACTCGAGCCCCGGCGGAGTCTGGGACATGTTCTGGCTCGTCGTCGTGCTGGTCTTCGCGCGCCAGACGCTCACCAAGGAGTACTTCCGTACCGTGATCGTGCCCGCCGACCCGCGGGTGTGGGCGTGGATCCACCGCAAGTTCCACCTTCCCGAGCGGGGCCTCGTGGCGTTGTATCGCGGCCTGTTGTTCTACGGCGGGTGTCGCATCTTCGCCTGGACGTTCTACGCCCGGTTCCAGGCGCACACCCGATGGGATGTCAGTTGGGGTGGCCCCGACTACGTCGAGCGGGTGGACCTGACGCCCGGGCCGTGGACCGACGCGTTCTGGGGTGCGCTCATCGGCTCCGCCTGCCTCGCGGTCTTCCTCGTTGTGTGCTGGAAACTGTTCATTCAGCGGCTCTGGAACCGCGGCTACGACCCACCCGCGCTCACGGCCAAGAAGCAGGGCATCGAGACGACCGCCGCGAACTGACCGCTCGCGCCTGTCCGACGAAGGTGACGGCGCCGTCGCTCTCGGCGGCGTGCTCGAGGCGCGGCAGGAGAGAGGTCACGGGAGTTCCGACCCACCCCCGGCCCGGGGGGTTACCTGCAACGCCGCGGCCGGGTCGCGGAAGAAGCGGGAGCGAGGGAGGGCCACGTCGGCGCCGTCTTTCCTGGCTCTCGCCAGTGCTTCGGGATTGTCGTGACGACCGAAGGCGACGATGCGCGCGCGTGGGGCCACTCGGCGCAGTTCGGCCACTTCGCCGGCGTGACCGCCGAGGTCGACGACCACCACGTCTGCCCCCGTGCACGCACTGGGCGCGGGTGCGAAGTCGATGTCGGGTACGGCGGCACCGATCTTGGACCGATCCATGAGGTCGCCGACGAGCGCGGCGGTCTTCACCGCCGCAGGCTACGGCGCCCCGCCCAGAGGAGCACAAGTGCGCCCGCGATGCCGCTGATCAGCGAGCCGGCGAGGATCCCGACCTTCGCGTCGGTCAGACGGGCGCCACCGCCAAACGACAGCCCGGCGATGAACAGCGACACGGTGAACCCGATCCCGGCGACTGCGGCCGCGCCGACCACGTGCAACCCGCCCACGCCGTCGGGCAGCTTGCCGAGCCCGAAGCGGACGGCGGTGGCGACCGCCGCGCCGATGCCCAAGGTCTTGCCGACGACGAGCCCGAGCACGACGCCGAGCGTGACGCGGCTGGTGGCCGCGTCGGCGATGGAGTCGGCTCCGAGCGCGACGCCGGCGTTGGCGAGAGCGAAGAGCGGCACGACGAGAAAGCTCGTCCACGGGTGGAGGACGTGCTCGAGCCGGCCGATGACCGGCTGGCCCCGCCACTCCTGGTTGGGGGCGAGCAGGCCGAGCATGACGCCGGCGATGGTGGCGTGTACGCCCGACTCCAGCGTGCACACCCAGAGCACAATCGCGGGGAGCACGTACGCCAACGGGTGCCGGATACCGATCCGTTGCAGGAGGAAGAACGCGAGCAGGGTTGCGACCGCGCCACCGAGCCACCGACTCGACAGGCCGTCCGAGTAGAAGACCGCGATCACGAGGATGGCGCCGATGTCGTCGACGATCGCCAGCGTCAGGAGGAACAGCTTGAGCCCGCTCGGGACGAGCGATCCCAGGAGCGACAGCACTGCGACCGCGAACGCGATGTCGGTCGCGACCGGGATCCCCCAGCCGTCGCTCTCCGGCGCCGACGGGTTGAGGGCGAGGAAAAACGCGGCGGGAACCACCATGCCGCCGAGCGCGGCCAGCGCCGGCAGCGCGGCGGTCTTGGGGTCGCGAAGGTCGCCCTCGATCAGCTCCCGCTTGATCTCGAGCCCGACGACGAAGAAGAAGATCGTCATCAGCCCGTCGTTCACCCAGTGGCGGAGGTCCTCGGTAATCGACAGGCCACGCAAGCCGAGCGTGAGCTCGGTGTGCCAGACGTCGGCGTAGCTGTTGCCGCCGGCGACGTTCGCCCAGACGAGCGCGACGATCGTCGTGCCGAGGAGCCCGAGGCCGCCGAGGGCCTCGACCGAGACGAAGTTGTCGCCGAGGGGCGGCAGCCGGCGGCCGAGGGGGACCCGGACGTGCGTGCGGCGTGCCATGAACGCCTTCCAGTCGCGCGCGGATGCTCACGCCGACCAGACTTCCCGGCACACCTGGGCGTCAGGGTACTCGGGCTACGCCCCCACCAGCTTTGGATCATCGATGACCGCGAACTCGGGCCAGCGGGTGCGCTGCTTCTTGGCGAGCTTGTGCATGAGCTCGATGGCGCCGGGGTCGTCGTCGCCCGGCCGCACCTCGATCCAGCCCTCCTTCAGGAGGCCGTCCATCAGCTCCCGCCCCGCGTCCGTGCGCACGACCGTCAGGGTCCAGTCGTTGAACGCCCCGATGCCGCCGGTCGACACGTCGGCGTGCTCGGCGGCGAAGTCGGGGCACATCTTGCAGCCCTCACGCGTGTACGCGTGGCACTCCTTGAGTGGCACCTCGACGTAGCGGTCGTCGTGGGTCCAGATCTGGAGCCGGCCCTTGATGTTCATCTTCTTGATCTCGGCCCGCTTCAGTCCGTACTTCGCCTCGAGCAGCTCCTCGAAGATGGCATCGTCGAACGTCTTCGAGCACAACAGTCCGATGTTGAGCGTCAGGCGCCGCGCCGTCTTCCCCGTCTTGCGTTGCTTCATGACCGGCGGCACCGAGCTCTGGCAGCTCATGCCCACGAGTGCGATGCGCTCGAAGCCGCGCTCGATCGCGTCGGCGTAGGCGAGCGTGTTCGCCGAGTAGGTGTAGCGGCTCCCGGCGGAGGCGATGATGTCCTCCTTGGTGCGGGCCACGCCCGGCACCGCCTTCCACGTGGAGCCGTCACCCTCGAGGTACGACACCAGCGCGCAGTCGATCATGTCCTTCTCGAGCGCGTACAGGAGCATGGCCGACACCAGGCCGCCGTCCTGGCCGACCTCGGCCAGCACCGGGTCGGTTGCCCGGGCGAGGACGATGTCCTTGAAGATCCCCGACACCTCGTCCGGCCGGCGAACGCGCTCGAACATGAACTCGTCGATCTCGGGCTCCCACGCCCGGAAGCGCGGGCACGCCCGCGTGCAGCTGGTGCAGCCCTTTTGCCCGTGCGAGCAGTCGTCGGGGCCGAAGCCCTCCTCGGTCTGGAAGGGCTTGTACACGCCGTTCTCGTCGTCGTAGCCGAGCACGTCGTGCGGGCACGCGATCACGCAGCCCGCGCACCCGGTGCAAAGGCCCGAGGTCACGACCTCGTCGTAGAGGTGCAACCACTGCAGCTTCTCGGGGGGCATGGCTCTCCCTGTTCGGGAGGCAGAGTCTCGCGTAGATTGCCGATCGTGACCGAGCCGCCGCCTCCTCCGCAGCCCCCGCAGCAGCCCCCGCCACCGCCGCTTCCGCCGGGCGGTCCACCGCCGGGGTGGGCGCCGCCGCCCGCCGGTGCGCCCGGCTACGGCTCCGCCGCCGCACCGCAGACCGATGGCACGGCCATCGCGGCGCTCTGTTGCGCGATCGGGGCGTTTGTCGTCTGCCCGCTGGTCCCGGCGATCGTGGCGCTCTTCCTCGCCCACAACTCGCAGCAGAAGATCGACGCGTCGGGCGGACGGCTCACCGGCGACGGCCTCAACACCGCCGCCCGCATCATCGCCTGGGTCCACCTCGCGATCATCGTGGTCCTCATAGCGATCTTCATCATCATCGGGGTCACGGTCGGATTCGACAGCGACGACAACGACTTCGACGACAACGACTTCGGGCTCGGGCTCCAGTACCTGGCCGCGCGCTTCGGATCCTGATCCGGGACTTGTCGCCCGAGGAGCTCCGGGCGCTGGTGCGCCGCCACATCGAGGCCGGCTTCAACCTCGGCGATTGGACCGTGTGCCAGGAGACGTTGGCCGACGACTACACCGCGTTCTACGGCGCCGACGGTGAGGCCAACGTCGGGCGGGACGAGTACGTGAAGGCCTGTCGGTTCCTGCGGAAGTCGTTCCCCGACGTCAACATCACCATCGAGGACCTCGTCGTCGAGGGCGACAAGGTGGTGATCCGTTACACCGAACGCGGCACGCTCACCGGCCGCGGCTTTCTCGGCATCGAGCCGGAGGGGCAGGCGTACGCCAAGCCCGGCACGACCGTGTACCGCGTCGCCGACGGGCGGCTGGCCGAGTCATGGGGGGTGGAGGACACGCTGGGCTGGTTCCGCCAGCTCGGCAAGGTGCCGGACCTCGGTTAGGACTCGCCGCCGCCGGGGCTGCCGCCGGCCGCACCGGCCCACAGCAACGCGATGACGTCGCCGAACAGCTCGTCGGGCACACCCTCGGGGTCGATGAGCTTCTCCATGCTCAGACCCGATCCGATGGCGTACATGACCAGGGCGAGCTTCTCCGCCGGCATCGGCAGCCCCCACTCTCGGCCCTCGGCGCCCTCGATCATCACGTCGGCGATCGCGGCGAGAGACTCGCGGTGGCGCGCCGCCAGGCGGGCGCCGAACTCGGGATTGCGGGCCGCGTAGGTCACGAAGTCGAACGAGAGCAGGTCCAGCCATCGCTCTTCTTCGGAGATCGCCATGAACAGCGCGCCACCGACGTGGGCCTGCTCCTCCAGCGTCCCGTCCATGTCGACGCGACTCAGGACCTCGTCCATGCGCCGATCGAAGCTGTCGTCGAGCACCGCGAGGACGACGTCCTCCTTGTTGGCGAAGTTGGAGTACACCGCCCCTTTCGTGAGCCCCGCCTCCTCGGCGACCTCGTCGAGGGACGCGGCGGCGAAGCCCCGTCGGGCGAACACAGCGCGCGCGGCCTCGAGCAGCCGCTCGCGGGTCTTTGCCTTCTTCTCCTCCCGCGTCAGGCGGGTCGTCGCCATGGCCACAGTGTGGACCTCAGCTCGCCTGCCGCACCGAGGCGACGGGCCGAGGCCGGCGCGCCTTCCGGGGGCGGAAGCCGCCGGGACGGCGGAGCTCGCCCAGCCGGTCCTCCCATCGGACCTGCTCGGCCAGCCACCTGGCGGCCTCGGCGCTGAGGGCCTCACGCGGCTCGCTCACGGCTGCCTCCGATACTCTTCGGTATTGAATACTTATCAGTATCTAATACCAGCCGGTATCGCTTGTCAACCCCTCCACCACCCGGTTCGGGCGGTTTCTCGGCGCCTCAGCCGTTGCCCGTGACCCAGCGCTCGAGGAGCGCGGTCTCGGCGGCGGCGTGCTCCTCGAGGCCCGAGACGATGGCCCGTTCGACCCGGCCGCCCACGAGCGGCATCCGCACCTTGACCGTTCCCGCCGCCACGCGGCGGGTTCCGCCGACACCGTCGGGCTCGAGTCGGTCCGAGTACGACGCCTGGAGGCGGTTCCCGTAGTGGTCGGGGACGATCCGGTGCTCGCTGCGGTGTGACCCGAGGTCGTAGTCGGCCTCGTCCACCCAGGTGAGGCGATCGCGGTCGACGACCGCGGTCACCGCCGAGGACAGTTCGCCGGTGAAGCGGTAGCGGATGCGCTGCTTGACCCGGTCGCCGTCGCGCTGCTGGTCGAGAAGCTCAGCCCCGCCGACCTTGGGCAGCTCGGCGGTGGCGGCGATGAACTCGGCGTCGACCAACGCCGCCTCCACCAGGTCGACCGGCGCGGCCACCTTCTGCTCGATCCGGAAGTTCACGTCACCAAGTATGCGACGGGAGCGACCACGCTGGCCGCGATCGTGAGCCCGACGATGTGTGGAAGCCGGGGGCCACGAGCACGCGACACGGCAGGCAGCTTCGCGTAACCGGTTCGCCGTCGGTGGGACAACGCTTCTACGCTCTCGCATTCAGATGACGAAGATCAGCGACATCCTCAGCCGCGGGCGGAGCTTCTCGTTCGAGTTCTTCCCGCCCCGCACCGAGAAAGCGGAGGAGACGCTGCGGCAGGCGCTCATCGAGCTCGAGCCATTAGGGCCGTCGTACGTGTCGGTCACCTACGGCGCCGGCGGCTCGACCCGCGAGCGCACCCACGACCTCGTCGTCGACATCCTCCACAACACGTCGATGACACCGATGGCCCACCTCACCTGCTGTGCGCACACCCGGGCGGAGCTGCTCGAGGTCGTCGAGCGCTACCGCGACGCCGGCATCGAGAACGTGCTCGCGCTCGGCGGCGACCCTCCCGCCGATCTCGATCTGCCGCCCGGCGAGCTGCACTACGCGGTCGAGCTCGCCGAGCTCGTCCGCGAGGTCGGCGACTTCTCGGTGGGCGTAGCCGCGCATCCCGAGCCCCACCCGAAGTCGCCGACGCGTAAGAGCGACCGGAAGTGGACGGCCTACAAGCTCAGTCACGCCGACTTCGCCATCACCCAGTTCTTCTTCGAGGCCCGCCACTACTTCGACCTGGTCGAGAGCCTGCGCGCCCTCGGCGTCGATAAGCCGGTGCTGCCCGGCATCATGCCGGCGACGAGCATCGCGTCGATCAAGCGGATGTCCGAGCTCCAGGGCTCGGAGTTTCCGGCCTGGCTGGCGGAGAAGCTCCACGCGGTCGAGGACGACCCCGGCGCGGTCTGGCGGGTGGGTGTCGACGAAGCAACGCGGCTGTGCCAGGAGCTGCTCGACGGCGGCGCGCCCGGCCTGCACTTCTACACGCTCAACCGCTCGCCCGCGACCCGCGAGATCTACACCGCCTTGGGTCTCAGGCAGGGCGCTGCCTAGAACGACGATTCTCGAGGCCGTGCAGTGCGGATTCCGCACCCCACAGCCTCGAGAATGCGCGGGCGGAGGGAGTGGGATTTGAACCCACGGTGCCCCTCACGGGACACAACGGTTTTCGAGACCGCCCCGATCGGCCGCTCCGGCATCCCTCCGGGCGCGATCCTACCGGTCGACTGTTCCGCGACTCTTCTCAGTAAGCGAGGAGGCGGCGCAGGTCGCGAGCAATGTCTTCGACCTGGGGGAGGACCGCGTCCTCGAGGGTGGGCTCATAGGGCACGTGCGTGTCGGCCGCGGCTAGCCGCCACACCGGGGCGTCGAGGTACTCGAAGCACTCGTCGGCGATCCACGCCGCGACCTCGGCACCGAACCCGGACGCAAGCGTGTCCTCGTGCAGCACGAGCACGCGCCCGGTGCGGGCGACCGACTCGCCCACGATGTCGCGGTCCCAGGGCACGATCGTGCGCAGGTCGATGATCTCGACCTGGTTGCGGTCCGGGTCGACGTCGTGGGCGGCGAGCTGGGCCCGGTGCACGGTCGCACCCCAGGTGACGACGGTGATCCGGTCACCGCGGGTCACGTACGTCCCGCGCCCGAACGGGAGCAGCCAGTCGGGCGGTGGGAGGGGGTCGCGGTTGTAGCCCTGGCGGTACAGGTGCTTGTGCTCGAGGAACAGCACCGGGTCCTCGCACCGGAACGCAGTGCGCAGCAGCCCGGCGGCGTCGCGCGCCCGTGACGGGAACGCGATCATCAGGCCGGGTATGTGGGCGAAGATCGATTCGCCGCACTGCGAGTGCCAGATCGCGCCCCCGGTCAGGTAGCCGCCGATCGGCACCCGGATCACGGTGGGGCACGTGAACGTGCCGTTCGAGCGCCACCGGATCGTCGCCGCCTCCGACTTCAGTTGCGTCATCGCCGGCCAGATGTAGTCGAAGAACTGGATCTCGGGGCTCGGGCGCAGCCCCCGGATCGCCTGCCCGACGGC